>Ga0233439_10000158_pt1 | contig 110588 bp, 104 predicted proteins | sample SI_123_September_6_FD_182713 | JGI IMG/M metagenome (GOLD analysis project Ga0233439, IMG submission 182713) | Seawater microbial communities from Saanich Inlet, British Columbia, Canada - SI_123_September2016_100_MG | ecosystem: Environmental > Aquatic > Marine > Inlet | place: Canada...
ATACTTGAACCTTCAGTGTCGTTATCTCTTCGCGCAATGCTACGATTTCTTTTTGTAGGTCTTTTACCATAGCTGTAGTAACCGCAGAGCTAGTGTCTGTGACTTCTTTTGTACTAGGGGCTTTTGTAGTAGAAGTACTAGCAGTTTTCTTTGTAGCGGGTGCTTTTGTTGATGTTGCCATTGTGAGTCTCCTTTAGTGACTAAATAGTAATAAATAATATGCTGCGCATATCGTGGGTAAAGTAAAAAAAACCAGCGGCTTTCACCGCTGGTTTTAGTAATGTATCGCTACGCTATTTTACTTATGCAGTTGTTATCGCGGCATCAGTTGAAGCCTTAACAACCCAGAATGTACCATCAGAATAGATTTCAAACCTATCACCAATTGCACCAGCCAGTGTAAGTGATGTAACACCATGCGCTCTAGTATTGGCATCACCAGTAGCAACCTGAGACATCAAAGAAACATTTGCTGCACCAGATGTGACAATATGGTTTTGTGCTGAATTAGCTGTAACGCTAAGCGAAAAACCCGGATGATCGACAGGAGATGGTAATGTTATTGTACGTGGTGACGCACCATCACATCGTATTATCTTCCCGCTATCAGCGGCAACTACAGTGTAGTTAGCTGTTTTTGCAGCGACAACTCTTTTCTCTCCAGATAAAGAACCGTTAGGAATTACAGACGTTCCACCTGTTTGAAATAAACCCTTTGTAGGGGTAACCTTAATAGAAGGCATAATTTTTCTCCTTTACGATTAAGCTGCTGTTACGGTGGCGTTTGTTGAAGATTTAACAATCCAAAAAGCACCATCAGAATAAATTTCAAATCTATCGCCAATTACACCGGCAGATAGTGTAAGTGATGTAACAGCATGCGCTCTAGTGTTAACGTTACCAGTCGCGACCTGAGACATTAAGGAAATAAGATCAGCGCCGGCGGATGCTTCTTTAATCACGTGGGCATGTCCGGCCGAGGCAGAAACAACACTGAAGTGCCATCCTGGGCAATCGACTGGTGACGGAAGTATAACAGCGTCGACAGCGCCGCCTGACAATGCTATTATCTTGCCATTGTCAGCTTCTTGGACTGTATACGAAGCAGTTTTACCTAAAACAACTCGCTTTGCTCCAGAAAGACTGCCATTTGGGATTGTGGATGTTCCTTTTGCTTGAAACAAACCTTTTGTAGGGGTAACTTTAATAGAAGGCATAATTTTTCTCCTTTGATAGTTGGATATGTTAGGCCACAGACGTCGATGCGGCGAGTGGGTTCCGCCATTATGCTTGCACCGTGCTAATATTAACTATAACGTATCTCAAGTATAAGACAAAAAAAGGGCGGACCTCGAAAGATCCGCCCTTAAAGCGTTTAGACTTTATCTAATTAGATTAGATAATGTCCATGCCAAGGCAAGTAACTGTTCCGTAGAAGTCGTTACGAACCATCTTCTTGCCGTAGCGAGTCATAACACCCTTACGAGGAGTAAAATCCTCAGGAGCGAAAATCGTCGGAGTGACAATGAGAGGTACATAAGGAGCATATACGTAACCAGTCTCAAGGTAGCTACCGCCCTTGAACCCAACAAGAATCTTGTTGCGTGGGAAGTAAGGGTCCTTGTAGACAGTGAAACGGTTGCTTAAGCTACCAACTGACTCTGCGCCAAGTGCCATACCACTGACCTGACCATCGCCATCAAGGCTGTAGTTAGGCTTGTAGAGGACACTAGCTTCGAGTACGGTGGCAACATCAGGGCTGACAACTATGAAGTTCGCAGAACCACGGAGGGTCTTTCTGTGAATCTCATTGGCAACATCAATGATGGTCTCAACAAGGGTCTCATACCACTCTCGGACGGTACCGGTAAATGCCGGACCAGTTGAGAGAGATGATGTACGTGCCTGTGCTGTACCTGTACGCTTGTTAACAAAGCTACCTGGGCGTCTATCCCAGAAGAAGTTTGTATCAGCCTGAACCAAGAGGTCATTAAGAATCTCACGATCGATTTCCAAAGCAATCTGCTCTGAAAGAATCTGAGTAAGCTCAACCTCAGCGTCAAGACTATGATAAGCATTCAGGTCCTGAGCAAGCTCTGGTGACCAACGTGCTCTTAACTTACGAGTCTGAGCGACGACTGAAACACTTTCAATCTTAATGTCAATCTCAGGAATCTCAGGAAGAGGCTGACCAGCACCAACCTGGAAGTTGGATTCGAACGTTGGAACAACAAGAGTTGAACCATCGCTTGAGTCGAGCTGAGCGCTCTTTACCCAAGATACGTCGAAAGCGGATATGTTATGGTCAGCGACAGCGTTATCAGCATCAAGTGCGTCAATAGCAGCACCTGAAACAACCATCAATAAAGCCGTACCTGGTGCATTTGCACCCATAGGGGCAGGAGTGATCGCTCCACCAGCAGAAGCTGATGTAACAAGCATATTCAAGCGACGAACGTTGTATGTACCTGCACCACCCTGGATGGTCTTAGGAATTTCCTGTAATGCACAGTCACCAGCGCCGGCAACAACTTCAGCTGTAAGAGTTTGGGTTACATTTAAACCAAATTCCTTAACTGCTGTTAAGTCGAGGATCGATCCTGAAGAATAGTTACCTAACTTCTGAATATCAACTGTCATGAATGAGAAGACGCCGCCTTCTTCTTCAATTAAGCGAGTGATCTGGGGATCAAACTGTAGGAAACGACCATTTTGGCCACCAACACCTTGAGCACCGATACCAGCAGTGTTTGAACCACCAGCAGCTGCACGAACCTGAGTTGTACCAGTTCCAAGACGGAAGATAGTACCTGCATCATTTTCGATACCAGGAATGTTTGATGATGAGTGAACTCGTGAGTAACTTGTACCTACAAGGTCATACTGACCACCAACACCGAGTGAACCTGAACGGACACCCTTACCTGCTGGGTTGTTATAAATTGAATCACCAGCACTAAAAGTGTTGCTAGTAGCAGACTCTGCTCCACCAACGTTAGTACCGTATGTGTAATCAAGATAGAATAACAGACCCGACGGAAGACTCATTGGCTGAATCGAGACAAGCTCGTTAGCAACAAGACCGCCGAATACTCGACGAACGATTGGGAATGCAATATTAGTAAAGCCGCGAATATCTCCGCTTGCGGCTGAAGGGGCTAATCCACCACCACCAAGGGTGTTAGATTCACGTAGGACTTGTCCGGCCTGGTTCTCGAGCAGCGTTGCCATGTTTTCACGATGGACGCTTTCAAGACCACGTAGGAGACCGGTTCGAGCCCACTTTTCTGTAAGACGAGCGTTAGCATCGCCTTGGTGCCGTTGACGAATTCCTTCTGTCAACTGCTCAAGTGTAAACTTCTTAGACATTTTTATGTTCTCCTTTAAAAATTATAATTAGCGTCTAGTTTCGGTTATTTAATACCAGCGAGTGTCGCCCATCGGTTCGTCTGCTTCGACTCATTCACTGTGGAACTACCACTGCGAGTCGGCTTTGATGATGAACCAAGTACTCTTCTCGTGCCCTCACTTAGGGACTTCTTGTTAAGCGATTGTGTTAATCCTTCATAGACCAACTTCGCTTCACGGATTGTCTTGGCATTATCTAGAGCCTCGACTATGGCACGCTGCTGCTTAGAACTTACACTACGATTCTGGATCAGTTTGTTCACGTATAGCAACTTTGCGTTAAAAAGATTCATTTCTGCGAGCTGCTTCTTCAACTCTTTATTTTCTCTAACAACCTTGGAGCTGCGTGCACGGCGTCTGCGACGGCGCTCTGCGACTGGGCCAGTTGTTGCTTCAGGAGCTGATTCTACGTCAGCTACCTGGCCGAGCTCATCTGCAAGAGCATTGAGAAGATCATCTTCATCTACCTCAATAACTTCAAGCTCAACTTCTCCACCACCGAATTGATCGGCTTCGTCCTCAGCGGACTCTCTCATGGTGCGAAGTCTTTTAAGCTCCATCTTAAGCATGCGGGGATCGATTTCGAAGACTTCATCGAGCTCTTCCTCTTCTTCCTCTTCCTCTTCCTCGCCTTCCTCGTCAGCAGCTTCTTCTTCCGTATCTTCAACGGCGTCCATTGCTACCTCGATGTCTAGTGCATCGATATCGGCCTCTTCGGGCTCTTCAACACCCAAGGCCTCTAGATCCTCATCACTGAGGACTAATTCCATTTCGTCTAATTCGCCGTAACCAGCTTCAAAAAGTTGGTTGAAGATGGCTCTGCTGCGGTTTTTAGTCATGATATTCATCTCCTTAAGTGTTTCGAATAATTGAAGGCGAAGTGTTTGTCCGCCGCTCTCAGAAATAACTATTGCCTCTGAGCGTAAAGATAATGCTTCACCTATCAATTTTTGATATGACTGTTTGATTACAGCGCGCTGCTTGTTTGTAAGTGTCTTTGTATCGACACCCTCAAGCAACGCGTCCATTCTCCTAACCTTCCCCTGAAGCGTCGCAATTCTTTTAGCGAGCTTATTTTCGTTGGAAGATGTAGAGCTGTTAATTGCTTCTTTAATATCTCGTACATTTCGCTTGAGATTTTCTTTTGCCATTGTTAGGTTGACATCGCCTTTAGCATTAATTACTACATTGGCTTCAACTTCGGCTTCAATTTCATCGCCATGATTATCAGAGTCTGGCTCAACCAAATCATCTGCAACCTCTGCAGCTAGCGCTGCTGCAGGCATATCCATAGGGATATCCAAGTCTTCTATCTCAATACCGGGGTCTTCAGATAACAACTGAGACTCAACCATGGCTTGAATTCTTGGGGTTAGGGCTTCTATAATTTTATTCTTTGCATTCTGCTCAGCCAGCTGTTTTAGCTGCTGTGCTTCAGCAATTGCTTCTTTATAAAGTGTTGTTGACATTAACGAACCTCACAAAATGTTGCGCGCATTTATCTCTTAAATATGATAAACAAGAGAAGATGACCTAAAACGCATAAGTTTATATTTCTCTTAAGTTACGAGCCAGTACCGTTCTGACTATATTTCTTACTTTTTCTAGAGCCTCTTCTTCAGGTTCTATGTCTTCTAAATCGTTTGGAAGTATAGAGGAATGACTCCACCCTCTATACGTTCCGGTTCTATTATATTGACCTGGTGCGATTGATTTAGGAGAATTTACCCCTCCACCAACTTGTATCCTATCTTTGTACATACCCGGGAATGGTACTAGGCTTTTACCAGATACTTCTCCAATGGCGATCGGGCGGTTACCGTTAGCCATCGAATCCCTATCTATTGATCTTCCGATTAAATTATCGTGGCTTTTATAAGGCGTAGATATTTTATTTTTTATTTTGTTTAGCTGATCGTCAGATAGTCCTAGCTCAATATCCTCGACGTCGATACTCTCAGGGTAAGGAAACGTCGCAGCCTTTTTACGAGGCTTGTGATATTTTTCTTTAGATAAGCCGTACCCTAAATCTTTTCTAGTATCATGAGAAAGCCCGGGTCGGTGACCCAGACTTAAAGGGTTAGACGGGTCATATGGCCCGGTAGACATTATGTGCTAGATCCCCATGCTTTACCCATAACATAATCTCCTAACGTTCCTCTTGATTGTTGTTCTGATGATGTTTTTGGTTGTAGCTGTGAACCTACACCAGAACCCCATTGAGCAGGAGGGGTTTGACCAAAACCTTCAGGTGGTTCTGATTGATCTGCTGGATTTATTGAGCCAGGCCCGGGAGAGGTTGGATTAGGAACATAAGGTGAACCAGGTAGTCCGCCTCCGCCTGATTTTACTTCTTTAAGATCTGGTGAATCTTTATAATCACGAGAAAATGTTCCGAATGTATGACCACCGTCATTAACGGTGCCATCAAGAACGCCTTCTTGAAATTGCTTGGCAATTGATTCTGCCGTCATTTCGCCGGCATGAATAGGAGACGCTGGAAATGAAGATGCTAACGTAGCTGAGTCTGACGATCCCATATTTCTAGTGCTAGCTACTGGTTCTACTGTTGTCTGTTTGTGTGTGGGCATTTTAGTCTCCTAAAGATTTAATAATGTTTATTTTGTTTTTGATTCAGAAATCTTCTTAACAAGGCGCTTCTTTGCAGCTTGCACTTTTGCGTACTTTTTCTTAAGAATGCTTTCCTGAATCTTTAACGCAGCAATGAAGTCGATGTCTTTTTCAAGAGCTTCAGCTTGTTCATCAGCGTCAACTTCTTCTGCCTTTACCTTTTCAGAGTCCTCTTTCCCTTGCTCAAGAGTCTCCATAATTTTTCTTTTCTCTTCCATTACAAGCTTCTTAAGAAGAGTTGGTGTTAATTTAATATTCTTAGCCATGTCAATATCCTCCTGACCTGTGATCTAATTGTAAGTATTCGGTAACTTTGGATTCTTTCTAATTAATCATCAAATGCTAGTGCGGCCCACTTATCAGCTGACTCTCCGAACAAGTCAGATGGATCACTTTGCGACGCAACTAAAGATGCTTTATCTGCACCTACAGTTGACTTTCCTCGTTCAGCAGCCGCTTGCTCAACCAATGTTGTTGCAGCAGTATCTTTAAAGATTGCAGCCATAATAGGATCAGAGGTTAACCCACTAACATCTAAATCTTTTTTCTTTGGCTGTCTTGCTTTTTCAGTAGTTCTTCCGATTAATATCTTATCTAAGGCCGGGCGCCTTGAAGTTTGTCTTTTTTTATTAGCAGGAGCTTTACGTGTTGAACGAGCTTCACTAAGTCTTTCAGACGTTTCGTCGGAAGCCTCTAGCAAAATTTCAAACAAGCATTCTTTCACTAAAGACTTTAGATTATTTCTAGTCATCTTTGCCATTCTACAACCCTTTATGCTATGGTACCCATAAGAACATATGAAGGTATGACTATCTCGTCACCCCTAATAGGTACATTGGTCAATTCACAAACAACGCTCATTTCTTTGGCATCTATTGAAAAACCTTTGCACTTTATCTCAAAGCGATGGGTGCCTTTATTCAGTTTTATCGTCCGATCAACCGGAGCAGCTGATTCATCGGTAAATGTGATTACAGCCCCGTCAGCGAGAATGTTAAATGTCAATGCTCTCGACACATACTTCAGCGTTATTACACGGGCGGAGGATGCATTCGGTACAATAAACGCGTTACCGCTTTTTTGATACTCACCAACGTGATGCATACCGGGATCTGGCCAGCTTGAACTCATTTCTTTTCTCCCCACCCGATTACATCATTAAATGCTCTGTGGATTCTATCGGACTTATTAAAGACTTTATTAAGATCGTTTCGTCTTACTTCAACGCCTTCCTTCATCATAAATGCGCCGGGCGTTGATGGTTCTGATACGAAGTCCCAACAAATAAGTTGAAAATCATCTTGCACTACATCAATATCACCCTTGCGTTTTGTTGAGCCAACGCCGCGGGATGAAATGCCAAGAGTCACACCGGACTCCACTAGGCTTTGCAGAATTTTTCCAGAAGGTGTGTTTAGCAGTTCGACAACACCGTAGCAAACATCACCGTCCATATAGGCTTCCCTTATTATATGAGAAGCGTTCTTTAGCTCTACAACAGAACTATCAGGATGATCACACTCGCCTAAGGCTCGGCTTTCAGCTATAAACTTTTGATAGTTTCTAACTTCTCTTTCCAAAATAACCTTAGGATAAACACGACCATTCTGGTTTAGGGTATCGGCTTTTTGAAGCACACCTTTCATAACCATCTTTCCGTCGTTGGCTTTTCTTTGTTCTTCGATTACATCTTTATCATATTCGAACGGTGTCCATTCTGTCAAGAGCTTTAAGTTATTCATCTCCACTATCTCCAGTTGATAATTCTTCGTTGAGTCTCATTAAAGTTAAATACCTAGAAATAGTCTCATCATCAGCAGAATTAACTGGCAAAGCGTTTATCGACTCCCTAACTCTTGGTATTTGATTCTTTAGTATGGCGTTTTCGCATTGAGACTCAAACCCATCAAGTGAAGCTATCATTAACTTTTTAACTTCTGCTAGCTTTTGAAAAAACCTCGACTGTTCAGAGTCGGAAAAGACATATTCACGTAATAGAGATATTTGAGCGTCGTTTAAGCGACTTCCAAACTTTTCCTCGATTTTATTTCTCATAATATCGACGACCAAGTGATTAACACTTGACTCCTTTAGCTCTTGCAAGTCTTGAAGCTTTTTCTCCTTTAAGAGATGAGCGTGTAGCTCTTGCTCAAATTTACCAACTATTACTATATCAGGATGCTGGTTTCTCCATTCCGATAGTAGCGTTTGTATTGTCGCAAACATTTTATAGTCACTAACTCTGCGGTCATAAAAAGTAGACTCGCTTAAGCCATAATTTATATCTTTTATTAATGCAGACTTTTGTTGCTTTAAGAGTTTGGTATCTATGTTTTTAGAAGCCTGCTTCGCTTCTGATATTATAGACATCGCTAGTGAATCACTTGGGACTGACGTCGCGATGATGGCCCTAAACAGCCGAAACTCTTTAAACAACTCAGAGTCAGACCTGTAGTGCTTTTTAACTATTGCCAAGATTTTATTAGCTCTAGAAATGTTACCTTCGACCATGGACTCTGAAACTGATTGAGATAGCTGTGCAAATAACAGCCCTACATTTCTTTTTTTATTGTGCTTAACTTTCATCTAACTCTCCGGCATCGTATTGATCGAGTGAAATATCTTTTCCCTCATTTTCTTCTGCTTCTAAAAGCACTCCGCCTTTTGGACTCAAAATATTAACTAACGAACTAAACACAGACCTCATTTCCGGAGTCATAGCTGGCCGGACTGACGTCTTATACTCATAAGTATCACCGACTTTGGGATCCGTTCCTTCAAACTTTGCGCGAAGATAATCATCGCCGTACGGACGCCTCATAGAGTCTTGAGATCTCTTGTTTGTTACCATTGTCTTAAAATTAGGCATATGTGTAGTTAGAGGCCCTCTATCACTACTTTTTGACGTTCTATCAATTTGTGATTGTGCCTTTATTGGAGCATCCGGATCTGTTATAGACAATTTAGAAATATCTACAAAGTCTTCGTCTTCATTCTCATTTTCATCGCTAATAGCTATTTTGTCAGCTGGCACGGCGGTTAACAGCTGTTCACCGGCTGGTACATCGGCAGAGAACAGTCCTCCACCTCCAGCGTCATCCCCGCCGCCTTCTTCTCCGCCTTCTTCTCCAGCGCCTTCAACGTTAGCATCATCTTTTTTGTCTTGAATTCTGCCTTCTATAATTTCATTAATTTGCTTATCAGTTAAACCTAATACGTTTTTTTGTACCCAGCGGCGGTCGAGCATACCTTCTGGTAGCTTACCAGCAATATCAAATCTGCTAGATATTAACTCTAGTTTTTGCAGCTGCGCGATGGATGATGGATTTGAAAGCCTTAAATCAAAGTCTAGAAGATCCTCTCCGTCGAAGCCATGAACATATAGGTGTATCATAGCCAATTTGTTAAGCTCTGCTATGACTGTCTTTTGAATTCTTTGAATGGTTCTACTAAATCTAATATCTTCTTGAGCAAGTGTTGCTTTCGCCCCGACATCTTCGTCATAACCAAGATATGCTTTGGGTATCTTAAGCGCAGCAAACAGCTTTTTCTGAATATACTCTACGTCCTCTATGGCTGCGGCATTTTGTCCTCCAGCTAGAGACTCTATACGAGTACCGCTGTCACCACCTCTGACTGGTATAAAGTAATCCTCATCTACGCTCAAAGGATTATATCTAAGGTCAACTCTGCCTGTTGTTTTATCAATTACAGGCGCTTTCTTGAGGGTAGATGTTGCTTGCTCTATATAGTTGGAGACATCTTCAGGAGGTACATTACCTACATCGATATAAAACACTCTTCTTTCTGGTGCTCTTATGACTCTATAAACTAGCATGGCGTCCTCTATCAGGATTAGCTGACGCCAGATCCGGCGAGCGGACTCTAGAACGCTTGACCCGTAAGGCAAAAATGCATCATTACCCAAAAGTCGAAAGTGGGATATTTGCCAGTTTTCTAGCGTAGAGTTTCCCTGTGTTAACCAGCGAAATCTAACTGCTGACGGATTTTCCGGATCAAATCCTTCTTCTCTTTCCATCTCTGATATTGGAATAGGAAAAGCTGCTACGACGCCATAGTTCGGGTCTATATCATTGAATAAAAAGAAGTCTCCGTACTTACATAAGTTTCTAACCCACATTACTAGGTTAAACTCTACATTTAGAGTATCGTAAAATAAGGTATCCAGTATTTCTTTCTTTATATCATCTTCACAAAAAATATGAAGTACTTTTCCATGCTCATCAGGAGAAACAGTTTCTTCAGCGTAGATATCCAAAGCAGAAGCTATTTCAGGCGTAGCCTCCATCTCACTAAAGTCACTGTATCTTGACATTCTGTCAAATGAACCGTACGCGCTTAAGGCGTTACTGTAGACATCGCTGTGCGCTCTGCGAAAAGACTCCACAGCAGAAGATTGCGCACCTGGTTGGGCATTTCTAACTCTTCTCTTTACTGTTGGTCCATTTCGAAACAATGACGTTAATCTTTGAAATATGTTACCTTTTTCGGCCATCTGTCTAAATCCCTTTACGATGTGTAAGTATTATAGCTATTAAAGCAACCACTTAAAATCTACAGAGCCAGATATAGCGGGATGAGATTCATCCAGTTCTATCGGCATACCTTTTCTAGCTAACTGCTGCATATTATTCACATATGACGGATGCAGGTTTCTTCTTTTTTCACGCTTATTTATCCCAAACGCTGCTAACATCGCTTGGTTTAGATCCACTGTATTTTTGGCAACAGAAACGTTTGAGTCGTACAACCCTATTCCTATTGCTAATGACATTACGAGATCATCATTTTTTCCACTTTGGGCCTGCGCTTTTGAGCCTGACCATATAAATGTCTTCATTTCATCAGCAAGCCTAGAAGAGTATATAGAAACTTTGTCATTCCTTATCACTTCTTCTAGTTTAGTTAAAATCTTCGCCCTACTAGCACCCTGGGTAGAGAATCCGCCTTTTCCTATTGAACCGTCACCGTACATCGCGTTGAATTTATCTTTTTCTTTCGCAAAGTATATATTCTTATAGCCTAGTTCGTTAAGCTTCATTAATACAGCATATCCGTATGTATTACTCTCAGGACAAAGTTCTGCATCTCCGTACCTTTTGCCCGCCTCAGCGAGCAAAATAGCTAATTGATCTGGTGGCACTTTGCCTTTAAACTCAGCAACCACCTCAGATTCTGTCTTATCTATGACATGGAATGTAGAGTAATCTTTGCCGTCGCCTCTTGCTACATCAGCAGAAATAACATACTCGTGATCACTTAAATGATACTTCCATACCCACACATTGTTTTCAGGACCCCAGCGCTCGATTGGAGTACGAATATTCATTCTAAGCTTCTGTATATCTTCCTTTGCTAAGAAGGTATCACCAGAAGCTTGAAAGTCGCATAACAGCTCTTGCGCAATTTGCTGCTTATTTAAATTCTTTGCTTCTTTTTCAAACCAGGTATCATTTCTTTCGGGATGCACGTCCCAAGGCAGTTTTATTGGGTTGAATTCGTTGTCTTGCTGCTCAGCGCCATGATAGATGTCATAGTACTGCCCTCCAGTGCCGTTTGGGGTCGATACCAGTATTGCACGTCCACCAGTCGATAGAGTAGGATACAGTCCCTTCCATAGCTCATCAAAGTTTCTGATGAAAGCAGCTTCATCGACGATCAATAAGCTCAGCGCCTCAGAGCGACCCGCATCTTCGGAGGTGGGGACAGCTTTTATCATAGAACCGTTTGAGAACTCTATTGCTTGAGTATTCTTTGTTGTTACTTCAGTGATCCACAACCACTTTGGGATGCCTGTTAGCGCAATCTTAACTTTTTTAATAAAGTTTTGAGCAACAGCAAGTTTAGTCGCTATAACGAGAATGCTCTTATCTTTTCGAAATAAAGCCATCCATACAGCGTACGCAGCAGATAGCGTGGATAAGCCTAACTGTCTAGACTTTACAACCACATTAAATCTGTGATCATTAAATGCCTGTAAACACTCGTCTTGAAACGGGAATGTATGAAACTCTATTCGGCCCTTAAGGGGATGCTGGATCTGTACATATCTGTTTATAAAATATGATGGATCCTTTCCACATTTCACAATTTCGTTTATTTGCTTTTGCTTTGACAGTGGAGGCATAATTTAGCGCTAGCTAACCTGTAATTTTATTCGAGCTCGAAAATAAGCAATTTTTCTTGGAGAATTTGATGTCGCAGAAATTAGCTCAACATCATCATCTCTAGACAGCTCTTTTGTAGAAAGCGCTCTATCTATAGACTCCTTAAAGTCCTTCTTTATCCTCTTCAAGCCGTCTGTAAAAATTTGGTTAGCTTGCTCCCTTTGTGTTTCAACTTGTAAGCTAAGCGCTCTTTCACCAGCAAAATGAACGATCGTAGTGTATTCTAGCTCTAATACGTCTCCCTGGATCTTACTGGTCATTTTTCTTTCTTTACTTGAGTATCCCCAAGATGTATTTGTCGCTTGCCCTAAGGCTCTTATTTCTTCGATATTAAGCATTTATGTTCTCCATTTTTTGAAAATCTTGAATTTTTTTACGGTAATCTTCAAGCTCTACTCTAGTAGGTAAATATCCTTCATCGCGGTTTAGATTTCTTAATGGCTCTAAAAATGTAATCCAGCAATCCATACAACAGCCAGATAAAAAGTATTGTGAGCAATCATTAGCGTCCCTGATCATCAAGTTGCACATAGGACAATCAAGTGGAACGTATGAGCTATTGCTATGCGTATTCGACATTTGAGTCCTTACCTTTCTTTCTGATATCTAGAACATTATCAACTATATCTTTTACAGCATCAACGTGCGAAATGATTAGTATATTCGCAAAATATTTCTTAAGTGAAGTCAATAATCTAGAACATGCTTCTATGCTCTTGTCGTCAAGGGCGCCAAAACCTTCATCTATAATAAGCACGTCACTTCTAGGAGCATTACATACATTTATTAGTGCAACCCTTAAGGCTAATGATGAAATCATCTTCTCCATCCCTGAGCCGCACTCTATGATTCTTCTAGAGTCTCCATAATCTATATAGATATCCATGTTGTTAGAATCAGGGTCAGCTTCTAAAATTAAATCAAAATTTACGACGCCTTGAAGTATTTTTTGTAGCTCATTATTGATTTGAGGAAGCTGTAAAGATAAAATTGTTAAAGGAATTCCTTTCTTATCAACAGATTGTATTAATGTATTGTAGGTTTCCCACCTAGATTTAACAGCACCAAATCTCTCATGTTCCTCGGTAAGCGTTAATTCTTTTTGCTTCGAAACGCTAATTCCTTCTGTCAAGTATAGCCTCTCTGCATCTAATTCGCTTATCCTAACCTCGATAGATTTTAGATGTTTTCTCATATTAATTACAGCTTTATCTTTTTCTTCGTCTATAGAGCGTAGCCTCATTTCTCTAAGCAAGTTTTTTCCTTGCTCTATTTTTGTAGAAATGCCTTGGTATTCACCCTCTAACTCTTTCATTTGAAGACGCATCTCTGAGTGATTTAGTCTTGACTCTTGCTCTTTGCTTATTATATCTTCATACTTTTTAAGTCTGCTAGCTAAACCTTTTTCGATTAAAGATTGTAGCGTAGAGCTTATCGACTTCAACTCTTTTTTAGTCGTCGATATTACCTTCTTTTGATCATCTACTTGCAAAGCACTTTTGCTAGCGTCTTTCACATATTGACATGTCGGTAGATGTTCAAAGCAATCACAAGGCTTAAGCTTTTCAGCTAATTTTTTCTTGCTTTCAAGACTCTGGACTGCTAACTCAAGTTTGGCGTCAGTTAGCTCTTGCTGTGACATAAGACTTTTTTGTAGATCAATTTCCTCTTTTAACTCGCCAATAGGAAATTGTGACCTTATAGATTCTACCTTTTCTATCTTTCTGCTAATTGACTCTATGTCTTCAGATAGTTTTACGATACGCTTCTTTAAAGAGACTCTATCGGTCTCACTAACAGACAATATTTTGACTTGTTCATTCAGTTGGTCCTTTGTGTACATGTCAGATGAAGGAAGAGCTGCCAACTTTATTCTTAGGTCATCCCTTTTCTTTTTTAAGCCTTCTAGCTCTGATTCAACTTCCTGTTTTTCAACCAGCAAGCCTTCTTTTAATTCACACTGCTCTGTTATTAGTTCTTTCCAGTTTCTATCAGGTGCTGTTCTCATTTCACCGCGGAGCTCAGAAACTTCATTTTTTGCAATCTTTAGCATATCGTCAAATATTTGAAGATCCAAAAACCTTGTTAGTACAGCCTTACGTTGCGTTGAGCCTTCCCTGATAAATGCATTCATACTACCTTGTGCAGCAAATGAAGTCATCATAAAGTCTTCTATAGTTCCGACAAGTTCTCTTAAAGTTTTTTCCGTTTCTCTTCTCTGCTCTCCAGTTGCATCTTCAAGTGGCTCGCCAGCGTCGTCTATCTTAAATAGGTTTAAGTTCGTTGGTGCGGAGGTAACACCTTTTCTGTTGACCTTCTTTAGTGTTTGTCTTTCAGCTCTATACATTTCTCCAGCTACGGAAAAATCAACAGTCGCTTTGCAATAATTCTTTCTATTGTTTACAATATGCATATTCTTTAACGCGCCACGATCAGAGGTGTTAAATAGCGCATACGATATTGTTCCAGGAATTGAGGATTTTCCTACACGGTTTTTGCCAAATATTCCTGTTATGCCATGGAGTGAATCAAAATTTACGACATTACCTTCACCATATGCGAATGTATTATCAAACGATAGCTTTCTTAATCTCCACTGATGTGACTTGGTACTTACTTGTTGCACACACCTACTAAAGACGTCCTTATGCAAAAATCTTAGCGACTCTCTTTCCTCATCACTTAACTCTAACTTAGACACGTACTCAGACATTAAGGCATCTTGTTGCTTAAAACTTCTTAGATCATTTCTAGATATTTTTCCTATACTTGTCGTAATTTCCGCATCAGATCCATTAAAGGAATTTTGCTCATTTTTTGAAACAACTTCGTATGCGTCAAAATTATCTTTTAAAGATCTTTGTAATTGCTTAAAGTCAACTTGAGTCATCCCAGAATGAACAACCCTAAACCTTGACCCTGACCACTCTTCCGGTAGCTGAGCTAACGTATCTACAACGTCCCCTGTCCACTTTATAGTTCGAAAAGCATGCGGATTATGCAGAGGTACAAAATCAACAGTGAAGTTGTCACGATCCTCAATTTCCCAAAACAAGAAACCTTTCTCTACATCTTCACCATAATTTTGTTGAATTGTTGATCCAGGATAAGCAATTTTTGGAGTAAAAAACTGGCGTTTATGTATATCACCTAACATTGTATAGTCGAAATCTTTAAAAAAGTCAACCTTTACACTGTCACCGTTAATTTCCCAATCTTGGTCAGTTAATGAACCGTTAACTGGTCCATGAAAAGCAGCTATGCTAACGTTGTCGCCTGATGGCTTTAAGTCAGACCATACCTTGGAATCGAAGCAGCAAAAAACGCCCCATTCAAAACCGGGAACGCCAGTAGGATATATTCCCGTTCCTTTCATCAATTGTATTTTGTCGTTATTTAACGAACGTACTATAGGTGTGATTGCGTCAAGTCTGTCTTCGTTAAACATTAGACCGTCATGATTACCTAATATTACATGCACAGGAGCGATCTCTGATAATGATGTAAACCACCATCTAAGAATTTCAATAAGCTCAGGACTGATGCCTTGAGTCTTTGAGTGTACAATGTCTCCGCCTAGAAAAATAACATCAGGCTTAAGCCTTCTAAGCTCTTTGTACGATTGCTCAAAAACATGACGATATTCATCATGTCTACTAAGACCTCTAAAATGTATATCTGCGAAGTGTGCGCACTTAAAACTCATCTACTTTACTCCAATGTTATAATAGAGACCCAGACTTAATTGTACTAATTAAAGACTTAAGTCTGTCATTTCGTGACCATGACTGAGCCGTTATCAGCGCGGCTTTGAAATCGCTTATAGACATCTCACCGACATCCTCAAAAAGTGATGTGTCTAATACTCTCACTGGTATGTCATAAGATGCAAGAAGGCGTGCGATATTTTGGGTCTTTTTATTTGCGTCGTTATCTAATGCAAGAACAACAGGCGTAGAATTTATTACAATCTTTCTAAACAGCTCGTGCTTTTCGCTTAACGTACTACCAAGCAAACACGTTGCATTTTGATTACACCTGAATAAATCAAAAGGGCCTTCCACCAGCGTTAGCTCTTCGCCCCAGTCAATATTAATTTCATTAAAGATAATATCAGCCCTCTTTACCTTGGGATTCATATACTTCATTTTAAAGTCATCAATTGATCTAGCTGTGTAGTAATTTAAGTTTCCGCTATCATCAAAAGATGGTATAATAATACGCCGGCGGTATCTTCCGCTTGAAACCGCACCTACTTTAAAGTACCACGTTCTCGACTCGCTTAAAAGTCTAGACTCTATGTACTTTTTGCATGCCTTAAGATCCGGATCTGCACCGTTATCTAAAGTTGATAGTAAGCGAAAGCCTTCAGGCAGCTCAAGGATCTCATCAGGTATTTCATCTTTTTCTTTTATTGTCTTTTGAAATATCTGTGAAGCTTCTGTATAAAACTTAGGAGCGTTGTATCTAAAAAAGCGAGATAACCCTTTGCCTCTCGTACCGCAAACCCAACAATGATAAAACTCATTGTCGACACGAAGACATAACTTCTTTTTATCTTTTCTTGAATACGTTGAGCAAGACTTATTAACACAGTTTATAGCGATATTAATTCCATCTCTATCTAAAGAGAAATAAGGAAACGCGCGCTGAATTAACTTTATTCTTTTCTTTATTAATTGATCTTCATTCATTCTTAAAGCTGGCCGCCGCTACAATATATGCATCTGCTATATCATAACACGAATCAGCCGGGATTACAAGACCTTTCCTGATACCTGATTTAAGCGTTCTCATCGGCCATTCATATTCAGGCAATTTTAGCTTTACGAAATTAAGGACCTGCTCTTTTGTTGAAGTGTCAGATTTCCTGTCAACCTTTAGACCAACTTTTTTTCTTGCAGAGTTGACATTGACAAAACTTGGCTCAAGCTCGAAAACCTCGTTACATAAAAATGTCACTATACCATTGAACCTTGCAAGGGTAACAATCGTTTTTGCGCTAGAAAAACCAGGTCGAAATGCCTGTAAGTTTTCCTCTATGCACACTGACGTTATATTGAGTTTTTTCTTAATATCACGTAACTCTTTTCTCACTTTATAGGCTTTTTCGAAGATATTTTTCTCTTTTGATAACTCAACAACAGAGGCATCTTGTAACGTGCCTTTTATTGTATCAAGTACACACCACCCAACGTTGGACGTTGATATATCTAGTCCTAAAACAAGATCCAAGGCTAACTCCTTTCTTACGATAATTAAGAGCTTACTTCAGAAGTCTAGCTTAACTCTTACAACAAACTTATCATTTTCTCTTTTTATAATAGCTTGTGAAAATGTTGTCTTACCTATAATATTAAGGTTTTCATCGTGCAAGTTAACATTCGTTATATAACAAAACTTGTTTAGCTTATCAGAGTCTTGGTCAGTCGGTTTTAGGTCTTTATACGTGTTATTTGTCGATAGATCAAGCTCACCTCTATCTGTTGGAACATCAATCTTTAACACATGAATATTTTGCTGGCCTTTTAAGGCGATAGAAAACTGGTCTACACCAAAGCGAGGTATAAGAGGAGACTTTACGATGCCGATACCTTCATCGTACATTAACGCACCAACATCGTTCCATGTCGCTGCCTTTGTTAATGCGTCGGCCCTGTATAGGCTACCACTGTGGTCTTTTAGAGTGATTGCTATTCTACCGCCTGAACCTGTTATAGCTGTATCCGTTAAGGAATATGTTCCAGGGTCTATTCTATTACCATAAAACAAGTTGCTTGCATCAAAAACAGATATTTCGTTTGAAGAAGGGTCTCTAGTGCGATTGTAGATTGTTAATATTGAACCGGCAGGTATACTAGGGTCATCAGGAGTTGCACCTTGCAGCTGTTCAGACATTGAGCCTGGTGTTTCTGTGCCTAATAGACCTTGACCTATAGAAGCAGTTGGTAGAAGATTATCCAGATGAACCATAGAAAGATCTTGCTCACCCCTATCATCCACAAATAATGATAGCGCAGATCCTGTTGCTACTTGACTTAATATGTCAAAATTAGGATTAAATATCCCATTATCATTTGGCAGAATAGTCAGGTTTCTCTTTCTAACACTCCCAGTCGAAAACAAATAATTGTTTGCAGATGACCAACCTGTCGAAGTATTTATCGTTGAACCGCTTAAAGCCCAAAGTCTAGGGAATGATCCTTCTACAAATTCTTTTACGAAATTCTCTAAATTTAAATAGTGACCGCCGACACCGAATGAGAGCGGAACGTTAAATGGATCGTCAGTTGAACCTTGGACAGTCTGGAACGGTGTCTGAAGTATATCTCTTATGTTAGTCTCTTTCACAAACATAGGTGGGACATAAAACACTAGTCCTGAAGCTTTTTCGGCGTCTAAATTGTCAAAACTGCCAGTAATGGATGCATTTATTTCTCCATCAGTTCTGAACTTGTTATATATCTTTAGCTCATGAACCTCGGCATTCAGCGGATGTGTAAATGCATAGTCGTCAGGATCTGGTATACCTGATGAAAGTGGGGCATAGAAGTTCTTAATGCCATCAGTAACTGAAACTGCCGGGTTAAAAAATTGTGCAGTAAAGTCCTCATCACCAGAAGGGTCAACAGAGTTTGGTCCTTCATAAAAATTACCGATAAACAACACATCGGCCGGACCTCTGTTAACATCTACTCCTTCACGAGGTACCGTTGGATCTAGACTTTGGCTTAACCCGGTATATGACAATGGCATTGGGAAATTGCCTGCAGACTTTCCATCTATCACAAATGAACCTGTTGAGTTCTGAGTTTGCGAGTCCCATCTAATACAGCAGTGGTGCCAGTGGTTTCTGGATAGCGAGTTATCAGAAGATGAGAATATATATTCGTATAGAGGAGTTCTAGGTCCTGACATACCTAACTCACACTCTGTTGGGGTTACACCAGCTGAGTGACTTAGTTGTAACATTAACCTAAACTTATCTACGTATCCATCTGAGTCTTTTGAGCTGCCCGACACTAACGATATTGCATATGATCGAGACATATGAAATAGAGTCCCGGCTCTATAGTTACCTTTGTTAGGATAATCCTTATAACGCGGGTTCACGAAAAACTCAAAGGAAAATGATCCGGTCGGCTTGTATAGGGAGCCAGAAGCAGGGTACATCAAAACAGAATCAGCAGGTACCTCTTCGTCGTACGTACTAAAAAAGTTTATGGTATTATAGTTCGTAAAAGACCAGTTGTACGGTCGACCGTGCTTTGGGCGATAGTACGCAAACAGATTATTCTTTATTACTCCCTTACGAACAGTGTCTTTAGTAAATTTAAAAGATGGCTCAAATCTTAAGATCTCCATCTTCTTAGTAAATCTAGAGTTAGCAGTAATGTCTTGAACTGTTTGAATGTATTCTTCTAGTAGCGCTTCAGTTGTACCTGTCTCAAGAATTGTTAATCTTAAATCCTCTAGACCCCCGTCGTCGAATATAATATCGGTAGACGTATCCGCGACCTCTTTCATGGTAGTTGATGCGTCAGGAAATACACGTATTGAACCAGTGACACCAGAACTAGATGATGTAAACGTTCTTGATGGTTTTGCTAAAACCTTGTAGGTATCGAAATAATTCTCATTGATCCTAAAGAGGGACATAGCACTCCCTCCTTAAAAGTCAAGCCGCACTCTGATAGTCAAATCTCTCTCGTCATTCTTTTCAATCGGGCGAGATAATTTTGCAACGGCCAAGAGTGTATCATTTGCGTCGTACAGGCCAACAGTGGTAATATAGCTAAAGGACCTTTGTACTGACTCTTGACCATTCTCGATTACGACTATACGATTGTCTTTGGTATACGAGGGGTTTGAAGAGTAATTAAACTCATCTGCGGTTGCTCTGCAAAATATAAGATTTGAATTTATATTAGTGTTGTTCTGGAACGTAGTTGCAGTTAATGAACCGCTGGAAAAACGCGTGGTAGCTAGATGATCCACAATCTCGTCGACGCTGGCTGAAACCATCAGGTCAGGAATAAACTTTGGTAAAAGCTCCCACTGATCAGCAACTGCGGCCTCGGTAAGAGCGCTTTTACCCATTATTTGTTTTCCTAGTGGTGAGTCGTCTGTGAGCTGTACACCGGCGACCATCGCAGATATCGAGCCAGATATTCTTGCGTCTGGATCTACTGCTCGGGTGCGTAGGGCATTCGTGGCCCCTTTTCCACCTAAGTTTAGAACAGCGATACCGGCGTCATAGAATATTAATCCTACGTGCTTTGAAGAATCAGATGAGTCAACTAGGTTACCAACTTCTCCACCGAATGTTCTTCTCCTGTGGTTTGAAGAACCGAAGTCCGTGAATATTTTAGCACTTCCGGTTGCAGTAGAAGATATATTAGGGGTGCTAAGAAAATATTTTTCGTCCGCCACAGAGTTCGAATCGTTACCAGCTGGTTGTGGATACATCTTTAAAGCAAATGTCTCTCTCTTTATTTTATCTCTAGAGAATAATCTCTTAAATGACACAAAACATGCACTGTCAACTTGATCGTTAGTTTCTACTGAGCCAAACGGCGTGGCGAAAAAAGCGTTAGAGTCACCTAACAAAGCTGATGCGTATTGCTTGTATATATCTATTTTTTCTCGCATCATCAATGATTGAGATGGAAATAACATTTTTCCAGAGTCCAATGTCTGTGTTAGCGATCCAGTGACGGGGTCCCCGGCCTGGTATAAGCCAACCGTCATATCCAGGATTGGGTTAGCAGTTTGAAGAGTAAAATCTTGATCGTATACAGTCTGGTATAAAGATGACGTAACACCAGGTCCTACACCACCAGTGACAAACATCTGATATGACTTTCTTGTTGCAGAGCCAGATATATCTTCCTGTATTACGTCGACAAGTTGATTTAAAACAGACCTAGCCGTTTTTTTGTCATACCTCTGATTAATTTCTTTTGTTGACCCAAACTGGGGTTCATGATTTGCTGACATTTTTCTTCAGTTCTCCTTAACCGTTATTGAGGACGTTTGATAACAACCGTCATATCAGATCTTGCACCGGACTGAAGTCCCTGGACTGAGAATGTTGTAGTTATCTGGCCGGTGTTACCTTGATCGCCATAATAGTTGAACAAGTTGTTTGATAATGCTTTTACTTTTAGTGTAAAAGTTAAAGCTGAGCCGTTCGTTAATCCGGTGGCGCTCCCTGGGGAGGCACTCATTACGTAGTGCGCAACATCATCACTGTCTCTGGAGTCAGGAGCGTCTCCAACTATTTCGAGGAATTTAGCTGGAATCTTCACTATAAACATACTGTCAGCTAACTCTGCATCGAGAGATTGCTCACCTTCTAGCTTTTGCTCAAACGTCACTCGCGTTTGGGGAGCGCCGCCGGCGGCTGTTGTCATAGCGATTGTGCTGGTGGTACCCACGATACTTAAGCTTGGAAGATTATACAACGCAGCGTTACCGTAAGTTAACAACCTATATTTTAAGGCAAGGTTTTGGTTCGTCTGTGCTTCAAAAACCGGGGTATTTAGCTCTATCTTTTGCTTTCCAACTGTTCTGCCGAACTTTTTTATTAAGGTATAGTCGACTTCATCGTCCCCAAAAGCAAATTTCACTATGCTAAATGACCCGTCGTTTCTGGACAAGGCTTCTCTGCCTGCGTCTGTTAACACGGCGTCAACTATGATATTATTTGTACTATTATCTAAAAATCCCATTTTTTTACTCCTTGACCAATGCTAAATATACGCTGGCACAAATAACGTAAAACATTATTATCTTTAATCATCTTCCCTGTCTTTTTCATCGGCGACTAGAATCTTTTCGCCTAGCCTTTGATCTTGCCGCTAATTCTTTTAATTTTTTAGCTCTAATAGCCGCCTTCTTAGAGCCGCTCGGCTTCGTACTCTTACCTCGACTAGACTCATTTTGTTCATTGTAGATTAGATCGTCAATTTTAATCTCAAACTTTTGTTCTAAAAGTCTGTCTGTATTTATAAACTGGAACACATATTTTGATACGGCATCGCTCGTGTTTGTTGAGAACACCGGTATGGACTCTCCGGTCTTATCAATAAGTGTATAAGCTTCAGGATCAAAGTAAATACTCACGTTTGTATGAGCTGAGTCTTTCATCGAGTCTATAAAAAAGTTCTCTTGAAGAGTCCAGTTTGGATATTGCTTTGGTGCGTCCTTAAAGCATACTAGCTTTCTGTCTATTCTATTTTTCGAAGAATTAAACACTACCCTAGTTTGAGTTGAATACCCGGAACTTAGCTGCCTAGCGTCAATAGACACGACTGCGTATATCGCACCAGACTCCTTGTTGAACTCATGATCTGTAAAAGCGTACACGGGGCGGGGGGACGCGACAACTAAGCCTGGATCAATATATTCGGAAGGGTCTGTTCGTATTATTGAGTCGTCAAAATCGAGATGAGCTAACAGCTCAAAAGGTTCAGAGGTTGTCTTTCTTCTAAATACTTGATAGTATTTTACATCACGCTGCGGATTAGTTGGTGGGCTCCAGAATATGTTTAGACCCCCAGTACTGTATTCGTAACTATATCTTACGTCACTCGGTGGATCAGGCTTAATATTCTCTGTGGCATCAAGCTGTACTGGTTGACTTGGCTTTGACGCGACTAAAAACTTGTAGCGGTATTTGTCTCCATCAGCTGTAGTGACAGGTACAAGAAATAATGACAGTGTTCTTGCTGTATACTCATATGTTTGCCCGTACGCGACTTTGCTATCGTATATGACGTTTGGCCGAGGGCCAGCAACTATTACTGGCGGCATTGGGTATTTCTTTCCTTTAAATACCCTTGTCTTTTCTATTAGTAAGCCGACAACAGCTGCTTGTGCTGGTATCACTTGTCTAGAATTACCGGCTGGCTGAGGTAATATAGACAGATGAGGTATGTTAAACTCTAGTTCGTCGGAGCGTGTCGGACTGATCTCACCGATTGTATTTGTTGAGTTCTTTAGTCTTGATGTAGCCAGAGTAAAGTTGGCATTAACAGTACTATCAAGTAACGACGTGCCTCTTTCCACAGATCTTCTTAGCATCATAGGGGCAAATGATGAATTTAACTGCACTCCAGATTGTATTCTGTCTAGACCCTGTGTTTGTTCAGCAAAGCTGGCTTGAGTCAATGATCCTATAGGGCTGTCATTAAGCTCTGGTGGTATCATCAATGATAAGGTGTCAGGATCTACACTGGTCGTTGCACATAATTTTGTTAGTGCTGATTGAGGGCTGTCACCTGACTCTATATATCTGTTAAGCTTCATAATCATTAGATTATGAAGCTCTTCTGAGATTAGGCTATTACCAATAGCAAATGCAGAGTATACATCTGACGTTGCGTTAGTTTCTGTTACGAGCTTACCAGAAGATAGCCAGTTAGTCAACTGTTTTTTAGTTGCAGTTAGAATAGATGACCTGTTAATATTCGCATCAGTCATACTAGCAGTATCAGAGAATGATATATCAATCTTGACAAGTCGAGGGACTCTAGCATTTATATTAGAGAAATCAGGGGATGATTTTCTTTTAAATCTATCGGGTAATGTTCCGTCTATATCGCTAAACCCTGATTCATCGATTGATTCATTTGGCGTAAAGAAATTGTATATAAACTTTGGTCTAACAGACACAACTTCTGGTGAATCAAAAACGTGGACAGGTTTGCTTGGATATGATGTGGTCACGGTTTATTAACTCCCTTGGTCATTACGTGGGTAGAGCCGTTCTACCCACTCGTTAGGTGCCGGTGGGCGGTTGTAGAAATTAACATGGCCATACCCTAACGTGATATAGACTTCGTATGAGATCAATGTTGGATCAAGCGTTTCAGGTCCAATATCTACCCTGGCATTCTGAGCATCAACGTTGGCATTGTTAGCGATATTGAGGTCTTCTTCCGGATTGTGACTATTGTTTTCATCAACCTCAAAATCTTCATCCTCAAATGCTATACATATATTTTTTTCAAAAATTGTACCTATGCTAATGTTCTTAGACTCTTTTTCGACGTCGAATAAAGTTCCATAACTATTTGCATAATCAAACGTAGAGTAGTAGAACGGATTATAGAAATCTTTTCTATTGATGTCTATTTTACCAGTTTCGTTATTATAGAGCATTAATTCTTTAAATTTGCGATTATCAGGATCGAACGCTAGGTTACTAGCACTTAAGAAAGACTCTGTACTTGTATCTACAAATCTAAACAGGCCTAGATCTATGTTCTTAGTAATGCTAATGTCTCTCGCTTCTTTTAGCATCGGGAATGATTTTTCCTCAAGGTCTATGTCGAATTGCAGGTCAAGGTAACCTTTAAAAGCCCAGTCACTTGTGTGGTTTATGAACAGCTCCATAGCTAGCTCTTCTCCGTACTGTGCAGTAAGACTCTCAACTAGGGTCGTGTCATATACTTCTGCTTTTTCAAAGTTGTTAGATATGTCAGTAAAAATAAATCCTTCGTCCCATGTTTCTTTAATAAACAGATTCCTGGAAAATTTATATGATATCGGAGTGTAGTTAATGTTTGGTTTAGAGTGATCTATTTTCTTAATAATGACTTGAAATACTTCATCTGCACTGCGAAGGTCATTATCTTGTGTTATTTGGTCTAAAGGTACAGGGGCACTTTCTAGACCTTGCAATAGACCAGAAGGTATACCTACAGCAATCACCTTACTGTTTGGTGTATGCTTACGCCTTATGAAGTCAGATGATAATACATCAATCATATATTCAAAAGATGAAGTACTCACTGTGTTGTCGTTTAACTTTTTTCCACCGTAGTTTAAATCTCTGCTGTTTAACTTCTCTTGATATTGTAGCAGCAACTTCACGACATCTCTGCTGGGCACAAGACCAGCCAAGAGCCTAGCGCCTAATGTTGTATTATCATGAACGCTAAGTAGCGTTTCATTAGACACCTCTAGCCAGCTCCTATTTACATTTTGAAAATACTGAATTAGTCCTGGAGCAAAACTTGTTAAAAAGTTAAACTCTTCTTCTATTTCGCTAATAGTACTCGCGATGTCTGGAAATGCCTCTGAGAACTCAGCCATCATAACATCCCGAGTCTCATGCGCAGGTATGTCGGATGGTGAAGTGCCACGCTGTGGTGGGAATGTTAGCATATTATCCCATACTCTGAGGTTGTGGTGCCGAGTGGAGAATGCAGGGAGGAGACCGGTTGAAGGCATGTGGTCTGACACATTGACGTTACCGATCGCGTAGGTAGGAGCCTCTACAAAAGTTACAGCGTTCAGCACCGCAAAATATACCTTACAATACAATGATGTATTTGCTAAGAACATCATATCCTTAGATACTCCTGAATAGTATGACACTCCCGGACTGCCTCTGTCACTGGTACTAGTTATATCTGGAAAAAATATCGGATCAGATCCGTCAGCTAATGTACCCTCAAACTCTATTATCTCGTCAAAAACGCCGCCTCCAGTTTTATCCATTAACGCTTCTTTAATATCGCGATTCGCCCACCTTATCTCGTGTGGGAGGGTTGTTCCAACGGGCGGAGCATTGGTTTGCGGACGAGCCTCGCCGGACAGGGCTTCGTGGATATGTTCCGCAAAAACTCCACAAATATCCTCGAACGTCCGGTTGAAGAGCGACTCTAATGTTCCAGAGTCTCCGTCTCCTAGCGGTTGTTCAAATTCGACTGTTGTTTCTTGAGCAGGAGCGAGTATATTTTGCGAAACGCCGGAGCCGTCTAGAGGCGGGGTAATAGTCATATTTCTAGGGATCGCTGTGAATGTTGTACTCGTTGTAGGTTGGTCGAGGCCAGTGTACCCGCCCGTATTACTTATAAGAAGTCGAGAGCTTCGGAACAACGAAGATGCGCCAGGTGGTGGTGATCCGGTGCCGTTATACTCAAACATTTTTTCCTGGCGAAAGGCAAGATACATAAGCAAAAAATCAAATAATCTCTGGTCTTCACCGCACATCCTTAAAACATGCGCAGCCAGTGTCTGATTTCGGTACCGACTAGACATGCTCGTCATCGAGTTGTAGCATCGTCGAAGGATGTTAGTTAATGGTCGGAGTGCTGCTTCAGCCGCTGTATTATCGATGGATTCTGGCACACAACATCTTTGTATCTGCTCGCCGGCGTACGTAAAGAGTGACGATGCAGCTTCATACGGAGATAGGTATGGGTTGTCTCCAACACCATCGTATGTAGCACGTTGAGATTGTGGCATAATTAACTGATCTGTGACATTATTGAACCGCGGATTTGCTGCTATCTCATACATCTCTTCTATAAAACCGCCAGCTGTCATCGCACGGGTTGATCCGTCGGAACCTACGACTTCACTGCTCTCGAATGGGTAGTTCATCCTAGTGTTTTCGCGGCGAGAATCAAAGAGCATACGATTTACTTTGCTTTGAAAGACGATGTTATTACCGGTCCCTGTATTTGAATTAGACGAGCCTGTATCTCTAAAGGCGGAAGGTAATCGTGTGGCGTTTTTATCAACGTTAAAAAGCTTATAAGGGTTAGTTGACTCTCTAGATAAAGAGCTTATTCCTTCAGTGCTTAAAGATACTCCGACACCATTTTTGGATAGATTTTGAGAGAATGAAACCTCCTTACCTATGATGTTTGTCAGTATTTTCATAGAAAGATGTACATCTTTAGTATATTCGTCCCGGAACTCCTTATACATGTCACGGGTAGCTAGCGCGGCTAATGGTTGAACACGTGCTCGTAAGCTGTCGTATATCCTCATAAGCCGAGTATCTGGTCTTTCCACCAGTTCTGGGCCCGGTATTATCTCTCTATCATTAACATCTTCGGCTAAGCGCGGGGTTGAGTAGTAGAGGGAGTCTGCGTAATTTATAAGATATGTGTATAGTAACTCAGTTGATGAAGTATTTCCACCTGTTAGAGAAAAAGCGCTGTTTGCTTCTTCAACACCAGGTAGGTTTATAATCTTTAGAGAATCAAAAAAGCGTAATCTAGCGTTTATATGATCTTTTAGGTCTTCTGCGAATGGAATTTCTGGAAACCTTGTATTAATAGATCTTTGGAGCCCTTGAGAGTCTTTTAGGTCTAGGTCTCCCAACGTATCAATGTTCAGCATTCTTGCTGCTCTTTTGTATAATATACTATCGTACGAAAGATCAGCTGTCTTATCTCCTATACTATCAAAGCATGGTACAAAATCGCATAATGCGAGAATAACTGGCGATACTGCTTGGTTATAAGATATATCTGTCGTTGGCTTAGGGAGTACTTCTGCTTCGGCGCCTTTGTCGGTATTGTTATTGTTATTTGTATTGGATGAAAGGTCTCTTATAAATGAATCACCAGATTTGCCAGTAGGGTCGTATTCGTTTGTTTTTGATCCATTATCTTTTTTATTTCTAAGTACTTTTAAATTGTTATCTTGATTAGCTTTGATTTGTGCAGCTCTAGTAGTAAACTGCTGTTTAGACGGACCTTCCCTTGTTGCCTTTGACTTAGAGCCTTTTAATTGGTTCCTTCTTACTTTCCGGCCTTTTACGGTGGTGGAAGATTCAGCAGTTTGCTGAGCCTCAACTGGATCTGGTATTACCTGCGCTTCAGCATTTTGAAGGTCATCTAGCCGAATGTTTCTTAATAGCATATCCTCTAAGGAAACGAACGAATTACTCTCCTCAGCTGAGGCTAGGGAAAACTTAAGATTGTATAATAAGCTGTTTGACATTATTTATCTCTGATCGCTGTTATAATGCTTGTATCACTAAACATACTTTTAGCGTTAATAGATCCTAACGCTGTTAACAATTGTGGGTCAATCGGCTTAGACTCAAGCGAGCTTATCTCTTCGTAAAATAAGTTTACAGCTATAATCTCGTATCGATATTTCATGGAGCTAACAATATTACGGTCTTTATAAAAAAACCTAGATGATGATGCATCACAGTGAATCGTATCTATCACTACAGATCCCCCTCCGGCCTTAACACATATCTTAAAATGATCTATCATGGTAAGGTCTCCATCATATACCCAGGAGACCAAATTGTACATTTTATTCTTTTCGTAGCTTATCTCTTTAGGGGAGTTGCTAGGGGCTATTAAAGAGAAAGTTTTTTTAGCCTGTATAGCTGTCCTTCCAGCCAAAATTGGATCTGAAGGAAACAGCTTACTAGATAGAAACGGATTATTTTGCTTATGAGTTGAGGGTATAACGCCCGTTTGTCTGGTAATTGGGTTTGCTAACTTTGATATATTTTTATTAAAGCGAGTTAAGGTCGTAGGGTCTATTTTGCTCTTTATAACATTGGGGAATAAGCTATCCGCGGTATTTATTAGAGCAGTGGCAGCATAAACGTACCTAGTGCCAGGTTCAGGAGCGCTTACTCCTGATGCTTGCCTTGATAAATCGTTGTCTACAAACTTCCCGCTTTCGACGACACCGAAAGTCTCAACTTCTCCTGTTGTAAGATTTTCCCTATCAACAAGAAAGTTTACAAGACCACTAAACTTCTCTCTATTTTTATCAAACTCATCAGAAAATAATTGCGACTGGCCGTCTACAGTCAGCGCGTCCTTAATTTTCTTGAAGCCGATATCAGTAAACTTACCGTCAAGACTAAACTCAACGTCGCCCGGTGGACCACCTATAGATGACGCCGGTGAGCTCATGGTAAATGATACGGGGTTAGCGGTATCGTGCATCGGTATATCTATAATGTATGGCGTACCACGCACTGGACCTTTTATTCGGGACACCCCAATAGGAACGTATCTATACGTTCTTGCTTGCTTGGCTGACGAATCTGTAAACATTACTTCTGTGGTCCCAGGATATACATTTACAGTTTTTGCATTGTTATCGCCGATGTATACATATCCAGGGCCTTTGCCTGAACGTGCATTGGCAAAGGAGTTATACGTTAGGTCATAGCGTCTAACTTTTATAGCCACAATGTCATCCGTAGGTATATCTGCTACAATGACGTTTACGACACCGTCAAAATAGTCACCGTCATAAGAAGCGTTTGCTGTTAATGCATCAGCCACCGGGGCTAGACTAAGTGTGCTTGGTGGTACTATACTATGTGAAAAATCGTCAGAAGGATCTCCATTTTCTCCGTAAGATATTGCTCTATAAATCAACGACTTATTTGATATTATTTCGTCTCTATATACGAGTGATTCTCCTTTGTTTAGCGGGGCATCAAAAATAACTTCCCACTTAGTACCATATCCTGAGCCACCAGCTGCGGGTGGTGCTTTTCGGCGAAAAACCTTTATACGCTTTCCGACATCATCAAGTTGTGTGACTGCCACTCTCGTATAGCGCGTAGATCTTGAAGTATTTAGCGAAGGTGGAAGTGTCGGTGTAAGAAAATCCCTAAGGCGCTTTGAGTGGGAAACATAAAAACCTACGCTAGACCTCCTTACACCATTTGGGTCATTTAATCGAGCGGCAACGAAGAATGTTGATAGACCTTGTAGTATGTCTTTTCTTATAGAAAGCTTAACTTTTACCGTTTTATATTTTTGAAAGAAAGAGTATGTAGCAGATTTAGGTACTGCGACAGGAGGTAAATATACCATATCAGTCACTCTATTTGCCAGCTCTGGATTGGATATAACTTTTTCTATTCTGTTTCTAATGCTTAAAGAACCCGGGTCTACTTGATTAGCGACTACTTTATTTGAAACAGAAACAGTACTAACTTGTGGGCCTGGGGCATTTAAGTCATTGCTCGTAGGTATAATGTTACGTAAGTTTTCAGGCTTAATAGTTGGAGATAAACTCTCTACACCAGATCTGTAATTTATATAAGGCTCTCTCTTTTTTGAACTAATAGTTGTGATATTATCGAAAGGAGTAACCGTGCGCGCTTTTGTTGCTGTGCTTCTTATCGAGTTAGATAGTAGACGATCTTTAGCTTCAAAAGCAGAAGCAGCGTCTATATCAGTAGATGTTCTACTTACTGCACTGTAGTTTGGTGGTATATGTAAGCCTAACGACACCTCTTTAGATGCGATAACCGTGCTAGCGGTCTGATCGGCGGACGCAATGAGAAGCGCTTCTTGTCCAAGGTCGTCGCGCGTGGTGGCGAGCTCGAATGAATAGGTTTGGTCCGGTCTACTACGATATATTTTTACGCTTAGGTTCAAGGCATTCAATCTTAATGCTGCAGCAAGATCTACATCAAATGATATTTCATACTCGAAGAAATCAGCGATATCGTCAATAGTGTTACCTTCACCTATAATGGTAGCAAAACCTAAGAGCTCTGCAGGAAACGATTTCTTTTTCAGCATAGGAGTTTCAATAAGGGATTTAACTAACATTAATCAAAAACCACCGTAAAAATATTAATAAACGTCTTTTCGTCCGCACTGTCATTAAACAATTTACCAACAAAAAATACGTGCTTACCAGGACTATAGGGATCGCTATCCTCAAACTCACCGAAGTCTATCATTCTCAGCTTATTTATACTTGAACTAGTTATTTCCCACACTTGACAAATTAAATTATTTTCCAGACTAGTCTTATCAAAAGCAACTTTTGCGACTGGGGTCTTTCGAAACTTTGAAGATACGCCTAAAGAATCTTGCAGCTGGTCAAAATTAAGAGGCTCAGGTTGTTCGAGTTTTGTATACTCTTTAAGCTTCATGCCACTAGTCTTGTTCTTAGGAGGCATATACTTGAAATTTTGTACGTGTGTTAACTTTTTATCTTGCCATAGACTTTCAGCGTTACTTAGTCGCTTTACTTTTTCTTTGTTCGCCGGAATTGGCCCTTCATCGGAAATCACAAATTCAGCGGAATTGTATTGTAACTTAAAACCAGTGTTTCTCTTTATACTCTCTTCTGTTCTAAGAGGTCTTAAATCTGTGAATGAGTTTATACAATCTTGTATGGCGCTAGAGGCTGACGTTACTAAATCAAGGCCCTTTAAAAAGTTTGATGATCCGCTGATTTGAGTAAGCTGTCCATTTACAATATCAAATGCGCCAGCTGGAAATGTCATAGAGCCATCAGCTTCATATTCAGGTATTATCATATCTTGAGGTCTAGAGAAGGCTTCTAACATAATCCTGTCAACAGAATCAGAAGCCACGCTAGCATCTTCGATTGACCCTTCGTAAAACGTTCCTAAATCAGAAAAGCTAGCGAATGAAAACCTAAGTTCACCTTTCGCTAACTCATGTCTTCCTTGATCAGTTAAGATCGTATCCATGAACCTAGTTTTTTTATCTAATATTCCAGCCATGAGTATAAGTATTACGCTTCAGAGTCTTCGCCACTGCCTGAATCGTCTAAGGCAGATCTGTACTTACTCAGGGTGATTGGTGGGCGCTTACCGACTTTCCTTTTCATACCTGTCATTTTTGACGGTTCTTTAATTTCTCCAGACTCAATTTTTGCTTTATTATCTTCGTCTAAGCTTTTTATTGCTTTTGCCTCTTCCTCTTTTTCTTCCTCAGTCTTTTGATCTTTACACCACTGGTTATATAGCTCTAGCATATCAGTCCACCTAACCATATCGCTATCAATTTCTTTTATGCCATTGATGCAATCATTCCATACAGACTCCACGTACATAGGTAGTGACTGTAAGAGTCCGCAGACTTCCTTTCTAAGATCATCTATTTCACCTTCAAAATCATCGATCTGTGGTATAACATCATTAATCGCTTGTTGCACCTTAAACGAATGAAATGCAGGGTTTAGTAAAGCTTTTCTTAAATCTTCTTTTTTATCAAATAGCTCTGATATTTTGCCGGTTATTACACTTTTAAATTCACTCATGTTGCCTCCTGTTTGCTATGTTACTTTATTAAAATCATAGTAAGTATTCCAATTATAAGAACACGATAGAAAGTTAAATAAAAAAACGGGGCCTCAATGAGACCCCGTCAAAATTTCTAGCAAGCTAGTTATTTTTATTTGTTAGATTATGAACGATCGATAGCAGATACAAGATCTTCGTAAACAAGAGCAAACGAGAATTTAAGCTCGTTGGTTCCTGAAACTGCATAATCAACAGTAGCAGCAGCTCTATCTGTTTCGCTACCAGACTTCATAAGCTGTCCGTTAACATAGACATCTAGCTTATTAGGTCCTACAGCCGTACTAAACGAGGAAACATCACCAGCTAGTTTGGTGAGTGTTACCGCGGTACCAGCGCTTGTGGTTTCTGCGATAGAACCTGAGAACAACGTTGGCTCTCCGGATGTAACGCTTGAGAACAAGGTATTAATAGCGCCTAAGACAGAAGTCGAGGTACTAAAGTTGCTGATGTACGTTGACGCCTCGGAACTACTAGGAGTTTCGAAAAGTAATGCTTGAGCATTTACACCGGCTAGCGCCGCTATCGCAGAGAAAGCGAACGTTCCATCGGTTTGAATACCAACACTCTGAGAACCGTCAAGGAAGACAGGTCCTGCAGCAGCAGCGATACCAACGTTTGTAGCACCAGACAACATAAGTCCTGCAGCTGATGTCTTAATTACAGATTGTGCACCTGCTGTGACATCAAAAGAACCAGAGGCAGCAACATCCATACCAGTTGAACCGTCGTGTGTAAACGTGACATCTTCACCATCACCGAAAGCCAAGACACTAGAGTCATCTTCAAGGTGAACCTTAGGGGTATCGAGGAGAACCTCGGTAGAAGCCTCAAGCTCAATAGTCGGAGCAACAGGCTTCAACAAGGTTCCAGCTGCAAGATCGAGTTGACCATCAGCAGATGAAGAAATTGATTCAGCACCGTCAGCTTGAACAAACGCAAGCTTGTCTTCGCCACCAGCAAGCACAAGACCAACACCATCTGCATGAGTCAACGTTGTTGCAGCATCAGCACCGAATGACAGTGTTTGAGAGTCAACAGGCATTGTAATATTACCTGCAGAGCCACCGATCTTTAATAATGATGTACCGGCACTCTTAATTTGAGTCTCAGTACTACCAAACTTGGTGTCCAGTATAATTGCAGCACCAGAAGATGCACCACCCTTAACTGCAACAGCGTTAACGGCGTCGATGATGACACCACCACTACCATCAAAAGGGTTACCACCGGTTGAACCAGAACTCTGTAGGAGTAAAATACCGTGTGCCGATGCAACATTTAGACCGGCTGATGCACCACCTTCTAGTTTGTTCGCATGAACAGATGACCATGATGCGTGACCGGATGTCGCTAAGGCACCGGGCGAGACATAGCCCTTTTGTGAGGCGCCTGATACACTCATCGATTTGACGTGTGAATAACCCGGGGCGAACTTAACGAGGAGCGACGAGTCGCTTGAGCTGAATGCCGACGTCAATTCGAAAACAATATCGTTGCTGTCGCTGTCTCGAAGTACGATAAGAGTGCCCTTGGCTAATGACGATGGCGATGACCAGCTACTATTCTTCGTAAGACTGGTATCAGAATATGAGACCATGCTATTATCGATGAAGTTTGAGACGGAGTTAATCGACCCGACTGTCAAACGACCTAAAGCCATTGCATCGTCAGATGTTGGTTTAAGGCTTACAAGGCCGTCAGACGACGCTGGCGACTTATACTCACCAGGCTCAACAGCACCGAATGCAACGTCACCAGACATATTTGAGAGTGCTTGGGCATAATATTTAAATATTTCCTGTGCACTTGGTATATTGCCCTCGCTAAGGGAGGCAATTGCAGTACCCTTCGCTAGCGAAGTAGGCTTCATATCTGTTAATGAGCCTGTAATTTGTTGTAATCTAATCTGTGTTCTAGACTTAGACATAATGTTTTTCCTCTTGCACAAAAATGTGCGTTATTTTTTAGGACAAACCGAAAATAAAACTAACGAACAAAATAAACGGATTATATAATAAACTAACTAACGGATCGCGCTGCTCTCACAGCGGTAATTTTAATTATAGCTTTGCTTTACTAAATTCCTCAAATTTTTTAAAGCAGAGTCAAATTTAGAAAAGTCGCTGGTAATATATTCAACTGCCAACTGTCTACACTCTTTTTCACCTTCAAAGATAAATGAATATCTACCGCGGTCAGTACCAGCGCTTAGGAGCTTACGACTATTTGTGACTAAAAAAGCGGCTGTCCCTAGATCAGCTGTCTCAAAAACGTCGGATTTTTTATCTTGCACTTACTGAGTACCTCCTACTATACCTTAGCGTGGTCAATTATGATAGCACGACTGTATTCATTCATAGCTACCGTGCTATCAATAACTATCAACGTAAAACTTTTAAATCCTGTTCTGTCTAACGATAAAAAACCTTACATATTCCTTACATGAAGTGATGTATGGTTCTAAGATACTGTATACACCACGATATCAAGCACGTCATCTACTTGCGTATCAAAACAAAGTTTTAGAGAGTGCGGAGGAGAGATATAATAGTCTCGAGCTGCTGTGGCTACTTCATATGAGGATCCGCTATGCAAAAGCTGGCCATTTAAAAAGATGTCTATGCTGTTTGGATCATAGCTTACAGACTCAAAATCAGGCTCGTATACATTATAAGGACTACCTGCTGACACGCTAGAAGTAACCCAAAACACATCTTTTTTTCTTGATAACGAACCAGTCGATGAGGTTGCGACGACAGTATCTAACATATCACCAATATACAGGTAGGCTTCTACGTAATCAGGGTTCTCTGAATGGTCTCCTGTACCCGGTGGGTCCTGTTGAAAGAACACCCCATTAAAATAGTCAAGGTACCAATCCCTAGCGTCTAGAATAGGAATCTGTGTCCCAGAGCCTTTCGCTGCCGATCCGTTGTAGTAAGGCTTTGCTTCGTAAGCGTTTGCAAAAGATGTGGGAACTATTTGTAGCGCACCTGATGTAATATTGATTGTCTGACTATTAACAAACGGGTAAATCCCCTTTTTAGGGTTAGATGAATTTGACTCATAATCAGACGGTAACTTTAGCTCAAAACCATGCCGACCATCAGACGTGTCTGCACCAGCTATGAACGTAGAAGTAAAACGTATATATTCTACCTTACCTGTTATCGTATATAACGATGTAGATGAAGGCGATGTAGAAATTGTTTCACCAAAAACAGTTTCTGACGTCATAGTTACGCCAGATGGTAATCCTTCATTAGCTAGATCTTTATCATTAGAGGTCTGTGCCTTACCAGCTAACTTTTTTAAAGATATTAGTCTTTGAGTTTTTGCATCATATCCCATGTGTTAGCTCCATGATATACTCATCTGTGATATATTACCTGTCCAGCTTGCATCAGCCTCAATTTTTACCACTATATACTCATTAGCGCCTGCTGATTGCGTCCCGAACGTGCCGGCATTGGATGCATTTAAAGAAGAATCAAGTGAACCGTTAAGACAACCGTCACCATCGCTTACTTGTCCGGTAGCAAAAGCCTTTGCAAGATCCATCCACCCTGTAGAAAACGAAGATGATGTTTCCGGAAGCTTTACTAGTACGTGCACATTTGAAGTAGATAAAGACGTCCCTTGCTCGACTATCGTACCTGAACCATTTAAGGTCAATATAAAGTCTGTCTTAGACCCTCCGGACGTGTTTTGAAAATATCTATAAAATGTTCTTAAGCCAGATGATATCGTTGAATAGTCCACATTGCTACTAGGCCCGTTCGCTATAGATCCACCATCGGATGTGTTCCTAAAATCTCCTGAAACAGCACCTTGGCGAGGAGCACGTAATGCGCTGTTATAAAATAGCAGACCGTTTAAAGACAGCAAACTTGTGGAAGAGTTCCATACAGCTCCTGAATCTGTTACGGCAGCTTGATTGTCGTAGCTTCCTGAGGCTCTTCTATAACTTTCGCCCCTAAACGGTTCGGATGTTGTTGTAGCAGTATCGGAAAGATTATACAATAATATTCCTGATATTGATTGTGAACCAGCGCTAGATAAGCTTGACTTAAGAGGAGCAGGTACGTTTACAGATACGGATATTGATTGGTTTAGCAAAGGATCTGTATTAATAGTTGCAGATCCTGTTATTTGAAGAAGCTTAGATTCATCTTCCCCAGCACCGTGATTGATTGTTGGAAATGCTTGCGCAGGAGTAGAACAGTTTGTCCCCGTGAATGTTATATTGTTTGAAGAATAGACATTTCTGTATGCGTTTAGGGCACGCACACGGTATTGTGCTGTACCAGCAGTGTGATATGTAACACCTGACAATTGCTTAGTACCTGTCATCGACAGTCCATCAAACACCGAATTATCTGCTGACAGCGCATTAGAATTAGAATCATTTACCCATTCTACGTAGTTACATGTTGTACTTGTGCTGCCTATAGTATGTACAACCCTAGCATAATTCCAGCCGTTTGCTTGATCTGTCGTTGCTATTGTGTATGTTCCTGTCCTGTGCTTAAACGTAGAAAATGAAGAGCCATCTGCAAAAGCTCCATTAGTAACGGCAGATAAATTAAATCCCGAACCGTTAGAGTTTAAGCTATTACCTGAACCGAATGAGCTTAGGTCAACAGAGTGCTTTTCAGTTGAATTATTATTTACGAACAGCTTAAGTGTTCCTTGGTCTCCGTTTCCGAATGCGCCTACAGCAAAGTTAGGGCTGTCCGGTGAGATATCTGCGTTGAGCGTACCATCTATAACTGTAGCGCCGTTAAGGCATGCAACACGAACATCATTACCAGAAGTTGTAGATGCATATGATCCATTTATATCTACATTTGACAAGCTACTAGCTGGTGTTAACGTCGATGGTAGAACGTTTGTATATCCAGATATTGATTGTGTAGAGCCAAAAGATAAATTTGCCGTCGTTCCTGAGTCTGAGCAACTCATATCATCTAAATTTGGAGCAGCAGAAGGAGCTAATCCTTTTAAAACCTCGTTAAACCTATCCACGGCGGTCCCCACAGGTGTTTGTGTAGTGAAGTCGGTAAACAACCCATCGGAGTAGCTACCATCCTCTGCTGTCCCGATTGTACCGGTTAGAGCTATGTCTCCAGAACCGTATGAGTTTAATATAGCAAGGTTTGTTACATCTACCTTGTCTATACTATTTACGGTAGTTGACCCAGAAACAAAGTCAATAGCTGTGCCACCTCCGGCGTCACCCGTAAATTTACCATCTGATGCGTATGCAGTAAAACCAGTTGTATTTACAGAAGTAGACAGTGTATTATCAGAGTACATGGCGAAAGTATTACCGCTTAAGACATCAGCATAGTATTCATTGCCGTTTACTTCTGTCATCCCAACAACGCTTGTTAACGTTACACCTTGCCCTTCGCTTAAGTTGTGGTTTAACACAGTCGTAACAACACCTGGATTAGCTTGCGTTATGTTTGATATTGATCCTGTTACAGCACCAGATCCACCCGCAGCGTCTATTGTTATAGATTTGTCGGAGTTTGTTGTCAAAGTTATGTTTGTACCGGCTTTTAAGTTTGTTTCAACCGTAACAGCAGATGAACCGTCAAAAGATAAGGACTTTATTCCAGGACCATTTGTTAATGAATTAGGTACTTTTTTAACTTCGATATCTCCAGACCCATCTAGACCGATTGTATCGTTGTCATATTGTACGGCTATCGTAGCGGGGTTTGAGTTACCAGCAAATGAGATATCAATGCCAGCACCCTCAGCCATTATCGCAGTTCTGTCTACTATGTCAGCTAAGCTCGCTATAGATGTTTTTGATACACTAGATAAGCTTGTATTATCAGCTGTTACTACAAAGTGGTTTCTATTAGCAGCGACCGTAGATAGATTTGTCATATCAACTGAAACTGTTTTTGCTGTTGAGCCGTTGTAACTAAGTGTTCCAATTCCTGGACCGTTTGTTAAAGCTCCTGGTGATGTTGAGGAAGCCGCAAGTGTTATTTGTCCGGTTGTCGGCGTATTGTAAGATACTGTTATATTTGTTCCACCAACAAGGTAAGGTACACCAGCAGAAGCCTCGTCGTGTTTTGCTATTATTGTACCAAAAGTAGTCGTGCCAGAGAATGTGGACGCACCCGAAAACGTATTATCACCTGTTAGCGTATTATTACCAGCTAACGTGGGTATAACTGATGTGTCAACAGATAGTGTGGAATCAGCAGCGGCGTTATACGCCGAACCAACAGAATATGTTAGTCCTGTCCCTGATGATAACGAATAACTAGACCCTAAGTCTGCAAACTTTTGAGCAAGGATCTTTCTTGTTGCTGATGCAGTTGCATCATATATTAATACGTAGTCCGCAGAACCTTGTAGCGTTGTTGTCGCAACAGCAGAATTAGGATCTACTAATAATCCTCCGCCTGTACCGGTACCACCAGATATCCCTAGACCACTGTTGGTCGCTAAAGTTACATCTATTGTTTTTGGTGCTGAATTATTATAAGGGGTATTCGTTAGTCCATCACGAAATGTGATAGGGTTCCCAAGCGATGTCATGGTGGCAGCAGCAGACATTAAATTGTTTACTGATATCTTTTTTACATCTCTTGAATTACCGGTGTCACTTGTATCGTGAATAAGAAGATAGTCATCTGAAGCCGGTGTTGCTGATAACTCAGATGCTTGTGTTGGATTAATTGCTAGACCAAACGAGGTAAGCTCAAGACCGGTGCTTGTAAATAAGTCAATCTCGACCGTAGCGGTAGAAGACCCATCATAGGTAAAGGAGGTTATACCTCCTGACGCGTTTCCAGACAGTACGGCGCCAGCTCCAACGGTAGCAGATATTGTTATACCACCTGTCACATCCTCCGTTACAGTTACAGATCCAGAGCCTTTGACATATGCAGAGCCTTGTTTGTCTACTAGCCTACCATCTAGCTGTGCTGAACCTTTTACTATGAGGGAGCTTTTAAATTCATCGTCATCTAGACCGATCTGGAATGTATGAGGTGTTGCAACCTTGACGACGTTCTTGTTAGTCGACTGCCTTAGAACAAGAAAATCCTGGTTTCTTAGGTCTGTTCTTTTTCCTTGACTCATAAGCTCACGTTGTGTTTAGTTAAGAGGCACCTGAGAATCCTGGAACACTAAACACTGTAAAGGGGTCTAATGTTATAAGATCACTACTAAATATAATGCTCCTCGATGTATCTCCCTCTATGTAGGGTTTTGATGCAGTAAGCGCAGTCGAAATATTAAAACATGACGTTGCGGATGCATCAGATATTGGATTACCTTCTCCATCTAAAAAGATAACTGATACCACAGCTTCTGATTCTCCAGGTGATCGATCTTCATCACCCTTATAATACGTCTTCGAGTACATACGTTGCTCTAGCATGTCTCTAAACTGTCCGTATCTATCACTCCTGAATATTGCTGACGGTGATAAATGGTCACAATTCATATATCCATATTTAAACCCTGTAGGATGACGAAAATTAGCAGCTCCTCTAACGCTATCAGTCTGCCAGGGTATGCCATCACTGCCAGTACCGATATATAACGTACGATTGAAATATCGCCACCAACTAAAATCAAGCTGTTTTCTATTTTCTCTTCCCCAGCCGGTTAGACCAGCAAAGAATTGCCTTTGATATTTACTATTATTTTGACTTTTACCGTATGCGTCTCCGTCTGTAGACGAATTATCTCCTGCTGCTAAGGCCCAAGTGGATGGGAAGGATGATTCTTGGTAATTTGATTGTCTTACGTTTGCCATATCACCGATGGTCGTCATGTCTATGCCACCTTCATACACGTATTTAGGGCTACCCGTTTGGCCTGGATCATACGTATCATAAAACGTGTAGTCATACACATCTTTGCTACCTGGAAGTCGGTTAGACGGTCCAGTAATGCTCGCTGCGGCCTCAGTATTGTTATACCCTAAATAAGGAGAGATGTTTACGTTCCCGGCGGCGACGCTGGAAAATAGATTATACGCTGCGGTAGTTCGATCATTAGACTGAAAAGGCGCGGTCAACCTGTACACAGCAGTTGTGTCTCCAGCAAATCTTAGACTTAAGTCTGTTTTTCTGCGCACATTGGAAAACTTTTGCTCGAACGGAAATGAGTCTTGCCAACCGTGAGCAAAAGCGTAAGTATAGCCTGGAAACAACTCATCTATATACTCGGCAGATGATGTTACATGAGGCTGCTTCGTTACGTTTAAGTTAACTATCGTATACTTCGAGATAGCGTCAGCGCCGAGGAGAACTTGATCACGCGTGCTGCCACCTAACGCTTTCGCGATGTCAAAAGGATCTTGCTGTAAGGTATCAAAGTATACCTCTTTCTCTTCGATTGCCCTAACAAACCTTTGCAGGCTTCCGCTGAACAATAAATTTCCAGAAGCCTGAGATGCTGCAACTCCCCGGGTTTTTAGCATATAATCTGATCTACTATCATCTGCAAATATGGAGCCAGTAATATGATATTCTAAATTACTACCCATATAGTCATCATCAGACCCAACAAGAAATTGATCTAGTACAGGGTTGTCATAGTGGATTGCTTCATGAATTGCATTCGAGTCAAGCTTTTGGCCAGATGTTGTTGCGTAAGGTTTCCCGTCCTTAACATATGTACCATAGAGTACGATTCTGCTAGGACCTGCTAACATTTTTAAGCTATGACAAGGCTGATACGGATCTTCCAAATTTTGTCTATTATCTTCTACCGGTAATCCGGAGGCTGGATCTCTGTCAGTTTCGTAAGCATAGCCTGCAGCAATCGATTTTTGGTAATCCCATATACCCCACTTATATGGTGATCTATTATTTGGTAATCCAGATCCTGGGTTCCAGCCGGGTAGTGAGGGTTGAACACCTAAGACTAGCTTATCAGAAGGCTGTAACATATAAAGACTATCAACAGTAGGCTCTTTTGAAAACTTTCCTTCTTTTGTTCCTGTAGATATTACTTTAGCAAAATTTTCGGTCGAAATAGTTGAGGTTGCCGTGGAGTTCCATACTTCATCACTAGACATAAAATATTGTGTTCCACCAAGAGCAAGAGATGACTGTGTATTTGTATTTTCAGGTTCACCTGCGACTGCAGATCTTATGAACCTTCTAGCCGACGGAAAATCATTACCCTTTGTACCAGGGACCCAGCCACCTTCGGAAATGACTATAGAATTTCTTACATGATAACGCTTACCGTCTTTTACGAATTTTTCGTACATGGACTCGACGTCAGCACCTGAGCCGGCAGGTGCTGACTGATAAAAAAGGCTACGTGGTGGGATGGAAATTGGTGGTGCTGTTATAAAGTTAGGAGTTGTTGTTACCCAGTACCCCGGGGTATCTAGTGACCTGGGGACTGTTGAGCGAACAGGGACATCTATCTTAAAGTCTTTCTTATAATTTAGGTACTGTCTTTTATACACATTCGCAACAAGTGGAAGTGCTGCTGACTCCCTACCTGGTTGCTCTAATGGTCTCCAGGCAGTAGATGCAGTCATAAGAGTAAATCCGCAAAAATTATCAGCATAGTCGAGGTTAGTACCGGCATGGGTTTGAGATGCCGACATGAATATGTTGAGGTCTCTTGACAAACCAGAATCCATCCAGCTCTTTGTTGGTCTGTCCTGATAGTACTCTCGTGGTACATCGGACTGTATTGCAGGAGCCGTTACGGAAGGGTTTAGACCGTATGCGAGATAGTCTTGTGGCGCATAATGAAAGCTACCAAACCTCATGCGCTCAAAAAATATTCCTTTAGACTCTATTTTTGTGGATGAATTATACGCGACATCCCATGATGCGGACGGTGCTTCAGAAATACTATCACCAGCTATATAAGAAGGTGTAGTTATTACAGACATGCCTGATCCCATAGGCGTACCACCGAGCAGCTTATATTCCGGGGAGGATGTTTTTACAGCAGAGTATTCATCAACTAGATTACCCCCGACATCACCATCAGCGACCCGAGGATAACCTATAAACGTATCCAGCGTGTATGTTGTATTGGCTGTGACTTGTGTTCCAGAAAGTAGATACCTTGGATAAGGTGCGCCGGATGGATTTCTGGAGGCAATCGCATCGGCCAAAGTTGAACCACCTCCGCCGACATTAGAAGGCTTAATTTCAGGCCAAGAGCTTAGTCCGTTGGAGTTGCTATCTGTTTCCATTGACCATGAACCTTGAGCTGTATCAGGATAGTCAGAAAATACAGAAGTTTTTTCTGCGCCTATAGGATTAAACCCGGCGTTGTCAACTGCAGGCTGTGGATTGGAAGGAATCGTGACATACCCATAATCCCTAATAGACGCGACTTTTATAGCTTGAGGAAATAATGACTGAGCTATAGGTTGATCAGGTGAGCTAAATAGCTCGTTATAGAACTGAGTCGACCACACTGAACCGGATTGGTGTGCTAAGTATGAATCACGGTGATCCCATATTGTATCTATGAAAGAGTCAGCGGCATTTGCATAACCGTAATGTGCCATCTGACCGAAGGTTATCATCTCACGAGTTGATGCACAACTAGATGATGTTACCATTCTGACCTTTTTATTAGCTTGAATACCTAAAAACTTTTTCCACGTATCGCTGATTAGAGTCGAAGAAAGATATGTTTCATATGGTAATGAACCAAATTTCTCCCTGTTTATCTTACCGGGTGGTACATCAGCGGAGAGGTTGCCTTTCTGAAACAAGAAAGCTTGGTCAGCGCTAGTTTGGTATGGAGGAAGCGGATACATAGGGGTGCTTGCGACACCGGATATCGTAAACGAAAACTCATCAACTCTATCGTCTGGCTTCTGTGATTGACGAAGCAGAAAGAAAGAATCTGCCCTCCAAAAAGGAACGCCGCCGGCGTCTTTAAGCCAGTGACGACGGCCATTGGTGGCAGCATAATCACCGTTGTAGTTTTCATCGTTAAAGTTAACACCGACTATAGGACCAGCAATATCAGGTGTACTGTCAGATGAATAAGCTCCAGTTACAATTCCGTTTATACCTCCGGCTAGAACTGGAATAAACGATAAAGCGTGTATTCTATTTGTGAACGTACTCTGCAGTTGCTGTTGAGTATATTGTCTTCGATTCTGGACACCGACCGACCTTGGTCCGTAAGACGTTGGCATCATCATTGTCGCGGATTGAGATACTACATACCCAGGATAGTTAGGGAAAGAAGAGGTATGTAACTTATAGAAGTTAATTAAAGGTGTCGCGGGGCCTGGGCCGTCGGAAGTGCACATTCCGTTTCGTGATATTAAATAGTTAAGAGCTTTTGACTTATCTGTTGAAAAATTTGCGTAGGTTGGAGTGCCAGAACCCTTTACAGATGTGTATTCCTCATCTTGCCCTAGTGAATATATAGGCGAGCCGTTAATGAGCTCACCTTGCCTCATGAACACGCCCCAACCCGCTGCGGAGTCAAAGCCAGTCAAATTTTGATCGCCACTCCATGATGAAGCACTAAGACAAGGGTACATGGTGGGTGAATTTATATCGGCAGCGTCTAAAAAGGGTAAGCGATAGCCTAGAGAGTGTGGGCCTGACTCTTCTATGGCTGCACCAAATTCAAAAGATACTCTTTCAAGCAAAAAAGGTGAGTCGATATATTTGCTCATGTCTATCAACTGTTCGTCTTTCGCTTCGTATTTTTTATGTATAGGAAATCCGTATACTGAAGTTGGTAGACCTCTACTCTTAAAATCTGTTAGAGCATTAATACCCTGATTTTCAAATATCGTAAATCCAGATGTACCTGTAAAACCTACCGACGCAGAGCTAAAGAAATGTTCATGCTGTGATATAACGGAGGAGATTATAACGTCATTTTTCTCGCTTCCGACGGAGGTTGTAGCATGACTAGATGAATATACAGTATTAGCACCTGGGATTTCAAAATTGTTGTTGTTACCAGATGTTTGCCAGCTCTTCGTAGAAAAGTTGTAGTAAGCCATAGAAGAAACTCTGCCGGCGAACGGTTCCCCATCATTTCCAAGTTCTACGCCAATCGTTGTGTCATTCTCTGGATTCAAATCGATAACAATAGCAATGTGATCGCCTATAGTTTGATCAAAGTTTTCGTCCACGCCGGCAGCAACAGCTAGCTGGTCTTTTCTTGATATATGAGGGTTTGAATCATCAAATGGAGCTATTGTGCCGCCAAGGATGGAAGAGTCTTTAGAAAGTGTTACTGGTGAATTTCTAGTTGATGCATCTAGCAGAGTTGTCTCTACGCTATATTGTCCTGGGTATATTATCGCAGAACCCGTTAACCTATGATCTAGATCAGTGTTATGTATATCTCTATAAAAAGACCGAGTGTCACCTTCTTCTCCACGAGCTGTAAGTGATGATAAGCCCGGCTTTAATATCTTCGACTCTTGACTACCTGAATATAGCTCTACAGGCAGCATTTCCGGGTACACAACATTCTGGACTATTTCAAAGTCTAGGGCGTTAGTATCATTGAAAGCAGGTGTTGCCTTAGGGACTACTGTCGGATTCGAAGATTCTGGGTATGATGATTTTGCATCAAGAAGTTGTAGCATCTTTCTAGGCGCGCGGTTATTAAGCCCCGACTTATACGTATTTTTAACGTTACTTGATCTGGCAACCAAGTCCATCTCAGTTGTTGTTAGCTCTTTATTAAAAACTGCTATCTCGCCAATGTCCGCGCCGACGACAAAATCAGTCAATGTAAACGCAGGATTAACACCCCCAGTGACCTCTCCGTAACCGACATATAGATTAGGTCTTTCCAAGTCAAGAGTAGAAGCATTAGCTGCCGTATTAATCGTAGCGCTAGAATACAATTCACCTGTCGATAGATCATACACTCTAGATGACCCAACCACTGGTCGTCCTGCAGCATTTCTATAGGCTGTTGCAATTATAGCGACCCAAGTGCTTTTAGGAACATTACCTGATCCCAAAACATGAGTGTTAACAGCGTCGCTACCGCCATTACCGTGATGTCGTACTTCGAGAGTATTTAGGTCAGCAAAAGATATCGAAAATGTTACCGCTGAAGTTACTGGATCCCCTAGCGCTATAATAGATTTTGCATTTTCTGGATGAAGATTAGCTTTCAACATATACGTAAGTGTATGGTTGTGAGGGTCTAGTTCCGACTTTCCGGATAGTTTGTCACCTGCAACTGATTTTCTAACCAAAAATGATCGGTCTAATGCGACACCACTATTCGAGCCTCCGACTGGCAGAGATAAAGATTTTTGAGTATACGGTACTCTTATCTTACTGCTATCCTCAATGGTCACATCTGTATAAGCAGTGCCACCATACATATCAGAGCCTGATAAATACGCAGTAGGAGTGGCAACAAACGCTCCACCGGCGCCTGATATACCTTTAACTACCGTAAAGTTTTGTTCTTCAGAAGCAATGTCAAGAATTATTGAAGGACGATCTACACCACCTATTGGACCGAAGTCGTACTCTATTTTGTTCATTCTGGCGTATACTAGTGTTGGTAACTCTAGTTGCGCATTTTGACCGCCACCATCAACACCTGTAAAAATCGTGCTAGATAGATTAGATATTATCCTAGATTTTCTATTATCTTTCATTCGTACTCACCAAGCATGTATACATCGCCAAATGTAATTGAACCTGCTGGACTTCCAAAGTAAAATCCTCTTGAAGCTCTTTTATCCAACGGGTTCGTTATATCTTCACAAGACGATGAATTAAGAAGCTTTAAGGCGTGCATAATATCACCTTCGTTATGTGCGTATAATTTAGAATACACTACATTATGGTATTGTTTTTCCCTGAACGATTGTCCTGCAGCAGCTCTAATATCCTGATAGCCTTGAACATCATACGGACTTTCTTCTTGTGCGTAGCCACCACCACCAATAAAAGCTGACATATCTGAAGACCCTGTGGTCACTGTGGCTGGCGCATCTAGAAATGGAAAATAGCTTTTATCGCTTAGCGACCACGTGTCTTTTATTTCTAGACTACCCCACGGTCTTGAAGCTGCGGAGCCGACTAATCCACCCCTAACATTATGTCCTTCATATCTATAGTCATTTAAGCCTAGTATATTACCTCTTATGTCCAGAGGCTCTATTACACCATTAAACTCATGATCAGGTAACTCACCTAAATTCCACAAATTTACAGGATACATAGCTTCATCTGGTGCTTGTATAAAAGAGATAGGATTAAACGAGGTAAGATCAGCGAATGGCTCTCCTTGAAGAGTTACGGGAGGCTGGCCGTATTGTGACGTCTCTAGATCAAATACTAGACGCTCCTCAAACTTAGACTCATCATCGTTTAAATCACGAGAATCATTGTTGAGAGATATCGTGTCATCAAATTGTATCGAAGACATTCTAGCGTTATTCTTGAATATAGCTAGCCTTCTGCTATTTGAACCTAGCCGCGGGGAGATGTTACCGTCAACAAACACTTTATCTGTTTTTACATTAATACCCTGGTAAAAGGGAGATACGGACCCTGTGAGGGTTGCTCTTGTACCTTTTGTTAGGCTTCCGCTTAATACTCTGTCACTATCCGCCATCTTGCTACCGCCTCTTCATATTAGCTATCAGCTGTCTTAGGTAAAGCGCGCCTTTAAGATTGCGTCTATCGTTTACCCCCAAATATATGTCACCAGATCCGTAGGCTACCCTAGGGCGCTCTAAAATATGCGGTTCGACAATCATATTAAATCCTAGATAGTTAGTCTTTTTAGGTATTAGATTTTCTATTATTATATCGAAAGACTCATCTAACCATCTGAAGAATTCAAAAAATGCGGTGTAGTTCACACTACCAGTTAGACGATTAAAATATATTTCTCTTAACCTTGTTAGTCCCTGGTATTCTGTCGCGAACATATTTTCTGGCCCACCTATAATATTCTCCAAAGACTCTAGCGTAGCGAATATTTTTATAATATCCTCATTCAGCGCTTGAGCAACAGAGAACTCTATAGAAAATCTTACATCATCCATCGGCTCAAGATCAGGAGGCAATTCGTATATTGGAGCGAATGAAGAGTCAAAGTCTACTACGTTTTGAGCAAGATCCATACCAGCAAGTCTAACTTTATTATCGTCAGATATTTCGTCAAACACCGGAGATATTATAGAGAAGTCAAATCTTTCAGGCTTTATTATTTGCACGCTTTGCTCAAATCCTCTTAGATATCCAACATTGCTACTGCTACCAGTGTTTAATAAAGATTGCTGTGAAAAATCGACTAACTCCAGGTATCCAGATGAATTAGACGCAGTCAAAGGTTGATCCGTTGATAAATCAAGACGTAATCTTTCAAACGAACCGGTTACCTCGCTGTTAAAACCAAAATTTACCAGTGGCTCGTCGACGCCTAAAGACAGAAAGCTTCTAGCATGCTCTTTCACCTCTTTATCAGATAAAGCTTTAGACCAAAAACGAAAATGTCCTGACTTGCCGGCAAATGCTGTTGTCCGTGCAATATCAGGCACAGTAGAATGGTTTAAGAAATAATTCTTTGTAGTATCTATGCTTTGGTGGCCTACTACTAAAAACGATCCAGAGTTGTTGATCGCTGCTGAAGTTGTTGGATTACTTTTTAATTGTAGCGCGTTTGGTATGGCACCTAAAGCTGTTTGTGGCGCTTCTAAAAACAACGAAGATGTGGTATACATCTCGACTATTTCACCAGACTCCTGGCGAGACAGATTTATGAAGTAGCTAGATGATACTTCACTTTCAATAGCGTCATTTCTTTTTCTGCCGATTGATGTGTACCATTTGTTCCCGTCGAAGATATTCGCGCCGGTCAACTTGAGGCTGAGTGTTTCATCTGTGGAGCTGAATCCGGGTCTGCAATATAGCGTTAGATCTGGATTGTCTGTATCTTCGTCTATATTGGGGTTAGCTACTAAATTTAAAATAACACCATGAGTTGGTGACGACCCTGTTACATGTATTCGAAACAAGCTTTGTGGTGACCGAAATGATTTTGCTACAGGAAACTTAAACCGGCCCTCGACTGTCCAACTTCCAGATGTTAACAGCCCGTCGTTTTCATTATCAGAAATGCCGTGTGGGGGAAATGATCCAATAGATTCAAATAACCCAGCAGGAGCTGGGGCGCCAAGCTCAAGACGAGATGATGATAAGTACGGGCTAACCAAATTTGGCTTGCTAGAGTTGAAGCCCTGGCTATCGATAGTTGATGATGGGTCGTATGTTATACTTCCTGAGAAATCTGTTAACGTTGAGACCTCTGTTATGTTTCTTCTTGACTTTCCTAAGCGCAGCTCTCTTGATCCTCCGTACTCGACAAACCGAAACATTCTGTTTGGATCAATACCAGCAGATCTAAATAACGACTTTATAGCATGAACAGTACCTTTTGACGTTATAACTTCATTCATGTTTGTCAGTATTCTACGCCACATTTCATTTTGTAGTAACTTTAGCGAATCCGTCTCTCCCCCTGCGCCGGCAACACCCTCACCAGAAAAGAATTGATCGTAATTTGCGTTCTTAAACAGGTTTGGAAGATCGAAACCGTAATACTCAGCTAAAAATGGCAGCATTTGATCAGCTACGCTTACAGATGAATCATAATCGATATGTACCATTTCAGAAACATGGTCAATCATCATCTTTAGTTCGTCAAAACTTCTTGCCCACGTAAAAAGTAGCGCAGATATTATCTGTGGTTGACCTATTTTTGTGGAACCCGGTAATGCGTATTTGTCTGCCGTACTTTTTATACCTTCGTAGGTTCCTCCTTCTCGTGAGTCACCAGTCGACGTCATAGACGCGCGAGCGATGTCTAAATAATGTTCAGGGATTAAGCTGGTTATGATATTAGGATTATTCTCATCGTAAGTAGAGCCGCTAGTCAGTAAGTCTTCATTTAATGCGACAATATCTGCATGACCCGGAAATAACGTGGGATGATAATCTTTTTCCTCGTACTTGTATAAGCTGTCTACAGGCTTTGCTACTCTTACTTTGGCAGAATAGTTTGATATCCTAGAATGCAAACTTTGACCTGAATGATCCAGCACAACATCTGAATTTGCGTATGAACCAGTGGCTTCGTTAAATCTAAGACTCAGCTTGGGATCTTCCTCAGCATATAGCGTTCTAACAGAATATCGATCTATTTCCTGAGCACTTCTTGTTTTGTGAAATACCCTAAAGTTGTTTATAGATCCTGATAACGTTTGAGTCGGTGTAAAAGTAGTCGTCGACGACCCGGTGCCAATCAGAAATGGGCTACCACCAGTGTTTATAGATCCAAAAGATGATCTAGACGATACACCCAAAGTTTTAGAACCACTCATTATGAAGCTTTTGTTTGAAGAAGGAGAGTTATCATATGAAAGACATATGTGCGAAAACTTTCCTTTCTCTAAAGACGCGCTGTTTTGTAATACTAGTGACCCGCTTAAAACGTCAAATTTGACGTCGACGTTGTCAGCTACAGCTGACGACGCCTCCAAGTATGCGGCGTAGCCCACTCCTTCGCTAGATATATGATGGAATATGTATTGAGGTTCTGACTTTTCATTTGGCACGGAAATGTCTAACTCTATAAAAAATGAATTGTTGTTCGGACTTAGTATCGTTGCTCCATCACTTCTTTTTGATATTGAAGGAAACGTAACTCCTGCCCTATCATTAACATGTATGTATTGATCGTCATCAAAGGTCAGATATCCGGTATACGAAGGATAACGGTTTAAGATATAGTTCTCAAAACCCGTTAGGTTATCTAACCAGTTATCGTACTCTTTCCTAGTGCCGTCAAAGGGGAACTGATTTATTATTTTTTCAAATGCAAGATTGACGTTAGTCATAGCAGAGGAAAAGAATGTGTGATTTTCAAAATTTGAATAATCAACAGGCAGCTGCTGCGTGCTACGAAGAGGAGAACCAGGGGGATCTAGTCTAAATGATCCTGTCAAACTATCTGGAGCTGATCCACTCATGGAATTTTGATTTTGCTCTTTTAAAACTCCTGTAGATGTTGTAAAGCGCCGGACAACCCTGGGTGTAAATAACCTTTGGTTCTGGAATATTCTTTTCTTCCTTGACATTCTAGACCACCCTAAACGCTATATTTTCTAATTTGACTAATCTTTCTACACTCATGTCATTTACCAAAAGCTCTATAGAGTAGATTCTTCCCTTTGGTAAACCTGACGGCTTGAAGCTTATAAACATTCCAGATGCATCGGTTGAAACTTTTGTTGAGTTACGTTTTTTATCGAACGGAATAATAACTTTTCCTGTTTCTACATCAACGATCCTATAGTAACATGAATCTACAACTATGCTTTTTCTAGTTCTTGGAAGCTTATACGAGTTTTCGGTTGCCTCTGCGTCTAAGTCTTCTACGAACAATCTGACAGATACCGTCGAACTGTCTTTGTATTCTGATTGCGCACCAACAGGAGTTATATACAGTCTTCTGTTAGAAAATCCGGATATAGATCTATTCGACTTTTTAACAGTTATCGAACCAGAATAAAAACTCGTAGATAAATCGTTAGTTGACCAGATCTCTTTAAGCTCTACCTCACCTCTAGTTTTAGGTGTTTGACCAAAGAATGTTGTGTTAAATCTGCTTAGGTTAAATGTCCCAGAATACACTCCTGTCATTCCTTGACCGGTTGATGAACCGGTATGCTGCGATGCCAAAACAGTAAATGTTGTTTCGCTCTTTGTTCCTGAGCCTGAAACAAACCTAAGAGTTACACAATTTTGCCCCGTTAATTGAGTCAATGAAGCATCACTAATTAGGTTTGCAGGGTTTCCTGATTCAAAGTTTTTAAGGAATAAAGATGATGATAGATTAAACTGCAAATCTAGATGTCTATCCCTTATTGAGTCATCCCAGGTAAGTACTAATCGCGGTCGTAATAGACTATTTTTAGATTGTCTTGACAAAAACCTTTTTACGAACCTTGTCTTTGTATCACTTTCATCAGATCCGCTAAACGCTATTCTAAAGCCTTTGTTAGGTATATGACCTACTAAGGAAGCAGATACAGCTGTCGTTACGTCAAGAAATAGATCACCGGGTCCTTCGTCAAAATACTTGGATGAACCAAAATCAACGACTGTACCATCTGCTAGCGTTCCCGTTGTTACATAGTCACCAGCTACGGGGGTTTCATCTATTCCTGACAATGGACAAGCCTGTCCTGCTCCAGACATGATCCAAGAAACATTCGAACCATCTAAATAAGACGCGGTTAGAAAATTTGCTGTATCGACATCTGAGAACTGTGATGTACTTCTGCCGGCGCCTTCGTCGAACGCCACCGCTAAGGGGTTACATAGAATGCTAAAGTTTCTTGGGACCGGTGTACCGGAAGGAACCTCAAATAACTGTAGTTCTGCCTTAAAAGAACTGCTATGTATGTTTAGCGATGATGACAACAGAGGCGGTATTTCAGAGTAGTCAAACTTTACTAAAATTCTGCTTAACTCTTCAACTGAAGATGTTACTCTAGTCGAGCCTGACATGAAACTGGACTCATCGTACAGCTTAAATAAGTCTAAAGTACCGGCGCGGCCGACGTTTGCATCTGCTGCCCTAAACTTGTTTGAGATAATTTTGTTTGTAATGTATGTATCTGCGCTTGCTGTTATTATATAAAACATTTTCTTCTTATCTCACTGTCACGACGATGTCATCAGATGGATACCTTACTTCAAACATAGAGCCATTTGGACCTACAATCATTTCTTGTATCGTATTCCCATCTACACTAAACGTAACGTCGCTGTACGTTCTGGTGTCTATTTTTCCGCTTAGATTAGAAACTTTAAAGTCTACCAAAGATATTACTCCGTCGCTGTTTAATATCGCGTTCATAATATCTGCCTTCGGAATAGGTTGGTCAATTTGCATGTTTCTTATATCTAATAGGTTCTTAAGATTTATTATAATCCTTTGTGCAACTTGATTTTTATTAGAATCTGGATGTGCAACGACGTCTATGAAGACACCTAGATTAATAACAGCAGAGTCCATGATGTCATACGCATCGCTAACAGCCCTATATTCATTTAGATATTTTCTTAAATTCTTCTTCAAGGTATCTGACGACATCTTTAACTTTCCAGATCTATCTCTTGATACTATGAAAATTTGAGATGCCAAAGAATTAATAGGGTTTGGTCGTATGCCAACCCTGAATACCCTACCGAATGCATTTGGCAAAGTGTATATTCTAGCTATCAGGTCTGACTTTGTTACAATTCTTGATTGACTATTTCTACTGGCAGGTATTTGTGACCTTAGCTCTTCTATAGTCGGTGCGCGGTCACCGTCTAAAGCAGGAAGAGGGTTTGTAACGTCTATACTAGACCTCACTGCCGCGGCTTCTGCAGCTAACGCAGCTTGTGGAAACTTTAAAAATAATCTTGTTATTGTGCGTACAGACCCTGCGCCGACATTGTGCTTTAGACCTCCGCCGGCCCTATATGATATAGTAACAGTTGTGTTTCTAGGCGATATTCCCAACGTTTGAGTCTGCATCATCTTGTTAGGGTCTATGGTAAATCTAGAAAACGTTTTCTTACCGTATAGTGGCAAAGCTAAATCAGAGGGATCTGGAAGCAGATCATTATCCGTTGTCTGGGCGTCACCTGACCCGAATTGGACTGTTGTTAATTTTGTATCGTAGTCATAGTCTGTTATGAACCTATAGGGTGCCGGAGCAACTTCGAGATTATACTCTACGTCGTCACTATCATAAGCTTTATTCATGATCCTTTTAAATACAGTATCTTGAGACAAGGACTCTACTTCGTAATATTCATTCCCATCGCTATCCTTTACGCTGACTATATCTGTTACATTTTCATCAGGTAATATCAGCTTGCGGAACGCTTTTCTAACATTAGGTATCGGAAATGACTCATCTTTTCTTGTACCAGATATTGTTAGACCCGACATGATTACAACAAATGATGTCGGGTTGTTACTCGCGTCAGTAGCAACAACAACCGACTCATATAGATAATTTCCGTCCTTATCTTTTTTAGAGAAATCTAAATCATCCATTAGAGTAAAGCTAACACCGTCATTAGAAACGAATGTTGTGGATGACTGTACGACGGGAAGCAGATTTCTCTTAGGTATGTATTGACCCTCTAATACTTCTGCTGGCAGCTCAAAATATATTTTTATCATAGCGACAGAAGGATTTGCGCCTCGCGCTTTGACACCAGCATTTCTTAGATGCCTCTTTATGTTTTTATTCTCTACAGCCGTTGACCAGTTTAGCTCATTAAATTGATGATCCAAATAATAAGACATAGTGTCACCAACATATGACGCCATATCTAAAAGTAGACCTCCTAGCCCTGGCTCTGTAAAGTCCTGTATCTTATCTGAAAAGAATAATTTAGCATGAGAAAATAATTCATTCCGAAAAGACTGGAAGTCTTTTGCAAGATAATTTCTCTTGTTAGCATTCTTCAGCTGCTTCTTAACGTTAATCGCCATAAATCTTTATCCTGCGCTATATAGAAGTACTTCTATCGTTCTTAGTTCTGTTCTTAATTTAGGGATCTTATAGCTAATACTAATCCCTATCTTTGCAACATCCTTATTATCAAAGTGATCAACAAATGGAGAGAATGTTTCAAGAGAAATATAAGGCATGTATTTCATAACTGCCTTACTAACCCTTGACATAGCTTCAGATTGAGCACCTTCATCTTGCATTTCAAAAGTTAGCTCTGCTAAGTTAGCTCCGAAATCAGGTAAACCTAATCGTTCGCCTTTATTCGTAAGGATTAAATTCTGTAGATTATCATGAATTTGATCTGGGAAATTACGATGCATCTCTAGAAAACTTTTCCCATCATCAGATAACGCTACAGGTGTTTTTATACCTACTGGAGGTACCTCTACCTGTGAATTTGCCAGCTTACCACTTTGCTCTACAGATACGCCTGAAGACTTAAAACTGTAAACTTTTCTATCAGAAACTCTTGTTATTGCCATTTTGTACCACCGTACCTAAATATCAAGGCGAAAAAAATAGTGGCACTTATAACTAGTTTAGTGTGCCATTACCCGCGCCGAAGCCTGTACCGACCACTGGACCGGTTGGACCGGCACCTACAACTGCGGTATTCACAGATGTAACTACTACAGCGGCAGTAGCATATGCATGAATTGCAGCAGCCAGATCTTTGGCAATTTGCCTGTTTATAGCTGCTGGACTAACTTCTACATCTACGTCGCCAGGGTTGATATAGTCTGTCCTTGCTTTTTCCAGCGCGTTAAAGATTGCTAATTCTAACGGTACCTTCGCTACTCCTAGTGGCATAATATCCTCCTCATTCGCCAAATATCCTGTCAGATTTTAAGGTTTCTATTTCTGACTTTCTTGCATCCATAGCCGTGTTTAATGCATTCGCGGCAGTGTTTATTTGCGGAGATGGTGCGCCATAACCGGGGGTGGTATGTGTTAGTAGCTTACTACAGAATGACTTGACATCATCCATTACTTTATTAAGTAGATCCTCTAGCTGCTGGTATCTAACATATGGTTGGGACTCTCCCTCACCGGGACCCGTACCTACTCCACCATCAGCAGTTGCACGGCCGAGAACTATTTTCGAGCCGTTTATTTGTATAGTGCCGTCAGGCAGTATCATTATAGCTCCTAGATCATCAGCTGGTGACCCCTCTTTTATTAACCTGATTGAACCATTAATCTCCGGGGCACCAGGCGCTGGTTCGTCAGCAGCAGCCTTTCTAGCTATAATCCTGATTTCATCTGCCTTAGCTAATATAGCTGATGGATTTTCATCAGTCTTGTTTACTAGATCAAAACTACCAAAGCTTTCTCCAATAGCAGTAGGTATTGCAACGCCTTGCTCACTAATACTAAAGTTTTCATCTACATTTGTTGCATGTGAAATAAGCAGTCTTGCAGCATCGCCAAAATAATCAGGATCACCTTCTGTGGGGTTATCAGCTCTATTTAGCTCGGCATTATCTGACTCTTGTGGGTTCTTGTTTACCTCTACCCAAGCCTGTCGACCTTTTTCCGGATCAGGTGAGTTTTTTATTACTCTTGCAGCTGGTGGAAACGGTTCATCAGTCTCGCTATTACCTACAAATCTCCAGTTGTATCTTCCTCTGCCCGCTACAATGTCTATTGATCCCCAATGCTTTTCCTTTCTACCCTCTATTACATCTTCTGTTTCTGTCGCATTAGAATACTCACTAGATGCAGGATCATCAGTTTTTTTCCAGCCTCTTTCTTCGCCTAAACAAATAAGCGTGTTGTTTGATCCTTGTATTACTAGATCACCGGGTCTCTTAGTATACCGAGGGACGTCTTGAGTTCTAAACTGTCTATATCCTGTCGCTATATTTACAATATCTTCGTAAGAGTATTCTTCCTTAAGGGTGAACGCATCCTGATCGCCTGTACCATTGGGGAAGCCAAATATTCTATCATCTATACCGTTACCATCCTTGTCCAGTGGCTCTGTTCCAGCTTCTGCTTGTCCCGTGTCATCTGGTGTTGCGGGTGTTACACCCTCTTTTTGCTTAACAGACGTCGCAGCATCAGCCTTATCTTTCGCTGTCTTAGGCACAAGAGAGCCAGCAAACTTTCTATCACCATGAGTAAAGTTAACATCGTCAATATGATCTGGCTCTGTTATTCTACACATCCAATACATTATCTTTTGCGGAATATCGGGCGAATCTGCCACTAGCCAAACTTGCTCACCAGGTTTTAGGGGCATGCACAAATGAGGAGGAAAGAATGGGTAAGCTAAAATACCGACCTCTCCTAACTTTTCTTTTTTAGCTATAGTCTCTTTTTCTTTTTTGGCCTTGGCTTTTTCTTCTTCGCTAGGTTTTTCGGTCGCTTCGGTAGCGGATTTGTCTTTTCCACCAGATATAACTCTAGCGATTATAGAGTTTCTAGGCGCGGTCGCAAGTAGGTCAGGTGAGTCAACTAGTGCCTTCATTTCCTCTACGTCTTCCTCAGGAAATGCCGCTAGATCATATAGCACTTCAACAACTACAGCTCTAGTTAATACAGTGGTTGCAGGTGCGGTATCTTGATTTCTTACCGTTTCAGCAACAGAAGAGTTAGTTTGTAAGGATTCTGATATCGCATCCTTACCGGAGCCTACAGCCATTGTTTACTCCTGTATCCTTGAAAATAGATCATCTGAGTTTATAGCATTATGTTCGTTTTCAGACTTAGATATTATTTCTGCTAATTTGATCATTTGATCATTCGCTTTATTCATTCTTTCTAGATATTTTGACAGTGTTGATCCTAAGGTCGCATGTTCAGTAGTACCTTGAGACATAGTCGTATATGCTTCTACAAAAAGTATATGAGCATTTTGCCGATCTAAAACAGCGTTTTCATAAATCTCTTTCCACAAAATTCTCTTCTTCGAATCGGCATGCTCTATTTTTTCAAGAACCTTAGCAAAATCATCGACCCTCTTTTTTAAATCATCAAACTCTTGTAACGTAGATGTCACTTTTTCAACAGTCATTTTTTCTCCTACAAAAGGTCTACTATCTTTTCATCATGTACGATTGTCTTATAGTGCTTTCTTATTCTAGACATCGCAACAGACAGCTGCTTAGAGTTTAGGCCAGATATCTCTCTTATATATACATAGATTGCACGCTTATTTAAGAAGTCTAAATTTTCAACATTCTCAAATACTTTTCTAATCGCGTCGATGCATAGGACTTCGTTAGGCTTCTTTATACGACTCTCTAGCTCGTCTATGACTTTGAACATTTCATTTTTTAGATTTCTTTTTTCTAAAATCTCATCAGGGCCAGGGACAACTTGATAATTCGCAATTTTATGTTTGTCAGCAGAGCTTAGATGAGCCATTTCTGACATAGAGACGTGGCGATGGAAATTCTTTTTTGCGTTTCGGCATCTTATTATAAGCCAGTTTTTTGCAACAACGTTAAAATATGAAAAAGCCTTTGTACCTCTAGCAGGATCCCATTTATGTATTGTCTCGTATAGAAACGCAACGCAATCTGTCTTCATAGACAATACTGTTTCATACGGAGACTTAAATCCGTAAACATATATCAAGCTTTCGGCTAGCTGATCGAACGCTGGAGCTATTTTTTCTTTGTATATTACAGCGCGCTTAGACCTGTCTTCTTCCCCCTGGTATTCTTCTATCGAGGCCTGTGTATCCTTAGTAAAATACATATTCCTCTTTTGTCCAGGCTTTCTTCTTATTATCTTTTTCTTTTTCATGACATTTCCAGAGGATCCTCTACGGTTCCTTGTTTCATATCAGATGTTAATACATTCGATATATCTACTATAGCATCTCTGCATGACTGCATATCTCTATGAATCTTCTTAATTTCAGCAGAGTCAGAGAATAAAGGTATCTCAAGAATCTTATCCATCGACTGTATTCTTTCGTCCATCAATTCTAGCGAATCCTCTAACGAGTCTTCGACATCAAGTACTGTAATCCCTAGTCTATATAATATCTTAGCGCAATACGCGGTGGTGCATGCAAAAAATACACATAAAATTAACAGCAATATCTCAAGAACAGTCAATTAAGTCACCTAGCGCTTCATCGTATTTTTTAGCTATAGACTTCATAGAGTAGTTATTGGCCATTTTTTCCATAGATTTTTTAGCCCACTCTCTCGGAACATCAGGGGACTTTCGTAGTTTTTTTACCCTAGACTTAAAGTGGTTTTCGGAAGGTTGCGCCCACTTAGCACCAGAGCACCAGATCCTATCGTCAACCATTTCATCAGGAATCGCCTCTATCTTATAGTCGACGTCTAGAAATCTTACATCTTTCATAAAGTCCATATGACCAGAGTGTTTTGTTGCTATAACAGGTAGTCCATTGACTGTAGCATCTAAAATTGGTAGCCCCCAGCCTTCCCCACGGGTTGCGGCACAGAGCGCATTTACTTTTTCATGAGACATCAAGGAAGAAATTTCTTCACGATCCATTAAACCGTGTAGAACATGAAATCTTGGATAGGGTCCATCTCTAACAACAGACAGTATATTCTCAACCGTCCTTGTTGTCACTCTTCTGTCTTGACACGTCAAGCGGCCCATATTCGTCTTTAATATAATACCGACGTCTTTATCATTCTTAAATTCTTCGCATAACCACTTAATCATATTCATGGTATTTTTTCTGTCTGTCATTGCATGACGACCGGTAATTTGACCAAAAATCAAAAAATTAAAAGAAGTAGAAATTTTATCTAACCTGTCAGAAAATTCCTTTGAACTAGGTGTAGATTTTAGGCTGCATGTATAACCTTCCGGTACATTAAAGATCTTTGATCTATCAAATCCACCGTTGATAAAGGACTCTTTAGAGTATGTACTAGGAACGATTAATCTGTCCATATTTCTAGCAGCGGTAATCCAATGGGGATGACATCTATCTGCTTCTATACCGGCGGTTATACCTACGTTTTTAACGGCAAGGTTTGGGTCCCACTCGTCAGGTAGCTGAATCTGTAATGATATGTCTGCTTTCTTGCCTTCGGGTAGTGGGCCTGAATTTTGCATGATGTCTCCAATTAGACCATCCTCTGCATCCGGATCTACATAATACGTGCACATACCCCATGGGACTATCTGTGCCCTCACATCCCAGCCCTTAGACTTTGCCCAGCGCCAAACTTGTCTAGTATGTGAACCATATCCTGTTACACTTAAAAGTGGGCCTCTAACGATAGCGATCATTTATTATAACTCCGAAATATCATAGCGTTCAACAACTCTTTCGCCTTCTCGCCAGTTGTCGACTAGTGTCTTAAGCGAATCATGCCATTTATCAATGGTGGCTTCCATGCTAAACTCGGACTGTACGTACTCTCTTGCCTTCTCACCGATTGCGCTACGTTCATCTTCACTCATGGAGTATATTTTATGTATCGCATCGGCTGTGTCTTCTATAGACGAATAGTCCTCGTAAATATACGGTACTGTTTGAGAACCAACACATGACCTAAGCTTTATATCTAGGGCGACGCCATTCTCTGAACCATCTCGATGGTCTATGACTTGTCTTGTTAGCCCACCGGTTTTTGATGCTATTATCGGGTTTCCGACTTTCATGGACTCTAAAGTCGCTAGCCCAAAGCCTTCAGCGTACGCGATGTTGAGGCAAACGTCGGATATGTTATGAAGCACGTTCATTTGATCAAATCCGAGTCTTTCCTTAGAAAATTTTACGCTATCAAGTACACCAAAGTTGTTTGCTACAGCTATAAGATCTGGACCTTCTTGATCATGAGGATCAGTATGCATTAAAAGTGTAGCGCCTCTATCTTCAGGTGTTAACTTTTTCCTAAACTCGCTCCAGGCCTCTATTACGTCGGCCGGCCTTTTTCTTTTAGCATTTCTATTTACCCAAAATACAACAAAGTCGTCCTTTCTTTGAGACCCTAAAAGCTGCGTCTTAAATCGGTTTTTTTCTTCCTTGGGCAATGGAAAAAACAGTTCATCTGGAAGCGCATGAGGTATAAAGTTAGTTCTTTCTGGAAAATGCTCTTTAACCATTCTATAAGTTAGATGTGAATGACAATTTATTAAATCTGTTGAGGCATAGTAGTCAAAATTAAACTTAGGTGTTGGATGATTGTCCCAAACATGCCAATAGGCTATAGGGCATATCTGATGTATTTCATCCTCCATAGCCCATAACCACGTAAAGAATCTAGGATCTGTAAAGATCATAAGAACGTCAGGTTTTTCTGCAGCTAATGCAACGCGCAGCATATCTGGATTGCCAAAGCCGTCGATAGGCTTAATCACAAAATCAGGATGAGGTTGTTGGACTGAATAGTCTACGTGCTTTAGAGCAGCCCCAAATTGCCTTACTGTCCAACAGCCTTTCTCTATCAGGCCGTTCATTAAAAACCTAGACTGACACCCAACACCTGACGTACTCATCGCGTGATCAGATAATAAGAGTATCTTCATTTTCTTGCTTTGCATTTCCAGCACTACTCCAAACGATTAAAAAGCTTATGTGTGTAATCATATCTTATAACAACAGGAAGTATATTTATCTGCTGTATTCACCCAGGACAGTTGGTTGTTCCCTTAAATTCGCAGAACAAGCATGACTGTCTATTTTTTAAATAAATACCTCTTCTAACAGACTTTACCATGCTTCTCATTATTGACAAAGCATTCTCTTCAGCTTTTGGACCTACTGATACTTTAACTAGTTCGCATGTATTACCAGGCTTTCCGCCTCTTTTAAGTAATACAAAACCACACTTAACTTGCTTTGTATCAAATCCATTCTTCTTCATCCAAAAAGATTTGTATAAAGCAATTTGAGCCCATGTCAAGATATCTCTTCTTTTAGATGCGTACCAACCTTTATCACCTGCTGTCTTCCAGTCAATGACGTAATAGAATTCCTTACCTTTAATCTTAACTTTTAAGCACGCATCTATGAACCCTTTAAAAAATATATCATATCCATCAACGAACTCGTAAAGTTGTTCCTCTGCGCTTATAACACTCCACTCATCGAATTCGCTATCTAAAAAAGCTGGTAATTCTTCAAGAGAGTTTTTTGCCCACTCTAACCAAGAAGGAAGATAATCATGAGACTTTGGTTTCCAGCCTTGAGACTTTCGATAATCAGCTTGTGACTTTATCCACTCGTCAGAGTCGAAACCTTTTTCTTCCCACGCTTCAGTTATCTTGTTTAAGACAGCTTGGACGTCCATGGTCTTGGTTTTTAAAAAGTTTTCTATACCGTCATGTAGCGCTGTGCCATAAGAAAGATAAGGACTTGGATCGTCTTTTACAATCTTGTCGATATACGTTAGTTTATGCCGCCAAGGACACTCTTTCCAAAGACGAATCTCAGAATAAGAAACATGAGGCTTGTTGGTCGGAAACGAAATAAGATCTATTCGTTCTTTATCATTAATATTATTCTTCATACTATCTAATCATAGTAGGAAAATGGTAGGTTTACAAGATAATCTACTTTAAGCCTTCGAGTCGTTTGAGATCTGACTCATACATCATCTTTGCCAGTGTGTCTATATCGACCTCTGGGGACCATCCAAGTTTATCTAATGCCTTCTTAGGATCACCTAATAAAAGTGGGACCTCGTGTGGACGGAACAACCTTTCGTCAACCTTAACATACTCTTCTACATCTAGACCAGCTATATCAAATACTTTGTTTAAGAAGTCTCTAACAGTAAAAGTTTCACCAGTAGCTATAACATAATCATCTGGCGACTCTTGCTGTAGCATTAACCACATAGCGTCTACGTAATCTCCGGCAAACCCCCAGTCTCTTTTTGCATCTAGGTTCCCTAGATATAACTTATCTTGGAGGCCTAACTTTATCTTAGCGGCGGCAAGAGTTATTTTTCTAGTCACAAATGTTTCACCTCTACGAGGGCTTTCATGATTAAACAGTATACCACTTGATATGTGCATATTGTAAGAGGCCCTATAGTTTCTGCATAGATTATGTGCGAAGGCTTTAGCACATGCATAAGGACTTGCTGGTTGGAGAGTTGTTAATTCAGACTGCGGTGCTTCCGGATTGTCACCAAACATTTCAGATGAACTTGCTTGATACATTCTTATGCTAGGGTCTACTAACCGAATAGCTTCCAAGATCTTTAACGTCCCCATTGCAATTGTGTCAACAGTCTCTATTGGAACATCAAAAGAAACTCTGACGTGTGATTGTGCGGCTAAGTTATAGAATTCTTGTGGTCTATACTTTGTTAATAACCTGTATAAAGATGATGAGTCATGTAGTGAGTAATATTCTAAACAAAGCATTGGGTTATCGAATATATGATCTATTCTATCTGTAGATAATAGGCTAGTTCTTCTTTTTAGACCAACGACCCTATAGCCCTTCTTTAACAAAAGCTCTGCTAGATATGAGCCGTCTTGTCCTGTTATTCCAGTTATCATAGCTGTTTTCATAATCACTCCTGATTCATATTACGAATAAGCAATTCATTATATAAAAGCTTATCCAGATTTTCAAATCATCTCTTTAATTTCTGGAATGGTAAATTTTTCAACTTCACTAGAATACTTTCCGTTCTCAAGTATTTTTTCGTGTAGGTTTTCGCCGGGTTGAAGACCAATCACCTTTATTTTTAGTTCAGAGTTTTTAGGCAGATATTTCTCTGACATTGCTTTCAATAAGTCCCCTATACTCATAGACTTCATTTCAGGAACATAGGGTTTTGAGCTATTTGATACCTCCATACATTCGAATATCAAGTCTACAGCTTGATCAACCGTCCAAAAGTATCTGGTCGCGGTAGGGTCAGTTACGATAACTTCCTTTCCTTCCTGTAATAATTTTTTCCACTTACACAATACAGAGCCTGTTGAATATAGAACATTTCCATACCTGACTATTCTAAATTTAGTACTAGGGTAATTTTCTTCAAATTGGTCGAATAGTCTTTCCATCAAATATTTGCTGGCACCATAAACACCAACTACTTGAGCTGCTTTGTCGGTACTAATACCCATAACGAACTCAAGTTTTTCTACTGCTGCGGCTTCTAGAATATTTAAGGTGCCTAGCACATTAGATTTCACGCACTCCCTTGTTTGCGTTTCCGCTAGTCCAACATGCTTAAAAGCAGCTAGATGAAAAACTCCGGATACACCTTGAATTGCTTGATGTATGTCAAACTTATCGCATATATCACCCGTGAATATTTCTATGCTAGGAAATCTTTGCTTTAGCTCTATTAGCTTTCCTTCGTTTCTAGAAAGCGTTACAACCTTACCACCTGCAGATATAATTTTTTCAATTAACTCCGAACCTAAAAAGCCGCTACCACCAGTTATCAAGTATCTTTTATTTTTTTCTATGTTTATCATTGTTTAAATCCTATACTACGCTCTTCCAGAGTCGCTACCATCTTGATGCGTAATCATTTTATCATCGTCTTTTGAGCCATAAACATACACTCCCCATTTTTCATGTGCATATTCAAACCCCTCACTTTTTATGTCTTTAGTGTACTCGCTATATAAGTTTTGCTCTACTGCCCCGACTAATCTGGGTTGAGGATTGGATGCTATGTCAATCCAGTCCTCAATAAATTTGGACACCCTTATTATGTGGGGATGAGTCGCAATAGAATCTGTTTTCATAAGAGCAAAGCTGATGTCTTTTTTTTCTTCTAAATAAGTTTCCCAAACATATCGCTCTTGATCACCAGGAGCCAGATTCGATATATGAGGCTTCCAATTAGGTCGCTTATTAAATCTAACAAAGTTAATATTATTATGATCTTTCATGAAATGTATTAAACCAGTTATGTCAACGTTTCTTAAGAATTTCCAATCGTGCTCACAACAAAATGCAAAAGGTGTTGTAGTTTCTTTAAGCGCTTTTATGTAGTTTTTTTGTAACCCGCTAATCTTAACACCTTCATGAGAGTTGTCTACAACAACTACATCTTTTAAATTTCTAAGATTTTCTACATACTCTAAGTGGTGATGGTTCGTGGAATCGCTATCGCAATATATCATAAACTTGCAGCCTTCTATTCCTGAGAATCTACTCTTAATCGATTTTATTGTTGCCTCGATGAAGTATGTAGATGGCGCAGAAGGTAACACATGCGTTGTCAAAATGACAGTTAACTCTTCATTTAGATTAATCACGCTAGTATCCTCTGATTTCTGGATAATTTTCCAAGAACCAGTCACAGGTCTTTTTTAGCCCTTCTCTTAATGGTGTGTATTGGTTTTGAGACCATCCAGAGTCTATTAAGTTTTTATTAGAGCTTGGCTTTCTATACTGACCTTCTGGCTTAGAGGTATCCCAAATAATCTTTTGATCAAATCCAATAAACTCAGATATCATTTCAGCAACATCCTTTATAGAAACTTCCTGAACATTTCCAACGTTTATCGGATCAGCGCCGTCGTAATTATCTAACAGAAATAACAATAGCTCAGCCATATCGCCAGAGTATGTAAACTCACGTAATGGAGTACCGGCGCCCCAAAGAGTTACATTTTCTTTATTAAGCTTGGCCTCGTACATCTTTCTTGTTATGGCAGGTATTACGTGCGAATTCTCTAAATCGTAAAAGTCATTTTCACCGTACAGGTTATTTGCAACAGCAGTTATAAAGTTACATCCATACTGCTCCCTATACGCTCTAGACTGCACATCTAGCATTCTCTTTGCGTATGCATATGCGTAGTTTGATTTATGTGGAGGACCGCTATGAATATCGGCTTCAGTTAAAGGATAGCTAACACTGTCTGGATAAATGCACGTGCTTAATACTGATACTACTTTTTTAACGTTGTGCTTTCTTGAATATTCAAGTACGTTAGTGTTTATTAACACGTTATCTCTAAAGAAATCGCCTAAATTTTCCATGTTAGCTTTTACGCCGCCAACTTTTGCAGCTAAGTGTATTATAGCATCAGGACTGTATTTCGACATCATGGCATCCACTTGCGATGGATCTCTTAGATCATAATCTTTTGATGCCACAAACTTTGCATTAGGTATGGAGTTACCGTAGACGTATCCCCACTTTAGAGAATATCCGATCATTCCAGATCCACCAGTAACTAAAATCTTATCTTCGTTAATAGACATTTCCTACTCCGCTATGCAAATATACGTTATCTTATAGTCATCTTCGCATGCGGAAAGGTCTAAATTAAACCCTTTACAAATCTTTAGCAATTTAAAGCCTGACAATTTAAGCACGTCTGATACTACTTTAGGCGTCCATAGATAGTGTTCTAAACTATACGAGTACTCTTGATCTAGTTTCTTAACAGTTGTATTTAGCACAACAGAAGACTCCATTAAGTCTACGGTCGGGTTACATTCCACGTATATTTTAACGCCACTATCTTCGTACTCTTTTTTTTCTACCTTAGGTGAATCTTTGATTGCGGCAACACCATTCCAGCTATCAAAAATAAAGTGGCCGCCTGTTGCCATATTTCTGTTTATTGAAGACATAAATGAAATGAGCTTCCCTATATCGCTTATATGATTTACGACGTTAAATAAGCTTACAGCTATATCGTATTGACCGGCTGTCATGCTTTCAATATCTATATTTTCAAAATTGATGTTTGATAGTTCGTTACTTTTATAGGTGGCAGCTTTAATCATTTGATCAGATATGTCAATACCCTTTACAAAAGAGGCTCCTCTTGTGGACATTAGTATACTATGGGTCCCTGTTCCACAACCAATATCAATGATACTTTTTCCAGTAAAGCCGTGAGTTATTTTTTCTATAAAGTCTACCTCTAGGCCATAATCTTTACTGCTATAAAATTTATCATAGTTCTTTACTGCTTCATTATTATACTGCATCAAAATATTCCCTAATACAGTCACATACATACTCAACCTGACCTTCTGTTAAGCTAGGGAATACGGGTAAGCATAAACCTCTTTCAAACGCATCAATAGATTTAGAGAAAAAACGATCGTCTAAATCTTGACAAGATGTAACAGATTCATTCTCTAAAAAGCAAGGCTGCTTACTAAGCGGATAAAAGAATGTTCTGCCTTGAATTCCTTTTTCGTCTAGATATTTAGCTAGTTCGTTGCTGTTACCTTTTGTTGTTATACAAACCCTGAATGGCACTAAGCTTGACTTTTGATCATGTCCTAATATCTCTATTTGCTTTACGTCTTTAAGCTTATCGAGGTAAATGTTTCTTAAATAATTTTTTCTATCGTATATGTCCTGTTTCTTTGACATTTGCACAAGCCCAATTGCGCACTGTAGATCATTCATCCTAAAATTAAACCCGACCTCAGGGTGAATAAAAGTGCCTCTATTTAATCGTCCTTGATTTCTAAGATACATTAACTTCTCGTATGTTTTTTCATCATTTGTACATACGAAGCCGCCTTCTACAGTGGTAATTGTTTTATCCGCAAAAAATGAAAAGCAACCTACATCCCCAAAGCCGCCGCAGTGCTTGCCATCCCAATACACGCCCATAGCCTGTGCAGCATCCTCTATCACCTTTAGATTGTTGGTATTAGCAAAACTCATAACGCTAGTCATATCACACGCAGAGCCATAAATGTGAACAGGCATAATTGCTTTAGTCTTACTAGTTAATACTCTGTCACAATCCTTAGTGTCTATTTGTAGAGTTTCTCTATTAATATCTACGAATATAGGGACTGCATCTGCCATAAGCACCGCGGTGGCAGAAGCTATAAATGTAAAGTTTGGAACAATTACCTCATCACCTTTACCTACACCAATAGCCTTTAAAGCAAGGTATAACGCCAAAGTACCGTTAGGAGCTAAGACCCCATATTTCACACCTATTGTATCACAAAGCTGCTCAACAAATAATTTCGCTTTAGGGCCCTCTGTATACCAGTCATTATCAAAGCAGTCTTTCATGGAAGCATATTCTTCCATACCGATATTAGGGAATAGTTGTGGAACCTTCATGTGCATTTCCTCTTTATTTTTTGCATAAAACGTTAACCATCAGTAGTCTTCCATTTTTAAAATCCATATGGGGAAGATAGCTTCTACTATAGTCGTCATAATCCTTATTATTAAAAGCAGAAAAATCTTGCCAGTTGTATCTTTCTACGCTAGAAAAACCTATTGACAACAGTTCTTTTCTTAAAAGCTTAAGATCAAAAATCATGCCGTGGAAGTCAGTATAGTCTTTTTGGCCACCGACAACTAGACCTAACAACGATTCTATGTTTTTGTTTTCTAAATACTCGTGACAGACTGCTTCAAAGTCTGCAGTTGACAGCCGTAATATGCCACCTGGTTTAAGCAAATCGTACCAGTGCTCTATTACTTTTTTCCAATCATTTCTACCGAAGTGTTCTATGGCTGCGCAGCTATAAATTTCATCTACTTCTCCGCTATTAAAGGGTAGTGACTTAATGTCTGCTACTATATCTACATTGGAAAAATCTTGTATATCAACATTTAGATACCCGGGGATAGTTTTTTTTCCGCAACCTAAGTGTAGTTTTTTCATTATTGACTATCCATAACATCTATAACCATTTTTTCGGTTACAGCCCAAACGTTATACTCATCAAGAACCTTATTACGAGCTTCATTTATTTCGTCTATTACACTGCTTGTAATCGGCTCATTCATAACATCGATAAATTGCTCACATGCCAGATTCAGGTTTTCAATGCTAAGTAACCTATAGCCACCGTTAAAAAAGTCTTCTATATTAGGACATCCCCAATACATGGGTAACGTCCAGCACAGTACTGCTTCTGTAGTTCTGGTAACAAAATTTCTTAGCCCACCATTCTCTAAAGATATTGATTTTTCGTATGGGTATAAAGCCCCAAACTGACATGTGCCAGAGTTCAGACCTTGTATAGCTGGTCTAGAGACTGGTACACTACCTCTATAGCTAGCATCAAAATCCTTACTGTTAAGTGAGCTGCTATATACATCTATTTTTGAAGAGTATGCTTGAACAGCGTGAAACAAAAAGTTAAGCCTAAGCTTCTGACCATGCGTAAAGCTTTTACCAGACATTACACACGTGGCTCTATCCTTATTTTTACTGTCAGGATATTTTAGACTTTTTAATTCGTCGTAGTTATACGCTAAACCCCACCTACAATGAGGAGGGTACTGGTTATCATTGTAAGCGAAAACTTTGTCTACTTGAAAGTGTTGGACAAATGGGTACACATGATCGGGCTCCCGTTGAACGAGTATAACCTTTTGTGTCTTATTAATTTTGGGACATAAATTTGCAGAAGATCCATCAAATGCCACTATACAATCAGCTTCATCGACGGAAGAAACGCCTTGGATCATGCCCCATCTACCAGTGGAACCAGGGGTTTGGTTCTTTATATTATTAAAATACTCGCTTGGGCTTTGGCCCCAGTTATTGACAAAAGCAACTTTTATACTTGTTTTAGATATCATAAATTAACCTACGTTTATTCTTTATTGTATCAACAATTTTTTAGTTTTTCAAACCTTGCTTTATTGAATAGCGACTTTATTTATTAGCCTAACATCAGCGACGTCTTTTTCTTCATTCCTGAATTGCTTCATAGCCTTAACAACATCTAGATTCGCGAACTTAATACCCTTATAGTAAAAGTGGTTTTGTGGATTAAAGATTATGTCTTTTTTAGAGTGCTGGTAGTATTTCATTTCTTCATTATGACATGATACGTCGTGCATTCCGGTATCTATAACATCACCATGATACAAGAAGTCTAAATCTCTACAGTCTCTTAACCCATAAGCAGATAGCACGGCGCTACTATCGACACAAAAATCTTCCGTGTCTTTACCGGTTGATATTAACCAACTCTTGAATTTGTCGAAGAAATAGTCAAAGTTACAATCAGCTCTTGGATTAGCTTTGTTAAGAAAATGAAGACCATTAGGATTTAGTAGATAGCCTGACATCGCTAAAGTTTCAGTATACGTATCGTTAATATGCACAGAGTGTTTTCCAATCTTGAAAATATCCCTAATTTTTTCCTTTAGCTTAACCGATGTGTCGAAGGATTTCTCTTCAAACCAGTAAAGCTTTACAGGCTCACCTTCTGGAAAGCAATGCCGAAATTTAGATTGCGCACCTGACCAACTGTTATCAAAATTACCTAACCAAGGATTTCCTCTGGACTCATCCTCATCGTATATGTAGCGTATAAAATTAAACGCGCCCATGGGTGTCAATGAAATTTGCTTACTATAGATTACATTAGACTCGCTATTTATTAACTCATCCAGCTCTTTATCAAATCCTTTAGCAGAAGGAAATACAGATATTATACGCACGTTGTCTTTTAGTTTAGTGTACTGATGGGCAGCTAAATCTGCATACTCTATTGATAGGCCACCTTGTACATAGTCGTTTCTATTTAACAGATATCTGTAGTCACAATGGCAGCCAACCAGAGGGTTCTGGTTAAAATCTAATACATCACAAAAGACTTTACTACCTGTTAATAAAGAGGCGGCGACCCTGTGAGCACCGTTTAAGGGTGAATTTGTTAGGTGATCTACTGGTACAGGACTCTGGTTTTTATCATAACCACTTTCTTTTATAGATCTTATGATGTCCTTAAAAGATTCGACGTATTCCCTAATTCCTTCTTTGCGCGGGTTTTGCTCTATTAAGTTGTTCCATACCTTCAAGTGATGTTCGTACGGTGATATAGCCCAATCATCGTATATACCTTTCTCCATTAGCGAAGCTAACATGTATTTAAACATGATATCAAATCTGTTTGGTGAAATTAAATCAATAGCGTTTATCCACTTTTGCCCTTTTTCGTATGACATTGTTAATCCTTTATTTTGCATGAATGAATTATTGACATGACGTTTTTAGACTTAAACAATTCTGTCATTGGATTATTCACACCTACGACCCTCCATCGAGGATCCCATATTGTATTCCACGTTAAAGGACCAGACTTGCCGAACCAACGTCCGGGGGCGATAACTGATTTTTTGTTATTATTGTTTGCTAGATACGCGCCCCACCAGCTAAATGAGCTATTCGCTATTATGTGAAGATCACACTTAGACATAAGGCATAGATCATGATATTGGTCTTTAGAATCATGAAACAAAAATTCTGTTGGTAAGTTATTCTTACACCAGTCATAGTCATCGGAAAAAACCAAGAATTTCACGCCGGGGTTTTCATGCGCTATCTGAGAAATAGCTGGATGATAATATTCTTCCCAAGTTAAATTGTGATGAAAGTCAGGCTTAAGTAGATAGTCTGATCGTCTAAAATGTATTGCACATATTGGTGAATTATTATTCGACTTTATTTTTGTATACTGGCTTTCGCAGCGCGACTCCACCTGGTCACTAAACTTAAACTCTTCCAGAATCAGATCTTTAACACCCTCAAAATATAGAGGTGATTGATAGAACCCGTTTAGTATAGCATTGTCTCTAACACAAAAGAAGTTTTTGTCAAAAGTAAATTCTAGGGCTTCATTTGGCTCATATAACCACTTCGCGTCACTTAGTATTTTTTCCTTAGGAACCCTATTGAGACTTAAGTCTTGAAACGCTTTATAAAGTTGAACGTCTATATCTGGTATAACACCCGCTACATCATTAAATTTACTAATGGAATACAGCGCTGCGTATTGAAACATCTGGTTTCCTAATTGACCATTTTCGCCTAAAGAAAGATAAGAATACACTTGATACTAAACCCTATATAGCTTAAAAAATTGTGGGTTTTCCTTGAAGTATTCGATCACAGATTTATAAGACTTTAACATAGCTGGATTTATATTTACTAACTCAGGGCTGACATTGACTACGGCATCAAGTCTAGAAGCAAAGTCTTCATGATTTGTAGACTCATCAAACGCTGCTTGCGCTTCTGCAAATATATGTTTTGGAAATCTATTTGGATCGCTATCAGTCCACTTGTCGAATAACTCCCATCTTAATTTATCGTGTAAGTAAAAACCTCTCATCCCTAATCCGTCCATTACACTGTCTGCGAAAACCATATGCTCGTAAGACATATTATTATTATGGGCTTCATTATGATATAAGTGATAAACATTACAATTGGCTAACGATGAGCTCCAGGATAATAATGCACCGGTGTCTGATAGACTACACGCATTCTTTAAAAAAGAAAGATCCTCAGGGCTATAATCCCAAAAAAGTGCATAATCATAACCTTGCACCGCATAAAGCAAATTAGCGGATATTAAGATCACACCTCCTGGTGGATAGTTTCCTTGATACCACGAAGGCTGGATCTTATGTTCTTCTAGAGCTATATCTTTTATACCTTTTTTTTGCTCAAATATGTCTTTTGTATTTTCTTCGTTTACATACAGTATTTTGCGACCTGGAATCGGTTGAGATATCCAACAATTAGATCCTGCCTGAAACTGCTCCGCTATAGACTGAATACACGTTTCTAGCCAAAAGTCATCAGTGACTAAATCTACGTCGTAGAATATAAAAGATTCTGACGGTAGTATTCTTGCAGCTTGATTCATCGCTATAGACTTACTAAATAGCTGGCATGCTGTGTGAATATAGCTTACACCCATTTCCTCACAAATCTTTTTATGCTCAGGTTTAGTGTTCATTTCCGAAACTACAATTTGCACGTTCTTTGTTTTTGACTTAAGGTTATTAACTTGCTTCACTAAGCAGCTTAAGCTTTGTATTAGATGGCTTTTACGACCATTGACTGGTATGACAATAGTTACTAGAGGTATTCTATTACTACTATAATCATAGGAGACTAAGTAGCTCGATATTGAGTTGTATATACCCCGCATTTTTCCTGTCTGCTGCTGAGACATATTAATAAAATGCTGATCTAATTTTTCAAATCTGCCATCCATCTTAAGAATCAAACCTCTTGTATACTTCTCTAGACTTTACTACTTCAACTGCTGATAATTGTTTATCTTCCCTGATCTTACAATCAGATATAGGATTATAGCGGTTATAGCAATACAGCCTATTTGGTATGAAAGCATGACGCTCTTGACTCATTTCTAACATCGGCATCATAAATGCAACGTCCCATCCTGCCTCAAAATAATTGCCGGCGTTATCTCGCAGATCTTCGTCATTGATGTTATACCATATCTTGCTCTTAAATGTTCTTAGATGAGAGGCGATAAATGGAGCATACCTAAATTTACTATTCATCACAGTTTCAGAATCGTACTGTCGACAATTACTATCGGTACCGTCTGGGTGACCAATCCAGTTACCGTATGTAAGAAGTATATGAGGATGCCTAGTATATACGTTATCAACAATTTGTAGCGCATATTCTGAATAAAGAAAATCATCTCCATCTATAACCATCATTATGGAGTCTGGCTCATCATTACAAGATAGATGGTTGAATCCATCTACAATATTTTTTAGCGCTTTTACATTATTTGTATTATGGACAACGCTAAATCTTTTGTCATTCTTTACAAAATCTAATGAATCAATAATTTCACCAGTCTTGTCTGTAGAGGCGTCGTTAACAATAACACACTCCCAATCCTTAAACACTTGACAGCTAATACTTCTTAAGCATCTCTCAATCCAAAATTCAGTGTTGAATGTTGGAACAACAATTTTCATTTTATTAGCCACTGTGTTTATAACCTTTTTCCTTAGTCTGCCATTCCCATATTAATTTTTCCCTGTCACCTGTAACGATACCTGATGCTTTAAACATATTATAGTACCAGTCTGCAAGTAATACAGGCACCCTAGCGTCATAATCATCACTCTTCTTTTGAGTGTAATCAACCAAGACTTCTGACAGATTCGCGAATGTAAAATGTGGAAAAGCCCTAAACCATAAATGTAGATCTTCTGCTAAAGGAAATAAGCGCTCATACCCACCTAAGACGTTGATCAGTGATCTTGAAAAAACGACAGAAGGATGGCAGATTTGATTTTGACCATACAAAAAGCCTTTCTTAATACCAGCATCTTCTAGCTGGTATTTTACTGCTTTTCCGAATGTCCCTAATTCTTGAATATTCGAATCTTCGTCTAATAATCTTATTTGAGTACCCACTATATCGACATTCGGATTCTCTTTAAGAAAAGACATTTGTTTTTGTAGCTTCTCAGAATACCAAAAATCATCTCCATCTTGTCTAGCAATCCAATCACCAGTACAGCGGCGTAAACCAGTATTTAAGGCAGGTACGATGCCAGGATCTTTACACTCGACTATTTTTAGCTCAAAGCAATTAGAGAATTTTTTTGCTATGTCTATTGTTCTATCTGTGCAATTATTATCTACAAGTATCACTTCAAAGTCTTTATACGTCTGGTCTGCTACTGATTGTAACGCTCTCTCAATCGTGGATTCGCAATTATAGGCGGGTATAATAACTGATACTTCTTTCATACTAGCTTTCATCCTGCAATTTAATAAACTCTTCTGGGTGTGATCTTTCTATCGACATATGAGGTGTAGGCTTTGTAAAGTCTATTTTTTCATGAAAAATCCAGCCGCCCATTTCGCTGGCCAGCTTTTCTGACAATTCATCTATATCATTGTCAGTTACATCGCTCCATGCTTTGTCAAACATCACATTGTTCTCCGCAGTATCCTCAGAGTCGTGCCTGTACTGACTCTTCCAAAATGATGCCCAATGCATCTTATATTGCTTTATTTTTTTAGAGATATCGTACCAAGAATAATGATGTACACCTGGTATTGATGATATTACATGCTCAAACCAGTTTTCATACATAGTTAAAGCTTCACGATTACCAGCTAATGCAGCTACTCTTACATTATGGACTTCTTCATTATAGAACCCAACGTGCGGTAACCTTTCCCCAGTTTCAGCATGAATATAATCACACGTGTCTGTACCAGGGGCAGCATAAATATTACCTGCGTCATCGAATCTCCTAAGCTCTATAGGGATACCTTGTGTGATGTGAGGCTTATTTCTACTTAGTCTCCACTTCCATGGATTAACGTCAACCCTAACTTTCTCTTTCGATCCCCAATATTCTATTACTGGAAGCGATAAGATGTCTGTTACAACAGGAAATGACCTCATCATATGGATAACTTTTTCGTAGTCTTCTTCGTGAACAATTTCATCAGCATCCATTTGCCAGCAAAATTCATTAGTGCATAAACTTCTAGCAGTAGCTTTAAGCTTACCGTCTGTTTCATACGCAAATGAAGGATGATCATCAGATACTTCAACCTGTTTAATTACAAGGCGAGACTCGCTTCTTGACCATTCCGATAGTTGACTCCAGGTATCATCAGTTGACCCACCGTCTACAACAACAACTTCATCGCAAAATTGAAGCATCGATCTGACTGTTGCTTTCCAAGGATACTTCATCTTATTAGCATTTCTCAAAGTAGTATATCCACTTAAGGTAGGCTTATGTCCATGGATAGACTTAATCGCTCTCCAAAATCTTTCACGAGCAGCGTATAGATAAGAAACCATATCTATATGACTTCCTGTAAACCATTCTTCATTTGCATGCTGTACATGCTCATTCAATATTAGCTCACAACCTAACGCCTTTGCTTCGATTACCATTCTTGGGCATGTGTCTCCTCCACGTGGCAAGTAAACTAAACCTTTTGACTTTGAAAGTTTTTCTAACAACTCGTTATATGGTACATTCCACACGACCTCATATTCTAAATTGTTGGTCTTACAATGTAGCTCTGCATCTTCAAAACCTTTAATCCAAGATTTTGACCCTAATACTATCCATTTAGTTCGTTCGTCTTTAGACACTGGGTTTTGCTGGTTTTCATTTACCATAGCAAAAAATGAATTATCAAATACGCTGCTTAATACGACTGAATCATTTTTTAGTAAGAATGGAAATCTGTCGGTATATCTTTTTTCTTGGTCTTCACTCATAAACCATAAGCTTTTAGATCCATGAAAAAAAGCTGACATCATCTTTCCGTGAATTTGATCATGGCAGTCACAAGGTACACCAGCTTCTGCTTTATGCTTTTCAATACTTCTGTACTGACAAAATTTATAGTCGTATTCCACAACTGAATAGCTTAAATTTCCGATGATTGTTGGAAACAGATTAGGGTTCATAGCAGTTGCGTTTGTAAAGACCCAGTGTTTATCAGCAGCTGACTTAAGCATAGCTAACGACACGTCTTTGGAGTGTACTTTTTGTACAGTTATATCAACTGCGGACTGAAATAATGCCTCGGTAGTTAACTCAGCACCGCCAACGTAATCTTCTACAAAATAGTCTGCTACAAAAATTACGTCAGCTTCTATATCAACTGTTTTTGCAGTTACTGTATTCTCAAATGGACTCTTAAGCATCTTTTACCTCACCTGGAGTATAGTAAGATGTACGCTGAGAATGTATACGGCTAGTTTTTTTACTTATTTTCGTGTACAAGCAGAATCATGACAGCTATTATATACTGTAACTGAATAACTGAATAACTGAATAACTGAATAACTGAATAACTGAATAACTGATAAACTGTTTAACTAATAACTACTAATCTAGATCTTAATACTAATTTAAATACTACTGTATATTAGAATATATAGAATAGAATATATAGAACACTAAAACTAATCAGCAAAGACATAGCTTGAGATCTATAATGCTATTCAGCTTCTAGAATCTCTATTCTTTGCTTTATTTCTTTAAGAGCGTTAATTATGTATACACTAAGGGCATGATATGAAACACCTCGAAGCTTATCTGCTGGTAGGTCCCTACCAGTTACTAATTCAGGTATGACTGACTCAACTTCATCTGCTATTAGCCCAGGACTAAAGTGTGTACGATCATCAGGCTGATTAATATCTCTATACAGTCTAGGTATTAATTGGCAGATCTCGTCTAGTGAATTATTAAGGTCTTGAATGTCTTTCTTTCCTCGTCGATCAGACGTCCATCTTCTAATTTCACCATTGACATTTCCAACGGCAAGGTAATCATAAGCCCCGGCATCTGAAGTAGTTCTATCTCGCATCCAGTCAGATCTTACCGTTGAAGTTGAGCCAGAAAGAACCATCGCAACATCCGGGCTTACACCAGTTGAGGTTGAGGATTTAACAGCAAAGTTAAGTTGCCCCTGAGCGTAGTTACCGCGGTCTACATAGATTAAACCAGCCCCAGTATTTCCGGCTGATGTACCAAATCCGATTCCTGCAGCTGAATGACTATCAAACGAGGTGTTTTGAAAGAACATATCAAAATATTCCGGCTTACCCCATGCACTTGCTCCCACCGTCTCACTAGGTAATGTTGCTATCTGATCGTTTAGATAAAATGAAGTATTACCACCGGCGGCGCCGGCATCAACAAACTTAAAAGCCACAGATCCAGTCATGCCTAAAGAGCCAATTTCTAAACGATCTACTGACACCGAGGTACCGGGTGTAGTTGTTCTTAATAATAAATTAGCACCGCTCTTTTTGACGCCCCCAGTTGTATCCCACGTTTCTGCGGTGATGGCTTTGATTTGGGCGCCTGTATATACATCCCCTCCGGCAGCGTTAGTGGTTCCTCTAAAGTCCAGATTTGAAAGCTCGTCGCCACTGGACAAGTTACCGTCAGTAGGATTTCGTAAGAGCACTAATCTTGCTGGCGACGCCGCGACTGTACTAGTATGCGCAATTTGTGCATTTGGGCTTAAACTGTTCTTTACACTAAGTTTGTTATCTATATTTCCAGCACCGTCAAAGCTAAGAACAGTATTACCACCAGAGTCCTTTATATCGTCCCCGTTAATTCGTATATCGTTAGTGACCGTTAGCTCGTTTCCAACAGTTAGATTACCAACAGCTTCTATAGTTGAATCAGTCGGTGTTGCATTAGGGACAATAATAAGGTGGTCAACAGGTGTACCTTTAGAATTGATATCATTCCCGATAGTAAAATTTTGGTCTGGATGCCGCGACGTTAATATCCAACTATCACCAGCATCATCACTTTTATCTGCAGATAATGTTAATGTTGCATTTGCATCGTTGGTAGGTTGAACAACAATTAATGATCCTGAAACTGCCAGTTGCCCGGCTATATCAACATTCTTTGTTTGGTTTGGTATAGACAGCACTTCTTCATTTAGCGTATTCCTAAGAGTGACATCGTTAGTTGTTCCGTCACCAGTTATAATGCAGCCGTCCACAGCGCTGTAGCCTATAGCAGCTACGTCAGAAGCGCTAGTATCTCCTCCTACTTGTACTTTACCTGTGAAAGAAGAATATAAAGCAGAGATCACTACAGCTATAGACTTGCTCGCAGCGCCGGTAGGGGTTACACCAAGTCGAATATTTGTCCCCTCTGCACTGCCGTGTGTCCAGGTTTCTGCCGCGTACGCTTCGACATGTGCTGTATTTGAATATACTACGCCGCTATCTTTACCACCAAAGGAATATCGACCTATACCATCTCCGGATGCTACATTGACCTTGGAATGAAACACTCCAATTTCCATAGGGTCGGTCTCTGATGCTTCATTTCTTAAGTAGAACTGGTTTATATCTGTCCCGGTGATGCTGTGATGAGTTGTATTATAAGATAGATCAGTACCATCAGAAAAGCTTATCTTATTACCGCTGATTGATAGCTCGTTTCCAACAGTTACGTCACCAGCAAAAACTGCGCCAGGCTCAACCGATGATCCGTCATCACTAAGAGTTAATGCCGAACGAAATGCATTTACACTAGCTCCAGATGCAGCACCTCTTCTGGCAACTTGAAAAGTTAGTGAGCCACCAACTCCATCGCCTGTACTTTGTCCTGCGCCTACCGTTAAGCTTTTTCCTGCTTGATCAGTCCCTGCAATTGCGTCAATAGTTATTGAAGAGTTGGTTGTGTTGGTTAACTCTACGTTTCCTTTTAAGCGCGTCGACCCAGTAACATGAAGTCCTGATCTTGCTGCTACAACCTGCTCGAATCTTGTTTGGACAAAAGCGCTTTCCCCACCCCCTCCGCCTGGAAACAGAGTAACATGTTTATTACCAGAACTTACATCATTATCGTATAAGCCTCCAGCAACGAAAAAATGTCCAGCAGTACCAACCTGTCCGCCGCCTGTGCTATTCATTAACAAAGAATACGGAGAGACAGCAGCTGCTGTGAACTGAATATTTTCACCTGCAGAAACCTCTAAAGCCTCTTCTGCTGTTATAAGCAAATCTCCGTCAGTACCACCGACACCCGATTCTCTTTGTATAAATGATGAAGCGTTGCCAAAGTATAGGGTCGAGGTTCCGGTTGGAGACGCAACATTCTCACCAATCATAACGGCTTTACTAGCACCTTGTACATGCAGATCAACCGCAGGAGATGAAAGCTCTGCATCTCCGCCGATACCGACTGCACCATTCTTCATATGCATAGTGTTAAAGTAATCCACACCAGCAGCTTTAGTTCCAAACCGTACTCTCCTATCTGAAGCACCACCTTCCCAAATAATCGATGCCATATTAGAGTCATCTGTACCAAGGTTAACGTAAGCGTTTGTATTGACAACGCTAAACCTTGTGTTCGTAGCATCGTCTGTCAAAGATAAGTCACCACCAATAGCAAACGTAGTGTTAGGTGCGCTTGACATACCGATACCAATCTTAGGTCCTACTGCGTCACGCGATGCGGTGACGAATAAATGGTCACCTGTGCTAGACCTTAATTCCAAAGATCCTGTTGTGTAAATCGACATTATTCTATATCCTCCAGCGGAGTAAGTCCCATTTTGTATTTTTTGCCTGTTAAATTATTAACCACCACCAACATATCGGGTTCCTCATATATCGTCCAGTTGCCGCGCTCATTCTTGAGGTGTAAGTCTCCAGTGTATACGTTCGCCCATCTGTGATCTGGTGACCCAAGACTGTAAGTACTATTAGCTCCAGGAAGCATGCTTCCCGTCATTGCTAAATGACCAGTACCGCCTCCAGCTTCTAATATGATTACACCATTAGATTCAGCATTCTTTAATTTCAGTTTCTCAACTGAATCTTCTAAAAATCCATGGATCGTTCTGTTGGTGCTCTTTAACGCGATGGTATTGTTACTGTCCATTTGCAGAGTACCATACGCAGTCATATATTTTGTACTAGAGATATCTAAAGCTGTTTGACCACCGGACCCAACCTTAAATGACATACCGACATTTTTTGCGCTGATGTCTACTCTTGTGGATCCTGGATCTACTAACTCTATACTACCTGTAACTGCTAGCGCTGTCGCTCCTGTTCCGGATGAAGCTCCAACCTGCAGTGGTATTGAATTAGCGGTACCAGGAGGAGTTAGGGTATAGGGGTTTTGAATTCTCAGTGCGCCAGATACCACCATATCTCCACCGAATACTGCGACCCCTCTTTCTACTGTTCCTATTCCTAAGTCTTCTCTACTATCTATTGCTCCGCTTACGAAGAAGAAGACATCCTTACCAATTTGGTTTGTTCGTCTAGCTACATAGCCGTCTGTCTTACGATCATGGTCAAACGAAAAAGATCCTGTCGAAGCGATATATGATAGATAGGGAACACTACCATCTTGATGTGTAACAGCGAATACATCTGAATTGTCTGTTACGCTTAGCGCCGCTAGCTGTGTTAATGTATATGGTGAGCTTGGTGATGCAGTATCAGAAAACTCTAAGTGGTTACCAGATGTCCTTCTAATTTGTACATCAGAATCTCTAAATCTTAAATAGGGTTCATTGGCAGTAGCACTACTTAGTGTAAGATTTGCTATGTCTAGAGCTGTGACAGAAAATGTACCTTCCAACGCCGTATTACCAGAAACAACAAGATCACCGGAGACAAGTGTAACACCTCTAGTATTTGAATCTTTAGTCCCAACCGTACCGCTTAATATTGTACGTACGTCTCTGTGCCTATTAGCAGTAAACAGACCGGGTAGCTCAGAAAGCGCTGAGCCTACGCTAATGTAACCTTCTCGAATTCCGGTGCCATTAAATTGGTCACTTGCTGATAAGACAAGCACTGGACCGCCTACCAGCTCTTCAGAAGAAGCGCTTAATATAAGTCCTGATTCTTCACCAACGTGAGTCGCACCAATGTTAACACCTCTTGACCCCGTAACACATAATCCTTCTGAATCATTCGCTGAGAATATGTAATGCGCGCTCGTCTGGAATCTAACCTTGGCGTTAGTCCCAGTATCACCGATGACTAATACACCACCAGCATCAGCATGTTGAAGTCTTAACTGATCGGAGAAAGACTTGATCTGCTGTGTCTTTGATCCCCCTTGTCCGTCGAAGTATAGTGCTGTGTCATCTGCTATTTCAACTCCCCGCACTCCGGACGCGTTGGGAGTTAGGAATATAGATCCATCGTCATTCTGGATTTTTAGTTCAGTTGCACCGGAATTTATAGAGGCAGTTACGAATGTATTTGTAAATCCGCTACCGGTTCTGTTTTTGAATATGAGTCCGGCTGCTTGAATATTTACAGGTTGAGCAGCGTCTATACTTGTAATCGCGCCGTCTTGGACATCCATGTACCCTGCTCTAAATGCTCCAGGAGCCGCAGTACCTTCCGCAGTACCAAAAACAAGCGCGTTATTATTGATAGTAGAACCTGATGCGATTGCGATACCACCCTTGGTGCTATTAGTCGTCGACCCGGAAGCTAAAATAATTAAGGCATCTTTGACTCTAAGATTTTCGGTACCAATAGTTGTTACTGAGCCTGATACATTCAAGTCACCAACGACAGTTAGGTTCTTATCAAAAGTTGCATTACCTGAACCGCTAAGGTGTAAAGCTAGGACGCCATCAGCGCCCTTTATATCTTGACCGTTTATCTGTATGTCACCAGCAATAATAGTTGGAAGAACAGAGCCTCCAAGCGTGATCGCTGTATTACCGTCTGAACCCTTTATATCACTTCCCATGACTGTAAGATCACCTGCGATCAGTACATTATCATCGGTGTCCATAGTAATTGTGCTGCCGCCATCTGAAGCTTTTATTATGTTACCGGCTACTGTAAGGTTTCCAGTCGTTGTAACATCACCACCAGCGCCTAATGTTATATTCGTACCAGCTGAACCTTTAATGTCATTACCAGTAACTGTAAGATCACCAGAAACTGAGACATCACCTGAAGCACCTAAAGTTAAGTTAGTGCCAGCTGAGCCTTTTATATCATTTCCGACAACAGTTAGATCAGCTGCCAAGGAAACATTCTGGTCGACATCCATCGAAATAGTGATCTCACCTTCACTATTCTTTATATCATTACCATTTATTTGAAGGTCACCACCGATAGTAAAGTCACCCGGCACGGTGAATATAGATAACGGAGATAAGCTAAAGTTACCAGACACATGAACATCACCATCAAATAATGCTAACCCTCTATCATTTGAGTCCTTAACTCCCCTTGAGCCTGATACATGAAAGAAGACATCCTTATGTGTAGTTGGAAATTGCGTAGCGTATGCGTATACACCGGCGACGCCTTGTACCATATTAAAAGATATAGTACCGTCTCTATTAGCTGAGGGATTACTGGTTGTCGGGTCGACGAGTATTCTGGCATATCCAGTCGTATAATCCTCTGGCGTGGTTTTTATTCCACCGATTACTTTATTAAACGCCTTAAAGTCACCCGGGACGGCGTCATCTACTTCTATTACAGACCGTTCAGACCATAGTGTACCACTGACTACGACGTCACCCCCGAACAGTACAGTACTACCGTCGGCTCTGTTCCAGGCCTCAACAGCAGAATTCGCAGCGCCATCGAAGTACAGCCATACATCGTTACCAACCTTTGTCGTATCAAGGCCTGTAGTTAAGCCATCATAGTTCGCGGCTTTTGAACCACTGTAAAACATGAGGTTCAAATTCTTCTTACCAGGGACCACTGATCCGGTACCAATAATAGCTCTTGTTCTTACTCTATCTGATCTAAAATCTTTTGCCATTTTTTAATCAAGCTCCAATTGGTTACAGCTACTTACGCTTCTTTGTAAGGCTTAAGCGCAATAACTTTCCAAAAAATATTCAAAGCCGGTTGGTCCACGCCAACGCTTCTTTCTACTCTAAATTTCCACACACCGCCACTATAACTAATATGCTCTACGTAGACTTTTTCACTTCCATCCGCTGCTATTGTGATAACAGGTGTAAAACTGCTGTCAGTTATTCCTGTTGATCCGGATGCTTTTGCGTCGCCGGCGTCTATAACAAGAGTCCCATTTGCTAATATAGCTTGGCGTCCAGTAATCATGTCTGCATAGCCTGAATATGTACTTTACCAGTAAAGTTCGCGCTAGCTTCTATAACAGCAATAGCTTTTCTACCTGCGCCGCTAGGAACAGACTGTAGTTCTATAGACCTGATAAATAAATTAATATCAGCCCCCGGAGCATCGTCTCCTACTGCTGTGACAGTCACAGTGGGTGCCGTTGTATAAGGACCATCTAGCGTTACGCTTTTTATTGCTTCGTCATTAAAGTCTAAAATTACAGATTCTAAAACAACATCCCCTGATCCTTCTATTTGAAGCCCTGGGCGTGGTTCAGCTCTAAACCTTGGGTAAACTTTTCTAAAACGATTACGATCATATTGTTTTGTTCTTGCAGACATTTATAGACACCTCAAGCTTAAATATGTACTTAGAGCGCTTAAAGAATCTCTGATGCAATTGAGGCGATATTAGATCTTTGACCCTTGACTAATTGAATGTGCGCGGCTTCCACATGGTTTCTAAATTTATGAACAACTATAGACAGTCCGTTACTTAACCTGTCTATGTACGGAGTATCGATCTGGTCCGTATCTCCCAACAATACGATTTTAGAATTCTTTCCAACTCTAGTTATAATTGTTTTTAACTCATGAACTGTTGCGTTTTGAGCTTCATCAACTATCACATACGAGTCATTGAAAGTTCTCCCTCTGATATATGCTAGAGGAGCTACCTCTAACTCTCCTCTTCCCATCATCATTTCAAAATATGTTAAATCTCTATCACCCATCATTGTTCGAAAATTATCCATTACCGGAGCAAGCCAAGGTGCCATTTTTTCGTCTATGTTCCCTGGTAGATATCCCAAGTCTTTACCTACAGGTTGCAGCGACCTGCTGATTATGATCCTGTTGTATCTACCCTCTTGTATACCATCCAAACCAGCCATCAAGGCAACATATGTTTTACCAGATCCAGCGATTCCAGTTAGTGTGACTAATTCAATATCACTTCGTAATAGTGCTTCGACCGCAAATTTTTGCTCTTTATTTTTTGACTTAAAATTACTCATCGCCGAACCCGGCTCATGCTTAAGTGGCGAAAGTATACCACCTCTATACATTGCTATAAGCGAGTTGCCCTCAGCGCTGGTCGCAATAACGAATTCATTTTCGTATAGAGAGGTTTTATCGTTATTAATCTCTAAAGTGCCATCCTCAAAAAAGCTGTCTATTTCGGACTGTGTAAGACTAACTTCTTTATACCCACTAAACGTAGTATTAGCGTCATCCAGATGGTCTTTGTAATAATCCTCAGAAGCTATCCCTAAGGCATCGCACTTAACTCTTAGGTTGATGTCCTTGGTAACTACAACTAAAGGCCTCTCGTCGTCTCTGTCAGCCTCTAGCAAGCATGTTGCGAGTATCCTATTGTCTGCTCTATCTCTTGCCAACCCGGTTGGTAGAGAAGATACATCTTCCGCTATTTCTATTCTTACTGTCTGGTCTATAGATAGTTCTTCTTGAACCTGTATACCTTCATCAAGTCTGCCGAACTCCCTCAACTGGTCTAAAAACCGATTAACATACCTCGCTGCATCTCCGAGTACGCCTTGCTTTTCCTTAAATTTATCTATCTCATCTATAACCTGAAGTGGTAGAATTATATCATTACCAGGAAATGAGTGGATAGACTTTTTGTCATAAAGCAGTACGCTAGTGTCGATGATAAAACGCTTTCTTTTAGATATCAAAATAAACTCCTTGAAAAACTGATACTTCCAATTATAAAATTAAGCATTATTATGATTAATAAAACTCCTTGGAGGAAGTTATGGCTAGAAAAAGCTCTAAAAAAGACCCTACACTAATAAACATAGGTGAGCCTATAGAGGGTGAAACATGTTTTAACGTGCATAAGGAATGCTTCGCTGTTTGTCTTGAGAAGGAATGTAGATATTGGCAAGACATGAATGGATCAAACCAAAACTGCATTATTAATGCTTCCAACTCTAGCCCGCTTACGCTGCAAGAAGTTGGAAATATTTTTAGTGTCACAAGAATGAGAATATGTCAAATTGAAAAATCGGCAAAAGAAATACTCAAAGGTATTTTTGAAAAAAGCGATAGAATAACTTAACATACAATTTTAAGTATAACAGATGAAGACAGCGTTTCAATAAAAAAAGAGGGGCTTAAGCCCCTCTCATAAGTCGCCATCACATATGTGTTGACTACTTTTGTACCTCTAGTGTCATCTTAACAAGACTAGCAGCCTTTGACTTAAGCTCTCTTAAGCCTCTTCTAGCTCGTACGCCAGCCGACTTATTTCCATGTGCATTTTTGTGCACATCAAGCTCTACTTCTTCTACTAGAGCCTTTAGCTCTTCCCAATTTTCTAGAATGTTTGTTGAATCACTCATTTTCAGTTCCTCCAGGATATAATATTTTAACGTGATTTTTGTCTGTGTTATCAGACTCTACAGGATCTATAGTGCTCCTGATATTTACCATTAACTCTCTATCTTCTAACTCTAATGCTAATGCGCTTATGATAGACTTAATCTGAGTCTGATTAACTCCGAAGCGTAAAATTTCAGAAACTATTTCCCTAGATTTCTTTATATCATTAAGCCAATTAGCATCATCTTTCTCTACTGTGACATTAACATCTTGATCTTGTATTAAACTAGTCATTCAATAACCTCACTTCTGGAAAATGGTTCAATCTCAAATGTCCCATCCCCTTTATGCTTTAAAATCTTACCTGTTTTTCTTCCATCGTTAAATTCATGTGATAACACTATAAAGTCTTTCGTAGAGTTATCTAGCATAAACTTAACAAACTCAAAATCAGCCAATTCACAATTGTAAGAGTCTAATAACTTGATAATAGATTCAGGAATAAAAAGTCTTATATCTTCTATCGTGATAGAAGAAGCAGTACCTTCAAAATTATGAAGTATTTCTGATTGACAATGTCCAGTCACCCGGTGCAAGATCCCACAATTATTACAATTTGTATGCTTCTCAACCAACGTAGCGTCTTCATTCTCAATAGAAAAAACCACAAAGCTATGTAGCGGCGGATCTTTCTTAGACTTAAGGGTAGGTAATATACATCTACACTGTATTAAATGCTTTACCCCTTTGCTCATTATAGCTTCGTGGCCATGATCTTAGAAAAGCTATCAGAAATAACACTTTCCATTGTAGCTGTTATTTTAGAAACAGTATCACGCTCAACTCCATCGGTGACTGCCATCGTCGCTAAAGCAGCAGCGACTTGATCTTGCGTAAACGTTCTACAGTTTAAGAACAATTCTATACATTCTTTTCTAGTAAGAGTAGTTTCTGTTTCAGTACCGGGTAGTACGAACGTGTCCATCTCTTCAACGATTTTCTTTTTTCCTCTTGGCATGAGTAACCTCCAAATTTTCTATAACCAAAATTACTTTGCATATGCGTCTGCTAACCATGACGATGCCCAAGCATCTGGTTTAACAACACACCTATACCCTTGAGATTTTACCCAGGATGTTGCAGAAGTAAACACTAAAGAAGACTTGTACATTTTATTTGGGTTAATATCTAGATGCACGCTGACATCATCTCTGCTGGTATGTGATGAAACAAGATCAGCTAAAAGTAGGGCTCTTTCAACCTCACCTAGTAGTCTTAATTTCATATTTAAGAAGTTTTTACGCTTTAGTATTTTTCTAGCAAAGAAGTATGTTCCTCCTTTTCCCGGAGTTATAATCGCAACTACTATGGCATATACACAATTGTTTTTTACGAAGTGAGAATCACATCCGACATGTATCATGCTTGATTTACCAACACTAGATAGAAACTCTAGCATGCTACTTAATTTAACAGGCTTATGTTGCGCGTTATGCCAGCTTAAGGAATCTAAGGGTGACATTAATCATCTTCCAATCTAATGATCGCTTTGATATTATTGATGATAGTACGGTCACTAACTGCTCTTCGTACGGCGGCCGCGGCGTCATTAGCTGGTAAATACTTTATATGATAATTATCAAAGAAATTGCTTCTTGCATTTATAACTCCTTGATTCGCGCATCTTGATATGTGGGAGAAAAAAGAGCCAAGTTTATCATCTATGATAGGCTTTTCCTGAGGATCAGCTTTTAGATCAAGTATGACATTACGAAGAGAGAGCTTGGAAAGTCTAGACTCCAGAATGTCTCTTACATCGTCGACGTTCGATTCATTGAGCTTCTTCTTTATACTAGATCTTAAGTTGTTAATGCGAGTCAACTGTTGGTCACCTGGTATTATTGACAGCCTTTTGTTTGCTGTGTTGTAAGATACCCTGACGCTTTCGTAGTCCTCAGCATCCACTGAACTTAACCTGTTACCTATATCCTTAGTTATTGGTGTCACACCGCATACTGTAGCAATATCCTTAATCTCATTAACACTAGCTACGGAGTCTTCAACAATGAAAGGTATAACGCTAGTATTTCCCTTTTGCCAGTTAACGAATAGTGTGTTATTAACGTCATCAGAGTATCCTGTAGATACTATAACCGCCTTCTGCTTCGTATTGTAGCAATACTCTAAGATGTGATGTATCTCACTAACTTCTATTATTTTACCGTTTATGACAAAAACCTTACAGCTACTGAAATCGAAATTGTCTAGATAACCTTCAAAAAATTCGCTTAAAAAACAACCAGCTATAAAGCCGCTATCAACCACCAATGTTTCTTCAACACTATTAGAGATCTTTGTTGATATACTTCCTGAAGCTCCCGCTACATTAACTGCCATTATTAAGTCGTCCATATTATTAAGCATGAACAGATCATCGCAATCTTCTTTAAGACAATTTATTACCTCTGTTGAACCAACACGTCGACCTCTTAATTTTGTGTCGCTTATTATAGAGCTGTCGTTTAGACATTTAATATAAAGCTCTATTGCATGAGGACAAGCTCTATTTATCTTGACAAGACTAGATATAACAAGGTTCTTGATGGAGGACTCGCTATTGTTTAGCCAATATAGAAATGTTCGGAAAGTATCGATCCACCCGACATCATAGATAGATGCACCTGCGAGTAGAGAATAGTCTTTGTTTTCTAGCGATTTAGAAAACTTCTTTATGTCTTTAAGAAAGTCACCCTTGATTTTGTCTAAAGGATCGCCTGTAATGACATCGCTTTTGCTCTTCATAACACCTCACTTAATGAAGGTTGGTATCATATTTTTTCTTTTCTGACTCTTTAGATACATCTGTCTTAAATGTTGAAAACAATTGACCTAGCGCTTGACCTAATTCTTCTGCTTGCTCATTTAAAAGCTTAGCAGTGCTTTCAACTTCTTCTCTATTTTCTTTCTTTTCTTGCATTTCAAAAGCGTATCTACAAAACGCAAATAATGCTGCACAGCCCCCAACAATCAATGAAGTTGTTAGGTCATGCCAAGAAAGAATTATGGCAAAAACTAAAAAATACTCTGGAAACCCGAACCTCATTTTATCTCCCTAGCTGTCACGCCATAGGTTATTACTGGCATACACTAAAATTTCTTCTGCGGAATCAGCTGTATAACCATAATCGTCTATTAGCGTTTGTACCATAGAAGAATATTTTTGCTGTTGCTCATCGTCTCTTGTCTTAGACTTAGTAACTATTCTAGCAAGGTCTTTTACAGAGGTTATGAGGTACGTCTCAATAGCTTCCTTAAGCGGTTCGTAAGAAGTGTAGTCTACTACTTCGCTTCTTCTCATCTTTGAAAACATATAAGCAGTAACGTCAGCCCTGAACCCATCTTTACCAGCTCCACTAACCCCTATCGTAGACTCTATAGCGCGCATGAAGTTTTCATCAGGGTTCATATCTTCATTGGTAACGCGGTCTTTCATTCTATTCTTTGTCGTATACGCTTCTGCGTTATCAAGATAGTTCTCAAATATTGACTGAGCTTGCTCTTCATATGCCGATATAAATGCCTTAGCTATTTCATTCTCTAATATTCTGAGATATTCATTTCTGACAACGTTACGAATTAACTCAAGGCATTTGTCTTGAAATTCTCTGTCTATAATCTGGTCTTTGACCTGTTTGATCAGCGCATCCATTATTGATATAGGAGTTATAAAGGATTTATCTGAATCGCTTAATGCATTATCGACGGCTTTCATGATAAATCTAGTAGATATACCCTTCATACCTTCATCATGAGCTTCGTCTCTTAAGTCTCTGATATCGATCTTTTTGACTCTGCCTTTCTCGACAACTTCCTCGCCGTTATATAATTTAAGCTTAGTAAGAAGGTCACACTTCTGACTCTCCTTTAGTCTACTGAGAACGGAGAACATCGAAGCGACTCTAATGGTATGTGGCGCGACATGAGCGTCAAAGTTTGATCTAGATAAAATCTTCTCGTATATCTTTATCTCTTGTTCAAGCTCCAATACATACGGCACATTTATCTTTACCACTCTGTCTAATATTGCTTCATTAGTATGTTCACTCTGGAAGCGGTTCCACTCTGCTTCATTACAGTGAGCCAATATAACACCATCGAAGTAAAGCATGTCGTGCTTACCCGGGGCCGGTACTCTCTTCTCCTGTGTCGCAGTGATGATGGTATGGAGAAATTCAATCTCGTTCTTAAAGACCTCCACAAGTTCGACTATGCCTCGATTACCAACATTAAACGCACCATTTAAGGAGAGCGCTCGAGGGTCATCTTCGGAATACCTGTCAAGCTTAGAGATATCTTCAGATCCAATTAGTACAGAGACATCTTGACTATTGGCGTCCATAGGTGGGACAGAAGCTACGCCTCTTCTAGCTCTTTGGGAGAATGTGGTTTCCTTAACCATAAAGTCTTCATATCGGCCGTCGTACTCTTCAAAAAGTAGATGTCTGGCAACAGGAGAAAGATCACCCTCAATATTCACATCTAGCATATCATTGAATTTATTCCTTAGTGATCTAGGAACTAGCTGTAGGGGCTCACCACGCTGCGGATCATTCTTGAGATGATAATACGGCTTGCCGTCTAGAGCGCTTTTAATATGCTCTGTCAGTGCAGACTTACCAGCGCCAACGGGACCCATTAGCAAAAGTACTTGTCTACTTTCTTCTCCCTTAAGCGCTGCTGATCTTAAGAACCTCATTAATTTAGATATGACACTCTCCATACCAAAGAATTCACTTTGAAAGTAGTCATACGTTTTTATGTTGTCACCATCGAATAGCTTATGCTTTCGCGGATCAGAATCGTCCATTCTAGAAATACCTTCCTCAGCGATGGAGTCATAAAGTCTTTTATGCGCATGATCAGTTAGGGTAGGGTCTTTCTCTACAAGAGAAAGGTATTCAAGAAACGTTCCTTCAAACTTCTCTTTTTTCTTTTCTTCTCGTTGCGTCTTTATAATATCTAAATAGTTTTTGGCCATTTTATCCTCTGCTAGATTTCGAAAGGTTCGTCTTCTATTATTGTGTCAAGTTTGACAACATCACCCCATAATGCGCTGATGTGCCGGCATACTACGTCTGCATATTCTAGTTCCAGGTCTCTTCCATCATGATCATGAACCAAGCATAGAACATTAGATTCGTCTATATCATCAACCATTATTATTGGAATACTATTACCTCCGACCTGTTTGATTAGGTCTTCCCTAATATTTTTCCACCCTTGTCCATCACCGACGTCATCTATTTTATATTCATCCTTATGTAACGAATAGCTGAATAGTTCAAGATCTTCACAGTCTTGTTGCGTCAAGTATTGTCTTATAAAGCTTTCATCGTTTAAAGATTCTCTAGCTATGAAGCACTCTTCAAGCCCGAATCTTTCTTCTATTCTCTTGAACATATGAAAACCTAAGTGGTATGGGTTTATCGATCCAGGATGAGGTCTTATGACTTCGTTGTGTGTCTTTAAGAAGGGTATGTGCATACTAGATGGAAGGTCCAGATCATGCATTAGTCTATAATGCCAAAAAGAAGCCCATCCTTCATTCATTACTTTAGTTCTAATTTGAGGCATAAAATAATACGCTTCATCAGCCACTATACTGATCAGCTCTCTTTGCCAATCTTCTAGATTAGGGCTAACGTCTGCTATAAACGAAAGTATATCTTCTTCAGGTTGTATCGGTATCTTATTATGATCTGGTACATGTAATCTATTTGAATAAAGCCCGAGCTTTATGTCTTCAACTAATTTATTCTGCTGCTGCTTTTGAGGAACATATTTCTTATACCTTCTAGGGACGTTCATGTTTAGAGCGTGCGCTGAATCTAGAATGCGCTCTACAGCCTCTATCCCTATACTAGGATCCTCTATTAAACCATCGACATATCTCTTCGCGTTACGCATACGTAATATAATATTTTCTGGATGTGTATGACTAAACGTTGCGTTATTCTTAAAGAAATCAGAATGACCGATACAGTGAGCCATGATAAGCACTTGAAGGTACATGGGGTTCTCTTCCATTAGGTAAGCCAATGAAGGATTGCTATTTATGATTAATTCATATGGTAGCCCTTGCATACCTGAATTATACATTATATGATTTCTTTCAAATGACTTACCGAAACTCCAGTGCGCGTAATGAGATGGCATACCATGGTATGCCATGCTGCCGATCATTTCATAGTAGTCACAAGTTTCGTATGCTAACTCAAACCAGTCAAGTCCATAGTCTGCTGCCATTTTACACAGCTTTTCATCCCATACTTTTAAATTATTTAGAAAGTTCATGAAACCTCACCTTTAAAAAACTTATTGAATGCAGGCCAGATGTCTTCTTTATTGGCAATTGCAGCTGTTCTTAATTTTTCAGAAGACAATTTGCTAAATACTGATCCTAAGCTAGTTTCCTGTAGCCACTTCATACGCTCGGCAGAAGGTTCAATTTCACAATAACCGTAGAATTGTAACTTAGGTAATATCTGACCCACTAATTCTACAACAGCGTCATTATCGCTAGGCCAGTTGTCACCATCAGACGAATGAAATACATAAGAATTCCATGATGATGGGTGGTACCTACTGTCTAATATTTCGTTAACGACCTTAAGCCCGCTAGAAGCTATTGTGCCACCAGAAGATCCTCTTTCAAAAAAGCTTTTTTCATCAACCTCACTAGCTTGAGACTCGTATGATACGAATGCTATTTCAACCTTATCATATCTAGACCTTACAAAGTGATATAATAGAAAAAAGAAGCTTCTTGATAAGAATTTTTTTGTGGTGCCCATTGAGCCGGATACATCCATTAAGAAGAAAATAACGGCATTAGAAGTCTTCTTTTCTGTGACCTTGTAATGCTTGTATCGTAAGTCTTGCTCTATAAAAGAAAAAGATTCTTCTGACTCACTCTCACGTTTTCCAGAGTGTTCTTCTTTCTTCATTCTCTTTATTCGCTGTATAGCAGACTTCTTTTTGTCTAGTCTAGGTCTTATACCTTTAGTTCTGTATCCTCTTCTTTTTATCTTCTTTGCAACAACCTGAGCATTTTTTTTCTTTTCAAAATTTGGAAGTTCTAAGTCTTTAAACAGGTATTCTGCAACTTGCTCTAAAGTTAGTTCAACTTCATAAAATTCTTCCCCGGCTTTATTTCCTGCCTTTTCTGGCTTTCCTTTACCGGCTTTCTTTTTCTTCTTACCTATAACTTGACCTCTCTCAAGGTCACTGCCAGCACCGGAACCTACAGAATGATTACCATTCTCTCCATACACAAATCTGTATTCTTTGATACCCCTTACAGGTATCTTAAACTTCTTCTTTCCGCTTTCCCCAATAATAGATTCTTCAGCTACTATATTGTGGATGCCTTCTTTAATTGCCTTCTCTATTTTCTTTCTATGCCGACCGCGATCTCCTGCGGATCTGTCAGCTATCGTTTTGTGCTTTTTAAAAATAGACATTCGTGTTGTAGGGTCTTTCATAATACTAAGTATTATTATAGTCAGCTGAGTGCAGAATAAAAGTAGTTAATTGGTGCTATAAGATAATTTAGGCAATTTTCGCAAAATTGCTCTTTGTCTACCCAACTAAAGTCTTCATGTTCTTGGATACCTGTTGTCGGGTTCTTGGTTATTAGAGGTGTGTTGTCAGTCGAAGCGCAAAAAACTGTTAAGGCACCATTTATATGGGGTGTACCGGAAAATAATAATTCGTTATCTGATATTATAATTGAGCATTCTTCGAAGCATTCTCTTTTAGCTGTCTGTAACGGCGCCTCGTTATTATCCATAGTACCTTTGGGTATATCAAATAAACCATCATCACGAATTAACGCTAACATCTTAGGGTTCTTTAGATGTAATGTATCTTTCTTTAGTATTAAGAAACCTGCTCCAGCCACGCTATTCTTTTTTCTCTTGCTTTCTTCCATAATCATCTTCTAATCTTATCACGTCACTTAGGTGATTCGTACTTACTTCCATAATCTTTACATATTCACTATCAGGCGCACAAAACCTGTGTATTTGTCCAGGACTAACATGAAGTACCTGACCTGGTGAGTGCCACGACATGTTGTTTTCTTTATCGTAATTCACAAGCGTACCTTCTAATACGTAGATTGTTTCTTCCTTAAAATTGTGGTACTGCTTAGACAAACGATGCCCGGGCGCTATAAAAATGATCTTAGCAACGTAGTCTTTGGTTTTAGCCCATATAATTTCATATCCCCAAGGCTTGTCTATTTTATTCATTCTGATCCCCACTTTTGTCTGTTAGCCATGATGATGATTGTATTTTTCCTCCTCCTACATTAAATAAGACTTGGCAGCCAATTTTTTGACATATATCCCATTCTGCGATATCACTAGGTTTAGCTCTATCACCACCCTTTGTAAAGAATGCTGGCTTAAGCTTGTCAATAGCCCCAATACAATTTTGACTGCCATCATCCCAAATTACGACGGCATCAACACCTCGAATACCAGCAATAATTTCTGCCCTTTCATCTTCGCACATAAATGGCTTGCCTTTTTTGCGTGTTAAAAAACCATCACCGTTAACGATTATGACTGTATAGCCACTATTTTTTTTGGCCAACTCCGTTGTTTCTATAATACATCTTAAGTGTCCTATATGTAAAGGATCGAACCCACCACATGTAGTATATATTGGAGCTGTATACCCACTGTCTTTATACACAGAAACATAATCATCAATGCTTTTATAAACTTTCACTTTTTCATACTCCTTCTAAACTCTTGCGGAAATAGAGAACTATTAGAACTAAAGAATCTCTCAAAATCTGAATCTAAAATATAGGTAACAGCCGAGTCTTCGTTTGATCTTACCGATCGACCTACAGACTGTACTATCGCTTTAGCTGTTTGTAAAGCGTACCACCATCTCCATTTGTTCATTTTTTTCTTCACAAGCTTATCGCCCAGATAAGGATACGGCACCTTACATACAATCTGAAATCTGCTAAGATCATCCTTTAAGTCAACACCCTCTGACATCGATGGAGATATTAGGACGGTTGGCTTTTTAGATCTTTTGTGCTTTTCCAATATCATGTCACGGTTATGTGATCCATGGATCAGCAGTCTTGAGCTTCTAATGTTATTCTTTAGAAAATGTGCAATCTTATAAGAGTGGCAATGTATAATCCCTTTTTCGTTATTGTGTTGCTTTAATATTTCTTTTACTGCCATCGCCATTCTTGGCAACGTGTCATTTATAGATGATGCGTTCATTTTACCAATACCGCTATAAACTATAGGGCGATTTTCTATAGGGAATGGAGAAGGAAGGCTTATAAACGCAGCTTCTTGTTTTGGTATTCCCGCGCACTCACAAAATGCGTCTCTATCCAAGATAGTTGCAGACATCATAATGACCACGTCACCATAACTATAAAGCATATCAGGAGCGTATGGGGCGATATCTATCGGCTTAAATTGTATTTTTCTTGAAGACCTTTGATCTTCATCTATCTTATTTAGAACCCAATTATCCTTATCATATAGCTCTAAAAATCTGCGAACTTTACACACATGCTTATCTAACATCTCAAACTTTTTAGCCACATTAGAAAATTCACCAGACTTTATTTTCTCTCTCAGCCCAATGTATTTTTCCATCATTTTCTCTAAATGCTTTAGTTTAGAACTGATAGTAGGTACGTAAGTATCAGTGATCCAGTTGATATATTGTAGCTGAGTCATATTTTCTGGTATCGAGAACCCTAGAAAACTAGTGCAAAACTTTTCAGAAAGTGTTACTTCTACAAACTTACTTAACTCATTATCTACATTGTGGGCCTCATCGATTATTAATACTTGTCTTGGAGTTATCTTACCCGCATATTGCGTCTCTGCTAAGAAGTATGGAAAGTTAGTTACGCTTTCTTTAGAGTTAAGAAAAGATTCTTTAGCATTTCTATATACACAATTGAATGTGCAAGATTTCCAGAACCGACTCTCCTTCTCGGCGGTCTTTAATGCCCTTAGACTTTCCCCGCAAGATGTTTTCTTATTAAAGTTGCATGTATAGTTTGACGAAGACTTAATAGACTTCATAGGCCCAGAGAAGCCTCCGAAATCGCTTACATATTGCTCTTGGAGGATCTTTTGTGTTGTCAAGAAATACGCACCCGGATCTTTGTTACTAGCCAAAGAGTTATAGACGTATCTAGATATTGTAAGACCTATGGCACTCTTACCTACTCCCGTACCGGCTTCAATGATTACGAACTTCTTTCCACCAGTTATTGAGTCTAGAGCAAAGTCTATAGCTTCTTGCTGCTGGTCTCTAATCTCTTTATACGGAAAATGCTTCTTTATTTCTCTACTCATATAGTCCTCCAATTCTTATTAATTGTATTAGAGGGACCTATGCTTTACTTAGTTTTGCTATGATTCTGTCTATGATCTGCAGTGTATATTCAGGACCAACTGTTTCGTACGCTCTATCAATCTTCTTTAGCTTTTCGTAGATGTGCCAATCGTTGCCACCTGGCTGACATCGATCACCAATGAAGTATACATCTTGATCTCTATAATACATAAGACCGTATGTCTTATCCCAGCCGCCTGGATATATATCAAAACTTGTTGATCCCCCAAGCGCAACAGTCACGTTTCCTGACTTGTCATCAATATTTTTCTGTAACAGTTTTTGATAGTGGTCTCTTATTCTTTCTTTAGAATCCAGATCCTCCCACTCTTTCCGTTCATACATTCCTGACTCTCTACCTATCGGGCACCAGTTTAAAAGTGATCCTCTATATTGCATAAATGTACCTGTATAAGGAAGATCTGGATAGTCATTCATAATTTTCAGTTGCAAAGCGCAACATGTTTTTAGTATTTTATTGTAGAGGCTCTTACCTATCTCATTGGTCATACTAACGCTCGACGTCTGCTCAAACCCTCTATTTTTTATAAACGCGTATCTTTTCGTACCATTACAAGGAAGCAAATCAACTTTATTTTGTGCCAGATTTGCTAGGTTTGAAAGTTGAGGAAGTTGCTGTAGTATATAGTTGAAGTCAGAGCCAGTCAATATACCAATATTAGTATACGCAGACAGCTTCAACAATGACTGTATGATCGCGCCATCAGCTTTCTCCCTCGGGGGTGTTAATGTTCCATCCATATCGAATAGTACTGTTGTTTTATTTGTCATGAAGTTAACCCTTTATCTTATAGCCATACTTAAATTTAAAATAGGGAGGGAACCTTGATAAAAAAAATCACATCCGTAATATTTGGGTTGATTGTCTTTATTGCGACTCTTAGTGGTTGTCTTACCATATCGAATCCCTCTGGTAGAATTATAAGGACAACCACTGGAGAAGTAATTAAAAAAGATAACTCTTTTTTTCCGATACAGTCATTTGTAATGACAGCACAATCGTTTATACTTACGTCGGAAGTCTGTAGTAAAGCTGGTGAGTGTGAGCAAAGTATACTAAGCAAATCAAGCTCGGTAGCTTCTGGTGTTATTGTAAAAACAGATACTGATACAAGCTACGTTCTTACAGCAGGACATGTATGTTTACCTCCCCCTCCTAATACAAGCCTCCCCGGAATTCTAAAAGTCACATATAAAATATTACTCGAAACAGGGTTTGGAAAAAGAGCATCTGGAAGTATAATAGCTGTAGATGAAGAGAACGATTTATGCTTGCTAGAAACATCAGAATGGCTCGGTCCCGGGTTAACGATGATGAGCGGAGAGACCAATCTACATGCTAAAGTATATAATATGGCTAGTCCCAATGGATTAGGGGCTTCTATAGCCGTACCTGTATTCGACGGATACTATATAGGGAAGGTTGCAAACAGAATGTTATTTACGATACCTGCTGCTCCTGGATCTAGTGGCAGTCCAATAATGAATAGCAGAAATGAAATAATAACTATAATATCTGCAGCAGCAATAAGATTTGATGAGTTTGCTATTTGTCCGACAACAGCTGCAGTTCAAGCTTTTCTTCTAGATAATATACCCGCAAAAAAGAATAGCTCAATCTTGGATAAGGTTAAGCGCGCTTTTAAGTAGACAGAATTCTAGAGATTATGCGCTCGACTAAAGAGCTGTCTAGACGCCCAATAAGCTTATCGTAGATATTCATGGCGAATAAATTAGCTTCTTGCTCTGTGTTAAAATTACGTAGTCCAGAATTATAATCTAGATCATTGCAAGTAACTGAGGCTGATGTCTTATTCCAGGCATTAGGGAATATTTCTACTTGGATTCTAGGATCATGAAAATGACTTATCGGATTATTATTCGTTGTTTTATAGCTGCGACCTATGGCTTCATCTATACTCATGGACTTAATTATCTTCTCTACGCATAAGCTGACTGTAATAATGCTCTCTCTGCAGTATGCTATTTTCGCTTTGCTCTTTGTTGTGTACATGACCGCATGATGTAGAAATTTTACACATATGCATTACGTCGATAACTATCTCTTCTCTTTCTTTGTCGTAATTAAATTTCTTGATTGCCAGTAAAGCCTCAGCAGCGTTGTTATACACTCCAATGACTCTACTACCATCCCAACCTTTATGCGATACGACTGCTACTTTCTTTAAATCCAAAATACTTCTCCTACGATATACAATAATATAGAAGTTAAGAATGAAATGTTCTAGTTCTTATTTCGTTGATTTAGAAGGTATACATAACCTTCGTGAAGATCAGCTAGACCAGCCATCATATTATCAGTACCGTATGTTAATTGATCCATCTCTTTAAGCACCGCAGATGTGCCTTCGCCAATTTTAACCAGCTGCTTTGTGTAGATCAGCGCTAATTCTGCAATACGGCCTGATGGCTGATCTGACGGTGACTCCCACTTTTCCATTGCGAGAAGAGCAGAATCTAAAATCCTCATAGGGCACGCTATAGATTCGTCGTCATAAACACACATACTCTTCTCTATTACTTGGTCAATTTGATCAGCAACCTCAGTGTATATTCTACCATATAGTATTTCATGATCTCCGGCAAAGGAAGGACCTTTAGTCACGTTATGCGCGCCGTGCATCCATAAGTGATAAGCTCTAATAAATCCTATGTATGCAGACATGATTTCCCCTGGTGTGGGTGCCATGGCATCCTCAAGGGAGTTAACATCAATGTCTATTACGACGGTGGTTTCTTCCTCACGAGCAAAAGGGTTGTTTAAAATATCAGGGCTTATTATTTGCATTTTAGTCTTCCATTCTATCAATCTTGTATTCTAGGTAATGATATACCTTACTGATACCATCGCTAGCAGATGTTATTTTTGCCTGGACCCATTCGGGAAGATCATCCTCGTCTCTAAGCTTATCGTGCAAAGACTGTGAATATTTTGCCAGCTTATCTAGTTGAGACTTTGTCATACGACCTTCGCCTTCACCGTAACCAAGTTCACGACCTTCTTCCTCATTGGAAGTAATCTTATCTAATACCTTACTTACGAGTTCACCAATGTCTTCTTTAAAAAGGTCTGGATGTTCTTTCTCTATTTCTTCTGCCGACATACCTGATGCTTTCATTCTAGCAATCTTTACATCGTCAAAGTCGTTCTCACCGTCATCGTTTTGATCTTTTTCTTCAGATATTCTTCTGCGTACTTCTTTTACGATCATGTCCAGCATTTCAGGTTCGTCTATTGAACTTTCACCTGTCATAATTTTTGCATAGTCTAGATCTTGCTCTAGCTCTTCACCTGAACCCCATGTATCTTCAACAGCCTCGACATCTTCTAGTTTTTCTACGTCGTTAAGCGCTTCTTGAATAATAATTTTGAGTTGCTTTCTTGTTACTCTCATTTTTGACTCCTGAATTATCTGCTAAATATATCAAGCGAATGTTAATTCATACTTGTTAATAGCGGTAGTATTTGCGCCTTTCGAGGCTTCGTGGACGTGTATAAAATATTTTCATCCATTAAAAAAACACCGGTTGCCAAATCAATAGACTTATCAATATTCTTCTTAACTGTGTATAGATCTTTAGCCATTTTATGTGCAGACTTTTCGCTTGAAGACAATCCTACTATAAGCTCTTTAGAGCTAGCCTCTTTATACCATACAGCGAACAATATCAATTATCCCTTTATAATACCGGCTAGCTTCTTCCAACGCTCTAATAGAACGTCATTGCTTACCTTTGTTGATTCATTTGAAGACCGCATATCTGTAGTTGCGGCATTCATATCCTGCTGCTCTTCATGCTCTGCTTCTTGGTCTTCAGCATCTGCAATGCCGGTATCTTCATTTATCGCTTCCATGATTAAAGCTCGAAGATCTTCGACTGTTATCTTTTTTGTTGTTGACATGGGTGCCCTCCTTGCTTTTTTAAATATACTGCTTTTCTTGTATTTAAATTATGTTGAGCCTGTAAGTCATATCTAAGGTATATGTTTAATGCTATCGATATGCTTATTGCTATAGCTGCATAAATCAAATTATATCTTTCAGGAATTAAACGCATATAAAATTATAAGATAAATCTTGAAATTTTCAACCTTCCTGGATTGCTACTTCTAGTATGGTACTAAGCTGTTGTCTTGTTATTTTAAGGATGCTATTATTTCTAACAGATTCTTTGATCTTTACGTTATTATCTGTTGGATCATCAAGACCAGCCTCAGCTTCTCTAGTTTCTTCTTCTAGATCCTTTATCTTATTCACGAATTTTTCAAGTGGTGCACCGAGAAACTTAAAGACCACTTTAGATCCACCGAATACTTTTCTTAATGCGTTAAACGCGGTACCAACACCACCGGTTAAGGCTCCCGCCAGAGCATTAACAGCTAAGCCTGTAACAACTTTAGGTCCTATTGTTTTAATCTTTTCAATAAGCGGCGCAATAACTTCATCGATCTTCGCTTTAAGCTGACTTGATATATCTTCGCTAATCACAACGAGCTGCGGTTCATGATCGTAAAGATCTAACAGCGATACACTAGATATGTTATAAGCTTCTTCTATGTTAGAGCCGATCAGCCCACGTACCTTACCGAGGCCTCGAACTATAACCTTAGATGATCCCTTGAACTTAGACCACAAGTATCCAATACCGACAACAGCACCAGATGCTATCATTACACCTTTCCAACCAGAGGCACTAGCGGCAGCAGACATTAGTTTCTCTATTTTGCTTAGCAGATCACTAGACCACTGTAAGACCTTTTCTATCTTAGGTGAAATATATTTCTTGACTATGACCTTAAGCTCTTCAATAACTTCTTTTAAGAACTGCTTTATACCTTCATAGCTTTCTTTGATCTCAGTCATTAGTATGTCCAGGTAAGAAGCTATGCGCTCTGGTTCTTCCATAATATATCTGAGCGCTAGAGCGGAATTCTTTGTATCGCCGCCTAGCTTCTTAAAGTCGCTAAAGAATCCTTCAAGTTGTAATTGCTCCTCGAGTATACGCTCTTGGATCGCTGGTGAGTACGGATAAGATTCATTTAGGGGTAAGTCAATATCCAATACCTTTCTTACATACTCTCTTTCGTATATACGCTGTGGTATTCTTGACCGTGAATGAATCAGCATTCGGTTTTCTTCTATAGTTTCGTTGATTACTTTGTAGAGGTAGTCTTTACCGACTGATACAGCTTCCCCAGTAAGAGGATTTTTATCCTCTTTTTCTACTTCGATTGCACCGGTGTTATCTTCGCTCTTTTCTTTTTCTTTCATATCCTCTGTTTTATACTCATCTTTCATAAGGATCTGGTAAATACCTAAACAGGCAAAAAGAGCTGGAACCACTTTCTTAAGGACCATCTCTATTACATTAACAATATCCGGGATAGACTTTTCAAGCATCCCAGCGAGCTCGTCAAACCCCTTAGGGCCTAGCTTTTTTAATATCGTACCACCAACCGGGCCACCGGCAAGAAGAGCTTTGGGCCAGCTCATATCATTAAAATATTCTCCAACCTCAACAAGCTTATCCGCTATAGCTTGTAAGATCTCTTCAAAGTACGCGATTACTTCATCTGGATTCGTGATTGCTTGGTTTAATAAATCAACACTTTCAATCGCTCCGGTTAAGGTATCATATGCGTTTTCAGAAAGAGACTTAATTGCAGCACCTATTGCTTTTGCTGCTGCAAGTCCCGCTGTGGCGTCTGGGATAACAAGCTTTATACCGCTCTCTATTGCACCGACAATCTCTGATACAATATTGTCTATGACCTCTTTGAGCTTTTCAACGATCTCTTCGACCTTAGCTTTACCATCTTTTGACATTTTCTCTATAGTGATCTGAACGGCTTCTCTTTGCTTTTCGTAATAACCACCAAAGTCCCCACCAAACCCGTCAATGGCGTCCTTTAATAGACTAGCAAACTCACCTGCATTTTTAGCTGCTTCTGAAACTGCTTCTATTGTGGCTGCAACTTCTTTGGCTGCGAACGCGGCATCGACGGCGGTCTCAACAGCAGGGCCAACACCAGCTCCGGCTCCTAATGTACCAACAGCTATAGCACCACCAATGCCGTACTCGGCCGCGGCCCCAACAGCGAATTGTATGGCATCTTGCGCAAGATCAACAGCGATACCTTCTGTTAATAGATCTAGATTAGACTTATTGTCATTAAGCAATTGCTCTCTAATAATTGATCTAATGATATATTCTTGTGGTACAGATTGGAATGTGGTATTGTGCATTCGCATATCGCCTTCATTGTATAGACATCTGGAATTAAATATAACGTTCGCACCACATGTACTCAATGGCACCGCCGGAGAGCGAAGTTGGTTTTTCTTTAACGGCGCATCGCGCCGGACACACCCATTTTCTCAGCGTAACGCGGTACGCGTGAGTCACACAGGATTTTTTGCGCTTTCTGTCTGGATGCATCCTCGCGCCGAAGGCCTACCTTCTCACTCGGATAGCACTCCAGCATAAGACATACAAAAACCTTGCGGAGATAATATTTATAGATAGCAGATATAAGCAAATACAGCGATGAAGACGAAAGGAAAGTCATGGGATTTGAAGTCACCGTATACGTCATCGCCATTATGATCGTAGGATCAATTGGATTCGTCGTTAACTCGATGATAAGAATGAACAAGAATACTAATAAAAAAATCATAAGCCTAAATAAGCGGCTACATGATGTTGAGGATCCGGAACGAGAAGGAAGTCATCGTACAGTAAGCGAGCTACCCAGCAACATATTCGGGGAAATCGACATTAGGCACCCAAAAACAGGTGAGAAATTACGAGCCGTGGCTCATTTTCGTCCTAAAAAGCGTAAGTGAAGATCAGCTTCTAAGACACTTAGTGTATTCAGACATGGAAATAACCGAATCACACTAGCGCGACACTACAGAGGGCCGTCTAGACCCCTTACAACTAGCTTCTTGTATAAGCCAGACGCAATTGCGTGGTACTCTTGCCACTCGTCTGTCTTCATTAAGGATATCGATCCATGCATTTTGATAGTGATACCCTCCGTCTCCACCTCGATCAACGACAATGCCGTGCCGAGGGTCTCCGTCAGCCATATATCCAACAGCATCGCCTTTTTTGACAGTGTACACGAGCAGACTTGGGAATCGATCCTCGAGATCATCCCGAGAATGAGAGCACATTTCACGTGGGATTAGGAAATCACGGTCATTTGAGAAGCTAGATGTCATATCTCTCTCAGCATGGATAACGATAAAATCACGACCAACCGCAATTACCGGCGCCGGCGGCATAATCTCGGCCCGCACGCGGTCGATCATATTGTTGATATGGACAAAGTATACAACGTCACCCACGCATATCGGACTATTTACATGCATATATACTCAATATTATATCAGATTATTTAGGGAAGTGCATATTGATGTCTATTATGCGAGATTCGTCTATAACACTTGTCTCCATTTCAATAGTGCCTAGCTCAGGCTCCCACATAACAGTATAAGTCTGTCGTGTAGGCTGACCCGCTGTACTAGGGTATATCCTATAGTCGGTAACTAATCCAACACCAAGCTTAGGGTGATTGATTAATTGCCCTACTAGCGCGCTCTTTGTGTTATATACGGTCTCTTTAGGCATAACGTTAAGTATGCACTAACGTGCATTGCTGACATGTTGTGTATCCCGCGGCGGATTAGTCGATATCGATATCCGGAATCAGCTCGAGTTCTCTTTCCAGACTATAGTCGACCATCCCTATATCCCAATACACTCCGTACAAAGTTGATCGATCAACATGGGGTGGTACTTCTACAATTATCCCGTTGTTGAGTTGTCGCCAATACTCATTCATGATCTTACCGGTTTCGTTATTTAGGGTAGATGCGCTTGGGACGACGATATCACCGACTTTAAACTTTGCGGATCCGCTCACTCTGTGTCACTCCTTACTCTGCCTTGATTAGACGGTTAGGTGGTTCCGTGGTGATAGCACCATCGGGCCACATCACCATCCTAATGTCACCTGCTTCTGTTACCCCTGCCTCAACAATTATACCGACTTCCCTGAGCTTTACATCGTATGTTGAGTATACCATCACCCCTACCGCAAATTGATCGGCTTCCCAAACATATTCAGATTTTCCCGAGAGATTTTTTTTCGGACCGGTCATCTCTCTACTGCTCTGTCTGACCTATTTTGATCAGGTTACTGAGTAGTGCTGCTATAGGAGGTTGCATCAAGCCTTCTTCATCTGCCCATTGGATCTTACATGCATTATAACATATGCCTATGGCGTCTGGTAGCTCTGTCAATATCGCTATTCTGCCTGAATCTTTGTAATACTCTTTTATGGTAACCAGATCGCCTACTACCCAACCATGATATCGGGGCACTGCCTTAAGGGACCGCTTGTTACCTTTTCGAACCTGCCCTGTGCGCCTCCTGCGATGCTGGGTATTATTACGCGGCCGGCGCATTGATGTCTCCAGTTACGTAACACATACCCTTAAGCGTTAGCATCCATCCGCCACATGAGGTCTTGCTCCATAGGCGGTGAGCGTAACGTACGTCTCCCTTGTATATTGGATCTGTGAAGTATCGGCAATACTGCCCCGGACCCCACTCACGGCTCTTTTGCTTGCAAAGGTGCTGAGTGATCTGTTTATACCGCGCTCCTGGGTTACTGAAGAGGTAGTTGGCGATGATATTGAGATTGTTCATTTTCATTTTGAAACTTCTCCGAGAATTTTTTTTGATTTAATTGACGTTTGGTTTTCAAATCGCTCAGAAAAAAAAATTTTGCCGAACTAAGGCACTTAGCCCTCCAGAGGTCCCACTGAGTACCCCCAGAGGCCCTCAGAGAGGGGCCTAAAAGCCACTTTTTTGGGGCCTGTTTTGGGGCCTTCCAGGGGCCTATTTTATACCCCCCATATGGGGCCTAAATGGTTGAAATCAAAGGGCTATTTCTTGGCTAGCTCTCTGATTACAGAAATATGATGGCTGGTGCAGGGTCCGGCATCCCACTTTATAAGGACCTGACCCGCGCGTTTTCGGACATGCTTGATCGTACCTGTCTCTGCCTGCGCTGCTACTTGCATATGGTAGACTCTCATTCCGATTTTAAGCATTTATTGTATTTCCTTTTCCTTATAGTACCATTATACCACAGTTTGATGTGCACTTACACGATTATTATAAATTATTTTTATCACCACGCGGTTTGGGAGTACTCGCCCTGCACAGGGGCGAATGCTCTTCGGACTCGAGTCACCATACCCGCATCCGCTACGTAGCCAGCTGCCACTGCTGGACCTAGCAACTCCTGATAGAGACTTAGCAACTCATTCTCTGTCCAGTCTTCATCCAGCTCCAGATCTGGTGGGCTCCTCCATTGAGACTTGAGCTCCTCGGATCGCATGATAATGTAGTTCATGCAGTTGTCTATGTGCCAAGTCACGTTATCTACATCGTTGTTATAACATGACATCCTATGCCAGTCTTGCTTATAGATGTAGGCTACGATCTCTACTTTCTCTATATCCATTGTCTTATTCATTTTTGCTAACCATCTTCAATCTCTGTTTTTACCAGCGGCGGAAGCTCTCCGGCCACCATGCCACCATGCGCATCGATACACATCTGAATATTATCTGCCGGCACATACCCGTATACCGTTTCCGTTGGTCGCAGGGGGTCCTCGGCGAATGTCTGTAGATAGTAGTCCCATGCTTTGACCGTACCTACCTCTACGTGAGTGTAAGGTCCAGTGTCACTCCTGGGATCGCAATAATGCTGCCCACTGGCTTGTACTGACATACTAAATCCATCTGCGCAATGCACCATACTATTCATTGGTTTCAGACTCATCTTATATCCTTTATCCTTCGTTGTTCCGCGAACGGTACTTCTAAGTGGTTGATTTTATTAGCTTTTTTAGCTAGCTTCTTTCATGGTCACTGGCCACTTCATTTTGACTACGATGTCTTTCTTGTAATTGCTCATCCAGTCCTGGACGTCTCCATCAGGGGTAATGATCCATGCTCGAGGAATCAAGCTAGGACCAGGATCGTCAGCGTAACCATCTGTAAGGATGATGTAGCCATCGAAGTTCTTTTTATTCTTTACTGCATGCCTTGAGGGAGCCTTGAAACAGGTACCACCGGCGCGAGTACGGCTAGCTTCCGGAGTCTGGCTTCGCTTCCATACCTTCTTACTCTTTAGGTCCACCTCGGTATCGAAGTGAAAGCATGTGAACTCTGTGTTCTTAGCCAAGCTGCGCAACTCGCCGAAGCAAAGAGCCAGCTCTTTATCGCTTACCGAACCAGACTGGTCAATGTAGGTAGCCACTGAGGATGTATACCCACGCTTGGCACCAGGAACCAATCGACCCATTGTACTGTGGATACGACTATAGCTGGTAGTACGATTAGCACGCCGGCTATAACCACAAAATCGGTCGATAATCTTCTGCCAAGGTATCTCTGCAACTAGAGCAGCTTTGATCTGTCGTCGTAGTTCTGCAGGAACGTTACCCCAAGATCCCTTACTGTCACATTCCTTAGCAGCATCACAAGCAGCTTGCTTTACCTTAGCCTTGACATACTCGCGGTCTTCTTCGGACATTTCGCCCCAACCATCATGGTCATCCAGAGTACCTGGGATTGTGGGGATTGGGTTACCATCCGCATCACAGACTTGACCATTCTCACCAATGGTAACGTCACCGTCTCTTAGGGCATCAGCTAGACTTTTACCCCCTTGACCAGCAGGGTTTTCAATAGCTTCTTTTACTTCATCATCTTCCATCAGCCGGGCGAAGTACCATTCGGCAGCCTGGCCTCGAGGGAAGCTTTCCAGCTTATCGGATACAGCCTCATATTGTTTAACCGCAGCTTCTCCCATACGCTCTTTCTGTTCTTCTGTTAGAGCTTTCGAAGGCCTTCCTGGGAACAGACCAAACTCAGGAAGCTCATCCATAAGGTGGCTATTGATAGCCAGGTCAGTGGCGTAGTTCCAAATCTTGTGTGGTTCGTACTTACGAGTTGTGGTATGCTCGAAGATAAGGTGGAGACATTCATGCTTAATGACACCCCGGACATGCTTACCGCTAAGAGCAGCCATGAACCGATCGTTCCAATACATTTTGAGATCGCCATCTTTAGCGATAACACCAGCGGTTGGGATCTGGCGAGTTTTAATCTTACTAAGAATCCGAATGATCTTAGCGTAGAATGGCTCTTCGAGCATCATTCCCACCAGATGGTGATCGAGCCTAAACTGAGCTGCTACCTCTTCGGTGGCGTGTTCAAACGGTACGTCGGTTGCTGTGGTCTTTTCTTTAGACATTCAAAACTCCTTGGGCCTTACCCCTACCTTCAATTATATAATACCATAGTAGAGGCCTAAATTGCACGAATGTCAAAAATTAATCTTCTTTTTGTTCACTTTCCGGGGTTGGCTTGCGATAATTGACGTTAACGTTGTTAATAATACCTGATAGATGCCCGTATAGTTCCGTCAGTCGAGACTTATACTCATCTTTTGTCCAGCTGTCATTTCTAAAGTCGTCTGTTTCTAGTTGCCACTGCCGAATCTGAGTGATCATATCATTAAGTGAGATGTTTTTAGACACTATAAGTCTCCTAAGCCATTGATTTTATTATAAAATTAAGAGGGCCCGGGTTAACTCAAGAAACCCGGACCCCCTTGTAGCATCCCCTCGAGGATTATTTTTGAGTGGCGCGGGCTGCGTTAACCAGCTCCACGACCTTCATCCCAATTTGCTTGTTGAGGGGTAGCAAATTCTTCATGTTACCAGCCTTTTGTACTCCGGTGAACACCTGGATAAGAAACTCTCCTCCGAGCTCCTCAGCGAAGGCGGCTACAGCCTTTACTTCCTTTGCCTTCCAGTTGTTTTCCTTAGCATGAGCGCTAATCTTTTCTACCAAACCAGCCAATTGACTAGCAGGAGCATCCTTTAGATCGCCTGATTTGACCTTCCCCGAAAGGATATCTTCAGCAGAGATCTGCAGTTCATAGTTTTTAACGAAATCCCGGAAGGCAATCCCTGCCTCCACTCCGATGAATCCAGTCAGGATGCTGTAAAAGCTTCCAGGGACGTCGCCACCGGCGAGCTTCTCAGGTGCCAGGCTCATATGAACCAACGAATCCGACAGGCGGTGCCATGATGCCGGAGTTGGGACAACAGTACCAGGCTCAACAGAAGCCGGGTCTACGCGCCAGTGAGCAGGCTCTTGCTTGATGAACTCTACAAGGACTTTGTCAAGGCCGGCTTCCTCAGCCCAGTCAGTCCAGTCAGCGACTGTAGGTTCAACATCACATACCCAGAACCTTCGCAGAAGTGCGGGGTCCATCTCGTTAACATCGTATTCGCTGCCAGCGTTGATAGCAGCGACGACTCGAGTGTCTGGGTGGAGACGGTAGGGGACACCATCTTCATCATTTCCAAGCTCACGGTCCAGAACAATCTGGAAGAACGCTTGCATTACAGTTGGCATTGAGCGGTTTAGCTCATCCAGCATAACAACGCAAGGTCTATCGCACGCAGTCTTAAACCAAGAAGGAACCACGAAGGTCGCAACCTTCTTTTCATCAACAGCCTTCATATCAGGAAGACCACCAACCTTAGCCTCATCCATTGTAGAACCACGAACGTCGATGAACGGAAGCTTAAGTTCGTCGGCAATTGCCCGAGCAACATGAGACTTACCAACACCAGTTGGTCCTCGCATGAGAACCGCAATGTTCGATGGAAGGTTAGGGACGATAGCTTTAATTGTCTTGATATCCATTATGGACTCCTTCTTGAGTTATGTTGGCAGTTATTATCCCCACCAACATAATAATAATACCATAAGTAGCCGCTATTTTGCACGTTTATCAAAATTAATTATACATTTTTTGCATTATTTTTTTCAATCTGGTTACTAACAATACGATTAATCTTTCCCACTGGTTCTCCTTTGATCCAAAGCTTCTTTGTAAGACCTGACAATCTTCGGTCATAATGAGGGTTACCTAAGTGGTTGATTCTATTACGCTTTTCCATGCTGTATCTCCTAAGCTTGTTTCAACATGTGGAATGGGACGTCCCAATTTCCGGTACTCGTATGGATAATTGCTTTTTTGTACTTGACTTTTTTTACGTGTCCGGTGATCCTTCCTTTCTTAGAATGCTCAAAATAAACCTTGTCTCCCTTAGTGAGAGTGTCTTTGATGGTAGACTGTCGACGTGATTTCCGAACTGCATGCTCTTCGTAAGCTAGATTGTGGCAGGCCATTACCTCATCATCACTCATCGTAAGCAGCGAATTCTTAAATACATCTATGAATCCATTATTCATTATAACTCCGTTTGCCAAAATTTACAGGCTTACAAGTGGTTGAAATCGTTACGCTTTTTCTTCGAAGGTCTGTGCGCAAGTATTGATGGTAAACATGTCGATCATCTGCGCGAGCTCCTCGCTAGCTTCGATTGCAATCTTCAGCTCTTCAATCTTGAGAAGGCGCTCCGCGTTGTGTTCTCGGAGTTTAGCAGAGCATTCCTGGTTCTTCTCCATAATCTCGTGAGGACCGTGGCTTGGACCATGGAATCGAGCGTACACTTTAGGTCCGGACTCTTCATCGTAAGAGTATCCAGTATGGTACGCCTTGCGCTTAGCTGCGTTGTCAAAGGCTGCCTTAAGCATTAATTCGTACTGAACCTTTGCACCTTGCTCACTATCAGCGAAGAGGTATACCTCGGAGCTCATATTCCCGATCGACATTCCATAGAGGTTAGCTTCGCTCTTATCCTCGACGATCTTACGAACCGCGCGCAGGCGGCTCTCAAGTAGGTTAAGTCGACGAGTAATCTGTGGACCGTACTTGAAAAGCTGGCGTGTACCAGTCTCGACGTGGTTACCATCGGAATCGGTGCCGAAGTGCTTGCGACCCATGCCGGCATCCGGCACGCTAGTCGTCAGTTCGTGCAAGTCGTTTTGCCACCAGCTTTTCTTAGCTAGCTTGTAGAGCTGAAACAAGTCGTACCCGTTTTCACCGCCGACGATCGCATCATCCTTGACTTCGCGACGAACACCACGCCAGTCCTCATGCTTGATAACTTCGTAGTGCTTGGGCCGGAGCTTCGCTAGCGGTCCGCGGGGGAATCGTTCCGTGAGATCGAAGATCATTGCGGTGCGAGGGTTTTCTTTGATGAGGGCTTTGTATGCGCTTAGCTTCATGCTTTATTCCTTAAGCTTTGGTAGTTGGGGTCCATCCCCACCTTCATTTATATAATACCACAGCTGGGGCCTAAATTGCACGATTGTCCAAAAAAAAGAAAAAAAAAGCCGGCCCTTGCGGACCGGCTTCCCTCCTCCCTTACGGGATTCTACTACTCTTCGCCGACAGTAACGTTACCGGCCGGCAACGCAGTGTTGAGGAATGACTGAAGCGATCGGGCTTCCTTGATAGTCATGCTCAGCTGGGTAGTCGGGGTAGAGTAGAAGTCGTTGTCATATGCTCGGGTAGCAATGGTCAACATGTTGCTGCCAGCCTTCTTGGCAGTGCTATTCTGGCTAACACCAAAATCAAAACGCTTCGTACTAGAACTCTTCGAATAAATCATGCAAATTTCTCCTTGTTTGTTTTTTGCATTGTGGTGGAAGACACCTTCCCCACCAACATTTAGATTATATCGTAGAGGGGCCGGGTGTTCATGGGTTTGTTAAATAAAAAAACTTTTTTTTCACTTCCGCCCCCGCGGCGCCGAGACTCAGGGTGCGCTCTCGTGGAATTGTAAAAGATTTGTAAAAGCTCCTAAGCCGCTGTAATCATTAGACTTTTTGAGTTCCCGCATTGAATTGTAAAAGTTTTGTAAAAGCGCACGTTTTCTGCACTTTCTTGTGTACATTTGAGATAACCCTATAAGCCATTAAAATCATTACTAAAAACTACTTGTGTACTTCGGCTCCTATATAACCTTAGTCGAGAGCAGAATTATCACTGTTTCTAATATTCCACGTGGAGTGTAACCAGAGGGAGTAGCCGTAAAACTGCCCCTAAGAGACCAGGACATATGGTCAAATAGCCACCTGTCATGACCCAAGAGGGATAGCTAGGTGTAAGCTGGTGTAAATGGGTGTAAACGAGTGTTTTTTAGGGGTTTCCGAGTGTTACGAAGCGCGCTCTGCTATGAGACAGAGAGCTGGAAAAGACTGAGAAGAGAGAGCTGAAATACTAATACCTTCTTATATAATAGAAGCGTGATCGTGAGCATGTGTCGTAGTACTTACCCTTATAGTAGATGCGCTCTCTCTTCCCTTTGGTGTTCTTACTCTTCCTTTAAGCTTGACGGCTCGTCGTCTTGTAGATATTTCTGTTATCTGCCGTGCCGATTTGTGTCTTCGGGTTCGATCACTTCTAGTGTATGAGACATTGCGACGACGACCACGCCTCTTTCATTGAGGATATGAACGTAGTGTTGACCGCCATCTCCCTTTTCGTTGAAGCCGACTATAACACCAGTCCCAGGTCGTATCGCTGAATCAGGACCCCAGCTTACGACATCACCAATCTTCATTGTCTTTATTCTTCTCTTTTAGAGTGAACATGCGTCTGCCTCCAGATCTCCAATAGCTTCGATGCCCTGATAACAATCTCCCATTGAGCACTCTGTGCATGTGTGATCTGGTCCATCGCAATCCGCAGCAGATCCAGCGTACTCTTCACCATACTCTTTCTTCCATAAGTTCGCAG
>Ga0233439_10000159_pt1 | contig 110432 bp, 142 predicted proteins | sample SI_123_September_6_FD_182713 | JGI IMG/M metagenome (GOLD analysis project Ga0233439, IMG submission 182713) | Seawater microbial communities from Saanich Inlet, British Columbia, Canada - SI_123_September2016_100_MG | ecosystem: Environmental > Aquatic > Marine > Inlet | place: Canada...
CTTCCGTGAATCCGGATTATTCGATCATGATCTAGACCAAGTGCAGACCAAGTGGCCCCTGCGAGCCTGCAATCTCCATGACTAAACATATCAACGACTTCATTATCACTAGCACCCGCTACCCACTGTTTCATCTTGCTCATATTATGAGCCTTTCATATCCTGTTAGGATAATCCGTTCCACAAAAAACAAAGAACCATTCCTTGTTCCTTATGTATCTATTATACCACAGCTAGCAGGCGTTTGCACGATTTATGTTATTTATTGTCGGCGTCTAAGACCGAGGAAGGCAAGGAAGAAAACGAAGATTCCAGCTAATGAAGAATTGCTGTTCCGAGAAGAGACGCTGCAACCAGACTCTGGATATTGAGTAGCCATTCCAGATACGCTAATCCTAACTTCATGTTGTACGCTGGCCATGGCTATAGAGGTGCCATCGGTAAACTCACCGGTGGCTGAAATGACTAGTAAATATTCTCCTGGTTGGTCTGGAGAGAATGTTGGCATGGTTTCATAAATGTGCTCAAATAAGACAGACTCAGATACGTTACCAATTGGACTATTTACTGTAGCTTTCGATCCGTTTGGTCTTTCTCTAATTGACCAAATATACTCAGCCTTGGTATTCTCCCTATTCATAAAGAGCCTGAGGTTTATAGATTCTCCGGTGTTAGCAGCGATGCTTGGAGAGTAGATACGGTAACCCGCATCCGGATCTAAGCAGTTTTCTTCATCCCCAAATACTACAAAGCAATAATGATCATCGCAACCCTCGTCGCCGCGACCATCGCGATCTTCATCTGTTTGTTCATGATTAAAAACGCCGCTGCAATTATCGACTTGATTCATTATTCCATCGTTATCAAGATCTGGATCACACGCATCACCAGCTCCATCCAAGTCAGCATCGTATTGTTCGGGATTATACACGCCTGGACAGTTATCAGAACTAAATCCGTAATCGGCAACTCCGTCACCGTCAACATCTGGAGAGCACCACTCTGCATCTTCAGTTGGATCACCTACATGCATCGGACACGGATCAACTAGATTATCTAAACCATCATTATCAATGTCCCTATCACATGCGTTACCTTCGCCATCTTCATCAATGTCTGCTTGGTCTGCATTGTGGGTCCTGAGGCAATTATCTACGTGATTCAAGACGGTATCACCGTCCATATCAGAATCACACAAATCACCAATACCATCGCCTTCTAAGTCCCATTGATTTTGGTTGTGAGTATTACGGCAGTTATCGCAAAGGTCTCCCACGCCGTCCCCATCGCCATCAAACTGGTCACGATTCGGTTTTCTAGGGCAATTATCATATGAGTCCTCCACTCCATCATCATCGTAATCATCGGCGCTCTGGTATGTATCACCGAGATCAGTATTATTAATAAGTATAGAGCCACCACCGCTAGCATTTCCGCCACCCGACATTTCAGGCGTTCCACATTCTCCGTAATTGTTGTCACATTCATAAGGCGCTTCCTGACCCATGGCTGTCATGGGAAACATTAGCAAAATTGCAACTAATTTATTCATCCTCTACCTGTTCCTCTCACCTGGTCTGGGAGGGTTACGTCGTGAATCCACCCACTAATATTTTCCGCTTTTTCTCTACCGACGAATAGAAGAGAAATCAAATACAAAACTTCGCTGACTGGATGGCTTATTAGATTATGCACTGTCCAGTTTTTCCACAGCTTATTCATTACAACCTAAACTCCGTTGCACCCATGCACCAGACTATAAAAACAATAGCTGATACTATTGCTAAACCCGCTAAAACGCTGATTGTCTTATCCATCTTTATCTTCCTTTTTTTGTTTATTCTCTCTAGCATCTTTTATAGAGAAAAAGAGCAATATGCCTATACTCAAAGCAAGGCATATTGATTCTACCATATTCACTACCAGTTAACTCCGGTTGTAATTGCAGTTGCCCAATAATCATTAACATCAGGAACAAAGCTGAAGTGGACTGGAACACTGAATACACCTGCGTCCATAGTATAACCAATCGCTGCTGTTAGATGAACGTACTTATCTTCTCCGGACGGATCGTAAAACGTCAATTGAGGACCAACTGCCAACTGAACTGACTTGTCAATCTCAAAACCAACAAGGACTCGAGCTGACGGAGAGATTACACTTTGGTCTAGACCAGTGACACTCACATTCTGAATAAACAGGACATCGAGCCACTTTCCTCCTGGCATGCACTGCTGTAATTCAAATCCCATCGTGAACATGTGAGGACTCTCAAGCTTTGATTCCTCACCGTCTGCATCTGGTTGATCAGAATTGTTAGCATACACGTAGCCAAATCGAAGCCCCGACCTTTTAGTCCACTTGTTTGCCCCTTCTTTGTCTGTTGGGTGTGCTGACGCCTGTGGGCATCCCGCTAAAGTTACGGTAAAAAATAAGGCAGCTAGTATAAGGGTTATTTTTTTTAACATTACATCTCTTCTTTCACTGCTGACGTTAGTCAGTCTTTTCATTTTTACGGGCCAAAGCCGTTTCCGGCGCCGGGCCACATGACGTACACAATACATATAACAGCAAACGCCTCAATCATCTTGCATCTTCTTTCAAAAAATATGCTATTTGATTATATCATGTTTGTTAAATTTGTTCATATAAAAGGTAGGAGGTTACACTCAGGTTACACGAATGAAAACACTAAATTAACTTAGTTAACATAAGGCAAAGACGACTATAGTTAGCACGTGAAAAGGAGGTGCCGAGTGAAGAAATTAATGTTGCTTTGTATTATCATGTTACCTGCTGCTTCACATGCGGGTATGTTTATAGTGGCTAATAACACTAGGCTTACATACGATTATGGAAGCGAAATAAAGCCGTACATCGCAAACGAAGTAAAGTTTATAAGTGATACTAATGGTGTAGTGTTTAGCGCTAATAAGTTTAGGCTTGGTTTTCGTTATGAAGTTAATGATAACTTTAGAATCGATCCCCACATATTTGTGGATAACAAGCTCAAGGATTGTTGGGCGTATGGGTTCGGTCCAGCTCTTCGTCTTGATATAACCTACTAATAAAGGAGTAGACATGATTGAAATGTGGGCTTTGTGTGGCCTGGTATTGGCAGGTGCATCGGTGATTAGTAACGATGCTGTTCAAACCCTTGGGACGTTTATGGCGTCAAATAAAAAAACTGCGTGGTGGAAGCTATGGGGTGCTGCGTCAGTGGTTTTAGTGTCGACTGTCCTGTACAGTTGGTTTGCTTACAATGGAGACATATCATTTGGGCGGTTAGATAAAATACCGCACATTCAAGTTGAATGGTATCACGCTTTAGCGCCAGCTGTGCTATTGATGTTGACCCGATTTGGGATCCCTGTCTCGACGACCTTTCTAGTATTATCAGCGTTTGCAAGCACTGTCGTCTTTGAAAAGATGATGGTAAAGAGCATGTTAGGGTATGCGATCGCAGCAGTAGTTGCTTATGGCTTTTGGATTCTTCTGTCTAAGTTTCTTGACGAAAAAAAGAAGGTTAATGGTAGCCATGAAAAATACTGGAGAGTAGCCCAGTGGTGTACTACTGGCTTTCTGTGGTTTACCTGGTTAAGCCATGACCTAGCTAATATTGCTGTATTCGCTCCTCGCCAAATGAGCCCTACATTCCTGGCTGGAGTTATCGTAATGCTAGTTATGATGTTAGGATTTATATTTTACGAACAAGGCGGAAAGATCCAGCAAATCGTAATTGAAAAAACGACAACCTCATACGTCAGGTCAGCAACAATTATCGATGGAGTATATGCGTTTATTCTGCTTTATCTCAAGCAAATGAATAACATTCCTATGAGTACAACGTGGGTTTTTGTTGGCTTACTTTGCGGTCGAGAGTTAGCAATTGCAACAAGAGCTGACAGGAAGATAAAGAAAGTCTTTCCTGTTGTCGTTAAAGACTTCATGAAAATCATGATGGGCCTTTGCGTATCCGTTATTCTAGTACTTTTAGTCCAGTCGCTATAGCCTGAGAAGCTTCGGCTATTCTATCTTCTACGTATGATCTCTCAATATCACAGAGATGCTCTAACACTTCTTTAACTGTTCTGTCGGAACAAACAAGCAGGTTTTTTGCAATTACATCTAATCGATTAGTTTGTTCTTTTGTAAGTGTTTCTGGCATACCTGAGTAAATATATTATCGTGACTTCTTTTTTGGTAGAAAAGGCCTGATCCAGTGAGCGAATGCATAATAGCTCGCGTTAAACAATTGCTTGATAACTGGAAGTCTTGAAAATGCGACTGATCGATGGAACCCCATCCTGTCATACAACGCCCTAAACGTTTCTGCTCCGACAGTTTTAGCGCCATCGAACTCGCCGATCATCTCACTTTTAAAGTCCCAATCAACAAACCCAAAGTCAGCGCCGCTAATATCAATGAACCGTATACCACATGCTTCTCCTCTTTGCCTAATTGTATTAATCTCTAAAGAGCAAATGTAGCAGCTCTCATCGTAGTACACTTTGTCTTTCATGAACACTCACCTTCTCTTAATATTGTAAGCGATCTAGGATCTATTTCATATAGAACCTTATTATCTACTAGCACTTCATACAAATCTTTATAGTCTTGCGTACGACCCAGGCACTGAGTCTTACAAAGGACTATACCCACTGAACCGGCTGGTATGGTAAAGTTAGATGGGACTATAGGACCCTGCTCAAAACATGGGGTATCACGATCAAACCTAACAAGTTTGCCATTCATAAGCTTCTCCTAAAATCGTCGTAATACGTGATACCAGATCGGCAGGAATGATTGCCCATCTGAAGTTGCAATCGCGGCTTCGAATTGAGCTGCTGAATACTCGACAGCTCGACCGTCTTCTGGTTGACCGGTATAGCCGCCGCCGAACTCACCTCCCCACTCACCAGCTGGATCATTTACAGTGTAATGAGTCCCGTCGAAGCCAGTAACGACAACAACATGACCGTATCCTGTAAAGTACCCATGCACAATAATCACATTCCCACCGGAGGCGGCAGATCTGAATTCTTCAATCTCACCTGTAGTAGTTGTCCACAGGGCCCCGGGAAGCCAGTACTCGTTTGTGATGGTGTTGAACATATAGTTCAGACCGTCTGGACTCTGTGCATAAGTCGTGCCCCATTCACGAGTGATATCGTCAGGAGTACCGTCCCATCCTAAGTGTGCTAGAACCATTGCGACGCTCGTGTTCTGGCATGTCGATCCAGGATGCAACTCATTATCATATTGATAGAAGTAGGGTACTGCTTCCTCAGCTGAATCTGCTTTACCAGCAGTAGGAGGAGTCTGGACAGGTGGTTCAGTCGGGGGCTCGGGGGGTCCATCAACAGAGCAGCCCATCATAAGGGCGAAAATCACGGCTAAATTTTTCATCATCGGCGCCGCCACCAATCGTATAATGCGGATCCAATGAATATTGCGGCTGCTAACGATGCGATATCTAGTAACACTTCAAGCATGTTTCTCTCCTATCATGAACAAATAAATTATAGGGTAGAGATTAAATGTTTACAATGACGTACAATATTTGTGCCACTCTTTTTCCACGCCGATATCGGCACAGTCAGCTTGAGTAAGCAGCCAGCAGTACTTACTAGAGTCGTCTTCAATATAACACCCAGCGGGGAAAACAGCATCAATGCAGACTTGGTTATGGAATTTTGTTTCGGGATGATGACAAATCCAGACCGCGGAGCGGTCCGGCTCGATTACATTTTGAGACGCGTCTTGAATGACGCCAGTGTCGCGCGCGACGTGAGGCCCACTTTCTTCACCACATGATCCCATCACAAAACACATAGTGATGAATACCGCGAATTTCAAATTATTTGTCATGCGTTATAGTAAGCGAGCAATAGGTTCTTGTAAAGCGCCGGCGCAAATCCCGGAATGAGTGTTAATCGCTACCAACTTCAGTGCGAATTTCGATTAAATCTTTTTTATGCGCAAGTATGATTGCTCCCCCAGAGTCGAGGTATTCAATACCTTTTCCCTTCTCGATTTTTCCTTGCTCTGTCCAGTCACAGATTCGAATCACAATTCCGGAACGACCCCAGCCTCGTGAGAGTGGGTCTACATTTTCTATAGGTGTATCTCCCGGTCGCCATTCACGGTATCTTACAATTTGACCCAGCTTCAATTGTCTTCCTTATCACCCTCGTTTTTATCTTTGCCTTTATCATTTTCTAGCGTGGAGATAAGAGCACCGATTGTAGTCGCAGTCGCTAGAGCTACGGTTGATACAATTATCATATAACTAGCAATCGTTTGACACGTTTTTTTCCAGTCGTCCATTGTCTTTCCTTATAGCATTTTAGGGGTAAGTATATGGACAGGATGACTTCCTTGTATAAGTGCAACCACGCTACCCTCTGTTGAACTCTCACGAGACTTAAGCTCTTCACGAGCAGATGCGATACCCATAGGAAGTGTGTACTTCTTGGTGAAATACTCCGAGTCTTTTCTCATAACGACAGTATAAACTGTTTGTTGAACCAATATTCTTTCACTCACTCTGCCAACTCCTAACCTTTGTTCCTTTGTTTTGATGGGTCGATTCTATCGAAACGCCTTCGGCGTATTGATAGATATCACACGTCAAGACGTTAGTCGCTCTTTGCTCTTTATGAAAAGCTCCCAATTTTTCTTAGCCTCCTCTTTATTCCACCCGATTAAAGAGGCTCGTATAGTCCTATAACATCGTGTTGTATCGTCCCAAATAGATATACTGGGCTCTATCTTATCATTTGGATGACACTCCAATATCTCACCGGTGGCCGGCTTTTTCGAGGTCCATGTGGACTCCAAAATGTACCACGCGATGTCGCCCTTACTATACGTTCTGTCACCGACTGTCATTTCCGTAACTGGGACTCGAACCGGGTGAGCCTCCTGCGGTGCTTTTTTACTACCTCTCTTGTCGGAGGCCTTCATCTTGGAAGTTTTTTTGCCCCTTGCTTTCGCCTTATACTCTGCGATCAACGACTTTTGGTTTTTTCTTGATTTAGTCATAAGAATATACTAGTTAATAATATGACGTTGTTCAAGGCTTACGTTGCAAAACTAGCAAAGATTCATAGTCGAGCTCTTTCATCTCTGAACCGGCGTATACTTTGACCCTATTAGGTCTGCCTCCTGCATAAGCTATTTCATATACGACACCGACGATTGTAGAGTCGTCTGTATCCCTCCATGACGCCCTCCCCTTAAAGTATACCATATCACCGAGTCGAGGTCTTAGACAACGCGCAGAAGATAACAGCTCTGGATCAGCCTTCATTGGAATGCATAATTGTTTCGGGATTATTTGGTAGCTTGATGAACCGTTTATAGACACTAGAAGATCACTTTCTCCTACCTCTATTATCATTCCTGTCTGAATAGTTGAATCTATTAGACCTTGAGTGTCAACGACGCCCCCGAATATAATTACTCTACCGTCAGCAGAGAATTCGGGGGCGTCGATGGTTTTTGTTCTTTGTATTGACATCTACAACTAAGTAGGTATCTTTCTAATTAATTAAATTATTAACCATTCGCTACGCGAAGTTCGTTGACAACCCGCTTCGCTTCTCCGGACGGTACCCATAGCGGTCGACCGGTTTCTAGAGCGAAGGGCACATACCAACGTCTGTACCAGGGCCCATACGCGCCCCCTGTATGCATGTCAACGACTAAGCCAAGTGCCTCATCAAATCTATGCGGTGCCTTATCTTGGACCAGCTCTAGCAGACCTCTAATCCCACTTTTCATTTGAGACAAATGAGACTCGCTAAACATAACATCTGTACCATCTGGGTTTGTAATCCCAGCTGACTTCAACCGAGAATTTACATTTTCGGCATTTGAATCAGACATTGTTGCAAGTACCATTTCGCGACCTACATGTTGAGCCACATTCGGTGACATATCCTTATAGCTGTTGCGGTATTGCTTTGACAATGGTTTCCTCCTTGTTGTTAACCATGATAGTATTATAGGAGGATGTTAGTTGTTTTACAAACTATTTTGTGGATTTTTCAAACTTTATTTGACCAGCTTCAGTCAATACCTCTTCAATACCTTTAATAGCTCTCGAAAACGCAATTGCAACATCTTTTTGCTTACAAAGTGCTGTGTTCGCGGCGCCGGCGCCGTCTAATATTCTCTGGTGATCTTCGATCAGGTTGCCTCTAATATTTAAGAGTGCTTGGATATCTTCTGTAGTTATTCTAGCCATTTAAAAAACTCCGTTTATTGGTTCATTTTATCGATTAATTAAAGCGTGACAGCGATTACCTTCACACCTCTTTCAGTAACCTTATTCTCTATTGTAACACTTTCCCTGCGAGTTAAAGGTATATCTGAGCGAAAGTCTGATACTATTAACAAGGTCTCACCCGGGTCCATGTGATCTAAAACACGCCAGTACGAATACCAGATCTCAGTACCTCCGCCGGGATTAATACTGCTTAGCAGCTCTCCGTTACTACAACCAGTCGTCTTAGAAAGATACACTCTAGAGCCTGGCTTAAATGATGCAGCAATTATGTCTGTCCACTCACGCCAACTACTCCACATGGATCCAGAAGCGTCGATTAGATAAACATCTGCAGGTATCTTATCAACTATAGTCGTTATCCTACTTTTTGTATGTGCGACTACGTCAACCCTTCTAGAAGAAGGGTCATGCAAACCTGTAACTTCAGACATAAAGATTGCAACATTCATCTTACTACGCGTTCTTTCGCTAAATAGCTCTCTTACTGCTTTCACTCTTCTCTCTGCTAGCAGCTCGTTATGTGATGATTCACCGCATCCATCAGTGTATCCTATAACCGTAAACGATGAATCAGGAAACAGGTTCATAAAGCTGTTGATATCGTCTCGTATATCGTTAGTTATATTATAAGAGCCTTCACTAAAATAAGCAGATATCCTTCTGTCTATCGCTTTTTTTATCGATGACTTTCTGGCAATAGCTTTTCCTGGTTTGACGCTACATAGACAATCGCTTGTTTTGCAACGTGACGCCCCCCCGCTAGAAGAATAGACTCGCCAGTCTACGCTAAGTCCTCTGGTGCTTGTAAGGTCATGAAAATCTTCATTATTCGGTACCTGTGCGTACGAAGATGCGCATAGAAGAGTTGTAAATAGTATGATCCTGCTTAAAGACAACTTAGTTTCTTCCTAAAACCTTAAAACAGTTTTCTGGAATGTCCTTAAACTCATGATAGAAGCTTAGGTTACTGTCTGTGATATTACAGCTAGAGCCCGGTATATTGAAGCTATTGTTACCAAGAGGCAAGAATATTTTTCTCTTTTGAGACTGGTCCATTATCATCATAAGCCGGGTCTCGTCCGCGACTTTCGCGGTCGTAGCTGTACTGAGCTCTTTACCGGCAATGGCATTGGGCGCTACTACATTACCACTATTTGAAAAATACGTGAATGATGACGCTGCCCAGAGCGCTAAAATAGCTCCAACCAAACCCGAGGCAAAATACCTCTCTTTCTTTACTGTCGACATTATCTATACCTCTATACGTTAAAACTGTGGCTACGTTAACTGTGCCGGCGTTAATTATACATGACTAGAGACAACGTTCAATATTTGGTCAACTTCTGTCTCTTCCGATGAATTTAATTTCGCGCGCATTTTTGCGATTCTTAGAGCAATTTTAAACGCTTTTACATCTAACTTATCTTTATATTCTGTATAGAGCTCTTTTTCGGCCTCGGAAAGCTCCTTCTTTTCAGCTTCAAACGCTAAAACTCTATTAACAAACTCATTTACAACTTCTTGACTAGCCATTTTATCTCCTTTGGCAATATTAATTAATACTTTTATCTACTGACTCATTTTTTACTATCGATGCGATCGAAGAACTCATAGAATTCACAAGCTTTACCTTCCCGTTTAAGAGCACGTAACACTCACCGGGTACATCTAACAAATTAAGGACCACCATTTTATTTCCGTGACAGTCTACCAAGATGTCACCAACGTTAGGGCTATTCATATTCACCTATCTTTATTGTCTTTTAAAGTATAAAAGGTTGAGTAAGTAAGTACATGATTATAAGACGTCTCGAATTATGTCACGTTGATAATTCGTAAGGTCATCGCAGGTAATCTTTAGCTCATAAATTATTGCCCCTCTTAGACCGTCGGGACGAGGGAGACCGTAACCTTTAACTCTCATCTTTGTGTGCGAATTCGTGAAAGGTGCTACCTTTAGCCTTATGGATCCATGTAACGTTGATACCTCGAGATCTCCACCCTTTAGCGCGGTAGAGATAGGGAGGGTAGCCGTAGCATGTAAATCATCACCTGACGCTTTGAAGACTGGATGATCTCTCAGCCTAAGCATAGCGTGTAGCTCCTGGCCGCCTGATAATGGTATCACGACTGTCATACCGTCACGGGAGCCTATCGGTATCTTAAATTTGACGGTTTGGCCATCCATCGTGAATATCCTCTCTTGGCTAGAAGACAATTCCTCTAAAGTTACATCTACGTGAGTCTTTATGACAAAAGGTCTTCTTCTACTGGCAGTACTACCGAATAAATCTTCCCAGCTATGGTTTCCCGGGTTGTTGAAGTTGGCGTTGATGTTGTTAAATATGTCATTAAACCCAGGACCTGCAGATCTTTTAGACTGGTTTGAAGCTCTATGCCTATGGAGGTACTCATCATCGTGCTCTTTCCTCGCTGAGCTTGTGCCAATGGCTTGGTGAGCTGCAGATATTTCCTTAAAGCGCTCTTCAGAGCCAGGATCATCTTGATTCCTGTCTGGATGCCATCTGAGAGCTAATCTACGATACGCTTTCTTTATTTCATCCTGTGTTGATGATCTACTGACACCCAGTACTTTATATGGATCTATGCTCATGACCGTATAATCTTAAAAGCCTGATTGCGACCTGCTTCGCTCTGGTGCTTCTTCTATCCGTCTTATTTGACAATTCGTCTATAATACTTCTGCATAAGCTAACGTCTAAACTACCGTTTGAAACTAGGTCTCTATTTACCCTTACAATAGATGGGTGAGTTAACATAAGCTCTTTTAGCAGCTGTAGTAATCTATCCCTTTTGGATTCATCATTTCTATCTCCGTGAGAGTGGAATGACCTGCTTACTTCCTTGATCTTCATCTTATAGCCATATCGTTTAAGTGCTTCCATATAGAACTAGTAAATCCCAGTATAGGATCCCAAGGCCTTGACACAGCTACTGCAAAGCCAACGCAAAACCAAGCTTGTGAATTAGTTAAGCAAGTGCTTACAGCTACGTCAACAAACACATTTATAATAGACATCAATGACCACAAAATAAAACATACGATCCCTAACGTTAAAAAGCTGACGATTGCGTCCTTCATTCTTCATCCACAGCCACAATTTGGCTTTCTTCTGCAACATTTCGGTATTTGTTGTACCGACCGTCCTTTAATGGTAAAAGATCATACATGAAATTCAGATCCGAGGCATGGGAATGTATGGATCTATAGCTAACGCTTCTTACGTCTAGTACTAAAGCCAGATAATATCCTCGCAATATCATATCGTCATAATAGTCAATGACGTTTACAATTTGACCTACACGATAGAGAGGCTTCGCTTCTTTCTCTATCTTTGGTAATAGTCTAGACATCTTCTATTTTAGATAAATCTTTAGTCTCTGCGTAATGGCGCTTATTATCTTTGTCTAGCACAGCGTATTGATATGCCTGATATGTTGCAACTGGCCGAGCCTCATAATATACGGTTTGATAATGAACCCTCTCAATTGTTACGAGGGCTTCACCATGCATAAGCGCTTTATCACCTACTTCAAATAATTGTTCTTCGTCTGGAATTCTATAATTTCTGTAACTCATACAAAAATATTACAAAGAATGCGTCAGGTGTACACCTTCAGCCTGTATTTTTCAGCTTATACTTTAGGATTAATTCTATCGATAATTTGTGGGGAGGAGAAGCTAAGTTCTCGATAAAGCTTCTTAATAACTTCTTTGCAAACATGGATAATCACGTCTTTGTTCGCTGAAGAGCCTAAACTTTTTGAGACTTCTTTATGGATCTCATCGACCACGAACTTGTTGATCTTACCAGGGGTGCCAAAGAAGCTGGCGCCTAATGCCTTCTTAAGCTCTTTATCGAAATGCTTTTTGAAGTGCTTATCGATATTTCTTCTGTTGTCTGGACCTTCAAGCTCTTTTTTAATCATGCGCTTGATATCTGATTTATCACCGCCTGATAATGCTTCGCTAATCAATGACCCCTTGATTATATTTCGGATAGCAATTCTTTCCATAATGTAATCTTGGGTTGGCTTTGTTAGCCTCTTAAACCCAGCAGCCTGAAGTTCTGGCTCTGATGAAACACCCAACATCTCCATGGCAGCGTCAATAATGTTACCCATTTCCGCGGTGCTTAGTGTTCTAGCAACAGATCTCATTCTTCTCATGAAATCGTCTCTTTGATCTTTAGAGCCGACCTCAGTACCATCAGAGCGCTTACCGTCTTTTATTCCCGATCCCAACGTTTTATCGAACAGTTCTTCAGGTGGAACAAGCTTAAGAGTGCCAATCATTGTGTTAGTTTTAGAGCCGAGTATTTTCCAGATATAGTCTTGATCAAGCCTACCTTTCTTTCTCCCCAATTCCTTGACAAAGAAACCGGTGATATTGTTGATTATGGCGTCTGCTTCAGAATCAGATGGCTTATTTGCAGTCGCGGCAACGAACTTATTTGCTAGCTCTTCGTTCTTATCGACAATAAGGTTTTTGATGTTTTCAATAACAGCGTCTCTCGATATCGGCGCAGTAACCTCACCCCATCCTATAAGTGGGGTATCAGGCTTCCCAAGGTTACAAGCGCATCCGATGTTACCAAGCATGGTGATATCTGGTCTTTTTATTATAAGAGCACATATCGCCTCAATCTTGATCGGAGAGCTTGAAGGACCAGCTGCTGGATTATTAGGGTTGACACCAGACTTGAAAGCAGCCTTGACAGAATAGTACACATTACCCTTGATCACATCATAAAATGTGGAAACCTCGTCTCCGCCGGCGCCTTGTGCCGGCACCTCGAAATCCCATTGAGTCATCATCTTTTCAGCGATGGCCTGCCATGCATTCGAACTGCCACCCTGAAATGCAACATCGTAGACCATTTCATTAAACGCAAGGATCTGCTGCACTTTTGCACTTTGAGCGCCATCAGACTCTACTGCGGCGGCGGTGATCTCAGCTATGTCTATATCCTTAAGACCATCCACTCCTTCAAGAGTTGCCGAACCAACAGCTCCCCCATCAAGAACTAACGCCTCACGAATGTATTTCCTTAATTCTTCTAGTGTTTCTTCCATACTCTCATCAGCCTCTCGCGGTCCCTCAATTGCAGCAATCTGACCTTGCATTTTCTTTTTGCTTGTATGACAAGCGCTATGTTTCTTCCCTTTTTTGTCAGTGTAGGAAAGGACATAGCTACCTTTGTCACCGTCAGACTGCGTACAGTCTTGCTTCCGCTTCTTGTAGGGCATTACACCACTTCCTGTTTCTCCAGCATTCTTTTCACGTAACGCCTTCTAGTCTTTGGAGATGAAAAAGAAGAGCCAATCGATTTAGCTTCTTCGTCTGTGGCTGCTTTCTTAAGTTGCGCTTTCATTTCTTTTCTCCACAACTTTCGAAACTTCCTCTTAAGACGATAAGCCTCTTCCGGGTCACATGAATTTAACAGACGTGCTATTTCTTCGCTACTAAAAGCGGGTAGAATTCCTGCCTGCATTGCCTTAATACTAACTTCAAGATCGAACATGTTTATTGCGCTCCTTTATATTTTCAGCGGTTACTACTTCTGAAAACTTTCACCTCGTGTGATTAGGTTGTGGCGACAAAAAGCTCTAGATCAACACTAGCTGTGTTTGCCCAGGCTTTTATTGACGTAATGTTATCGAACGTTACGTCTGCGCCATCAGCAACTGCGCCGGCTAGGCCAGTTGATATAATAAAGCTATCAAGCGCAGGAACCTTAACATGAACGTCTGTACCAGATGTAATAATCGCCAGTCTAACAAAATTAGTATCATCTAAATTCGTTATTCTGATATACTTTACATCACCTCTAATAAAGGTGCCAGCAGCTGCAGCATCACCAAGAGCAACAATAGATGTACCTGTTGTTAGCGCTGTGATAATTCTTTCAGAAGTCTCATTAATACCGGTAATTTTATGGATGTTTGAGTTCCCAAGCTTCTTACCATTTAATTCAATTTCTTCTGAAATTCTAACTGTAAGCGTTGAGCTGTCTACGGTCGATGCCATGATATGATTCTCCGACTTTTTAGCTATCTAACTTTAAATATTGAGCTAAAAGAGTTTATTTAAGAATCAATGTGAGTTGAGCTCTCTTTTGCTCCGGCAGAGGTCTGTTTAATGAAGTTTGACATCGCCCAAAGTTTGGACACGTTTATAGCACCTGAATATGAAAGACCGCTTCTGATACCTTTGTCAATCTCAAACAATATCTCTCTTGCTGATCCCTTTAAAGGTACTGTACGGCTAACACCTTCATTGGATGAATAACGACCTCTCCACGCAATTTGAGCTTCAGGACTTGCCATACCCCTGTATACTTTAACGGGTGGAGAACCGGGGTTGGAGATCACCTCTCCAGGGGCCTCTAACGTACCAGCCAACATTCTACCTACCATCACTGCATCTGCACCAGCAGCCAAGGCTTTTACCATATCTCCGCTATTTTTTATGCCACCATCAGCGATCAACAAACAGTCTTGTTGGGAAGTAGCACAATCCATTACGCTTTGAAAGGTTGGGACGCCATGACCAGTCTGAATTCTAGTCGAACATATAGATCCACCGCCGACACCGACTCTAACACTGTCTGCGCCAGCGTCTGCTAGCGCATTGAACCCATCAAGTGTAGCAACATTACCTGCCATTATATGAAGATCTGGAAATACCAGCTTAAGCTGAGTCACTGCTCTCATAACCGAGATATGGTGGCCATGAGCAACATCGACACAAATACCAACTGCGCCGGCGGCGTGAACTGCAGCAGCTCTTTCCATAAAATCGCCGGTAATCCCTACAGCTGCAAAGCACTCGAATTCATCATCAGCACCTTTTAACAGTGCGACCTGCTCATCAATAGAGCAATATCTGTGCATAACACCTCTTGCTCCAGAACTATAGACGACCCTCGCCATCTCATTGCTCATTATTGTGTCCATTGGAGCAGCAAAAACAGGCAGTGACATTGGCTTATAGGAACCTATGGGCAAGCTTAGGTCAATATCACTCCTTGTGGAAATATCAGAGTAACCTGGGACTAATAATACGTCGTCAAATGATAGCGTCTCTTTAATAGACATGAGTCTCCTTACTCGGCCAACATCCAAATATAAAAGAGTATGTCAAAATGTATTGCCAAAAAGAGCTTCAACTAACGAATACTTCTTTTTAGACTCATTTACACCTGATGATGCAGTTAAAATATTCCACACGTTTTGAGCGTTAACGCCGGTTGGCATATCTGCAGCGAATATGTTGAAGTCGCCATCCTGTAGCGCTTGACGCATCTTGGTCCCACTTACGTTCGGGGAACCCGCACCTCTCGTAACTGACTCAGGGTTTTCTTCTGCAGCAAATAAAACCTGACCTTGATCGCAGAGGGGCTGCATATACTTGTCACGGTTGGCTTGTGGATAATTCTGCGCGGTGTCGGTTGGATCTGAATAAACTACGTACGTCTCTTCAACACCAGAAAGCTTACACGCTCCGCCGATTAAGTCATATACTTTCCTGACAGGTGAACCACCATATTCAACTGTCACGTTTGATGGCATAATTTTTTCTAGCTCTTGCTGCCAGACCTTCTGCATATCAGCACCCTTAATTGGAAACTCTCCCTTTCGAATGCGATCAGATGTGGAGACAAATAAGATCACTTTGTCATTTTCACTTGCGGCCTTCTCTACAAGAAAATGATGGCCAGCATGATATGGTTTTCCGCTTACAGGAACCAGACCAACCCTAAAATCAGGTACTTTACTTTGTACCGGGTTGATGGCTTCATATAGCATGTCTTGAATATGTCTAGAGTGATATGACTCTTTTTTCGCCTCTTTTTCCTTAGGAGACATTCCTTTTCTCTTAGCGCCGCCAACCAATTGATTTGCCATCGCGAAGGTGCCGGTAAGCTTCTTGAGCTGTCCAGACCCGGGTGGATGCTCAAATACAATACCTTCCATAGTGGAAGCTACGTCTTCAACTGACTTAAGCTTTGCCAACTGCTTATCGACAAGCGCTCCAACAGTATCATCTCCAGAAGAAGCTAGTCCCTCTAAATATTCTATTGCCTGCTGGAGCTCACCTCTTTGCCGCTGTAACTCCGAATCAGTGTCTGATACGAAAAAGCTTTCCATACCCCTGAGAACTTCTATTGCAAAATTATTAATAGCTATCTCAAGAGGCTTAAGAGCAGTTAGGATTGCCTTTCTAGCGTTTGCTTTTGTTGCAAGCTTAGAGACTAGCTTTTGGTGGTCTTTGGACAAGCCCTTTTTAATATCAACAACTTTTTTAGCACCTTCTTTTTCAAAAGCGGCTAAGATAATATCTTCTACCTTATTTTCTGGTATTCCAGCCTGAGTTGCTGTTGCACGAATACGTAGCTCAGCTAAATCCCCGATCGTCGCGTCCATACCGACAGGAGCTGCGATTCTAGATATCTCAGACTGGACTTCTGCAAGAGGCTTTCCATCGACCAAGGCCTGCAGTCTGGTTATTACAGGCCCATTTACTTTCCAGGTTTCTCCATCAACGTCTGCTTCGGCTTGATCAACGCTAGCTGCCAGCTGGTCGAAAGCCGCTCTAGCATCTGGATCATCAACAGGCTGGCCGGCTTCATCAAACGTATTAAAATTATGTAAGACAACGTTACCTGCGTCATACACAATAATATTTGGGTTGCCTGGATACATTATTTCCATATTTACATAACGTTTGCCTGCTGCGAAGAGCTCCTGTACGGTATTGGGGTCTAAACTACCTATCGCTTGATTGATGGCTTCGAAGCCCTTTGTAAATGCACCTTCAGCTGGATGACCTTCCCACTTAGAAGCAAACTCCTGAGTCGTCATTCCACCCTTTTTTAGATCTCCGCCATTTCTTGCTGTGCGAATACCTCCAGTGGCGTCTACAGTCAGGAACAAGTTTTGGCCATCTACCTTCTCGGTTGCTGATATATCACCATTCGCAACTGAATCTAGTACTGTAGCTAATTCGTCGAATGTCATCTCAAGTGACTCATGAAGATGAGCCATGTGGCCGCCTAGTGCACCCATAATTGTAACTCCTTAATAATTACCTCGTAACATAACTATTATATCAGGAATGTCTTAGCTTTGCACGATTAATAGAATACTTAAATAAAAGTTTCTTAAGGAGGAATAATGGCCACCAGAATTAGAGCAAGCCAGATAGTTGAAGACACTTTAGAGGATAAAGACGGAGATACAAAGGTAACTGTTGAGGAGTCTAGCGACGAAGATAAGATCAGATTCGATACCGCTGGCTCTCAACGTATGATTATAGATGAAACGGGTCAGGTAGGAGTTGGAACAGACGCCCCTGAGGAACAGTTTCACATTCATGGTACTAATGCGACCTTACGTCTTGGAAACGGCGTAAATTCAGGAGAGCACTCACCAAAGATTCAGTTTTCTGAGTTGGCTGATGCGAATGGTGATATGACTTATGGTTATTCTGTTGGGTATAACGGCACTTCCAATAACTTTGAGATCAAAAGACACTCAAATAACGTTTCCGGAAACGAAGTTTTGATAGCAAATCGAAACACTGGAGATATTGGCATTAAGACCGCTTCTCCGGAAGCCGACTTACATATCTATGGAGGTAACTCAGGACAAACTTTCTCTAATGTTACTTTTGCTGTAGAAAATGATGGTTCCTCTGATTCTTTCTACGCGTTTCAAGCTGCGACAGCCGGTGGTGGTAAAAGTTTTTCCATCACAAATGGGGGCAAGGTTGGGATTGGCACTAGTTCGCCCACAGAGGCATTAGACGTCGACGGTACTTCCATTCGTTTGCGCCAGAGCCTTACACCAAGCAGTGCCTCAGATGTAGGAGTTACAGGGCAAATAGCCTGGGACGCAAACTACATTTATGTGTGCGTTGCAACCGATACTTGGAAAAGGGCTGCAATTGGAACTTGGTAAAAGTTCAAAAGTTTATAGGCGAGTCATTCATGGAAGAGTGGTACGAAGACGTCACATAAAGATTGATAAAAATACGCCGAGATTGTTCCAGAAGACTATTCCGGTAAAAACCCCGTTTAATAAATCCCACAAATTATCTCTGAATACTACGGCTTTAGAAAAAATAACCACAGCAGCCGTTATAGCAATTTTATACAAAAAGAGACCCAGCATCCCATAGGACTCTATTACTGCGACGCCAAGTGGCATTACTTCTTCTCCACCTAAAAAAAGAAGCGAATTTGTGGTACAATAATCTATAACATTGAGCACAATAAAAAGAAGCTCTCGCTCACTTATGTTTTTGTAAGTAGACCTTGCTCCAGGCATTGCTTTGCTATCTCTGTCTTATATCTAGTCGTAGACCAATTATGATCTCTTTTATGGTAGTAAATGGAAGAAGCTAAATTCTTTCCAGTAAAATCTTTATTCTCGTAATCTGTTCCAATTATTCTAATGTGATCAGATACGGACTTAAGCAGATCAAATAGCTCATTCTCAGTGTTATAATATAGGACATTGTCAATGTACCTTAAAGACAATAAGATCTCTGTTCTTTCTTCCGCGCTCAATATTGGCTTTGCCTTGTTTGGTCGCTCTATTGTTGGGTCAACGTGAAGAGCTATAACAAGTTTATCGCAAGCGTTTTCCTTTGCATCTTTAAATAGTCTTGAGTACCCAGGATGAATTACATCAAAGTTACCCGCTATAATACCAGTTCGTCTGAATGGTGGTGGCACTAATCTAGTCATTTTCTTTATTCCCCACGTATGAAAAATGCTTAAAGCATCTAGGCTGATACATTTCTGAGCCGCCAACTTCAACGCCATGATCATTTAAATTTCCAGCAATTTTTTCAGTATAATGAGCATCAGCTGAACACAATGAGCAAACAGCTGGACACACCTCTATTTTAGTCGCGTACGGTAATAGCGCCTGAATCTGTGGATACGCACCTCCGTCTGAGGACAGCTGTAAGGATGAAACGATAACTGTAACTCCCCTGCGAAATAATTTAGGTAATACATCACCGGCGTTTGGTAGCATGAATGCTTCATCAATAGCAACGACAATATCCTCAGTTCCCGGCTCTAAACCCCAGCTAATCAAGTGATCTTTGATTTCATTCGCGTCCTTTATACGATATGCTCGCTGTATTCCGCCGGTATGAGTTACGATCTCACTTTTCGAATAGCGATTATCAACTTCAGGCTTAAAACAGAAAATTTTTCTTCCTTGATAACGGTATCTGTCGATAGCGCTCAATAGCCTAGTAGTTTTTCCACCGAACATAGGTCCTACGAATATTAAAAAGTCATTCCTCATCTAGAGTAAACCTCGTCTTTGGCCGGGATGACGGAAGGGCCTTTTGTACCCACCCAATAGATTCCGCAATCTTTTCAGTGACAGGACCTAATTGTTCGAGCACAGCGTTAGTTCTGTTTAGTTGCGCACTGGTAGCTTGTGTTACTATGGCATTCTTATCCATAGCTTCAGTCACGACCTTAATCTCATCAACGTACTTTTCTTGCCATTTACTTAAAAAGTCAACCGAGTCTCTAAACTTAACCATCGTCTCTTTAGTCTCCGTGTTAACTCCCATTTCTAGCTCTTCAAGCAACTTTTTTATTGTTCCTAATAGCGCTTGCGATTGCAGCTCTGCTGAGTTCATGGAGAACTCGCGTAAGGAAGCCTCGAGGCTATTTAGTGAGTCAGCAATATTAGTAAAATCCTCTTCGTTATCTTGTTTCACGAAGAATAGGTTAATTGCCATGCTAGTTGTTAATCCAACTATAGATGAGCTAAAGGATGTTTTCAAGCCTTCGAGCAGAGAAGGTATACTACTCTCTATATTTGTTACATTAAAATCTAGTAGACCAACCCATATTCCGTAGAACGTCAAGAGAATGCCCGATGTTGCTGCACCATATGACAACTTTTGGGGCGGAACTTCTTTAAATAGTTTATTCACACCTGGTAACATAGGCAAAATAAAGATAATCGGTATTAGCGAAATCCATTCAAGATATTGGTTCATTTTAATTCCCCTATAATTTCATCAAGCTTTGATCTTGAGTCTACAACAACTGTGAACTCAACTCTTCGTGATTTAATACTATCCTCTTTTCCTGTAGTTAAACGTATTGGTCTAGAAAATGACATACCGTTTGCCGTCACGTACTTACGGACCCATGATTTGCTGTTCGCCGGAGTTAGGGCATAACACTCTTGGAGCGTAGATCTAGTTCTTTGTTGTGATAACTGCATATTGTTAAAATACGACTCGTCTAAGCTTGCACCAGCCCACTCTGAAGATGTATGGCCCTCTATCTTTATTTCACGAATGGAATCTTCATGCTTCTTTAATATTTCTACATACTCTACCCAAAACTGTGACAGTATATACGAAAAATGTGTAGTTAATGTCGAACTACCTGGCTCAAATAAAAGTGCGGGGTCCTGAAATTGTAATGTTAGACTGTCTTTGTCTATTTTTGCCTTCCATTCAGTAAGACGGTCGTAGAATCTATCGTTTAGGTCGTTAAATATTTCGTCTTTTTTGTTTGAGTAGTTGGTAGTAATTTGCTCTATTTTATTACTCTTAACTTCTAGCTCACTAGACTGTACACTTACTTGATACGCGTAACTAACGCTTATAAACAAAAAGACCATCATTAGAGCAGACATAAAGTCAGATATTGACGACCATGGAGTTGTTAGTGTTCTTTTCATATATTTCCTAGACTAAAGAGAGGGGAGCCTCTTCCCTAGCGGCCTTGGTAAGGTAGACAAACAATGTTATTTTACGTGTTACTAACAATAGATTAAAGGCTTTCACTTCTTGACTTTATAAGATAACATTACCAGATTATAACAAGCCTAAGCTACGTGGTAAACTCGTTCTTTTTAGACGCGAATAGTTTCAAAAGCTCTGCTGTTTTCAAGGTATAATCATCTACATTATTCCAGCTTAGTTCGGGTAAAAGAAGCTCTTGTGGTATTTGCGGATGGATAGGTACCATGAAACCAGAAGCCGTGTGACGAATAGCTGGCGACTCTTCTAATGAACCATCGAGAATACTATCGATTATTAATCTTGTAGTCTTAATCGGTATCCTGCTGCCAACGCCATACGGCCCGCCTGTCCAGCCTGTATTCACCAGCCAACACGATGTGTTATGTTTTTCAACCTTTTTCCTTAATAATCCTGCGTATACGGTTGGATCTAAAGGCATAAACGGACCCCCAAAGCAAGGCGAAAACGTTGCCCTAGGTTCCTTGACACCAGCTTCGGTACCGGCGACCTTCGCAGTGTAACCCATTAAGAACTGCTCTACAGCTTCACTAGGGCTGAGTTTCATAACGGAAGGTAACACACCAAAAGCATCACAAGTCAACATTATGATGTTCTTAGGATGTTCCTCTACAAAGCCTTTTGAGTCTGCGTCTGGAATGTTTGAGCATGGATATGATCCGCGAGTGTTTTCTGTTAAAGAATCATCAGCGAAGTCAGGGGTTCCATTATGGCATATAACATTCTCTAATATAGATAGACTCTTGTTACATGCTGTCCAAATTTCAGGCTCTTCCTCTTTAGATAAATTAATTGTCTTCGCGTAACACCCTCCCTCAAAATTCGTGAGGCCAGTGTCTGTCCACCCATGCTCGTCATCACCGATAAGAATTCTTTTTGGGTCGGATGACAAAGTAGTTTTGCCTGTGCCTGAAAGACCAAAGAATATAGCGGGATTTCTTCTAGATTTATCAACGTTTACAGAACAATGCATCGGTAAATAACCTAGCTTAGGAAAGCCAAAATTCAATACAGAGAAAATACTTTTTTTAATTTCCCCAGAGTAATGTGTGCCCGTAATCAAGATTATTTTTTTCTTAAGCGAGATTAAAACCTTCGCAACTTCTTCCTTTTTCGGGAAATGGTACACCGTGTATTCTTCCCCTGTAGTAAATGAACCAGGAGGTAACTCTGAAATTGGTATGAACATATTTCTAGCAAATAGGGAGTGCTTCGCATATTCAGTGTAAACACGTACGCATAAACGATGACTAGGATCTCTTACTGCGACTACATCTTGACAAAACAAAAGAGGCACTTCATTCTTTTTATATTCCTTAAATGAAGAAAGCTCTTTCATAAACTCTTCTTCTGTTATGCTGTTATTTTCAGACCAGTCTATACAGCCTTCTGTCACACTATCTTTTACATATGCCTTTGCATTAGGAGCCCTGCCTGTATAGGCCCCTGTTGTTGTTGAAAGGGCACCAGATGACAGTTTGGTGCATTCCCCTAAATCTACAGACATACTTGCCAATGCAATTGAATCTAAATTGTAATACATTATAACCTCGAGTGGAAACACTAAATATAAATGGAGCCGCTGATAGGACTTGAACCTACAACCCCCTGATTACAAATCAGGTGCTCTACCAATTGAGCTACAACGGCGAAATTTGTTATTCTATCTCCAAAGATGACGCTTCGTCTAGCGAATTAACTATATTGATTACCTTGTCCATTCCTAAGTCGTTTGGTTTTCTAATAGCCATAGACAACTTAAGAGTTTTTTTATCAGGCATACTTGCATTTAGCGTCATAACCTTTACCTTATACGCTGCCAACATTTCTTTGACTTCATTTACTATACCTGGTCTATCACAAAGTACAATCTTCAGTGTATGTGAACGATACGTCGTTAAGAAGACATTCTCCAAATAATTGATAACGGTTAAAATTACTAGCACGATTACAGTAGTAAACCCAGCTAGTCTATAATACTCACTGCCACATGCAATTCCTACAATTGCAGTGGTCCATAACGAACTAGCCGTAGTTAGACCTTTTACGGTTACGCCTAATTTCATTATCGCGCCGGCGCCGAGAAACCCTACCCCGCTGACAACTTGAGCAACAATACGTCCGGGATCTGACGGCATACTTGGGCTTGACAAAAACTTTGAATATGAAATTGACAAAACAGCTGCTAAAGCTGCTCCAACAGCTAGAATCATATGCGTTCGAAGACCAGCTGGTTGACCATGCAGTTCTCTCTCAAGACCGATCAACGAGCCAAGAATACCAGCGCACATAATACCTATAAATGGATCATTAAGCAATCTAAAATCCTTCTATCGTTCTACTTTTCTATAATAAGCAGAACTGTGGTGATTGTTCAAAAGGAGTGGGCTGTCTGGGGCTCGAACCCAGGACCTGCGGATTAAAAGTCCGATGCTCTACCAACTGAGCTAACAGCCCTCACTCCTCTAAAGTATGGTACCAGAGATGGGACTCGAACCCTCAATCCCAGTGGGCGACAAATTTTACTTTGTAACAAACTATCCTCACTTGGTTCTGGATGGTTACCATTTGTACCAAATCACCGACTTTCATTCTTTTTGTCCGTTGCTCTAGTAAACGATCTTTTACTTGTCATTGTTGTTAGTAAAGGATTGTTTATTTTCATTTTCTTTATCCTTGGACAAAACTTACCCCCCCTAGCACCAAGGGTATACACCTTTTGTTTTGCTATATGTCACAGCGCTCCTTAATATATGGTACGGGTAGCCGGACTCGAACCGGCAAGACCTAATGGTCGAGGGGTTTTAAGCCCCTTGTGTTTACCAAATTTCACCATACCCGCATATCTCACTTATATTATACTTCAATGTTAGACTTTGCATAACGCTTTATAAATAAAGTCTGTTACGTATACCAATTCCACCACTCAGGCATAATCAAACTGGGGCAGCTGGATTCGAACCAACAACGGCCGGGGTAACAACCCGGTGCACCTGCCTATGGCGCTTCACCCCAATTTAAAATGGCACCTCGGACAGGATTCGAACCTGTGACCCACGGCTTAGAAGGCCGTTGCTCTATCCAACTGAGCTACCGAGGCTTACAAAGAAATATAAACAAAAACTATAAGCTTTTCAAGCTTTCAGCGACCTTTTTTCTCATGACTTTATGCAGGCCCGGGTTAACTCTTAGTGCTTTAGGCATTAGCTCATGACGAATATAGTTTCTATTAAACCTAGTATCATTATTACTTTCATCTTCGATATACGGAACGCTTTTCCTATCGCACCAATCTTCAAAAACAGCTTTTCTTGTTTGCAAAAATGGACGAAGGTAGATTTCACGCCTTGATGGTATTAGCATAGGATTACCATTCAGAGCTGTGAAGATCCATGTTTCCGCAACATCATCAAGGTGGTGGCATGTCACGATAGGAAAGCAGCCGTTAAACTCACTAAAGAACCTATATCTTTCTTTGCGCCAGAAGTCCTCTAGAGAAGCTCCTTTAGGGCATTGCTCTCTAAGATACTGACACACGTAGTCAATACCTTTTTCTTTACAAAAATTATGCACTAATTTTGACGCTTCATTAGAGTTGGGAGTACAGTGATTAAAATGTAGGGCAGTTACCTCATGCGATCTACGCAAAAAATCTAAGGCAGCCATGGAATCACAGCCACCAGAAACTGCGACTCCGATTTTTCTAGGAAGTTTAAAAGACATTCTAATCATAAATTTTCCTAAAATTGGAGCGAGAAACGGGATTTGAACCCGTGACTACCACGTTGGCAACGTAGTGCTCTACCACTGAGCTACTCCCGCTTATAAAATGGTGGGCCCACCTGGACTTGAACCAGAAACCTACAGTTTATGAGACTGTTGCTCTAACCAATTGAGCTATAGGCCCTTACATTTATATAATAAGAGGGTAGGCTATGGTTTACATATATTGATGTATTTAAATTCGCTGCCGTGAAGACCTATAGACTCTCCTTGATCTGTTAAGAAGTGATGCGTTTTTCTTCCATGCGGCAAGTCCAGCTGCTTTGTGTCAAGCTTAGTTGACCAAACAGGACCAACGTAAAGCATCGTTCTTTTTTTAGACATATCAATAGAAAGCATAATTGAGCTTACTGCCTCAGGCTCGTCTAGTCTAGCTGGTATTAAATAAGCAGTCTTTAGATTAACGACATGAGGGGTCGATGAATGAGTGACCGCAATTGCGATGTCCCAGCCCACTGTTTCAACGATGTCGCCAGGCGCGCATTCACTTACAAGCATCATTATCCTCTTTTGAAAACAAGGCTTCAATAGAGAAAAATACTAAGCATGCGGTAATCACAACTGTATGGATTAGCTTATCCCTCATTAGTCTAGATCTGCCCTCATAAGATCTGAGAAACGATGTAAGACCTCTTCACCATCGGGATAACGTACCCTCGCTTTTCTTGCGACAGAAGGAGAGCCCTCAGTAGAGTATTGCATTCTGTGAATAGGTACATCTTCAACAGCTACTATCGTACCTATTTTAGTCATCTGCATATAATGGTAGACTGGCATGCCGACCCTGAATTTATTCATCTTATAATCCTTTTTTACTTTTAAAAATATAGTTGATCCACGCAAAGTGTTTACGATCAAATAAGTAATTCATGTTGCTGTCGTTTGTATACGCCTCACGCTCAAACGGGTTCTCTCTATATGCTTTCTTACCGTCGATATATCTGATCATACCTATCACCCAAAAGCTTACGTATAATAACCACTGTCCTACAAAGAGTAATTCTACCTGCTGCTTATAATGTATCGTCTCATGATTTTTTGTCTGTTCAGACATTTCCCCTCTGCACCAGACCCATAATCCGAAACTAATAGCCCATATATTAATCGGGGCAACCTTTGATAGCCATACAGGCACCTTTGAATTCTCATAAAATATTGGGAACATACTCATCCTTTTTCTGCCATTCTGAAAACCTTAACCAAAATGCTCTAATTTTTTGCTTTTCATCAACGCTAATAAGCTTAGCTGTCTCCTGATTTAGCAGGTATTCGTCCATTAAGATCTCTATAGGTTTATCTATTATAAGCGATTCTGCCCTGAAGCCTATAATAAACGCAGGTATCTCTATTCTACTTGTAAAATACTCAAAATGTGTTTGGGAATTTACAGGTGTGGTAACAACCAGAGGGCAATTTGGGCGCTGAAATGGCGCAGAATATTGCGTTAAGTGATGGATCTCATGAGCGATAACATTAGATAGCTCAGGAGCCAAAATACTCTGATATGATACTAAGCTAATGCTCGGATCAATCAATATTTCGATCTCTATGTTCGCACCAGAATACCCCCATCCTGAATACCCTTTTATGTTCCAGCCAGGATGATCCTTCTTAAACCGTTCATATTTTAGGGAGCAGTCAACTGTAAAAAATGCTCCAATCCCAGACCAGTTTTCTTCCCACACACTTTCATCTATTGGGTAATACCACTCTAGCTCTAGGTTCGTAAAGTATTTAGAAGCATGAATGTCTTTTAAGATTTTACCAGCTATATAAGAAACATACTCGACGTAGCAAAAGTCTATATTAGATAAATCGTATTTGACCTTATTTTCTGTTTGGGCTACGCTCTGGTTCATATTCAGCTTTTCTAAAGTTAAAGACACCATCTACGACATCTCCTGGTTCGATATTATTCTTTTTAAACCATCCTGAATTAACCTCAAGAGCGCAAAAAGCAGGACTATTCGATAATATTGATTTTAAGCTAAAAGGTACCAGTTGTTCAATGTTTATTATTTTTCCATCGCTCGCTATAAACGCGATATCCAAAGGTATACTTGTGTCTTTCATCCAGAATGATCTAGGGCTAGCTTCGTGCCATCTAAACAACATTCCAGAATCTTCAGGTAAAGATGTTGTGTTCATAAGACCATTTGATCTAGCAGCCTCATCCTCTGCTAGTGAAACATCTAGCTCATTTCCTTTTATAGATATCTTCATTGTGCCTCCAGTCTATTCTTCCAGCTACAGCCAACAATCCTTAGACATTTTTCTAACGAATCTTTTTCCTTGCCAAGGTGAGAGTTAGATAGTAGTATTTCATCAAATACGATGTCTAGCTGCTCATTAATCGCTTCCAGGGTTGTCATATTATGGTTTACCATGCTAGTCGTAATAGAAAGTATTTTTCTATCGTATAAACTGCCTGTTGTTAATGCAGCGATGAGGATGTCTGTGGTTTCATATTTCATAGGCTTGTATATTCATGCTTGAAAGACAGACATATATCTTTCGCCCCTATCACATAACATAGTAATAATTACCTCATTATCGCTACCAGGATTATCAATCGCCCATTTTTCAGCTGCATAGATATTTGCGCCAGAGCTTATGCCAACCAGTGTCCCTGTTTCAGAAGCAAAACGTTTTGCCCTCTCTATTGCGGTGGAAGTGTTTATCTTGATTATCTGATCCATGTCGGCATCTTTTGCCAAGAATTCCTTACCGTCTGCTATGCCCTGTATCCCATGCGGGGATTCGCTAGGTTGAGTCATTACAACTTTAGTTTTTAAGCCGTTCATATTAATGAATCTTCGGATACCCTCTATCGTCCCTCCTGTTCCAGAGCCATGAATAAAAGAAGCCCAGGATAAACCTAATGACTCAACATTACTTAAAATTTCAGGCGCAGTCTTTAAGAGATGACACTCCACATTATCTGCGTTACTAAATTGCCTTGGAGACCAAGATGACTTCTCACTTGCTAGAAAGCTATCTCTCATCTCAATCGCTTTTGCAAAATCATCATCTGGCGCGTCGATAATCTCAGCCCCGTAAACTGACATCATTTGCTTTCTTTCAAAAGACATATTTTTAGGCATAAATATAACGCACCTTAAACCAAGACTTGCAGCGACAGCGCTAAGCGCTATACCAGTGTTTCCGCTTGTTGCGTCGCAAAGTATGGTGTTACCTTTGATATCTCCTCGCTGTAATGCTTTGTGGACCACGTAAGATATCATACGGTCTTTCACTGAACCTGTGGGATTATACGTTTCTAGCTTCCCGTATATCCTGTCGCTAATCTTGATGAGTGGTGTATCACCACATAGCTCTACAAAATGCCTCATAGCTTAAGCTCCATTACTTCTAGAATCTCGATTGGTGTCGCTATGTATTCATTCCATAGCGATGTTCTTATATCACCGTCGCAACTATCCAACTCATAGCAGATGTTATTTAAATCTTCGCCTGGATACTCTAGTCTGTAAAGATTACAGGCCTTTCTACCATTATCTATAGCCATTGATTTTATATCACTTCGAAAGCCAGCCCTTACGTTTCCTAATATCTTTAAGATTATATTGGATTCAGCACGAAAGAACGGCCTTTTCGCAACAGTAAATGTAGATATATCAAATTTTAGACCGCCTGCTAATGACTCTGTGATCTTTTGAACGCCAGCAGTTGTTGTGTAGTGCATTAACTCTTTGGGGTTATTTACGCTACCGTATAGCTGGGTTGTAAACTCATCGTCCAATAAAACATACGGCTCCATATCTCCCCTTGAGTAAAAGTACGCAAATCGCAGCTTATTTATATCTGGAAAGTAATGTCCGAACTCTTTTTTAAGACCCCAAAATCTATGGTTAGAGAAATCTTCTATAAAGTCTAGTACGTTCTTATCTGTCAACAGATCCCATCTGTCAACCTCTATATCAAGCTGATAGCCGAAATAGCTCTGTAGTATAGCGGAGAGCCTCGGATCAGGGTGTAAAGAGCCTCTTACGTCAATACCTTCTTCTTGAAGCGCCAAAAGTGCTTCAACTGCCACTTGCCATTCGTCTAGTGTAAAGAAGCTGTCTTCTGGCTTCATATAGCCACGGACCTTCGCCAATGATCCTTCGCTTATACTTGACACCGCTGTAGATCTTGTGGAGTCGTATAACTTTCTTGCCAACAACTTACCGGCAGAGATGTCGGACGGAAAATGCACTCCCCTGTCTACTCTAGACTCAGCTACCATGTTTGCTAGTTCATATAAATTAATACTTAGATCTGGGAAAAGATCGCTTAACAAATGCGCGAAGAAAAACGCTTGCGCAGCGTGGCCAGAAGGATATGACGGAGTTTGTGCTGACTCTAGATAGTCAAACGGTACAGGTTTTCCAATCTCATAAGCTAGATCAGCAGGGCGCCCTTGATTAAAGTGCTCTTTATGTACCAAGATTATTGGCTTAATAGCGTGGTTTAACTCTTCTAGCATTGGCATTATACAAGAGCGACCAGATGATTTCACCAAAGAATTAAACAACCCAACCACATCTGAATCTAACTTATGTTGGTGCTCGGGTGGATTATACCTCTTATAATATTGGTCTGCTATTAAGTCAAGCTCAGATATCCTTTCCTCTCTCTCTGGAGGTTTCGGAATAAGAATTTCAGAATCGCTAAGCCCCACCTAATCTTCCCCGTTTGTTTCTTCCATCATGCCCATAGATTTTAGATACTCTTCCTGGTTTTCTTTATCAGAATCTTCCATACCAGGCTTATCGAGAAGCATGTTCTTTCTGTTAGCAGGTACCCATTCGTGGGAAACTTCAACTAGCATTTGTCTTATAACACGACGTAAATGCTTAGCCTTAATAATCATAATCCTGGTGTACCTAAAATAATCTTAGTTGAGGCTTTGTTTCCAAATTTTTTAGTATACCATCCATTGACAGACTTAAACAGTGGTGGAGCATTAGGGTCTGGATGCTCACCATGAAAGACAAAGTCATCGCCAGCTAGTAAGGCTGCAACCTTTGCTTCATCTTCAACGGCAGGAGCTCCACGTTTAAGCATTGCAAACGCCGGCTTACCTGAAACTTCACCCCACCAATTCATACCTGAACCAATTGAACCACCAGCTCTAAGTTCTGCAGATTTATCCTTGTACGCTCCTGCAGCGGCAGGTGTACCATCGTTCGCCGCGGCGCCCATTTTAGTGCCACCAACATCAGGCTTTGCAAAAAGAGCAACATCAGGCTCAGGATCATCGTCTAAATCTTGCACGACCCAGTATTTGTATCTGCCTAAGTCTTTAGGGGAGACTATCTTAAAATGACCACCAATAGAAGAATATGTCTGCTGTAGTATATCAAACAAATCTTGCTGTACCTGATCCCTTATTGGATCACCTGGCTCGATAGATACCCACTCACCCTTCGGTAGTACAGAAGGTTTTTCAGTCGCTAGTTGCGGTTGCTCAGCCAAGATTTCTCTTACGTACTCTCTTAATAGATCGTTATTCATGCGTTATCCCAGTCCGTGTAGCTGGTCTTTAAGATGATCTATTATTCCCTGCGCAGTCGATCTTTCACAACCAGTTCCAGCAGATTGTCTTACGCCGTCTATTGTTAGATCACTTACACTGGGGCTTAACTCCAGAAAGTCTCTAACCTTACCGTAGTCTTCTGGTACAGGTACACCGGGGATTTCCATTGATGGCTGCTCAAGAGACATAGAAGCTGTCTCTGGAGCTGATAGTGCTACGTGCTCATCAGCAGAGCCTAATCCACATGCCTCTATAATGATTTGTCTTAATTGCGATTTAGTGATCTTCATGGTATACTCCTGTCATGACCCTCTTGGTCCTTATTTAGCTTTTTCTTTCGTTCATTTCATCAACCATCGTTAGATGATCTCTTATTGTCTCAATATCTTCGTCATAAGGGGCCCAACCTTCACCGGTTCGGTCGAAGTTGTCTTCATACACGCTGACAGCTAGATCGTACATATCATCGTCATGTAGCCTCAATGCCTCTTCCGGAGGCATCATGTCCTTGATACGCATGGCAACGCTTAAAATATCATCTTCGATAGTTGTCTGCATTCCGCTGGCTTCAGCTATTATTCTTCTAAGTTGTCGCTTTGTGATTTTCACTTGTCGCTACACCTTCTGACCGTAATCACCATTATTGAGCTTTGCCTCAATCTCTCTGACTGCTTCTACTATCGACAATGATATTCGTCGATCCAATTCAGAACTAGCAGCCATGGTTTCTTTGTTCCACGCAGCTTTAGGACGACCATCAAATAGCTCAGGGTTTTCGTCGTACATGTCACCCATATCTAGCATGAACCTTTCTGAGATATCAAATGCAGCGCCCTCGATCATTTCTTCGTAGTGACGCATGTCAGTAACTGATTCATTAATTTGCTTCTTTTGAAGCTTTACCTTTTCTTCTCTAATAATTCTTCTTAGTTGTCGTTTTGTAATTTTCATCCCATACTCTCCGCTGTGTATACGTTAAGGGCATTTTCATCATCGTCAAAATGCCAAAGTAATTCATCCCACTCATCTGCTTCAAATGAATATTCAGCTGACTTCGCAAGGTCTAGTGCGACGTCTTGAAGGTCAGTACCTGGATTGTCAGCTGCGTAATCTTGAAAATATTCATGAGCCCAATCTCCGAGTCTATGTAGGAGCTTGTCGATGTTCAACCTTTCGCGATCGGCTGCATTCTTAGCAAAGACCTTCTTATTGTATCTTAGGTCCTGCTTACCGAGCGTCTCATCTTCCAGCTTCTCAAAGTCTGCATTTGAAAGATTGCCACTTGGGCTCATGTTCAGACCGAGGCGCTTGACCAGATCAGGAAGGGCAGCATCAGGTGCCACGTCGCGTTCGCCATCGCCGAAAGTTAAAACCTCACCGGTATCTTGATTAACAACCTCAAGCGCTTCTCGAATAATCTGTCTTAGTTGTCTTTTTGTGATTTTCATGATGGTTGACCTACAAATCCTCGGCCGATATCTCTTATGATGCCTTCAAGCAGCGTAATTAGACCAGCGTTATTCACACCATCATCAAACAATTCATTCAAGATTGTCTCAATCTGTTCCACAGCTTCAGCTTGTCGAGCGGCGCTTACTGGAGGTGCCTGCTCTTGAAGCTTCGCCTTCTCTTCTTTGATAATTCTTCTAAGTTGTCTTTTAGTGATTTTCATTACTACTTCCCTTCGTCTTTCTTACCGAGCTTAGATCTAATAGACCTTAAGCCATTCAAGCACCAGGTCCAACCACCAACAACTTTTGATTTGCACCAACCATAAGCTACAGCAATCCAACCGCCTACTTTTGTCCAGTGACCTTTATGCCAATTCCAGATATCTGAGATTAATTCAGCACAGTGATCCCATACAAGATCTAAGATGTCTATAATAATCTTAAGTGGCGCGCTTAAAGTCTTTATTAGCGGATGCCTATCTCTTCTAGTCATAAGCCACGCAAGAGTGATACCAATCACGAGGCCCTCGATCCTTGGGTATCCATGTAAAATTGTAAGAAGGTCCCACACAAATAAGCCAGCACCCCCCAGTAACGCCCAAAGGCTAGTTGGTATAGTCTGGATAAAAATCCAGCATGTTTGTAATATTTCCATTTTTTTCTCCTTAGTCGTACATAGGTGGAGTATGTTTGATAGGCTTCTGCTTCTTACGTTCTTTCGCACCATTGTCTATTAGAACGGCAACAATATCATCTAGCGTAAATCCAGCTTGCTGGGCTTGGTCTGCTGTAATGTTACCAATCGCATCATCATCTTCAATGTTGATATTACTTGGCTTACCATTCTTTCTTCGAATTTGGAATTCCATCCCCTTGATCTCTTCAGGGGACGCATAGGAGTACGAAAGGCCTTGACCAATAACTTCTCTCTCTTTAACGTTGGGAGCAGTGAGGTGAGCCGTGTCAGCCTTATCCCCTTGATCATTCCCCCACGCCTCTTCTAGATCTTCCATAAAATCATAGACCGCATCCAGGTCCCAGTTATCGGGAACGACAGACCCTTTTGAAAAGCTACCATCATCCTTGCCAACCTTATCTACCCAGCCTGACATATTATCAAGGTCAAGGTCAAGGTTTTCGTAGTTGACATTTTCATCAGCCATGGCTCCAGCAATATCATTTGTTAGAGCATAGTTGGCGACCCTATTCATGACTTCAAGATCTTCATAGGTATTGACCATGATCGGAAGCATCTTTGTTTCTTCAGCCAATAAGGCTTCCCTTAGTATCTTTCTTAGTTGAATTCTTGTGATCCTCATTGATCCGTACTCCATTAATGACTTATTGTCGTTATTATATCTAGAAGACGCCATACAGAAAATATAACATGCTTCTAAAATTGAGGGCTTATAAGCGCCGCGCATGATTAGCGTATGACACTCATTTATAAGATCAAAAAAAGACCGGGGATCCGATCTTAAGGCACTCTCTGAAATAGCGACGTTATTCTTAATATAGTCAGCAAAGTCTGTACTAACGGCTGGTACCAATTGGTCTAACGTCTTTGTTAGAACATCACCAGCATCCCAATTGTCTCCAGAATTTATACACTCATACGCAGCAGTCTTCCCCTGCTCATTGGGCAGCGGTTGTACACTTCTTACAACGCCCATAGATCCCCGGTGCTTACACTCTGGGTTGTCATTAATTACGATATCTCCAGCAACTGGCTCAAATGTATGACTTTGAAAACCTCTCGCAGATATCTCCTTAATTAATTGAGCTACTATATTTCTCACAAGGCATTACTCCACTATACTGCTAAGTATTTCGCGCAGTCGCTCTTTTATACCCTTTTTGTATTCATTATGATATTGTGATGTCTTTCCATCTGTCACTTTAATCGTGGAGATCTTAGTATTAGAAAACCTAGAAGAACAAATGGTCAATGTAGACCTTAGATTTCTTTCACTATCGTCGTAAAAAATTAACTCACTTGGGTTGTATTTTTCGATATATCCTGATAAAACATAGGCCTTAGCAATAGACGTATCATCCATCGTGTCACCAACGGTATGGATATGTCTATCAGCGATCCCAGCAGATCTTTCATCTAAGAACCGCTTAATTTGTATTCGGTTAGATGATGAAACGTCTTTGTTTAAAGATGGGCTAAACGTCACTGCTTCGCCTGCTCGCGCTGTCACAATAATCACTAGATTGCTAGGATCAGCAGCGGCTTCCTTCATAAGACTAATCATCGGTTGTATCGTCTTTATCGTGTCAAGGTCAATTTGCATCGTTTGTGCATAATCAAATTCAAAGTCGTGACCAGCTGGTGGGTTTAAATCTTCAAGCAAAGCATAGTTTGCGGAATCAATCCACCAAAATCCCTCGCTAAACTCTACGAAGCAAATATTACTATCGAGTATAAAGTCTTCGAAATCTTCACTGCCTTCTTTGAACCTAGCACCAATCAGTGACCCGGTTTCCGCCAGGGTATCGTCAAAATCAAAAGCAACAATTTTATCTACTTTTCGTAATACCATCCACTTGAATAATAACAATTCATAGGCAAATGTACAAAAAGCCTTAAGGCTACTTTTTATCTTCTTGACGCTCAACAACTCTAATATTGATCTGTGGTTTATAGTTTTCAGGAGTTCTGTCTTCAATTCCGTTAAAATCACACTCATTCGGAAAATAATAAAACACAAACTCCTTGTTAGGAAGATGCATGGCGACCTGACTGGTTGTCGTCATTCCTAGATCCTTTGGTACCCTGCGCAACATATTGTTGTTAGAATCTGGATCAAAATGTTGCTTCGCCAAAGCAGGGGCAACATCATTAAAGTCTTCTATGTCAGCTAACTCTACCTCTGCTTGCGACTTTCTAATTTTTGATGATAAGTAGTCTGCAGGACGGCGGTCAGGAGTATACCCTGCTCCATCATGGTCTTTACCGTGATTTGTTCTAACATCAAATCCAGTTGTCGGGTCAAGTCTATTAATGACGGGTGTGTGTTCAGATGACATTTCTATGCTATATACTGCATCTGGCGTGCCTACAAATGTGTGGCCTTTAATTCCTCCCATGAACCCCACAAGAGACTTGACGGCATCATCTATAGTTGAATGCTTAAGCGCTTGTATCATTCTAGGTCCATCATCTGATGTGACTTTACCTTTAGTCTTGTCCTTAGCCTTTTCATCGTCAGCTATTGACAAAGCGGAATTAACGACTCCTAGACCGTGAGAGTTCATACCTTCAGCGTAACCTGTATCTAAATCTTCAAAATAGACAACTTCTGTTTCACCATCGTCACCTAGCTCCCTAACAATCTTTACTCTTGCGTGGTAATTTCTGTCCCTTGATTTTGCTAGAACATTTTTTCCATCAGTTTCTCCAGCTACTATGATACACTCTTCTAGCTTTTCAGTGGTAGATAATCTAGTCAAAACTGCTTCTAATAGTCGATTAGAGATGTCATTATTCTTTTTCACGGTAAAACCCCATAACTCTTGAATTTAAATATGCATAAACAGCGCATTCAATTCTATATAATAATAATGAAATGAACATGGGCCTGTCACGGTTTCGACAGGGTAAAGAAAGAGAAGAGTGCAAGTAACCAACGGTAACAAGTGGTTTGACAATGTTACAAAACTTTAATTGCCAATAACGACAATTACGAATACGCCCTAGCGGCTTAATCGGGTGGTTTCCTAAGACCATCTCATCAATTTAGGATAAGTGGGTGATTCCACCTAAATAAAAAAAATCAAAATGGTTCCCTGATCAAACTTACCTCACTTAGAGATAGGTGGATACATTTTGTATCGGGTGGATTTCCAAGGTCGCATAGGAAATGGGAAAATTTGCGAATACCTTTCTAGTTTGGGAATAAATTAGATAAACTTGTGAACGACTTAACTGAGACTTTATTCTGGACGCGGGTTCGACTCCCGCCGGGTCCACCATTTATCTTTTCGCTTGTACGTATAAAATTGCGTATGAGCGAAAAGATAACAAAGTATATTTGCAGTATTTATAAAGACAGGCCTAAGCCATGTGTGGGCTATCCTTGGAACCACGCTAACTCTCATTTTAAAAAATGCATATTTATAGACATAGAGAATAAGAGTCTGCGAACTATGGAAGAGCAACTAAAGCTAAACACTGCAGATGAAATTAGCGATTACTGTGTTAAGTGCGGTGCTTGTTGCCATTACGGGCCGGCGAGATGTTCTAAGCTCATAGTGATACAAGAACCAGAGTGATATATTTAGTAATATGAAATTTACTAAATCAGATTTTGAAGATGTATACGCAACAGCACGAATGGCTCATGTTGGTCAAAAGCGCAGATCAGGTGAAGATTATTTCTCCCACCCTTCAGAAGTTAGAAATATCGTAAGGAAGTTCTATCCAAGGGATCATGCGGCACAAATGGTCGCATTGCTGCATGACTCTCTAGAGGACGCCCCAGGATCTACAGTCGAAACGGTAGAAGAAATGGAGCAATTTATAAAGGGGTCTATACAGGATCCAGCAGCTGGTGAAGTTGTTATAAACGGAGTGAGGTCACTTACTCATGAAAAAAACACACCATATGCAGACTACGTTGTGGATCTATTAAACGACCCTCTCGCGCTTAAGGTAAAGCTTGCAGATATGGTACATAATCTAAGCTCAACACCTACTCCACGTCAAAAACAAAAATACAAGAAGTCAATAGAGATGCTGTCAGACGCTGCCGGTGGATTGCCTACAGGGATTAGCTCGGAGCACTGGAATACTCTAACATCTCTTACAGAGCCAGAAGAAATGCTAGAGCTTCGCGGGGTCATCAAAGGACTGCTACTACTCTAGGCCACCCATCATTGTTATTGCAATAAGCCCCGGGATTCTTTGTTTCATATATACACCTGAGAACAGCGTGTCTGCGCGGCCACCGACATATGAGAATGCTGACTCTAATCTCCTCGACACATCAGGATCAGACGCCATCATTTCATCGACTATTAACAGTAATGTACCAGTCGTGGCACTCCCTCGTGGGACAGGACAAGGCGATGACCTTAAGCAGCCTTGGTATACTAATGAACCTAAATCGTTTCTATCCACATCCTTTATGATCGTAGACCCGATAACGATTCTACCTGGAGCCTGCAGGCACCTTTCCAAATCCTTACTATCGAAAGTTTGAATCTCCGTGTGCTCACTTGCTAACTTCAAAACCTGCGCGAATAGTTTAGCAAAGTTTCTATTTGCCGCTGGAAACATGTTAAGCATACCCACTTTGCCTCTAAGAAGCTGTAGTTGCTTTTCATTATCTATAATAATATGAGGTTCTCCAGATATATCAGAAGTTAAAGCGGTGTAATTTCTTGCTATAGCTGGATTCAGGAGCTCCTGAGCAGTTGGCTTCGATATGATATACACAACCTTACCAGCCGCCTCGATTGACCCGAGGTACCTAGACAATGAGCCATGCAGTTCATGACTAGCAGATCCGGTTCCTCCTCCTCCGCCAGCCATAACGAATAGCCAATCAACCTGACCTATCCTTGTTCGAATCGCATCTTCTACAAATGCGCTATTCTCACTTAGCACCTTCTTACCTAGATCAACATCTTTTCCAACTCCGTCTGCGCCAGGAACAAGGACGAAGTGGTTTTCCTCTAATCCAGCTGGCTGATCTTTTTCAGTTGTATTAACTAGAAGCGTCTTATTAAACCCAATATCCAAAAAAGCCTTAGCTAACTTTCCGCCACCTCCGCCGACTCCAATAAACCCACATCTAATTGCTGACTTTGCAGAGTTATCAGATAGTAGGCGCTCGTCGCCCTCTGCTGGATCGTCGTCGTAGGCCATGACAAAGTCAAAGTCTTCTGACTCATCTGGTGTATTTATATACTCATCATCTTTCTTCTTATCGTCAGTAGACATATCTAATTTAAACTCCGTAATTACTTTTTTTTTAAGGAGATAGCGCAAGCTATCTTCTCCTTTTGTCATTCCGTACAGCGACCATGTACCAGAGGCCATAAAAAACTACCTCCATATTATATTAAGTATAAAGCACTGGTAAAAGCTTCCTATAGCCACCCTATAACCATAACTGTACAGCTATCATTATAAACGATAGCGCGATACAAATTGTAGTCTTCATGCTGAACATTGACTCGCCTAAAAACAACCACGTAAAGATAGGGAAAGTTAAATAAGACAACGCGAAGCCAAAAAAACGTACAGACCATGCGGATTCGTTAAAAGCTTCATATCCAAATTTTGTTCCAAAATATGCTGCCATGCTAATCGGGATAGCTAGTACTAGCATGATTTGAAAGCTCTTTGAAGACACCTCACTGTTAACAAACTGTAGGTTTGTGCTAAACCATATCATAATCTGAAGTGCTAAAAAACATAAGAAAGAATATATAAAATTTAGCGATAACATTAGCCACCCGCATGATTGATTATTTGACTGTCAACAATAACAAGCTCGTTGTTGACGATCATATTGTAGAACGTTCCGTATTCATTTTCATGAATGCTTACCACTAAACCACTACGTCCGTCGAGGGTGGTAATAAGGTCACCTGGCCTTATGTTAAATCTTTCTTGCATGGTGTTAAGTATTCTAGCTCTACCTTGAAGACACCGGACGGTGTTAACACTTCTGCAATACACCCGTATTTTGACAATAGCAGAACCGGAGACTTTGTTTTGTGGTACGACAGATAGTCTAGACTTAATTGACCGTAAATCTTATCCAGCTCTATAAAATACAACACGTGAAACCTAGACCCTTATGAACGCATGAATTTCGCAATCTTTGTATAGCGTATTTTCGCTCATTACGTCAATCGCTTTTTTAAGATTAATGACGTTACTAAAAAATGGATGCTGATCTCGTAGGTCCTTTTCTCTTGGAGAAGAAACCACTACGCATAAAGAACCTTCAGGCGGATAGCTTCTTAATAACACTCCGCTGTCTATATGACCAAGCCTTGAATCGTCTATTCTCCTAACTAAAGAACCTTTTTTGATCATAAACTAAAAGCCCAGGTCATCGATACACTTGATTCTTTCTGGTAATAGATCGTCTATAATTTGCTTGGCGGTCCTATATTCTTCAGAAAGTACACTAAACGAGTGTCTTAGCCAGTACTTATATACAGATTTGTCGTATGTTATAACGCTAGCCTTTTGGTTCGTGACTTCTATGATCCATTCCTTAATGTCTTCTTCATCTGTTGTCTCAACAATAAAGGGACATTTACCAGAAGGTACCAAAATAGTCGCAGGCACAGCTTGAGATGTCCCTTTTTGACCCCAGTTTTTTGTGCTGCTTTTTCTTACCCTTGCTTTTCTTTTCTTCTTAACCATTTGTGTGCTATCCCTTCTTTGATTTTTTTAAGCGGCGCTTTCTCGCCTTTGGCTTCCTTTTTTTTGAATGCCCTGTTTTAGTCTTCTTCGTTATACCGCCATCTAGCGACGCATGCTCTTCGTCAAATGCTCTTTTAGCTTCTTCTCTTAGCTTAGCTTTTTTCTTGCATATTTTTTTTGCACGCTTTAAAATCATAGACCTGCTTATTTGTCCCGCTCTGTCTATGTATAAAATACCGTCAAGGTGATCAACTTCATGTTGAATGCATACGGCGGCGTACCCTGTGGCTGTCAACTTCTGTTTTTTTCCATGGACATCTACATACTCGACAATACAAGCGTCGAGTCGCTCTACAAACCCATCGACTTCAGGAATAGAAAAACATGCTTCCCTATTCCGCTGTGGTTCTCCGAACACCTCTAGAGTAGGGTTAATCATCACAAGCGACTCTAGGTCATCAGATATGCTTAGCAACTTTGGATTAATGCATATGACTCTTTTAAGAGCACCAATCTGTGGAGCTGCTAACCCATATCCTTGTAGCACCGCAAAAGTCTCAGTGAGATCATTAATCGCGGCTCTGTCTTCCTGCGTCCAAGCAGCAAATGAAGGTAAGCTACTTGAAACTCTTCTAAGCTCGCGGGGATGCTCTATGACGCTTAACACTTTTCTATACAATTAATTTCCCTCATTATCCTTGCTAGAGTTTGACGGAAGATCCATAATCCAAACCACAAAACATAAAAATGATGTTAAGGAGCTCATAATAACTTGATCCCTAGACCCTAATGCAACAAAAAAAGAAGCTATGGTGACGTTCATGAAAGCTAATACCATGAACAGCTTCCCCTTTATTGACTTAGGGATCATTCGCTTGGCACGCTACGCTTTTTTGCTGCGCGGCGAGGTTTAGACGGCGCATTCTTCTTTTTTGTATCGGTCTTTTTAGCGGTGGCCTTTAACGGCCTATCGGCTGCCGGTGTATGCCACTTAGGAATAGCGCTGTTCTTGACCTTATTACTCTTACCACTATCTCTGTCCTTGGGCTGAGATTCTTGCTTAGGGAAGAAGCTTAAAAAATGACTGACGTCTATAGACATACTTTCTTTCTTACAAAAGTTCTCCAGACTTTCAGGTGTTTTTATTCCCATTGCTTGAAACCACGAAGAAATCTTATCTTCTGTTATTTTTCGTCTAATTAAGAAAGAGCTAAAGCTTCTCATCCTAAATCCCAACCCCTTCTTCATCAATAATATCTGCAACACTTTCCTGGAATCTTGGATCTAAAGCGATACGTTCAACCTCTGCCAAAGACAGACCGTACACCTCAACAAGCGGAGATGCTAGTTTGCGCATACCTTGCAAAAAATAATTCCTAGCAGCAGAATGTTTCATTGGAAAACCGTTTTCAGACATAATCTCTGCAATTTCACGATAACCATAACCGCCGCGCTCGCTGACAGTTGCATATCCGTTTTCGGCCTTAAATCCTTTTGGCATACTCATTTTGAGCTCCTTGCTTCAATCTTCTTTTTCATAGACTTAGTGATAGGGAAATTAACATGATCAGCTTTATTTTCCTGTAAACCGAACCGTAATCTAATGATGTTTTCTTCACGAGGAGTCAGTTTTTTCAAAGCGATGACCAGCATTGCTCTAATCGAAACCTTATCTAGCTCATCGCCTGGATCTGTATCTGTAACACCTCCTACGACCTCTGCAAACGTTCTGCCACCAGAGCTGTCACGTGAAATTGAACGATCCAAAGATACAGCATGAGAACCAGATTTATAAATCGCGCGTAATGTGTTTAGGGGAATGCCTACAGATGCAGCGACTTCCTCTGCAGAAGGTGCACACTTAAACTCAGAAGTGTACTCTTCTTTAAACTTTTGAGCTTTATACATAATCGCCCTCGCGGAGGACGGCATCTTGATAGCCCCAGACTGTCCTGCGACATGGGCCTGGACTGCCTGCCTAATCCACCATACAGCGTATGTGCTAAACTTAAAGCCTTTTCTCCAATCAAATCGATCAACCGCTCTAATTAAGCCAAGGTTAGACTCCTGAATTAGATCCTCAAAAGAGCAACCTTTATCACGGAATTTCTTCGCAATTGATATTGCAAGTCTAAGATTTGCTTCAATCATACGGTTTCGAGCGCGCTCATCGCCATTCTCTATGGCTTTCGCTAGTTCAACTTCTTCTTCACGAGACAAAAGAGGTCTTTCGCCAACTTTGTCAAAGTACGTATCTAAAATCATAAATACCTCCAAGGTAGTTTAAGTTTGTAATAGGGAACCATTCCCAACCAACATATAGATTATACCACGTACTAGCGCCTTCTTACACGATTGTTGCGATTTTTTGCATTTTTATTTACAAAAGCTGAATGAGCCAGCCTTCTGTTTTTACGAATTTCTAACTCGCGGTGTAAATAGCAGATCTCAATCTCGACCTGCTTTACGGAATCTAGAAACCCTTCCTCCTTTTTGTGGAAGAAGCTCGACCTTCTCGACTCAAGATTAAACATATCTCGCTGAATTTTGTCTTCTTTTGCATACGGGATATCTTGCAGGTTGACATTAAATTTTCTCATTATTTCTCCAAAAGATCTTTCTCTTCGTCCTCTACCATCGAGCATCCGATAGAGAGTAAGTTTATAGCAACGCTGAACGCATTTTGTAGAGCTAACCTTGTCACTCTTACTGGGTCTAATATTCCTTGTTCTATTAGGTCACAAACCTCTCCACTAACTCCATTATATCCTAAACCGGGTATATTTTCAGATATTTTTTCTAAAACAACGTCTAAATTACCTCCGCAGTTTTTGGTAATTTGTATCAATGGCTCACGAGCAGCCTCTAAAACGACAGTTTCCCCTACAGTCTTTGTGCCGGTTTTGAGCTCTACCTGAGCAAGACGTGCTAATAACGATCCACCCCCAGCTACGACGCCTTCTAGCATCGCTGCCTTCGTGGCGTATAAGGCATCTTCGACGCGATCTTTTCTTTCACCAATTTCAGCCTCAGTTGATCCACCAACACGAAGAATCCCTACGCCGCTATTTAGCCTTCTTAATCGACGCCTTAGCACTGTGGCTAAATCATCATCAGCATCTTTCATAGCATGAATAATTTGGTTCTCTCTTTCCTTTATCTCTGAAGAAGAGCCAGACGCATCCACGATAATTGACCTGAACCTAAATGATGTAATCTTCTTACAAGACCCTAGGTCTTTAAGCGTGAAATTTCTCCATGTAGCTGGATCTGTTGACATCAGCTCGCAGCCTAGTAGCGTACATAGATCCTTCAGGGCCTCAAGTCTGGCGTTTCCAAACTCTGGAGCTGCTAGCACACAAGACTTTATGATATTTTTTGTAGTATTCATTATCAACGCCTGCATGGCATCACCCGTCACCTCCGGGCTTACGATGACTAACGGTCTATTGTCTCTTGCTGATTCTTCCATGAAGTGCATTATATGAGATACAGACGATATCCTTTGGTCAGTTACAAGAACTGCAGGGTTCGATAACTCGCAAGCCATCCTAGATGGCTTATTTACGAAATACGGAGAAGTATATCCTCTATCAATCTCACACCCATCCACAACATCTAAAGTAGACTGAAAACCTTTAGCTTCATCTACCGTAACAGTGCCGTGATCCCCAACAGCGTTTAACGCGCTTACAATAAGCTCAGCTAATTCAGGTTCATTATTTACAGATATATTCGCGACACGCTTAAGATCTTCATCGCTCTTAATAGGGACTGCTTCTGCAATAACTTTCTCTTGTAAGGAATTAAACGCAGTCGTCATCTCTTCCTTTAGTAGTCTTAGATCATATCCAGAACTTAGAGCAGATAATCCTTTTTGATACATCGCGTTTGCAAGTACAGTGGCAGTCGTTGTACCGTCCCCTGCTTCTTCAGCAGTTCTTTGAGCTGCTTCCCTGACTAGATTAACACCTAGATTTGCAAAGCGGTCGCGTAAATTAACTGCCCTTGCAACTGTCACACCATCTTTTGTCAGCGTCGGTGGACCATCAGAACGCTCAATTAAGACATTTTTTCCACTAGGTCCCATGGTAACCTTAACAGCGTTCGTAAGCTTCTCTACCCCTACAGAAACCTTATCCTTGGCTTCTTGATCAAACGCTATTATTTTGTAAGAATTATCAATCATCCTTTAAGCAACCTCTTTACAGACACACCTTCTGTAACCGTCCTATTGATAATTCGGCGATCTTGCGTCACAACATTTATAGCAATCAATAGGTCACCTTGTCTGCATGCAACCTCATTTTCAGATATTAACCCTTGCTGCCTCAAGGCTTGTAACTCATCAGCAGGTAAAGTATCTTCTACCATCTCTTAACTCCTTAAATGGCCCAGAGTAATTGTTCCAAGCCTTATCGGTAATCATACTTTTAAGATCCATGTCAGTAAAGGTGCTACGTAATGTTTTAAGTGGTAGTTGCGCAAAAGACATCTCTACCTGAGCGTACTCATCATCAGTCATTCCTTCTAGCTTAATCATCTTAAGATTTTGCTTATACGTCTCGTTAACGCATACGTCCCTAGAGCTAAAAAAGTCATCTAGAGCGCCTGGCTTGGTAAGAAGCTGAGCGGCACGCTTATTACCAATTCCTCTAATCCCTTGAATGTTATCAGCTCCGTCCCCTCTTAGTGCTTTCCACTCGGCGTATGGATACTCTGGCGGCTCTCTGTAGTCTTTCTTTATAGGGTTGTATAACTTTAGGTTACTGGCATCTTGACACAACTGTATGAAGTCTGTGTCACTTGAGACAACTATCTTTTCATCTTTCTGAGGTATCAAACGTAACGATAAATCAGCAATCACATCATCTGCTTCCATCTCTGCATGCCTCATAACAAGAAATGGCACACTGTCTTTTATCATTTTGATAGACTGCTTTCTTTGGGCGTTGAAATTATCCTTATCATGATATTCTCTGGTGCCCTTGTAGTCAGGTTGCATCTTCATTCTTTTCTTTGGGTACCCATCGAGAACGAAGTATACGCAGTCAGGTGAAAATTTCTCCACTATAGGCTTAACACTTCTGAAAAATGTATGAACGATCACATGATCATAACTTCTTCTATAACATGAATGTCTAGCTCGAAAAAGTAAATTATTAGCGTCCAAAATTAAGTGCTTCATAGTTAAATTTTCATCCTTGCCTTTCTTCCGTTTCCCAAGTCAACTTCAGCAAAGTGACCTTTTTCAGAAGTCGATTTACTATTTTTGGTTTTCCCAATTGGTCTTTCAGCAGCGGGCACGTGCCAACTCTCCATCTCCATCAGGTCTTCGTCTATTGGGTCATCTGTCTGCTGAGTTTTATCGTCAATATGCTCGAAAACAGAAGACGAAGTAACAGCTTGATCAACTAGGATTGATATAGCAGATGATGCTCTATCAATCATAAAGTCTTTCATTTTTTCAGGTGTCTTAAAAAGATCAATCTTCTCAGGATCAACCTCCACCCTCTTAGTTTCGCCACCAGACGATCTCACTGCCAGTATATACGTTGATTTAAGACCAGACAATGATGTCCTATCGATTCTCTCCACAACTTGCGCCGGTAAAACTTTCTCGGTTTTAGTTGCCAAAAAATAGACTATGCTGCCTACAGAAAAATCACACGAGGTCATTTATATCCTCCAATTGAATGCTATATGAATCTTCTTTATTATACCACATACTAAGCTTTTGTTCAGCCTTTAGTTTGGCAGCGGTGGTTACCGAGCTTTTTAAATCTGATTCATATTTTTCGATAAATGATTGTCTAACGTTTCTAAAGCTACCCACTAAAGGTTTACACTTTTTAAACGCAGAAGACTTCTTAAGCCTTGCTTTTCCTCGCGACCCTGGGGATGGGTCATAAAAGTCTTTAGGCACTAAATCGGTGAACAATAAAACCGCAGTATTCTTGTGCTCTCTGTCAAACAAAAGGTATAGGAAGTCGCATCTCCCTTTTTTCTCTAGCGTGGCCTTATCAGCCTGTAGTGACCATGACCCAGTCTTACCGCGGCAAACAACTTTACACTCTACTTCTCGATCATTAAGGCTACCGATGACGATATCCGCCATACCTGTTCTACCATCGCTAGAACATTCACCTACAATACTAGATATAGCCTCTGCAAAGAAGTGCTCTTGTGCAGCAGATATTAGAATGTTCTTCCTACCAACGTCATTACCTATATCAATACCGTAGCTCTTATAAAGACTAGACATATCTTCAAAGAGACTCGAGATTTTTTTGATTGCGCTTATGGAAGACGCACGGTCAAGATAATTCATTTATGTAGCTCCATGCTGTTATTGCATTGTTTATTATTTTAACATATGCAGCATGAATTTACACGAATGTTATGAGGTTGTATTTTCTCTTATATTTTCTGTTATCTTCTCGCCCTTTTGCATAGCTTCGCTTAAGGGTTCGAGACCTAAAGACTGTCTAACTTGGTCATATAAGCCTGAAGGAAGATTGTCTCTTAAGGTATTCATGTTACCGTACTGATGAAGATCTAGATCAAATATTGGTAGAGGAGCACCATCAGGACCCACTTCTTCTTCACCGGTCTCCCTAGACTCAAACATGAAAAGAACCTTAGGCATCGTTTCATCAGGCGGGACAGCAATAAATGGAATATGGGATGTTACCCCTTCTTCTGTTTCTTCGTAGTAGATCTCAGGGACCCATTGTTTATTCATGGAACTCATTTCGCTTATTTCTCCTATCGATTGATTATAAGTGAAGATAGAAGAAATAAAAGAGAATTAGATAGTAAGTAAATCGTTTTTAAACTTCATGATCATATCGTGGTACTGCTTACCCTTATCGCTTACGCTCGATAACTTAACTAGATCTTTTTCGCTCATTTCAGCGACTAGTCCTAGCAGCTCTCCAAGCGCAGCTTCTCTAGCTTTTGAAACAGCGTCGCTAAACGTAACTGCCAATATGCCTTTTTCGATAAGCGGCATCCAGCTTTCCATGGGAGAGTCTGGTGGTATTGCAGCTGCATCAGGGTGCTGCTTTAGATCCTCTAAGATTGATTGACCTTCTTCATCGCCACTTTTTATTTTAGCCATTTGTTCTTGAGCTATTTTCCTTGCTTCAGCCAGAGGTGCGGAAAGGTCTGTATCGTATTGCTTTAGCTGGTTTACAAATTGGTCTGCAGCTGGAAAGTCTTGTACTTCTGAGATTTGTGTTAAAAGATTAATGATAGCCTTTCTTTCCTTTAGGATCGCGTCTATTTCCTCTTGCTTACTTCCAACTATCTCCTGCCACTGCGCTTCATATTGTTCAGCAAGACCAGTTCGTTGTAAGTAGTCATTCGCTAAATCTTGCTTTACATCATCAGAAGGCTCTTTTACAGGTTTACCTTTTTCTTGCTCCATAAGAATACTTTCTAGATCGTCCAAATAATCTATAGCTTCCTGCTGGAAAAATAGGCCTTTCATAGCATCGGCTATAGATTGACCTATGTTTTGAGTTGACGCAGCATCTAGCTGATACTTTTCTGCATCTCTAGTGCCTAAAATACCGCCCATATATTCATCAGCAACATCTTTGAGCGGCTCGTCAACAGAGCCCCAAGCGGCTTTTGCTAATCCTTTACCAACGAAGTACGCAGGAGCAGCAAAAAAGCCAAAAAACTTCGCGTCTTCGCTCTCGAACGTATCGTCAACGTTCTTCATGGCTTCACCCATTTCAGATTTGTACTTTTCTCTTTTTTCCCTATAACGCTGCTTAACCTCTGCTCGCTTTTCGTCACTTGTTGCTAGAGAATATTTCACAACATCAATACTAATAGATAATGAATCCTTGAATGCGACTTGAGCTACCTTAAAAACATCAACCCACGGGCCGACGAATGTATTAAAGAGGTTATCGAAGCCTGGATCTATAACTCCCGAACTCCAGCCAAGACCCCCATCTTGCTCTAGTAGCATTTTTCTTATTTGTTTTCTGACGAAAAGCTCTTCGTTTAAATCATTCTTCATGTGGTAACCTCAATCTAATACCTGTCTTGCCATAATAAGTATCAATCACTTGATGCTCGAAATCGTTTATTGAGTGCTTTTTAGTTATAACGTCACGGGTTGAAAATAAACATCTTTTATTTGGTGGCAAACTCAGCAGCAAAATCTTCTTTAGATCAACCCATGTTGTAGCCCCGCACTCATATGCAACATCCATCGCTTCTTTAAGACACACAGAGGAAGTTGTTTTCTTCACTTCATAACACCAATTATTGGTAAAGGTATAGGGTTCTGCTTTAAAGCTTTTTGCTCTTTTGCCAAATACTTTTGACTCACTATCCTTATTTTCACACTTTTAACATAAATGTAAAATCCTGGATTTGTAGCTTCATTAATGATCCCATTCGCAAAAAGAAGCTTACTGATAATACAGTCTAAAGATATATTACCAACCCTGTAGTCTTCTATCTTTTCGCTGTGTACGGTCGCTAAATCGAATTCTTTACAATCAGTCAGTCGAAAGCCTCCGCCTATGGTAGCAGGAAGCTCAGAAACCAACGCAGAAGTCATTTTACTTAGGTTACTACAGGTTTCTATATTACTTGAGCCCAGGAAGTGAAGGCGTACTGCCCTCCTAACGATTACCCTTCTTTTATTCTTGCTTGACTTAAACCGTATCTTTGGTGAGGTAATCTCTAACTGCAACCATGAGTGTGACCCAGGTAGAAATGGCCATCTACTCTCTAGGTATTCTTCTAGCTTTGTAAGCGATACCAGCACCTCATCGTGATACAAGGGATCTATTCTTTTAGCTATATCTTCTGCAGATACGGTATTAGTACCTAGATCAAATTTCGTTCTAGCATACGAAAATGTATTGGTATCTTTAAGCCTGACGTATACTTTCACACACTCATAAATCGGATGCGCAACGTAGACTTCTTCGCTTGTTAATAGCGAAATAATCTCGCTGTGTGGTAGTCTGTAAATGAGCTTAGAGGGTTCACGTAGCATTTAGATAACTACATAGAAAGCTTATCTGCTTTGCGTAGTTTTTGGCGTAGATAATTCAGCATGCCATTTAAACTAGATCTATCAGCAGTACCTCGGCTACAGGAATCACGTTGAACTGCTACATCACTAATGCGATCCTGTATGTCTAACCGGCACTTTTTGGATCCAAACTTTACGATCGAACCATCCAAGCACCGGTGGTCATCATTTATTGTCAGCGTCTCAAGAATCATTAGCTTTGTCGATAATGTATTCGCTATTTCACCAACAATAATTGGGGCCTGCTCTCCCCCACCATCTACGCTAGGGATAGATTTTTCAGCAGAAGCTTCCTTCTTTTTAACCATGGTCAAATCAACGTCTGCGTCTTCAGGACGAGGCGCGTCTACACCTTGAGTGCCACCCGTCAAAATTGATGCGATTGAGCTTAGGTAGACGTACAATGCGCGGGTATCTGCTTTCCCAAGCTTGTCGAAGTAATCCTCTAGCTGACCTGAGATATCTTCGTCTTTTAGACTTCCGCCCGCTCGAAGATTGTTTATTTGTTTTTTGACTCCATCGAAATCGATCGTATCAGGAATTTCTTCATCTGACTTGACCTCGAACCCTTCTTTGTCATCCTTATCTTTATCTTCGTTAGGCTTTGGCTTTGGCTTAATGTCGGCTTCGGGCTCTTCTTTATCTTCGTCTTCATCTTCATCTTCTGCTTCGTCAGTAAGCCTACGGCCATCCGGATCTTCTTTTGACTTTTTAGCTTTTAGATTATTCTTGTCTATTTCAGAAGCGATAGCGTCTTGTCTTTCTTCTTCTTCAGACTGCTGTTCAGATAAGATTTCTTTAGCGATTTTTCCGGCGATCGAATCTATGTCTAGTCGACTCATTTTTTTGTGCCTCTTTTATTAACTTTAGAGTATCTAACCGAATTTTGCCACTTCTCAGAGTACAAATCGACCTTTTTCCTAAATAAGTCGTCTTCATATCTCTTCTGCATAATCTTGTTTTTGTTTATTTTATTCTGCTTTCTTCGCTCTAGATCTTTAATAAATTTATCAAAAGATGCCATTTTCGCTCCTAAATTTTACGGCTAAGGAAAGATCGGCAGGTGCTGAGCTTTCTAGTATCCATGATATAACTTGGCAATCTTCGATTTCCAAACTATACTCGCCTTCTACTGTGAGGAGTCCTGGTACTTTTAAAGTACTTAGTCCTTTTAAGAAAGCTTTCTTTACGTTAGATGTTGTAATAGCAAGCGTATATGTATCATCAGAATGCTTAAGCATACCGAGTTGTCCTCTCACTGAGATAGGTAAGCCATCGTCGGCGTCTAGTAAGGACATTACTATAGTATCCACACCATTAGTAGACGTAGATCTACCTGTTGTTACGGGCATGTCTATATCTAACAAATCTTGAAGATCATCAGAAATTATTACGTTATCAGGGTTTGATAGCACACGCTCATATTCTTCGTTTAATACCTTCACTGTCACATCACTCATAATCAGTAAATCCTATTAACGTAACATCATCGTACACACTATCACAATCCGACGCGTATTCTTTATCAAGCTCAGTCACACGATTAACATCATGAGTCCAAACCTCTATTGTTACGTCATAACCCTCAATAGTGATCTTCGCAAAATGTTGCGTTTTTTGCTCAATTTCGGTGAGGTGCTCTATGAACAGAGCTCGCTTGTCTAAGGAGTCGAAGCTAAATTTTCTACATAATCGCTCGGGATCATCAGCTACTTCCCATACATTAGAGACAGCTTGCAGAGGGAGAGTGGACTCTCTTATAAGACCATGAACATTAATAGACGCCTTTGACTTTGCGCGGGAGTCACATTCATTTAGATAGTCATTCATAAGAGAGCGGATGTCCATAAATTACTCCGCAGCAGACAGAGATGCAACTAGCGTCTTCATCTTTTTTGCGTCCGGTAATCTGGTGAAGTAATCTTTTGCACGATCCAAAAGCCCAGGAGTCAAGGAGCTAAGCTCTTTTTCGGGAATGCCTTGCTTCTCTGCATCCCTTAGCATAGACTTATACACATTGTTTAGAAAGCTATCCCACATAAACTGCCTAAATGATTTTAAGCTATAAGCTTGATCAGAGCCGAGAAGCTCCGCTGCATCTTCAGGATCTATTAGCTCTAGTTGCACCAGCCCGTTAGCGTAGAATTGCATCGCTAAGTCTTTTATGGCTTTTTCATCTTTTGGAAAGTGTACTGCAAACAAGCGCATTTTCTTTAAAGCTTCAGCTTCTAGCCTTTTGGCACCGCTGACGCTTATCCCCAGGTCTTTAGCAACATCGTGTAAAGTGCCTTCGTCCTTAAGCGGATCAGCCTTAACTTCTTCAAATTCATCTTGAGGTACCTCAGACATTCCCTGCATGGATTCATCATCATACTCATTACCATATAAATCTTTATCTGACATTTTTGACTGCTCGGATAAAAGATCGATAATCATCTGATTTCTAATTCGTGATCTTACTTCTTTCATGTCTTCCATATCTTCTTCCTTTTTCTCTTCGCCTCTTTCGGAATCAGCCACGTCGCCGACTGTACCAAGATCAATAATCTCAATACCTTGACTAAGATTATCATCTACAACGCTCTTTACTTTTCCATACACTTTTTCAACAACGTCCTTTTCATCAGGAAGCTCGTTGGCTAGTGCAGCTATAGCAGCTGATAACTCTTTTCTAGTTACCGGAGTAAACTCTGGATCATCAATAGGCGGAGCAATATCGGATAACTGCACGGCGGCCTGTGGTGTTGCGTCCAGAGGTAAAGGAGAAGGATCTGTTTCGATAGGCTCAGCTTCTCCGACCGCCTGTCCGGCTCTTAAATTATCTAAGTCGCTATAAAGAGAATAGCTATCCTCAAATAAAAGCGTTTTGATTTTAGACTGTAATCTCTCAAACTTAAACGATGACATAATAATATACCCTAACTATTCACTCTAATAAATATGAAGCTGACCCAGGGTTTGCTTTCCTAAACTCACGAGAGCTAACGACCTACCTCTATCATAGCATATCCCGCGCCGAGTGTAAGGCCGACGCCGGCGACTACGCCGATTATAAAGACCCACTCCTTTGACATCTTAGGGGCAACTGCTTCATTTTCTAAAAACTTAATATAATCACGCTGATATAGAATTTGTTCAGTATGCATATTACCTATAATCTTTTTAGAGTCTAGACAATTGTTCAACAAAAGTTGCTTTTGGTTCACGGCTGATGCTACCGCGGAGTCTAGCTTGGCAGCGCAAAAGCTGTCTGCTTGCTCTAGTCTAACAGTCATTTCAGCTGCCTTTAAAGTAGGTATAAGCACTCCGTTGAATGGAGCTGTCTGACCCTTCTCTAAGGGAGTGGGATTCGGCCCGTCCGCGAGCACTATCGCAGGGTGAAATATAAGACAAAAACATACCCACCCGCAAAATAAATTCGTTAAAATAGCTTTCATACTAAATTTTAAAGAATAACCTACTTGAGTAAATTCAAGCCAGCTAATTTCTCCCATCTTTCGCTAATAGACTTACCTTCTTTTTTTACGTCCTGATTAACTGGCATCAAATAGTTGATCGCACCAGCTACTGCTTCAGGAGGCGTTTTTGTAAGACCTGTTGGATCACCAGCGTCGGCTGCCTGAGGCATGCTGGTTCTTGGGTGGGACCCGGGCCCAGCGATCTTGCTTAGGTTATTTGCGAAATGTTCAGCAGCAGCCTCAGGTGTTGCTTCTTCTATCAGACCAGCAGCTTGTAATTTCTGTGGTGTTGTTTCAGACATACCCTCTAGTGCCATAGCCTTTATATCTTCCTTGCTCATATTATATACATTCTCGCCTTTGAAAGGCTTTGTTGGAGACTTACCATATAGCGCGAGATTTATAAAGTGTGCTAACCCTAAAGCTCCATCGGCGTCTTTAACACCTGGAGCCTCTAATGAAGCAACTTCGACTGTAGCGTCAGGATTCGTGGTAATAAACTGACTCCAGCGATGGTGACCATCTAGAACCTTATTACCAAAAACAAGGATTGGAAACTCGCCGGACGCGGAGGCTAATTTTCCTCCTTTTATAGCTCTGTCAAGATTTCCGTATTTATCACCAGCTTGATCAAGTAAACTCTGACCTGTACCGATTTGACTTTGGGTAGGCTCTAAAGAGCTAGCAGGTACGGTTTTGCTGACTATCTCAAATGTTTCATCTCCAGGTCCGGCGGCGTCTGTTTGACCAGCTTTCAGTACATCAGTATTTGCAACCAAATCTTTAGCAGCTGCCAGGACTGCGTCTGGACCGTCGTTTATATCTACTAGGGCCTGCTCGTTTATAAGTCGGGTTTCCTTGTATATCAGATTACGAAGAGATTCGCTAGTCATTTTTTTAGTGGTAGAAATGCCAAGTACATTGGCGAGTGTGGGCGTCTTCATTTTAATAACTCCTTTAGGGCGTTTGCTATATCATTTTCAGGACTATCAGAGCCTAGTAGCTCTTCGATTTTATCTTTTTTTTCTCTGTTAAGACTGTCCAGTTTTTGTTGAAGATCTTCTTTAATAACTTCATCTTCTTCCAAGAATTTATGAATGTTTTTATTAAGTGAATCTTCTAAATTTTTGCGCGCAGAATCTTTTACATCTTCCGTTTTAGTTCGCAGTTTATTTTTTTCTTCTAGTATATTCTTAGAACTGTTAGACTTAACAGCAGCCACTACAGCTAGAACGCCAACCAGGAAACCAGTTATAAGCTCCCAACGTTCTTTACACCATCCTAACAGTCTAGACCAAAACATTATCGATTTCCATGCTTCCACGCTATGGCGGTGTCGATGACCGTCTGCCCACCGATATAGATGACTGCGATCATACCCCATGTATCACTACTTAGATTTGACCACGTCAGAAGTCCCGTTGCGGTAAGAAATACAAAGAATTTTCTAGAAATAATACGACCAACAATCTGGTCAATTGCTCCGAGCTTATTATTCTCATAACTCGACACTTGTAACGGTTGTTGTTCTTTATTTTCTTCTTTTAAATCAGACATACTGGCTCCAATAATTGATAACTTTAATTATATACCACTCTAGTGTTCATAACCATCATCAGGGTCAAAATTGTGCCACGCTGTAGCAGCGTCTATTTGCGAAAGAAACGCGGTCACGACTGCATGAATATCGCTTACATCTTTCGATATATTCTCTTGACCCTTAGACATAGCGATTAGAGCGGCTTGAAGATTCTGCAATGTCATTGTTAAAGCTATGTTTTGCTTTTCTAAATGAATGACCCTAGACTCTAGCTCGAGAGCTTTCTTTGACTTCCAAAAAAACAAAACTAATCCTCTTTCTTTATAGCATCGTACGTTTCTAATAAGTCGTACACACTTTCGGCGTCTGTGCCTATTACCTTTCTAAGATCCGCGTTATTCTTATCTTGAGCAATCTTATTGATTATCTTATTTAAATCTGGATCACCATTTACTAAGCGTGAAATAAGACCTTCTATGATAGACTGCATGGACAGTTGTTTCTTAAAAGCCAGCACCCTAAGACCAGAGTGAGTCTCTTTTAATAAATTAATATGCACTGACTTTTTCGTTACAAAAGTTTCACGCACCAGGGGTACCTGACGCGCCTACTGCTATTGGCACTTCTTGTGTCGATACACCAGTGTCTCTTTTTGTATCGTCATTTTTCTTAATGTCATGTCTAACAGTGAGAATATTTTCGACTTCGTCTGCAACCTCTTCGCCGTGTTTATCAACTAGAAATTTTCTTACCTTCGAGAGCATCATTCCTTCAATATCTAAAAACGCATCAAAGTTTAAGACTAACCGGGCAACTTCTGATGCAAATTTATCGATGTCTATTGGTACACCACCCTCACCCTCTACGATAAGCAATCTTCTGAGTGTTAAGCTTTCTTGTTGCACTTTTCCAGACTTTATAGAGTCAGCCTCAATATCGATTAATAATGCTTGAAGCTTATCATCTAGTGATCTATCAAATCGTTGTTCATCTGATGCATCTATCTCTGGCGCTTTGACAGCATCATCGTCTTCTTCATTGTCAGCGGCGTCATCTGCTTCGCCGGCATCATCTTCAGTTTCTTCTTCAGCCTCTTCAGCATCTGCGTCTTCAGTTTCTTCTTCAGCTTCTTCCTCTTCACCGGCATCATCTGTAGCGAATGGATCATCTTGCTCTTTTATTAAAGTGCTATATGCTTTGCGAAAATATTCTTTTAGGTCGTCACGATTCATTACTAAACTCCAAGAGGCTGTGATAATATTTGTGCTAGCTTATCTGCCTTTTTAATTCTTTTTTCAATCAAGGACCATTTAAGCTCCTTCATCATCGCAAATACGTAGGATCTTCTGTCGTTTAGATAATCTCTGAAGTAGAAGCTTTCTTTCACGGACAAACAAATAACCGGAAAGCAGTTATACAAAAGCCCTAGTGAGCTATCGTCAACCATCAAGTTCATATACCTGTTTAAAAAGCCGTTGTAGACCGTTACAGCATATCCGTTTCTTGCAGACATCGCACATGCAATAAAGTCTTTTTGCCAGTCATCAAAAGTCCCAAAGTCGCGAGCTAGTCTCATATAGGCTATAGAGTCCATGGCAACTTGAGATGTTGGATCAGCCATATTATCAAGGTGTAGTGATGTCAAAAATGCATCAGTGAGATTTTGTGCTTCTGCGCACTTAAGCTCTCTAAAATCCGAGTCCTTATAGTTTGCGGCAGCTTTGTCTGCGGAATCTAACTTCGCTGATATCTCATTTGCGACCTTAACTGTATTTTCAAAATCAGCTATGTTTGCAGACAATGCCTTTGAACTGATTATGTCTGTGTCGATAGAATAACTCTTTGGTTGTAGCACATACGCCACTTCATTTAAAACACTTTTACCTGCGCCTTTTTTGGTCGTGGCAAATGTTTCGCTTATAATCTTCATTATGTCTTCATCTTTAATAGCCATCAGTCTACCTCATAATTGCTTTCAAACTCTGATTGATCTACAACGAATATAACTTCTTCTTCAATATCTTCTTCTTCCGTCGGAGATATTATTGTATCTTTAGTCATTAAATTCTGTAGCTGATCTTCCTGTTCGCCTAAGACTTCTTCTTTTGGCTCACCTAAGATCTCTTTTGTTTCGGGCGCCGGCTCAAACCGCGGGTCTTCAGGAGACCTTAGGAATACCTGTAAGTCACCCTCACCACCCTCTACGCGGTCTATTGTGTATTCTAGACCTGACTTCTTGTGTCGTACTTTCAGGTCTGGTGAAAGAATCATGTTTCCATCACCGTCAAAGGCATCTGCCTCACCAATAACTTCGCTAAGCCTCTTTTGATATTCGCTACGAAACATCTCTAATAAAAAAGTGCTGTTTACTTTAGACATGTTAACTCTACTCCGACGTTACGTCCGTCTTTTAATAAGATTAAATATACATGTTAAGTCAGTATTACTCTGGACAATACTGTCTTACCTCTACACCAGCTGATCGTAAGAGGTTAATACCTGATTCATCTCTGTATCTTTCACAAAAAACAACTTCAGATATCCCACCATTAATTATCGCCTTTGCGCAAGAACGACAAGGACTTAGTGTCAAGTACATTATTTTTTTGTTTGGATTATTGTAATCTAATTTAATCAGCGCATTTATCTCAGCGTGAATCATTCCAGACTTTCCTGGGTTATTAGATTCTACCTCGTTTGGGCCGCCCGTATAATTACCGTTATACCCAACAGCTAACACTTGTGTGTTTTTGTCGGTGACGATTACGGCACCAACCTGGTACCTTGGATCATATGATCTTTTGGCAATTAAGCTCGCAAAACTCATCCATATACAATCCCATTCAGGTCGAGCTATCTGCGCTGTCATTCAGGAGCCTCTTTGCCTACTACATCCCAACCAGGCCGTTTGTTACGTGCAAAGAGTTCTAGATACGGTCCAGAACTTCTGCGCTCAATTAAGTCGTACATCTCTTGCGGTTTCGCGCTGTGGCGTGTGGACCTTATTAACGAGGCGCCTATTAGTGTTGGCACATTATTAACCTCAGTCCTAACAGAGAACCCTCTACCCCTTGTTGCGAAAAGACATATTTCGTGCTGTCCCCTAAAGTATCTTCCTAAGCCGAAGCTTTGCTTTGCCCAAACAAGGTTTGTTATATACTTGAACCCTAAGTGCTCGAGTATACGGATGCCTTCTGCGAGGTGATTGTTTGCAACCCACATATATAGGTGCGCATCTTCTGCAACGTTATCTGACAGCATCTCTGCCATTACACGCTTTATATCTGGTTCCTTTAGTATATCATAATGTCTGTCTGCTCCGCGCTTCGACTTTCCCCCACCGCGTTGATACCACGGAGGATCAGCTAATATTGTAGAATACTTCTTTTTTTCCATCTAGCTTTTCTCCTGCTTCGTCGCTGGCTTTGTGCTAGCAGACGGCTTCGCCGTAGTCTTCGAAGTTGTTTTTCTAGATCTAGCTCTTTTTGGCTTATCGAAGATGTCTTCCATGTGCGTACCTTCAGGTAGTTGAAACCCAGCAGCTTTTCTGTGTCCGCCGCCGCCAAACTGTCTAGATATTTCACCTACATCAACGATGTCATGGAATGCGCGTAGGCTTACTTTTGTATGTCTTGCCTCATGATCCCAGTACCATATCAGCGCGAAGTCACAATCAGGAGCCAGACGACCACCGATTTCAGACATCCAGTGAGATGCGTTTACAACCAAGATATCTTTTTCATTTAGTTTTCTCTTCTGTGCTTTTTCGCAAACCTTCTTGACAACAGTCTTGCTATACGCCAAGATATAGGAACCGCGTTTACACGCGTCGTCGAAAACAGAGTCATCCTCAAATTTCTCGAACTCCTCAAACTCAAATGGTACCATATCAAAAGCAGCGCTGAACTCTTTTGAGTATTCAAGCTCCCATGTCCATAAGTCTCTATCTTGAATATACCTTACGAACTTAGGAGGCTCTTTACCAGGATGAAAAAAATCCCACGAAAGCATGGCGCCAGACTTTGTCATATCAAAGTGCGTGTTTGGTATATCATGAAGTTCGACCATCGCTGTTTTATGGTGATCAATCACAAGTAAAGAATCTGCTGCGTCTATCATTTTCTTTGTGGTTGCATTATCAAAAGAAAAATCAAGAATTACAACGTTTTTCCCCTTTATATCGGGTGGAGGAGTGCCGTGTTTACATGCGTAATATTCAGCTCTGTTACCTAAGCATTTCCATGCCGCGTATGCGGCACCGAAGCCGTCTGTACAATCTGCATGATAAATTACAACATTTACCGAATTTGGATCCATAACGATCATTTTAACTCCAATCTTTCAATGTGATGCTAGTCCTTTGAGCAATTAAATATAAACTGTTTGTCATTATTTGTTTCTCTGCCGTAGTCATCATCGATAACAACCTTCTCTTCAGTTGGGGTGCCATCAGATATTTCAAATAATACACAGTCCTTAACAGCGCTAAGACGATAAGGACAGCCTGCTTGAACATTTAAAATATCACCTTCGCTTAAGATACAAGACTTAGATGGGCTCTTAATATGATCTTTGAAATGCTGCTCATTCGCAAACTCTACAAAAAGCTCTCCAGATTGTAGAAACAAGACTTCATTTTTTGTTTTATTAAACTTCAGACTAGTTCTATTACCCTTCTTGATATAGATTTCTTTTCCAGAGAAAAGCCCAGTCCAACGCCTCTCTGATCCCCAAGGCTTTTTAACTAACGAAGACTTGCTATTCCAGATAGAACGATTCATGAGTCTTCCTTAAGGCCCCACCAGTCTATAGTCTTATCTAGACCGTCCCAAAAACTAACCTTAGGTGCCCACCCAACGACGCTGTTAAGTAATGAATATGATCCTAGCGTATGTTTAACATCTCCCTGGCGCTCAGGAGCATGATTGACTGCTGCGTCAGGAAACAATTCTCCTAACCTAGATAGAATTTGTCGATTCTCAAGGGCTTGACCAGTACAAACGTTAAATACACCAAAACCAATACGCTCGTCATGGTTTGCAGTCGCTAACATCGCTGACGCGATATCCTCTACATATACCATATCTCTAGACTGCGTTCCATCACCGTCGCTCCGAAGTGGCTCACCATTCTTAAGCTTTGTACACCACGCGGAAATAGCGGTAGAATATGGGCTTGATCCGTCCTGTCCGGGACCATACGCGTTGAAGAATCTTAGCGCCGCAAAATCCATATTATATAAGTCACTGTACAGTCTGCCAAAAGACTCAACAACTAGCTTTTGAAGCCCGTAAGGTGAGGTTGGATTAGGCGAGCAACTCTCTGTTGTAGGTAACTGATCAACGTTGCCGTAGCATGCTGAAGATGACGCGAAGACAAACCTATCGATGTTATTAATCGCAGCAGACATTAGCTCGATAGTTTTTTGAACGTTTTCGTTTGTGGTCAATGCAGGATATTTTACTGAGTACTCAACACGCGGGTTTGCGGCGAGATGAAAGATCACATCGTATTCTTGCGCTGCTACGCGCTGTAATATCAAAGGTGATGCAAAGTCACCAGTAATTACTAAGAGACTACCAGATGTAGGGTTCTTATCATACATCGGCAGCAGCTGATCATGCACAGCTCTGAAATTTAAATCTGACACTGTGGAAAGGTCGCCGCTAGAAAGGTCATCTACACCTTCAACATACCAGCCTTCATTGACTAACGTTCGAGCTACATGGGCGCCAATAAACCCACAGCAACCAGTTACAAGAGCTTTACGAAAACTCATTATTTTTTCTCCGTTTTTAAACAATTTTTGATATAAGAAATTTGGCGTTCTAGATTCTCATCATCAGTGTAAAGAATATATGCATCGCACTTTGTGTACTCATAAAAGTCTCTATACAGTTTATCTAATTCATCAAGTTTCTCAGTAGGTAGTTGATCAGGATAAACATCATCAACTAAACCGCGGTAACTTTTCTTGAGACAAATTATAAACTTTCCACCAGCTTTAGAAAATTCATTATCCATCCAGTCTATAGCACTCATATCAGTACTTCTGCCGAATGCAGTAGAGTATACTAGCTCGCAAGGATAAAATCTGTCTAGAATTACGCTAGCGTTTGTTTGCTTTATAAAGTCCATCAAAAATGGACCACCGTATCTTAGGAGGTTTACGAAGTAATCCTCAGACGATAAGTTTGTTTTCCACTCTCCGCTGTTTTTAAAAACAGGGATATTTAGGTCATCAGATAAAGCTTCTGCTATGTTTGACTTTCCTGTCATGTCTGGACCGATAAAAGCTAACTTCATGCCTTATGACTCGCAAGAGTATTTTCTAATAAATCCGCTCGCCACTCTGGACGTGGATCAACAACCGTTCGTAGCGCTTCTTCTTGGGCATCAACTAAAGCCTTACGCTCTTGAGCATTTAGAGAAGAAATCCACTTTGTCTTTCTAACAACATCGTCGCCTGAACGAACCAGCAAAGACTCATCGCTCAGACCAACAGGAACAGCATGCTGGAACTCAATCGGTACAAGCGCTGGTACATTGCTTTTAATAGCTTCAAAGAATCTGCCTGTAATGTTACCGTATGGTGTATACGCTGGCTTGGTGATGTGGGTCACTGTTATAGACTCATTTAAGACCTTAAAAATGTCTTTATAAGAAAGACGAGGCCCGAATGCAACGTGAGGATTTTGAGTGATTAGAGCCTTGGGATCCTTTCTCTCAGGTGACTTCTGTAACCAGTTACCATAAATTGAGGTTTGAATACCCAACATCCGCAGCTTCTTAGAGGGTCCTGTATAATACTCTGCAAATGGCTCTTCTCGTTCGTAGTTGTTGCCAACGTAAGTGTAGTTGTAGGAATATTCGACTGGGTCGAAATATCGCTTCATATAATTACACCAAGGAATAGTGATTCGCTGTCTTGTCTGGTGCTGTGGTGCAACACATGCGTCAGCTAAAACCGCATTTGGCCATTTTTTCTCTTCATCGGGAGTCATCTTTAGATCACCGTCGTGAATAATGATGGGGATACCTTGCTCGTGATAATAGTCAAGAACCTCGCATTGACGTTTATAATCAGTTTCGGATGCATTTAGTCCGGTATTTTTCCATGTTGGCCAGCGCCACTCTACGTAAAGTAAGTCACCTTCTGGAAAGCCTGTCGCGCTATACTCTACCCCGGGATACTCTTCATCATCACGCATTTTTTGAAGCTGAACAGGTATGTGACCTCGTTTCATAAGCTCATTGACAAAATCAACCCTGTTTCCGCGTTCGCCATCGGGCGTATTGACTACGCTATTCTTATCAAGGGGAGTAATAAACCCCCAGAAACTATAAAGAACTCTCATTATTTTCTCCTTTAATCATATACCAATATTTTAAGAGTCGCTAGACCTTTTTTCAAGCTCTTTTTTCGACTTTACAAGCGCTGAGCCAATGACTTGATGCATATCATAATACTTGTATTCTGCTAGACGGCCGCCGAAGATGACTCCTTCTTCACGTCGAGAAAGGACCTCGTACTTTTTGTACATCTTGTTATTTTTGTCATTGTTAATAGGGTAGTAGGGTGTTTTTCCGCGAGTATACTCATCAGGATACTCTTTAGTCACAATTGTATTCGGTATTTTTGAGGCAGTTTGTGGTTGAAAATGCTTGTGCTCAAGAATTCTAGTAAAAGGTGTGTCTGGATGTGTATGATTTATCACGGCGTTACCCTGGTAGTCTCCTCTAAGCTCTTCATGCTCGAAGCGTAAAGTACGATACTCTAACTCTCCAAACTGAAACCCGAAATATTCATCTACCTTCCCTGTAAATACGACCGTATTAGCTAACGAGTCTAGCTCGTGCTTATCTAAGAAGTAATCGACTCCAGTACGTACTTCAATACCTTTCAGCATATTTTGTACCATAGATGTATACCCTTCAACAGGAATACCCTGGTATTTATCAAAGAAATAATTTTCATCAAATGTAAGTCTAATTGGTAGTCGTTTAATAATAGAAGCCGGTAGTTCTCTAGGGTCCCTCTGCCACTGCTTCATAGTATATCCCTTAATAAAAGTTTCATATACTTCTCTACCTACCTGTGACAAAATCCAATCTTCTAAGTTATCTGGATTCTCGCAAGGTATACGCACTTCTTTTAACTTCTCTTCCGCCTCAGCCGGGGTCGTGACGCCCCACAACTGGTGTAGCGTCATAAGATTGATTGGGAAAGAAAATATCTTATTACCGAATCTTACCTTCGGCTTGTTGATATAGCTGTTAAACGTTGCAAAGCGATTTACGTAGTCCCATATTTTGTCATTATTGGTGTGGAATATATGGGCACCATATACATGAACGTCAATCCCGCTTCTTTTCTCACTATATACATTACCACCAGTGTGCTGCCTTTTATCTATGACAAGACACTTATACCCCGCATCTGTCATTTCTCTAGCGAATGTTACGCCAAATAAACCTGAACCCACAATCAGGTAGTCGTACTCTTTCATTACTGAACTCCTTTTTGATTAAAATAGTAACCACTAAAGCTTGCGCTTCTTATAATTTGAGAAGCAGACTTCTTTAGACCGATTTTTCTTAGCCTCGCCGCTGTGAGCACAAGGGCCCAATCCCTAAATTTTCCCGGGCTGCTTAACCATGATGGATAAAATTTGATCAAGGCGTCTTCAATCCTTGACATATCTTGGCAGCTCTGTAGCTCTTCCTCGAAGCTACAGAGCTTCTTTACACTTAAGAATGTATCCTCTATATCTCCAGTTAATGGAGGCATTGGACCGTGGTTCTTGTGCATTAGACGACTGGTTTTTATACTGTCGCTCTTCAAAATATCTTCCACCATTCCAAAATGCTTTTCATAGATGTGTAAAGAATTACTTGTATGTGTATACGTACCAACGTCTGCGCCGACTTCGTTTGCAATCATCTCTTGAAAAATAGTGAATGCAGGAATGTCGTATGCAATACCAAACACAAGATCAGAGCTTCTCATATTAACAACCTGGTGTAACTTATTATCCCTAATAAAGAATTGTAGTGCCAGCGTACATGGAACATCTAGCTTTGCGTCGATAGAATCGTCTGGTACCCTTAGGTGCATAACGGCCCTTCTAGAATCTGGATCACGCTTTAGTTCGTTAACGACATATTCTATTTGTGAATATCTTCCTTGCGCAATCTTGTCATGACGCTTAAAAAGACGCGCTCCATAAGCTGAATTTGCAGTAGATCCATCGTCACTAATGTTATTCCAAAATCCTGAGTACTTCGATATCCACTCAGTGCTGTTATTACCTGACAGATACCACACGAGCTCTGCCACCATGTAACTCATACTAAACTTTCTTTTTGAGACATACGGTATTCTGTCTCTAATGTTGTTTATGGTAAACGAAGCGCCGATAATCTCTTTGATGTTTTGACCTCGCGGAGAAGAGTCATATTGAGGGTTATCCATTACCTGTTTAAGTAAGCCTAGATAACACTCTGTAAAGTTTTCGTATGTTCCAAGATGCATTTTCTTACCTCAATTATCAATAAATTTATAGATTAATCATATACGAAGAAGCTTAACTTTACTCATGGAAGTTTGGTACCCGAAATCATTCTTCTTCACTTCTGCGCAGCAAAGACTGTAAAGTGGAAGGTCTGTTTGTCCATCCCAGCCCCAGCAAAACATTCTAAAGTTTTTACCATCCAAGCCAGCTGCTGTGACTAAAAGATATGGCTTCTTATTCTTCGTCAACTTTGCCTTAACATCTGATACTAGAAACCAATATACATCGTGTCCATGGGCATCAATCTCATCTATACAACGTACATCCTTTTGAGCTAATCTATCCTGCACTTTTTCGCTAACAAGCGTTGAAGCGTTAAACGACCCGAAATGCTTCATGCTATTTTCGACCATCTCTCTTCTGGACCAATTTCCTACATCCTCTGTCTCCAGAAGGGCTTCCCTAAAGTTATTACGCCCTCGTTCAGGGTCTTTCTTTGTCCACTTTTTGATATCATTTTGTTTTCCAATAACAACTTCGTGCATCTGCTTATAACTTGTAAATGTCTTTCCTTCACCGATCATATTCATAGATCTAAATGCTCTAATGTTTATTAAGGCTTCTAGTGCACGCTTATTAAATTTAGAGTGACGCCACTTGCCCTCATCTGTCCATAGCAAATCGTCTACAGCTCTATACGGCCTGTTTGCAACTAGCTCATCGATAGCAGACTCACCGATGCCCTTACAAGATAACAGCGATGGCATAAATTTCTTACCATCAAGAATAGTCCAGTTTTTTGTTGCGTAATTGATATCAATGGGAACAACACTGTATCCGAGAGCCTTAACTTCAGCAAACGCCTTGGCACGCTTTTTATCATTACCAGACATCGCTTCTAGATAAGCGCACAACCACTCTTCCTCGAAGTAAGTTAAAAGCCATGCACAGTAGTATGAGTCAATCGCATAACATACAGCATGTGACTTGTTAAACCCATAGCCGGCGAAGAACAGAATCTTTTCATATAGACCGTCTGCTAGTTGGCGGTCTACTCCATTGTTAACAGCGCCGGCGACGAATTGGTCCTTGATACCTCTAGCCTTAGCAAGAGACTCAGCTGCTTCGGACGCCTTACGCTTCATAATACTGCGACGCACTGTGTCTGTTTCCTCCTCTGGGAAACCAGCCACCACAGAACACAGCTTCATGATTTGCTCCTGGAATACAATCAGACCGTAAGTTTCTTCTAGCACTTCCTTGATTAGCGGGTGACCATAATCAATATCATCCGGATTATTTTTGGCGTTGATATAAAGCTTGTCAACCTTTGCGGTCAAAGGACCAGGTCGATAGATAGAAGTCAGTGTTGCAATATCGATGATACTTTTAGGTTTGGCCTTCTTAAATAGGTTTTGGGCACCCCTACCTGCTAACTGAAAGATTCCAGCCCAACGACCCTTAGCGTACACATGTTCATATACATGCTGATCATCCATATCAAGAACCTTAGGATCCATGTTTTTGTTGAACCATTCATACACCTGCTCAAATGTTGGGTTCTCTATTCCTTCTTTACGTTGTAATACTAGCTCAATAGTGCGCTGAATAACACGAAGCGTCTCTAGACCAAGTAGATCAAACTTAATCCATCCAAAGGTTTCGAGATGTTTATAATTCATCCCTTCTGCCCATGGCGTTTGTAGCTCACCGCGGGCTTTAATAAGAGGCATTCTTTCAGCTATGTTTTCAGCGACAATGCAGCCACCCGCATGGCGACCAAGAGCCTTGTTTTGTTTAAACAAGACCTGAATTGGGGCAGCAACCTCTGGATGCGCCTCGATAAACTCCCTGAACGTTTTTGAATGAGCAATTGCATCTTCGTATAATAGAACGAATAGGTTTTTATCAGTACCCTGCTTAAAGACAGCTCGCTTTACATCATCCTCAACCGGGGCTAACGCCTTATTTACTTCGCTAAATGGAATGCCATAAAAGCGAGAGATGTCTTTAACGAGAGACTTAAGCTTGAATGTGTTATAATTGGAAATTGGAACAATGTTTTCATCACCCCACTTGTCTTTCATCATATTGATAAGCAAGTCTCGATCACCTACATCTGTATCGATATCTGGAGCACCTTCACGAGAAGGATTTAAAAACCTACCAAACATAAGGTCATACTCGAACGGATCAACATCTGTTAGCTTAAGAACGTAGGCGACAAGACTTCCTGCAGCGGAACCGCGACCAGGACCTACAAGCATCGCTTGCTTAGCGATTTTAATGATCGCCTCCATAGTCAAGAAGTATCTAGAGAAATTCTTGTCCTTGATAATCTTTAACTCGTGTTTGATTCTTTCGACGTATTTCGGGTCACCCGCTAAACCTCTTTCTACAAGACCTTTCTTACACGCCTCAAGCAGAGCCTTATCATCAGTCATACCTTCAGGCACGACGTACGATGGAAGCTTCATCGTTCTGTCAGGTGTGATTGTAGATATTTTGCTATGAACAATGTCGTGAGGGCGCTCGATGGCGTCCTTGATAACCTGATCATCATAAAAATCCATGCCCGAAGCTGATTCTAGAAAAGTGTCCCACACTTGACCGCTGTTTTTAGGATATAGCTCACACTTGAGGTCTTCCCTTGATTGCGGGAGCTTGGAAGGATCAAACTCCTTATAATTTAACCAACCTAGCTTCTTGTAGAGCTCACGCTCTCTCCAGTGCTCAGGACGAGCATAATGAGAATCCGTCGTGACAACTAATTTATCGTTTAGACCATTGCTATTTGCAAACTCAACAATTGCACGATTTACGAGATGCTGAGCCGGTAGTTTATTAAATTGTAACTCTAAGTGAACATCATCAATACCAACAGCGTCTACAAGACCTTGATATGCATTTCCGACACCTGTCATAACCTTAGAGCGAAACGAATCATCATCCATCAAATTGTGCTTTAGATCATCAAACTCTACTTGCTGCGCATGTTTAAACACCTCGTACGCTATAGGACCGCCAATACAAGCTGTAGATACCATCAAGTGGCCTCCTTCAGCTGCTTCTTTTAGCATCTTATAATCAATACGAGGAAAGCGATAGAAGCCCTCTCTGTAGCCTCTACTCACAAGATGAAATAACCGCTGTAGACCTTCAGAGGTCTTTGGTAAAACGACTAAATGATGTCGTCGCTTGATTGGGTCATAAAACTTGCCAGACTTCGTTTCTTCCTCATTCTCGACCGTAAGGCCTGCTTCAGATTTTCCGATATCCACAATCTCATCATCGCCATCAACAATAGCTGTTAAAGGCGTCGTGATGGCTTCTCTTTGCGCTCGCAGGATGTGTAGCGATTCCTTATCACCCTTCTTTGCAGCTTGACGTATCTCCATGTCGAGGTTCCATGCCTCTAGATCAGGGTGTACGTACATTTCGCAGCCTGGTACAAACTTAAATTTACCTCCGCGCTTGTGTATCTTTTCAGCGTGCAAAAATGCGTGACCGAATGAGTTCATGTGACCGTGGTTAGTAAGACACCAGCCGTCCATACCATTCTCTATGACATAATCGATGTGTTCTTGAGGGTATCCTAAACCATCGAAGGTACTAAACCCGTCATGAGAGTGAAGTGATATAAACTTGTTTGGTGCGACTAAATTTGTCTTACGCATTATGTTTCTCCTGATTGCACTGACCTCTTATTATAATCTTGAACTAAGAGATTTTCACAAGTTCTACATATATAATATGTCTGAATCTGGCCTACAATACAGCACTTCTCCGTAGGCCAAGACCGTAATATCATATTTATCGACTTCAAGAATAAGCGCTGAAGACTTTTGGTCTAGAAGATATCCAGACCCGTCATCACTAAATGCTTTTGTAGGTGAGCGAAAGGTAATAAGAGAGCCTGGATTGCTACTTCTGTAGACCTTTTTCTTCATTATCTTTCTCCAATTGCTCAATTATAGACACTAATTCTTCAATTTTCACAATGATACCTTTGTTGGAGAAAAATAGTTGAGCGATGTTTGCTCGTATAGATGGTACGCCTATGCTTTCGCCCCATAGCCACTCTAGACTTTTCTCTATTGTACTTATCTCTGACTTTACATCACTAACCCTATTTTGAAGAATAGGTATTGAGGCGGCGTCAGTTGTATTAGACGGAATCCCTAGCTCTAGAGCTAAGCCTAGCAGCTTAGAAAACTCGCCTTCAGACATCGCGTCACTTGACTCAAGGAATATCTTCTTTAATCGTGACCGATTAAAATCGTCAGAAGATCGATCAGGATGTGCAATAAGAGCTATTTTTCTATACAGCTTCTTAGCCCACTCAGGAGCAGCTATCTTTTCCTGCGTCGGTTGCTCAGGATGAGCATCATCCTTGGAGCCAACTCTCTCCCATCCGGCTTCAGTCTTTTTCCACTCCTGATTTTTTGAATTAGGATCTAGACTGACGGTGTCGGTAGTATCGTCAGAGAAGGTATCTTTATTGTTGACTTGATCATTAATTAAACTATGATCCTGAAGTCTAGACTCTACAGCAGACATGTCTCTAACATATTCTTTAGAATATTCGTCAAACAAAAGAGATGCATCTGTTTTATACGTCTGGAGCATTCGAAGCTCAGACTCTAGTAGCGTGATTTTTCTTTTTACTATTCTTGGCGGTAAACTCATATATCTAAGTATGAGACAATTTACCCATCCAAACGATTACAGATCTTATTATGCTTGTCTTTATACGACTTGAAGAATTCATCACTATCTACGCCTACCAGCACAAGTATTGCAGTAAAATATTTATAAGCATCAATCATTTCTTCAAGAAATTCAGCTCTATCAAAATCGCCAGATCCGGTTCTATGATCTTTCCAGTTTTTAAGATGTAATAAAGCTTCGAATAGCTCTTCCATACCACGGAAGGCAAACTCTCTAATTGCTTTTTGGTTCTTCTTATCTGTTAAGTCAACAGGCCATGGTGGATAAGCATCGGGAATATGCTTATTGATTTTTACCATGAAGTCTTCACGAAGAGAAAATATTTCTTCTAAGCGATCATTAGACATTATTCAGACTCGTTTTTCTCATTAGAGTCTTTAGACATTTGGTCCGCTTCTTCTAGCAAGCGACTTAGGTTTGCTTGAAATGTTTCAAGATATTCCGGCGATACTTCTATCTTTTCTTCGACGGTAACAAATCGTGCTGAACGCAGGTTGTCTACGACGTCTGTCCCGGTAAGTATTGCTATTTGAAGCAATTGAGCTATGTGAGAAATTGTATTGTCTGTAAGCTGTAGATTATTCATTTTGGCTCCTTATTCTTAGATTATTATAATAAACAATCCTAAGTGTTTATGCCAAAATTAACTAACCATAAACTTTGCTGCCCACGCCCAAAAAGCCATGCCAAATTGGACAACCGCAAAAACGGTGATTGCTTTTGTCTTAAATTCCTTTAGTTGCTCAATTTCTTGCATCGCTTCTTTAAGCTGTGACGGGGATGCAACATCGTCTACCTTGTCTTTCCACACCTTAAGCTCTTCAACCCGGTCTTCTCTTACTTGCATCTTAGCTAGTTCTTGCTTAACATCCTGTAGCTCAACCCTTAGCGAATCGATTCCACTAGCAAGCGTTTCAAGCTCTTTCAACACTAGTCTAGAGTATTCTGCCCAACCATTCTCAGACATCTACATTCTCCTTGCCACAATCATAATCAGGGTCAATAAGGATAAGCAAAGAATTAATTTTCTTTATGATGTTTTTCTTATTTGATGATGGATCGCTTGCCAGCTCTTTAAGTGATCTTAACTCGCCTACAACAGCATCTTTAATCGCAAATGCCTGCTTCCATTGTGTCTGGTTGTTACAAAGCTTTTCCCTAAGCTTACGTAATTTGCCTATTGATTCCTTAGCACAATTATCCATAATAAAAACTCCAATATAAAGAACGTTCACATGGTTAAGTATACGAAGATCAGGTGTCTATTCTATAGAATTTAGCGATTTTTGATAAGCGCCAACAGACTCCGGCCATAGTCCACTTGCTATCTCAAGACAGGCATTTGCAACTTGTTGGATTTCCCATTGGGCACCGTCATGAGTCCTTAAACTCACAAACTTAAGTAAGTTAGACAGGTTAACTGTACCGTAATATTCGGTATATAAGCTTTGCGGTAAAACACCTCGAGCTTGCTCTCTGCAAACCCCTACTTCCATCAACCGGCTGAATAGGGTTAGACATGATTCGTGGTGCTTTTTAATACAAGAAGATGCAGTTATACCAAAGCCTGAATCACTTAGGTCTGGATAGACAACAGGATTAATAGAATCTATATTAGAGGCCTGTCTATTGGATTTATGCTGGGTTCTAAATTTTTCTGGCTCGTAAAATGACATGTCGAACTCTGTATATCTACGACTTATCTCGTTATAGCTCCATGTTCTATGACGATGGTGCTGACTTCTTATAAAAAGCGGAACCTTAAATCTAAAAGTTATAACGTTGTGTTCAAAAGTGCTCGTATGCTTATGTTTAACAAGATACTTGATGAGCTTCTTATCTTTTTCGTCAAGTGTATCCTTATGTTTACCAAATGATACTCTTGCGCTATTTACGATCGTCAAATCATCGCCCATGTGGTCGACATATTCTACGAAACCAATACCATCATTATACAGATCAATCTTTTTTTTCATAAACCTATTATAGAATGCCGGCGAGTTTGTTCATTCTTTTAATAAACCGCTCTTGTAGAAGATCATGCTCTCCATAGAACTTTTTGTCTAGATAGCCATGTACCGCTTTTTTGACTGTGTTCCTAGTTAGTGTTCCAACAGCCTCGTTACTCTTCTTTAATATCGCGGCAGCCATGTCAGGAGCCATATCTTCAAGGCTTTGAAAGTTTTTCTTCGCAAACTTCTTACCCTTTACAAGCGTTTCTTCATGCTCGGAGCGCCATGCAGCGATTTCATCAGAAACAGCGGATGATAACTCATCTCCAGATCCGTCGATAGCTCCAAAGACTGCGTCTTTTAAAGATAGATACCTTTCTTCCTTATCAATTTCTTCACCAGCTTCTCCTTCTAGAGAATCTTTCCAGCTATCGAGCGCGGTCTCTATAGCACCTTTAATTGGACCGGAAGAATCCATCTCTGCTTCTAGCTCATCTGAAGGGTCTGCTGCTTCTTCATCAGCTTCTTCACCTTCACCACTTGCTATTTCTGCTGCTTCTTCCTCGGACGCTTCCAGCGCGGCCAGAAATTCGTCAACATCTATTTCTCCATCCTCTAGCGTTCCTTTAAGCTCGTCAGGATCATCTAGCGTTGCAGAAAGTTTTTCTGGATCAATACCTGCAACATCTGCTGGTTCTTCAAGCGCTTCTAAAGCTGCTTCTTCATCTTCCTCTGATGCTTCTTCAAAGGCTGTAGCGACTTCATCTGCTACTCCTGTAATGTCTTCCATTTCATCTTCAGAAAGAGCAGATCCTTCGGCGCCCTCTAGATCAGATACTTCTTCTTCAGCTTCCCCGATTCTATCCAAAAACGCATCGATATCAAAGTCTTCTTCTTCATCCATGGCATCCTGAATTGCATCAGGGTCGTCTAAAATATCGGCTAGTTTTTCAGCTTCTATTCCGATTTCTTCTGCCGGGGCTTCCAAAGCTTCTATTGCAGCTTCTTCATCTTCCTCTGATGCTTCTTCAAAGGCTGCAGCTAACTCGTCGGTTGCGGCTTCAACTTCTTTTGATTCTTCTTCGCTTCCCTCTGTTTCCTCAACGACCTCTTCTTCTGCGGCCTCTAGATCTGCTATAAATTTATCTAGCTCAAGATCCTCTTCCTCAACAGCATCCTCTAATTCCTCGGGGGTGTCAAGCAAATCTGCCAACTTTTCAGGTTCAATACCAAGTTGCTCAGCTGGCTCTTCTAACGCTGACTCAACAGCCTCAGGATTTTCTTCCTCGAATTCCTCGTATTTGTCTAATAACTCTTTCGCGGCATCTGCTAACTCTTCACCGCCGGCCTCTTCGTCACCCTCATCCTGGACTTCATCAACAATTTCAGGAAAGAGATCGATAAGCTTCTGCATTTGGTCTGGCGAAAAGTTTTTCGGATTACCAAGAGGACTTTTTGGATCGTCTATCTTATTCTTTTTACCCCAGTCATCGCCAACAGCTTTTACGTCAGCTGGGTCTACAGGATCATCAACTTGTGGTGGCGTTGCGTCCTCTACACCCTTCTTAAGATCACCTAGTCGACCTTTCGCATTAACACGCTTTTTCTGTCTATCAGAAAGCTGGTCTTCCCAATCGTCTATAGCTGTTGTTATTGCCTTCTCGACAGCTTCTTCATCTTCTTCTGGGTCTGGGGCATCAGCGATTGCTTTGTCAACGATGTCTTCGACCTCGCCCGGGTCATCCTCAGGGTCGTCTTCCTGTAACTCTTTAGGTAAGGACTTAAGAACGTCAGCAACCTTTTCAGGGTCAGCGTCACCATCTTCTAATACGTCATAAAGTTCTTCTTTATCGCCTTCATCAGCGTACTTAAGACCAAGTGCTAAATCAGCACCGTCTATATCACCGCCCATTTGCTTAGCCGGCTCTTTAAGATCTTCCTCAGCCTGCTCTTCATCCGCCTCAAACTCCATAGCAACTTCAGCAGCTGCTTTGTCTAGTACGGGCTCTATTTTTTCTTTTGCTGCATCATCAAATGATTGCTCTATTAATAAAGGACGCTGACCTAAGCCAGCTAGTTCGTTTAATCTTGTAAGGTGATAATCTACCCCAGCATTTCCAGACATTATGTCAAGCGCTTTGTGAACAAACTTATTTACGTAGCTTGTTGTCATTACAAATCGATTTTCGTTAGACTTCTTTAGAATATTTGTTGCAAGGTCCGGTACTAGGTCTTCAAGCGCTGCAAAGTTTGCTGTCGTAAATTTTTCACTAGCGACTAGCGACTCTTCATTCTCTGTGCGCCAATCCGCAATAGCTTGCTTAATTGCGCCAGACAGTTTATCTTCTACACCGTCAACAGCACTAACCATACCCGTCTTTAAATCTTCGCCCCTATTTTTAGCAGATAATGCCCCTTGAGCAGACTTTGAGATGCCATCCTGCCAGTCATCGTACATTGTTGCTAAACCAGCCTTAGGACTGTCTTCATCTTCGGCAGCTTCAATTTCATCAGAAGGATCTAATTCTTCAGCCGCATCGTCGGAAATCTCTTCTTCCGCAACACCTTCTTCTTCCATTTCTGCTGCCGCATCAGCCATGGCTTGTTCAATAGCTTCAGGGTCTATATCTTCGTCTTCCTCAGCTAGATCATCGACGGCTTCGGGATCCTGGACAATCTGCTTTAATTCATCAGCCTCTACGCCTGCTTCGTCTGCAGCAGCCTCAATTTTTTCTTGAGCAGCATCGGGGTCTTGCTTGGCTAGTAGCGCTATTAAATCCTTAAAGTCGATTGATACTTTTTCAACAGCCTCAACTTCTTTTTCAGAAGCGCCTTCGCCTTCGCCTTCTTTACCACCTGCGCCACCAGCCATTGCTGTACCAGTAATATCGGTTGCACCAGCCGATGCTTCTTTAGTCTGACCAATCAATTGCTTTTGTAAGGTGTCGACTTTGATAGCCATTAATCCTTCAGCTGTTAGTTCTTCAAGCCCTTTTACAACTTGGTCTGGCTTTAATTTTACGGAAGACTTGCCCTTAAAAAGAGATTTAAAGAAACCCTTGACCTTTCCGAACATTCCTTCAGCTTCAGACTCAGCCTCTCGAGCGCCGGCACCCCAGGCTTTCGTGAACCACTCAGGTGTCTCGTATTCTGCTGTAACCTCACTCCAGTATTTGTCAGCGGAGGGATCATCTCCCATGAGTTCCTTGAGTGTCTTTTTCAGGTCTTCAGCAGAGGCTTTTTTAATTCCCTCGCCAGACATTTCTTGCATTTTCCTGATAACGGAAAGAACCTTAGCTGCTTCTTCCGCAATATCCTGAACTTGGCGACTGAATTCTGAGACTGCTTTTTGATCGCTTGGATCTTCAGGGACTTTTGCAGGGACCTTTAAGATTGGCTGGATTATATTCTTAACAAAACCCTTGGACTTAGACTGTGTGCCAATTAATGTTATGACCTTATCTATTTCCGTAAGAGTTTTGTTAAGCTCACCTGATTCTTTGTCTGAAAATTCCTCGAATAGAAGTCTCTTCAAATTATAGCCTTCTACAAGGACCTTACCATCGATGGCTGCTTCATGAAGTGACTGCAGCTTGAGTCGACTCACTAGATATGACGTTCTTTTGATTGACATAATACATAATCCCTAAAATCACTAAACTAAATATGCAGAAACTAGCGTTTAAATTAAGCCGAGAAGCTATAAACACTCGCCACGACTCGATAAGGATCACAGTTTGACGCAGGACGTCTATCTTCAGCGTAGCCTTTCCATTCAGACTGCACAGTTGCTGTTGGTATTCTTATAGATGTATTTCTAGATGCAATGCCATAAGAAAACTTATCGTAGCTGGACGTTTCATGCAATCCCGTCATTCTGCTTTCATTGTTTGATCCGTAACGTAGCATGTCGCTGATGTGACTATTCGATGCTTTTTCCATAATACTAATAAATAGTCCTTCCGTACCTTCATCGCGCATTTTTGTGGTAGAAAAATTTGTATGACATCCTGAACCATTCCACCCAGCGTAAGGCTTAGGTGCCCATTCAACACCTACATCTTGAGTTTCAGCCATTATTTGTAATAGGTATCTACTCATCCATAGGTCATCACAAGCTTGTAGCGCGTCCTTAGCAAATACCTGATATTCCCACTGTCCTGGACTTACCTCGGTATTATACCCAACAACCTTAATACCTACCTTGTTACATAACGCAGCATGTTCCCTAACAAGATGACGATGCTTTATAGGACCCCCAGATGAACAATAGTATCTGGTGTCATTGATCGGCAAGCCATCTTTTGGCCATAAGACGTTTTTTCCGGCCTTAGTTAGAAAGTACTCTTGCTCAAAGCCGACCCATAAACCTGTGTCACCAACTTCCTCTATCACGGTTCTTAAATTATACCTGTGATTTGTTTCATGAGGAGTCTTTTTGTCGTCAGGAATGCACACCTCACATAGTACCGTATAATGCGTTTCTGAAAGCTGATATACTCTTTTAGGGACTAACAATCTCTCAGAGTCAGAAGTGGTTGCCTGGCACGTCGACGAGCCATCAAAATTCCACTCTGATATCGGAAGGTCAAACTTCCCGTTCTCATCAAGAAAAACATCCTCTACGCGTGTTTTTGACCTTACAAGCGGAGACTCAAGTCCGTCAACCCAAACATAGTCTATATGAATAATCATTTATTTCTTTCCTTTATTCAAAGTCAATGTCTACCGATACCTTTATATGCAGCTTAGGTACCCTCAATTGATTTGCTAAATTATGCTTCTTGGTTTCATCCGCGTCTAGAAACCAGTCTGCATGCTTCTTTTTGTCGACTATCTTCATAAAGTGATCATCTTTTTTACCACAATTTCTAGCCATCATTGTATAGATCTTGGTATTTAATCTATCCGCTTCCTTAGCACCGGCCTTGAGTTCTTCTACCTTACCAAAGTCCATACTGGATACGTCATGAATCATGACTGTCGCATTGGGATCCATAAACCTTAGACCTTCTTCCCCAAATGAGAATAAGATTGCGCCGCAACTCATTGCCTTACCTTCTACTATAGTAGCAACAGGAAGCTCTGAGTGCTGTATTGCGCTTATCATAGCCATTAAGCTATAGACTTGCCCACCATAAGAATCTATAACAACTGGTATAACTTTTTGACCTGTATTATGCGCGGCAGCCATCTCTAGCGCGAACTTTTTAGCAGCGTCTTCGTCGAACTTATTTACCCTTATGATAACAGGCTGCTTTCTTAACTCTATTTCTTTGACCTTTGGGTCGATGTTACTTGTCCAATGCACTGTTTTTTCTCCTATAATCTTTTATCGCTGCTTTTATCGCATCTTCAGCAAGAACAGAACAATGTATCTTTACTGGCGGTAGCGAAAGCTCTTTAACTATATCTATGTTCTTGATTTGTTCTGCTTCATAAATCGTTTTTCCTTTTACCAACTCCGTGACTAGAGATGATGATGCTATGGCAGAGCCGCAGCCAAACGTTTTAAACTTCGCATCCTCTATTATACCGTGACTATTAATCTTTAGCTGTAATCTCATAACATCACCACAAGATGGTGCGCCAACAAGGCCAGTGCCAACGTTAGAGCTACTCTTATCGAGAACGCCAACATTTCTTGGATTGTCATAATGATCTATTACCTTATTAGAATATGCCATTAGTTATCCGCACTTTGATGAGCCGCATGTAAGACAAATTGCACACCCCTCTTGGTATACGACATTGGGATCTTCACAGCAATTATCAATTACGCCATTTCCAGCCTTAGTACCGTCTGCGATATATTTTTTAAGACACCTAGCTGTAACTTTTGCAAAGCTGAACAAATCGGCGTCTCTATCCTTTTGTAGCTGCTCTACCATATATTGTACTGGCACACCGTGGCGTAATGCCAGCGATATAGTCCTCGTGAAGGCAGAGTGATTAGGGTTGTCAAACACCTTGACGATATCTTTTATAACAAACTCATCGCCGCTTGACCCGATCGTTAAGTCGTACTTAGAATTAACAGATTTTCTAGACCTGCGACGAATCAAGCCTACGGTATACTTTCTGGGGATTTCAACATACTCAGAAAGACCGCCGATAATCTCATATGGCTTTCCATTCATAAGCCCGACAAGTATTGTCCAGGCCTCTCCTTGTATTTTAGCTTGGTGAATATCACACTCAAGCTCTTCCGGTCTCTTAGGGGCAGACCTATATGAAACATCGTTACTTTCTCTAGGGTCTTCTTCGCTCTTGTTGTCTGAAGCTACAAGTACACCGGATCTGCTACCATCTCTATAGACTGTAACACCCTTACATCCGGTTTCCCAACCCCGCATATACACATTCTTGACTGTGTCTACGGTTACATCCGATGGCAAATTTGTCGTATTTGAGATTGCATGGCACACCCATTTTTGTGCGGCAGCTTGTAGATCAACTTTTGATACCCAATTAATCTCATTTGCAGTTGCGCCGGCGTATGGGCTCATTTGTACCAGACCATCATTATCTATCGTGGCATCCTCACTGATAGTATCACCAATTACCGTGTTCATCCACTTTTTAAATCCGTGATGATATACCGTGTATTCTTGCCACTTATCTCCAGAATCATCTATAAAATCAATTCTTGCAGTCTGATCTTGACCTGTCAATTTCTTTCTGCGCGTGTAATGAAGCATAAATGCCGGCTCAATACCGCTTGTTGTTTGTGTCAGAACAGATACTGAACCAGCTGGAGCTGTTGTCGTAATCGCTATATTTCTTCTACCATACTTTTTAGACAGCTCTTTTATTTCTGGATCTGCATCGAATATGCGCTGAATAAACTTGTGATTTTTTTCCTTACTAAAATCGTATACACCAAAAGGACCTCTTTCTTTTGCCAGTAAACAGGACGATCGATACGCGGATATAGATAAAGTCTTGTATATTTTTTCTACCATACTAATTGACTTTTTGGATCCGTACTGAATGCCAGACATTGCTAGCGCGTCACCTAATCCGGTAATACCTAGACCTGTGCGGCGACCTTTGAGGGCAACTTCTCTTACGTTAGTCCACAAATCTTTTTCTATTCTCTTAGCAGAACTAGACTCTGGATCTTGCTCTATTTTAGAAAGAATTTTATCTACCTGCTCAACCTCAAGGTCAATCATGTTATCCATAAGGCGTTGGGCCTTCGATACAATATCTGACATCTTTTCATAATCAAAGCTGGCTTTTTCTGTAAACCCTTCTTTGACGAAGCTCGTTAAGTTTAGAAGCATTAAGCGACAGCTGTCGTACGGAGATAATATGATTTCCCCACAAGGGTTTGTTGATACAGATCCAAAACCGTCATCAGCATAAGCATCAGACGGAGTCATATCTAACGCGGTGTCCCAAAATAGTACACCAGGTTCTGCAGAACTATGGGCTCCTTCTATGATTTGATGCCATATTTCTGACGCATTATCCATAGCACTAATTTTTGGATTTTTTGAAGTTACAGGCCACCTTAGTTCAACCTGCTTATCTTCTTTAACTGCGTTCATAAACTCGTCAGTTACACGAACAGAAATATTTGCCCCAGTTACTCTTGACAAGTCCTTTTTAATTTTAACGAAGTCTCTTATCTGCGGGTGATGAACTGATATTGTTAACATCAGTGCACCGCGGCGACCACCTTGCGCAACCTCACGACAAGAATTTGAAAAGCGGTCCATGAATACTTCTATACCGTCTGTCGTACGAGCAGCGTTAGCAGTTGTTAGTCCTCTAGGCCTTATGGTGCTAAGATCAAATCCCACACCGCCGCGGCGTTTGGCAATTTGAACCAGCTCTTGATCAGATTTTAGAATTCCGCCGTAGCTGTCTTCTGGCGCTGGAATCACAAAGCAATTGGACAATGACTGTATTCTTGACCCATTACCAATACCTGACATTGGCGACCCTTGAGGCACTACATACTTAAAGTCCTTTAGAAGTTTGTATATCTCGTCACTAGACATAGGGTTAGGATATTTGCTTTCAATTCTTGAAAGCTCTCCAGCTATTCTTTTATGCATATCATCAGGACTTTTTTCTAAAAAAAGACCATCCTTATTCGTAAGAAGATATTTTGTTACGATAACATTGGCAGCAAGTTCATCGCCACCGAAATATTCTAAGCATTCATCGTATGCCTGCTGATACGTAAAAGTTTCGCTCATGTTGCTTTTCCTCATTCACCTATACTCTATTAATTTCTTTCCACTTCTTCTTAATTAGCTCTTTAACTTCCTTCTTTTCATCACGCTGAGCCTCTGCAAGTGATGACGCTTCGCCTTCTACCACCTTAATACTAGAACACGCTGTATCAATGTGTATAGGAAAAAGAATTCCGTCCTTGCCAGCTCTATTTTTTGCGATAAAAAGCCTACCTGAACCTGTCGCTTTTTCAGCAGGTTTTCTAGAGATAGATATCACAAGATCAGCGACCATGGCCTTACCGTAAGCTTCAGACATATTCTCTAGACCAACAATGTCAGAATTTGCAGAATCTCTGTTTGCCTGGCTGGCGGTCCATATAGGGATACGCATTTCCATAGCAAGATTTCTTAGCTCTTCATAAATTAGCTTTAGCTCATGTCGTAATGAGTCATATTGTCTTGTTGACCTCATGATATCAGCGTAATCGATCAAAATAACAGACGGCTTAAAATTTCTGAGCGTTAATTTTTCTATATGGTTTCGTATCGTGGTAACAGAAGCTGCGCCGGTTGGGTATTCTTTGATTATTAATCTACCTAAGTCGCTATTATTCTTTTCGTAAAAGTCTTCAACCTTCTTCTTATTATCTCTAACATCCGATGACGGTATGTTACAAAGGTTAGAGTCGTATCTAATTCCAACAGCTGATTCTGTTAATTCAAAAGTATAGTGTAGCACATTCTTGCCATGTCTCATTGCGTTCGCGCCCATTTGAACTAAATAGTGAGACTTTCCTACGCCTGTATTCGCTGTTACAACACCAATTTCACCTCTGCCAAGGCCGCCGGCCAGAATGTCTTTATGGTCAAGCTCTGGTATACCTGTTGGGCATACACGTCTGTCTATTTTTTGAAAACGAGCCTCAATATCTTCAAAGAAATCATGACCAACAGTATTTGGCATACCAATCGATATCGCTTCTTTCATTAACCCAATGACTGATTCAAAATTGCCGCCGCCTATTAGTTCAACAGATTGCTCCAGCGCTTCTTTGAACGCCTGCCTCTTGCAAAAGTCTAGAGACCTTTCTTTTACATAAGCAATATCACCAGGATTCGGATTTTCCCTCATCCTTATCAAGTATGAAACGATTTGATCTCTTAGTATTATATCACCGTCTTCACTTAGCGATTCTTTAATAATACTAATCAACAAAGACTGAGTTGGAAAACAACGATATTGATTAAAGTATGCGAAATATTTGTCACAAAGATATTCTAGATATCTTAACTCAAAAAAATCTGGCCTCATAACCTCGACCATCTGTGCAGACCACTTTAGATCTGTTAATAAACCTTGAAAAATCTTTTCTTGAAACGGTTTATTATACTGGGAAAATTGCCCAGAAGGCAAATCACCTAAAATTGCTGTCTTAGTTGTTGCAGATGGGGCCATTTCTACTTCTCTCCTCTATTTAGCGTCTTTAAAATCATAAAAAGCTTATCGTAGTCAACATTATCAATTTGAAGCCTCATAAGACTTTTAATAAATTCAAGCTTATTTCTTTTCGGAACAAATTCTGATATCACACCGTCTACCTTCATTGCTTGAGATGCAGAAATATTTCTGGATCCTAAATACATTAATTTCCAGTTCTTTTTGACTACTTTTTCATACTCAATGATACTATCATATAGTTTTAACTTACGTTGTTCTCGAAGTTTTCTACATTCAGTAACTATGTCATCAATAGTGATATTGCTCTTTATAGAAAAAGCTGGAAACCTCTTTGATAAACTTTTAAATCCTGCTCCAGGGGCACCTTTTAGCCCGTCAGAAGCATCACCAACAAAGCACCTAGCAAGACAAAAATTTTGCGGATGAATACCAAATTTTTCGATAACAGAGTTTTCATCCCATTGTTTTTTACTACCTGGTGACCATACAAGTACTCTGTCATTGATTAGCTGATAGAAGTCTTTGTCTGTCGACACTATTACACATTTATTAGACATAAATGTATAATTCGTTAAATATGCTATGACATCATCTGCTTCACAGTCAGAGACATATACTTGCTTTATCCCTGCTTTTCTTAGCAAGGACACAAGCTGCGCTACTTGAGAATTTCTGTTCTCCACAGTGTTGGGTATATCTTCATAAAAGCGGTTTAGCTTTACTGGCTTTCTTCCACCTTTGTAGGAGCTATCAATCGCCCTTCTGCGAGGTGATCCGCCGCCTTCCCATACAACTATTAGATCAGATGGTTGATACCTCTCACAAAGCAGCTGTAGACCTTTTATAAAACCTACGATCCCACCAACATGTTCACCATTTGCGTCTAAAGAAGGGTTGGCAGCCCAGTGTCTATAGAAAACATTAAGACCATCAACAATAAGCGTTGGTCTTGTGTTAGACATCTAAATCTTCTATTCCTTCAAGGTTTAAATCTAGTGATATAGCTCTTACTTCTTCGTACGACTCAGTATCAACAACCGCTTCGTCATTATCGCTTAACTTTCTTAACATGCAGTCTTCCAGCACTGCTTCGACATATTTGTTATACTGAGGATCTTTCCAAACCTCTCCAAAATCCGCTTTATAAAACTTTTTCTCTATTAAAACTTCACCAGTTTTTGAGTCTGTCACTATAAGATTTTTCCATGATGACGTCCCGCTTATACAGATAACTTTACCAGCAACAGTGACCTCACCATGCTTTCTTAACTCGTCAAAAACTTGCTCATGCTCTACGATACCTTTTCCGAAATGAATTTCAAAGTTACATTCCCGAAATGGTGGAGCGACCTTGTTTTTAATAGTTTTTGCACGAACATGAATCCCGATAACTTCTTTAGCTTTGTTTGTTATTTGCTGGCCGGCGCCGAGCTTAATCCGCACTGAGGAATGAAAGGGTATAGCTTTACCTCCGGGTGTGGTGGTAGGATCCCCATACATAACGCCAATCTTAGTTCGCGTTTGATTCAAGCATATAAGCAAAACATTCTGGTTGGCTATAACTCCGGTAATTTTTCTCATTCCTTTTGAAATTGCTCTAGCCTGTAGACCAATAGAGTTTTGATCGTAGTCGCCTGTTAGCTCAGCCTTAGGACTAGTTGCAGCTACGGAGTCCCAGATTATCGTAACCGGGACATCTTTATCCATAGCTTTTGCTTTTAGTATTGTGGATTCAGCAATGGCTAAAACCTCTTCTGTACAATGCGTATCGACATAAACAAACCTCTTGCTAATATCTACACCAAGTAATGAAAGGTTTTCTACGCTCGTTGCATTCTCTGTATCAATATATACAACAATTCCCCCAGCTGCCTGTGTTGATCTTGCAATCTGGATAGCAATATGAGACTTTCCTATTGAAGGTGGGCCAAATATTTCTACTATGCGACCTTCTGGTAATCCGCCATTCGGTCGATTAGCTATGATATAGTCTAGCTGCTTTGACCCTGTACTAATCCACCTATTTACATGAGTTGGAGACTCGTCTGTCGACAGATTGTAGGCTACTCGAGAGCCATGCTCTTTGTTTAAAGACTTTATTAAGTCAGAGGTAAATTCATCATTAACGATATTTTTTTTCTTTGCCATTATAACTCCATTAGATCATAGACAACTATAAGGAAAAACAGTCATGTGTTCAAAAAAAAGGGAGGGTTAACCCCTCCCTTTTTAAAAATAAGCGTAATCCTAGAAGTCGTCTTCTAGATCCGCGAAGGCATCATCGAGACTCTTGAACTTTGTGTCAACACTATCAGATGATTTTGTGGTAGCAGAAGATTTGCTTGTACTAGATGTGGTGGTATTACGAGATGTACCAAAACTATTTTGGACCTGTTCGTCGTCACCATTTAGCCAATCATTTACGACCTTAGTCAATACGTCGTATGACTTTTCTTCATACATATCTTCAAGTACAGGAATATTGTCGATCCACTCCTTGGCTCGCTTGTTATCTTCGCATAGCGTAGATTGCTTACCGCGAGGGCGGACTTCAGTCGTTGCCCATTGACGACCCGGAGCCTTTGTACACACGACCTTGATATCGCGGCCGTCCATCGCATCGGTGATATCACCATAGTCTTCATCCAGCATAATATTCAATAAAGACTGATACACTGTCTTACCAAAAGACCAAATACGTACCCCTTTTTCTTCCTCACCGCGTACTACAACAGGAGCGTAATATCGAGCCTTCGGATAGAGCTTCTTCGCCAGTTCGTATGATTCCTTTGTACCTTCATCGCGCAGCTTAGTAATAAGCTCTTGAATAGGATCCGGCTTACCAAACTGATATGGTGCCAGTAGTCCGGGGTTGCTACCGATGTTATAGTAGAACCATCGTTCCGAAAACGGTAGACCGTCTTCATTTCCCGTAAATGCGATAAGTCGAACTACAGACTCTTCACCTTCTTGGGGACGCCACATCGTGTTACGTCGAGAATTTGTGCCAGAAAGCTGGCCTAGCTTCTTTCGAAGCGCATCAAAATCAATTGCCATGTTAACCTCCAATGTTTAATGTGCAATGTGCAATTATCTAACTGTCCTAAGGACATTCTTAATATAATAGTAATCCGCTATTTTTTCAAAATTTAGTTTAATTTTTATTTTTCTTGCTAAGTCTTTTTTTGTGGCTTTTTTTTATATCATCAGGATAGGTTGGTCCGGTTCCGAGTGGAGTAACCGCACCGGCGATGCCGGCAACAGATTGCTCGTGATGACCTTCTTCTCTCTCGTCCTCAGCGCTTTCATCTGGTTCACCCAAGACTTCTTCTTTGAGAATGATTCTGATTAGCTCTCTAAGACTTTGCATGAATATAACTATTCAGTAAAACGATTACTAGCCTCGACTTCAAAATATTGTGGTTCGCACTTTGACAGATTATCACTTAACCACTTTGATTCAAGCTCTGCTTCCGATAAGTTATTTACTGACTTCCACCAGCAACCTAAGTCAGGGTTCCATCTGAAGCGTCGTTGTTTTAGCAGGTGATTTTCTTCTCGTAAAGACCCAGCTGCAAAAACATGATAATCAGATTCTATAGCATTTTGAAGCATTTCTTTCATGTAAGATTCTTTTCTTAAAAGATGCAGCGTGGCGTCAACGTCTGCTATCGCATTATGAGAATCGTAAAAGAAACCATGCCATGCGCATAGCACTTCTAAAGCCTTAGAGCATCTACAAACTTCTGTCCAGTCCACTTGGGTCATCGAACATGACCAAATAACATCAGTAGGTACAACTTGACCATTTTTTCTAAGTGCCGCTTCGACCCACTTTCTATCAAAGCCAGCGTTGTGACAAACAACAAATTGACACTTACTTAATATCTTAGCAACTTTATCCCATGGAATGCTTTGTCCAGTCAAATCATTATCATCAAATCCTGTAATATCTTTGATTATTTGATCTAGCGGCTCAGACGGTTCTTGTAAATAAGCTACCGACTTTTTAATTCCTGAAACTTCACCGGTTGATGGGTTGACAAAGAAAGGCCTCATGGCGATCTGAATTACTTCATTTGTGGTATGGTTTAGCCCAGTCGTTTCAACGTCTAAAACAATCGCAGGAACATCACCCTTGATAGGGTCACGATCAGGGGTGTCCAGATTAATTAATTTTTGTATTGTTACTATACCGTCTTGTTCTAAATGCTTCATTAAGAACCTCCTTCATTTAATAATATAAAGAGGCAGCTAGTAGTACAAGCTTAATCTACCAGGAGTTTCTAGTATCAGATACGTATATGATTATTGATCCATCATCTTGAGGACCCACTTGAAGAGGGACACTTAAACTTAGCTTACCAGAGTTTTTTGCGCCAAATAACGTGTGCTGGATGTATTTTATTCCGTTTCTTTGATCAATCGCAGTAGGTGTTGTCATAATACCCTTTTTACCACCCTTGGTGATTGTCGCAAGACCAGAATATGCTTGACCCATTGTCTCATTAGTAAAAGCCTGTTTTAGTATATCAGATACACCTGATAAATCAGCTCCAGTCTTATCAATGCCAAGACGCTTCATTAAAGCATCTGGATCAGAGTCCGCTAAAGCTCCTGCTTCTTTAACCTGTTTGCTCCATGCACCACGACCAACTGATACCCCTATTTCACCAGGTTTGGTATCTTTCTTTTTTGGCTTTTTTGGTTTCTCTTTTTTTTCTGACTTGGTACCAGACACATCACTTTGTTCAAGTATAGCCTTTCTAACAATGTCTCTAAAATCTAACTCATCCATTTTTTTTAAGCTCCGTAATCTTTAGTGGAAAATTTCCCAGCCCTTTAATCTTAAACCCTTCATATAAGTATTCATTAACCCTGCTTATTTTTGATGGATCAGCTTCGAAGATAAGAGCGTCATGAATTACAAATAAAGGCGTAACCTCATTATGAAATATTCTAGTGAATTCCTCAAACCCAAGAAGCGATATGTCTACAGCTGTAGACTGTAAGAAATTGTTTATCAAAATGGAGTCTCTAGCGTCATCGACAACTATAGGTCTATCGAAATAATTACTTATAACTCCTTTGTCTCTAGACTGTGACCTTAGTATACCAGTCAATCCGTCTACGCAAAAATATTCTTTTACGCTTTTCATAAGTTGAAGTGCTGTAACATTACTTTTTTGATTCTTCAGCTGCTTTTCCAAGCTATACTTGCTAGCGCCGTATAAAGAGCAAAGGACGGCTAGCTTTGCAACGTCCCTGCAAACATCTAGACCCGCTTGTTTGATAAAAGATGTATAAACATCTTGAACCACATCTCGACTCGCTAAGTTCGACGCTACCCTAGGTTCTAGCGAAGAAAAATCTATTTCGTATAAAGCTGTATTTGGCGAAGATGGGATAAAGACGGAGCGATATTCTTTTTTTAATGTTAGTACTTGAGGGCCAGCCTTTATCGTCAACCGACCCGTCTTTGTTGATACTCTATCGTACATAGGAATTGGCGCATAACCAGAGGAAGACATTCCTAATATAGACTTAAGTATATGGTTTTCATCCTTAGCAAGGATACTTTTACACATATCTAAGTCCACTCTAGAATGAGCGAGTCTAGAAAACAACTTATTCGACTCAGTATACACTTCTGTGTAGCTTAGGTTATCTAGAGCAGACATACCCTGCTGTAGATCTTGTACAAACCTCTGAAACAACTGCTTAAAGTGCTTCTTAGGGATCACCATATTCCAGGGAGCTATATCTACACCGCATGCTTTCATTGCTTTTAGATATTTTTCCGGAGCCAACGGCGATATTTCTATATTGAAAAGCTTGAATAATGGTTCAACAGATCTATGATCAGAGGTAAACCCATATGTGACCTCACTAGCAGATGAATCCGACCAACTAAAGGACTCTTTTCCTAAAAGAAGGTTTCGAAAACCGGTCACCCTATTATGAACAAGCAAATCCATAGATTATTATAGGAGAACAACTTAGACTGTTCAGAGCTCTATTAGTCATCGCTCTTTTTATCAGACATCGCGGATAGAGCCTTTGTAACATTTGTCATCATACTTGTGTATTTACCGAACGCATCGACTTGTGTCATTTTTAGCTTAGTCTCGAACTTACCTTGCGATATTGAGTGATCTATTCCTGATACAACGTACACATTATCTATTGTTGTACCTGTACCGAAATCTATAAAGAAGCTTTGGCCATAATTTACAACAGGACAGCCGAAGGTAGTTAGTGATAAAGATACTGGTGCTGTTTGTAGAGGCACTCCAGAGTCTCTAGTCCCTTGTGCTGTCGTACCTCCACCCATACCACCGCGCATCATGTTTATAGAAGCAAGCTGTGGGTTGTTCATCGATGACACATCAGCTGATAAAACTGCTGAGTTTGTACTTCCATAAATTATGGTTGGCATAGTCGTCTGCATAAAGTTTTTTAAAGCAGGGAACCCTCCCTTAACTCTAAAGTAAGTTTCAGGCTGTTTTTCTGGATCAAAGTCAGAAGGATCACCAGATAATGAAGGTACAGCCTCTAGCAGTCCGTAGTCTAAGGCGGCTTTTAGCTCTTCATAGAAAGCCTTTGCATGTGTCACTGCCATTTCTGCATCATCGGAATCAGGGGCTGCTTTCTTAGATTTTGCTGCCTTACTCGCGCTGGTGGTCATTAACCCTAACGAATTAGATCTAGACGCAGTCATTAGTTTTCCTAATGCGGTATGTGGTGTACATACAGAGTCATAAACATGTATTCTAAGAATTGTTGCCCGTTTGCCTTCCGGATGTCCTGTTACTCTTCCAGGCACAGCTTCTATATGAAACCTTATACGAGGCATTTTAAATACTATGTCTTCGCCAGCTCCGTACGCATCCTCTAACCTTTGCTTTTTCTCATCGTTAAGCTTGCTAGGGTTTTCTTTTAGGTCTTTCTTAACAGACTTTTTACCTTCATCATCTGCCTCGTACAGCGCTGCCATGCCATATGCTTCAGAAGCTTGATTATGGATAAACTCTTTTCCTATAAATCCCATAAATCGACCAAGTGGTAAGTTGACATCTGTCTTTGTGTACTCTTCAAATTTACTACCAAAATCGCTTATATTGATAGGAATTTGAGATGTCGTACAATCCTTTAAATAAGATGCTTTATCATTTACAGGGTAAAATATAAACTGTATTTCGTCAAATCTTCTTGTCGCAGCCAATGGCTTACCAACCATGTACATCAGCATGGCTCCATAAGATATATATTTGCTTGAATCCTTCGACATGTTTACAAATTTCGTGCTACCACCGTGACCAGCTACAGTTTTCGCAAATGGATCCTTATTATTTCCTCGCATATCTTTTAGAGCAATCATTTTCTTGCCAATAGTACTTGCGATTGTGTCCTGTAGCTTCGATACCGCGCCTCCGGTGCCATCAGATCCAAACATATTCTCAAGAGAACCGGCGAGCGTTCCTACGTCACCGCTAGCGCCGCGATTCGCAGATATGAATTTTTTAAGTGCCTTCTGAGATTCTTCATCCATGGTCATAGCTCTGCTTGTTGAAGAAGCAGCAGAGAAAAATGATTCTCCGAACATATCTTTCGCAGAATCATCGCCCATAGATTTTGCTTCTGTTAGTATCTTCTTTTTGATCTTTTTAACGACTTCCATCATATCCTTGATACCTTGAACAGCTAGCTCAATGTCTTCTCCTTGAGCGATCGTATTGGTATCTATATTAGAGGCGCCTTTCATAGACAACTTTAGCTTTATTTTGACTTGCCCTACATCATCAAACGAAAAGCTGCTATTAACAATCATATATTTTTCGGTAACTTTCATAGCGTTTAAAAACGAACCGTAAAAGTTTCCCATTAGTTTTGGACTGGCCCCAGGTTTTCCTGCCGCTAAGTCTGCGGAATCATCGGGATGCGACCAGCCGTATGTAATCATCAATTCGCTCTTTCCGTAAAGATCTGGCTTCACGAACTCTCCTACCTCACTTAAACGTGATCTATCATGTAGCGTTAATGATAGCTCTGCTGTCTTGTGTGACATCATTCCTCTTGAAGGACTTACACCTATACTAAAGTCATCAATACTCATCAGAGGGCGAAACGGGTCTATTATAGGTGCTCCACGGCGGCCGCCGGCAGATATTGGTTTTCCATCATCACCTTTTATATCTTGGAACGCGTCGAAGTCACCATAAGTTTCCATTGTAGCGCCAGAGCCCCTACCTAATACAGGGACTAGCGATTGAGGTGTTGTGAACATTTCCATTCCAGCAGTTGACAAACCCGGTATTTCAGGCAAGTCTTTACCGGCAGCTCTATTAGCTGCTGACTCTGAATCATGCTTCTCTAACTGTCCTTGTATTGCCGCCTCATTGACTGCCGATGCTATCGCGATGTCAGCGTCAGACGTAACCTGGCTTTGCCCTACTAAATGCTGCATAAGTCCGATAGACTGTACTCTATTATCGTCGCTTAGCCCGGGGGCAGGTGATACTACGGTTATGTCTAAATAAGGTTGACATCTCGACAATTCCATGCTAGGTAGCGCGTTCATGAATAGACCAGCTGCACCGGTGTCTCTAGCTGCTGGAACTAACTTAGGATTAAACACCTCTATTGCGCACAGGTTTGGAGTGAACTTCGTCGGTGATGAGAAAGCGCCGTTTATAACACCATCCTTGCTTCCATCACTTCCGGGTTTTAGATCGCACATGTCGGACACACTTATGGAAGAGCAGACAGTCTTCCAATCAGGCCATATTGTTTCGAACGTTTCTGCTTCGCCAATGTATCTATACACACCTTGAATCAGATTTTTTGCATCCTCTTTGTCAGGACCCTCCAAACCGTCCATCAAACTTTTTAGCGCCTCAAAGTTTTTGGCCATAATAACGCCGCCTTCAGTAGCGTCAGTGAACGTTTGGATTAATCTTTCATGCTCAGGAGTAGGGTTAAGACTTACCTTCCCAAAGTTACCAACTGGCTCTTCCCCGCCAAATGCCAAAACAGACATAAACTTTTCTTTAGAAACAACGCTGTAGTATCTTCCTAGAGCCTCGACAACCATACCGAGCTTAGTTTCATATATAGCCATATGCTTAGCCTATCAGCGCTGCGATTTGATTTATGTCTGTCGGTATTACGAGACGAGTACCAGGTGGAACCTGTAAGCCCCAACCTATACGACTGGCAGCTGCGATAACCCACCAGAGAGTTCCGTCTCCATAATACTCTCCAGCAACTATATCTAGTCTTTGCTTACCTTTTAAAACCCGAAACTCTACGTCAATCGCACCTTGCTGATATGCCCTATAAATTACGTTACCCGCTGCATAAGTACCGTATGATTTACCCGCTTTTATCTTCGGAGATCTAGTATATCTACCCAACATTAAATACCACCTTCGCCGCCGCTCTTCTTGGACTTCTTAAAATTGTCATTATTCTCTTTAGACGCGTCGCCAATCTTGGCGCCGGCAGCTTTCCCCGGTTCGGCTCCAGGGATACCTCCTGGGTCAAAAAAGTCAGTGCCCATTGGACCAGCAATTCCTCCAACAGGATAATTCATAGCTCTTGGCATACCAGTGTTGTCTAGACCAGGTATTATATCATGGAACGGACTAAAAGCTATTGAGCACTTTATCAATGTCGGGGCGCGGCGGCCGATACTTGACATGTCCCACTGCGCCTCAGCCCAATCCATATCGAAACTTGTTATTACACCCGCTAATCCACGTCCACCAGCTGCTTCAAAGGATCTCACTATCGCATTGTTGTCTGGATCGAAAAACTCATGAATATCAGTTATTTGTTGATCGAGTGTGACTGTAGGATCTGGGGCCTCACCAGGTGCTGGTTCAATCTCAGGCTTTATATATTTTAGCGCGTCAGTTGTAACAACATAGGTATGATGATGAGACTTCTTCGAAACTTCGCCGTAAGGATCAGCTCCATCATCTTGATCTTTATATTGGACTAAGTACGCGGGATAAGATCCTGGAATCTCTCCAGACGAATCATCTTCAGGTTCTTCTGTACCAGAGGTAGGAGTGATTTGAATTCTTTCATATATTACTACCTCTGCCTCGGCGGATGGTCTGCTAATAAATGAAGTAGCTTCCACCTTTGTAGCACCGGCAGGAGGTTTGTTCGTTTTGTGTACGTTTTTGGTTGTTTCATACGTCGAACCTCCTAGCTTTATAGTTTTTCCAGGTCCTGTATCAAATGTTATATACCCAGCTGATGATGGTAACAGAACTGCTTTACCCCAGTTTACATCCCCAGGAACAAACCCGTGCTTTTCGTCTCCAGCTGCTAGCGGCAGCTTACCAAAACGCTCCTTTATCTGTAGCTCAAGATCATCGTACTTTTTCTTGTCTGCTTCTTCTTTCTTCTTCTTTTCTGACTCAACAGCTGCCGTTGCGGTTAGATCAAAAGGAGCAGAAGAAATGTCGCTAGCAGACCCGCCGCCTTCTGGAGCCGGCTTTACTTCAGATAAGCCAAATATTCTTGCGAGATTAAAACGGCTGTAGTTACTTCTAATAACATCACCAACCCTCATTCTAATCACAGGAGAAGCTGTCGGTATCTGTGAGAATGGCATCACAAACTTTTTATCACCTGCCCTGACTGGCTTACCCATAGAGAATTGTGGATATATCATGGAAACCATCTTGTTTACGCTGTACCACATCGAGTCAAAATCTTCCGGACTTGTCGCAACTAACGTCCAGCTAACGTTTACACTTCTTGTTGTATCTTGATAGATCTTTACCTTATCTATTCTACCGTAACCGCCAGACTCTGCGTAACTTACAGAATACGAATCTTTTACGTCAGTAAGAAATGCTTGAAAGCTTATTATTTCGTTTGTTCTTAGGTCATGAAAATAAAATGGGCAATATTCTGAATCTAACTCATTTTCTATTTCTACTACTTGCTCTCTCGTATATCTAGTCTTGCTGGTTGATTTGAGGCCCCAGGTCCCTCTATTTTGACCTTTTCTTCCTTCGCCGCCTTTATCATAATACGGGCTCCTTACTGATTTTGAGAACGCGTCACCTATACTATTATGTAAAACCTGAGCTTGATTAGAATGGAACCCCCACGCTTTCGTCGCGTTGACGTATTTGTCATTTAGTAAAACTAACGCCGGTGCAGAACGATGTCTCCAGGCCAGCTCATTACGAGTAGGGTAAGCCCTACTTAGCATGACTCTAGTTTGGCCGTTTAGCGGGATTTCATCGAATGCCATTGATAGTGAATACGAGTTTAACCATGCTTCGCCCATCTTCAACAAAGTAGTAAAAAATGTCCATGAAGTGTATCTGTTTAGTTGTGTGAGCAAAGTAAACAACGCTGCGGGATTTCCACCGGTACCTGCAGTGCCTATATCTTCCAGCATAGCGTCTAGATCGCGACGGACGACTCTAGTCATATTAGCGTAGTAACCAGCCCCAAAAAGCATATTCTTAAATATTTCTGTTAGTGAGCCAGATGTAACAAGCATAGCAAACCAAGTTGCAACTTTTGTCATACCTCCGCCTCCGCCGCTACCTGGTAGAGGTTTCGGAGGTGATGGTATGCCTTTACCATCAGGTCCAGGTAGTATCTTTGCAGGCATCTTAAAGAAAGCTGCAATGCCGTATATGGCGCAAAGCCACGCTGGATTCTTTAGATCTGGAATTCCTAAGTGATGTAACAGCTTTAGAGTCGGTCCAGCGTTTGTGCTTTGGCCCTTCTTCAGCGTTGAAGGAGAGTTAGCATCTGTAGCATCCATACCTTTTTCTAAAGTTTCGATTAGTTCTAGTATGGCTGTAAACACTAGAGCGCCTAGTAGATACTCTCCAAATGCTGATATTGTTGTTAGAAGGTTTGATAATGGTGAGTATTGGAAATCTTCTCTATACGATGACAAAGCGCCGTATGACTTCACAGTCTTTAAAGATTTACCATCAACATCATTATACCTTAAGTCTATATCTAATAATGCACGGGTTGAAGGATCAGGCGCTCCAAATGCGTTATTGGGTCGTGTATGACCAATCGACAGTTTCGTTGCGCCCATCTGGACGTTTGTTGGATCAACAACGGTTCCGCTATCAGGATCTGTATCCTTACCTTTTTTGTGGCCCGTCTGCTTTATCATCAACGCATGAGCGACCTTCTTGAGCTCTTCTATGGTCGTTCTTGTAGCTTCACTATTATAAACACCAAACGCACCTTGAGATATTGGTATGCCTGGGTCAGTAAACTTTCCGTCCTCTATATAAGGTGAAGAACCGGGGGTAGGATCAAATCTGTTACCATTCTTTAATATAGCGGATATTTTTTTCTGAACTATCGGGGCGTCTTCAGGAGTTGGTAATGCAGTGACACCAGAAGAATTACCTATCCCAGGCTCACCTGGGGCCTTGTTAGATATGATAGATCTTAATAAGTCGTGACCATCAATTTGTGCATTTTTGTCTAGAAAATCATTTAAGCTAAACTTGCCAGAATCAGACAAAGTATTAAACTCTGAGACGGCGCTAGCGCCACCCTTAGGATTATCAGAAAATGATTTAGTAAAACCCTTAGTTTCGTCTTGACCACCTGTTTGAAACTCAGCTGGCTTGCCACCATTGGTTAATGATGTTTCTATTCTAGGGTTATCAGGACTAATAGGAAAGCTGTTAACGGATGTCAGTGAAGAAAGATAGGATCCTAAAGTATCTTTAGAAGATTCTTTAAGGTCATCTCCAGACTTTACTTTACCGTCAGTATCTGTTCCTTCAGGAATGTAGTCTTTTTCATTCGCCATACTTCTTAACTATCTCTTTTTGTAGACTTTCAATAAAAGTCTTGTCGTCTGTTGCGCTTGATAGAAACCTTAACATGTTCATCACATTGCCCGGTATTTCTCTAAGGTTAATTTTCTCAAGGGCTTCCTGGATTTTTTGCTCAACTTCTTTTTCACTAAGTTTTTCTTCTGGCATGCTTTATCCTTCTACGCTGGCGAGAGTTGGTCCACCAGATGCTGTCATCTGTGTCTTATCTACAAGAACCTTACTAATACTACCAGCGTTCATTACAACCTTTACATTCATATTAATATTTATCGGTTCATTTGATATGGTAAATTCGCCCTCACCCGTTCCGATCGCTTGAGCAAAGTTACCAAGCGCAACTTCCGCATTTAGGTCGCCTATCGTATTTAGCGCTTCGATAGCCATTTTCGCTTCGGTAACCATCGCTACAACGGCTGCACCAATAGGCGTTCCTTTTTCTGCCACGACTGCCTGCATTTCTGACACAGCCTTGGCAAAACTAGTCATACCAGACATTACAGACGATGCAGTTTCAAGTTTCTTAAGAGATTTTTCATCAGGCTCAAATGTTGATAATGCTGTAAACACTAAAGGAAGCCCGGTAGAAGGATCAAGCGCAGACTTCATACCGGCGGCGAGGGACGATACAACTGCACCCATACCTTCTGTATTTATTTTTTTGTCAGTAATGCTCTGTACTGTTGTGGCGAAAGTTGCTACAGCGCTCATTGCTTTTTCTATTACCTGAACTTTCACTAGTGCTTTTTCAGGGTTATCTATTTTTATATCCAGAATAGAATCAACTAACTTCTTGATGTTAAGCTTAACAGCCTCAACAACACCTGCTATTATTGCTGTCATATCGGCGATGCGCGTGGCCATGTCTTTACCCTTTGAAAAGAAGCCTCCGCCTTTTTTAGGCATTAATGCAGCAACAGCTTCAATTGCTTTAGCAAAGTTCCCTACGGCACCAAGCGCAGCAGCTATGACATCCATCTTAGGCTTAAGCGTTTTTGGATCTTCTACATCTTTCGCTATGTTAATAATTTGCTTTACAAGTGAAGGTAGCGCTGTCCTAATTTTCTCCATGATGTCCACCAAACCGGTTGCGACTGCGCCCATCACTTCTGAAACGGACGGACCGAACATACCAGAAGACATCTTCGATACAGCTTCCAACGGACTCATCAATGCTGACGCTAAATTAGCTATCGCGTTAATAGCGCCGCCGATTATCTCTACATTCTTACCTTGGCCAGGCGTAAGGTTTTTTCCCATGTATAAGATCATCGCGATCAATGTTATCATCGTATCAGCAACTTTATCGATCAATGAAGCAACATTCTTAAACATAATCTCCATGCCACCAGGCTTCATGGATTCTGCGACGATAGCTAGCTTTCCTGCTTTTAACCCAATGTCAGCTATGGACTGCATAGCTTCTGCAAGCTTCGCGACAATACCAATACGCTGAGCTAACGCTTTGGGATCAGACATAGGTATTTTCATAACCATCTTGACCATCTTTTCGATCTTAGGAACAGTTTTTTCGAAGAAATATGCAGCTACTCCAAAGCCAGCAATAAGAATTGGTACAAATATACCAATAGCAGCGAACACTGCACCCAAGGCGCCCATAAGACCGATGGTCTTTACAACGGTTATTAAAGATCCAAGTGCTGAATTAATGACACCTTCATTTGCTGCTAACTTTGATAAAACCTTCATACTAAGTAAAATTGCGCCGCCGAAGACAACCATTCCAGCCGTGAATAGCAGAGCTGCTGCCACAAGACCGACAATCATCATTGGTATTGCACTTGCTAGCGCGAAGAATGCGGCACCGGCCACGGCCATACCTACTGTCGCGACCATGGATATAGCTACCATGCCTAATGTCTTAGCGAAGTCCGCCCACTTTACTTTAGCAAGTATCTTAGTTGCTAGCCATACGCCACCAGCAAAAGCTACCATACCAACAGCGAATAACACCGCCATGGCTAATAAGCCTGGAACAGCTTTTAGCAGCGCCGCCGGATTTACTTTACTTGCAAACTTAGCCACAAGGTAAGTCCCTGCCATACCAGCCATAGTAACAACAAGGGTCTTTGCTAGGTCTGACCAAGAAACCTTCTTTAAGATTTTGGCCGCAATATAAACTCCTCCGGCGAAGAGTACCATACCAACTGTAAACATAAGAGCCATCAGCCCAAGCGTCAAGGTTGCTTTTATAATATCCGCTTTATTTATCTTACCGATCGCCTTAATCATCTGGCCCATCGATTTAAACATGCCGCCCTTGGAACCCTTCTTGGCACCTTTCTTTAACTCTTTGCTCGTCGATGCAGCCATCGTAATTCCCATCTTTTTAGCGAGAAACTTAATGGCTGTCATGATTACAGCTGTGCCGGCGCCTTTTATAAGTCCGACTGCAATACCTTTCATTGCGGAGAGAGCGACGACTGCTATGAACGCTTTAATCAACCAAGGCTTAACAATCTTGAATAAAGCCCCGAATAAGCTTTTTATAGCCTTACCTAACTTAGGTAGCACAGGCTTAAGCGCTGCACCGATTTTCGAAAATGCACCAGCAAAAGCGCCGCCTATGCCTTCAGTTGCACCAGCCGCAGCTTTTCCAAACGCGCTAGGGTCAGAAACAAAATCAGCTATTGCCTGAATCAATCCTGCTAGTTTCTCAACTATCCACGGTAGCGCGCTAGCTAAAACATCACCGGCGATATCAATCATCTTTATAAAGAATGTCTTTAGTCCTGAAGCTGCTTCTCCGCCGGCTTTGCCAAAAGTATTGGAGAACTCGCTACTGAGATCGCTCATAAGCTGTGCAGCGCTATACTCTCCTTTACCGGTTAATGCGTCAAAAAACTTTTGAAAATAACCGAGAGCTTTACCAAAGAATTTTTCAAAGACTGCAGGATTAAATATCTTTTTCAAGCTTTTCCAAAGACCAAGCTTACCGAGGAGCTCGCTGATCATTTTGCCAAACTTTTTACCAAACTTATAAACAACCTGAAGCGATTTTCTAATCGCAGACATCAGCTCTTTGAACCCTTTACCTTGAGCGAACCCTTTGCCAAAACCTTTCTTAAATGCGTCAAAGAAGCCAGTTACACCATCACCACTATGAACTAGCTTTTCAACAGACTTAGCTAATTCGAGCATGACTTCTTTTTCGCTCATCTTATTAGCTTCTGCGTCTTCGGCTGCGGCTTCCATATCTTCGTATGCGACGCCTTGGTTTTCTGCAGCCATGACATTTTCCATCGCGGAAACTGAAAGACCCATTTGTTCGGCCATCAATTTCTTTTCAGCCCTGGTCATATCATCTACAGACTTACCAGCCTCATGGAATGCATCTTTCATCATATCGATGCGCTCAGCAGGATTTTGAGCATTCATCATTTCCATAGTGTCAAGCTGAATACCGAATGCTTGGTTTAGGGAAGAAACACCCTCAGCGGCACTCTCAAAATCATCAAACTTACCAATCACACCTTGTAGGTCTTTAGCTTCCAGTCCTAGCTTAGCCATATAGGTTGCTGTTGCAGCAAGCTGCTTTTTAGACATGTTCCCAAAGTCTTCAACATTTTCGATCATGGCAGACATATTCTTACCAATAGTCTTCGAAGAAACCCCGAATTGATCGCCCATTTGGATTGCCATTGAACCCATTTCGATCATTTCATCGCGAGCTGATTGGCCGCTATTGTGAGCTTTTCTAGCCATTTCAGCCAAAGCCTTATTAGACATGCCCAAACCTTTGTTGAGCATAACTGCTGCGTCAGCCGCCTCGGCTAAAGTGTCTTTCATCATGGAGAATGATGCGCCGGCTTCTTTTGCAATCTCACCAACTGCTTGAAGCATCTTCGCTAGCCCGGCTTTGCCGATACCAAAAACTTGACTTACATTTAGACCTGATTTAGCTAACGCACCAGAAGAAGATTTGAGATTATCAAACCCCTTCATTACCGCTGCGCCTTCGCCTTTGGAAAGATCACCCATCTCTCCCCTAAGGCCTTCCATCGCTTGACGAAGCTCATCAGTACCGCCGCTACCAGCTGCAGCCATGCTGACCAAACCTTTAAGCATACTGAATGGAGCCGCGATTAGAGCCTTACCAACATTTAGTAAGTTGCCAGCCACACCCATCACGCCGCCGGCGACCATCTTCATCATACCGCCGACGCCAGAGAACGCCTTCATAAAGCCGGCGCCACCTGCTAGAGCACCAGCCTTAACAGATGATATTGAATCCAGTAAGCCGCCAGCTTTTTCTCGACTATTCTCAAGACCTTCTGCCATTTCTTGACTTGCGGCAGATTGAGCAGATCCTAGTTCTTGTGCGCCTTCGGCGGCATTTTTAAAACTATCATTTAATCCATTGATTCGATCTTGTAGACCGTCTAGATCTTTACACTCCATGGCCCGACATAGCTCGGCAGCCATCTGTGTTTGGGATGTAAGCTGTTGTTGCATTGCAGACAACTGCTTGCTACGATCTGCCAGCACTTTATTGATCTGCTGGTTAATCTGTAGTTGTGTCTGTAGTTCTTTTGAATCAGCCATGTTCTAAAGCAATCCCACACCGATGGTCTTACAATAAATATGGCGTACCAGAATCTGCGCCACTTATTTAATTACAGCGGCCAAACATATCCGGTGTGTTCCCTCAGAGCCTTAGACGCAGCGCGCTTTTTACCGAGCTGCGGTATAGCAGATTTTAGACTTCCGCTTTCTAATGCTAAGTAGAACTTTCTAGACTCAGATAAAACGTCGGCAACAAGAGCTACTGTGCTCTTAGAGCCAGACATTTTTATCTCAGATAGATCACCTTTGATATAAAGGGCACACTCTTTTAAAAAAGACTTTTTATTGTCACGCATAATACACCTCATCTATAACTATGTGAACCTACGCAATTTTGACGGTACTTGTGCTCTATGTCTGCCCATTAACGCCCTTGTTTCTGCGTCATTCTGGTGGGTCGCCCTACTACCGTTATCTTTTCCAGAGCTTTTTATCTCTTGATTTAACCTTTTTAAGAACCAAAATCTTTGCCATATTGGTATATTATAAGCTTCTATCCATGAAAAGCCCATGTAGTACATCAGTATGAAGATGTGCTCTAAAAAGACTTCTTTATAATCAGTCGTCAGGCCAAAAAAACGCGGCACCCAGTGGGAGCCGTACCTCCGAATGTTCAAAGCAAGAAGGACAGTCCATCCAAGCCTTCATTTCAATGCCAGGTTCATGTTTGTCAATATGCTTTCTAAGAAACAGCGAGTCTCTCGCTGGTAAGCTCTTTACCAACATATCTATCTTGGTTCTATCAGAAATTCCATTTGCTGAGACAATTGAGTGCTTAAGACGTTCGGTTATTAAATTCTCGGCACGTTGACCTTGCTTTTTTCTTCTCTCGGCCATAATCATTATCTCTTGTTCATCATGACCGGTAAGAAGCTTAAACCGTACCTTAGCTTTCGTAACGGGTAGCAGCTCTTCAAAAACGTTTGTACCAATCGCGACAGGATCTAGCTCTAATCGCTTTATGGGTAGCTCGGAAAGATTGAAGTTATGCTTAGAGCGCTCAGAACATGCAGGACAATCAATCTCGACCTTATATTCTGTACCATAACCGGTAACCCTAAGAGCAACCATCAAGGCATTTCTATCACCTGCTAACAACGTGTCCGGATCTACTCTCTTATCAATTAAGCAAGACTTTATAAGATGACTAATCACAGTACCCTTTTTAATCAAAGCCTTCGAAGTTAATATATCTTCTTCTTTTGCAGTCATAGCTCTAATTTCTACAGTCTCTTTGCCGTGTAGCGGGTGTTCTGCTTCGTAGCATTTACCACCTGAAGGCAAAGGGACTGTCTCTACAGGAATCTCAAATCCAAAGTCATCTTTTATGACATTCCTTGTAGGCATATGGTCCCTCATGGACCCAAAAACATCTTCTCTATTTTCGCCATTCGGCTGGTCAGTCGACATGCATACTCTCCATTATCAAGTAGTCTAATTTATCTTATTCTTTATAACACATAGTGTAAAACTATGAACACTTAATTGTAAAATGAAAAAGCCTCCCGTATAGGAAGGCTTTTTCTAAGAACAAACAAACGTATTAATTTAAGGCACCAAGATAGAAGACTTGATCAATATTGTAGTACACAATTATCGAACCGAATAGTCAAAGCAATTTCGGCTGGATCCTCTGAACCGTAATCTAAGTCACCAAAGCCGGCAGATGTTAGGAAGCATCCCTTCATATCCCAAAGCTCTACGACTGTACCTACAGGGTCAAGCATCTTAAGCTGGCAATCTCTTTTATAAAAATCAGCATAACCACCGCGACCTGATACAGACTCGTAATGGGTTCTCACCCATTCCATGACCTGCTGCGCGCCTGATGGTGCGATTGGATCGTGAAGTGTTACTGAAATTGCGTCAAATTTTGTTTTACCCGCAATAAACCGAGTAGAGTTCATAAACGGAATTTCAATTTCAGCGGTATTCATGACTGGTCTTGCAGCTGTCTTTATCAAGAAAGCATCAATCCCTTCAATCGCGAACACCCATCGAAATTTTCTTTTCGGCTCAAACTTATTCGGTAGCATGTCGGTAACTGATAGTGTTTCTGGCATCTTAGTTACTCCTTTATTAAATCTAACTATATAGCTCCCGGATTATATGTCTAATCCGGCGTTTGTTACCACAAAATCAAGTGAGATAAACTCAACCGACCGAACCGGCTGTAAGAATATCTTACCTCTTACTGTGTTGTTTTCAATATCAGCTTGAGTTGTGGTTGTTGTATCAATCTGAACCTTGAAACGTTCTAGTCCTTGTTGCGCCTGTATCCTCGAGAGGACAGGAGTAACTGCTGCAGAGAATTTCGACAGCGTTGACTCCCTATTTGGCTCAAAGAGGAATGTGTCACCTATTTTTCTAACCTGTCTTCTGATATCTATCAGAAGTCTACGGACGTTGACTCTGTCTAAAGCGCTTTGGGCGGCGAGCAATGTCTTTTGTCCAAAGACTACCACATCGTTAGATTGAGCAAATGATGTAAGCGGATTAATATCCACATCATAAAGTGTATCCAGGTTGTCTCTGTTTAGCTTGACCTGTGTCTCTAAGACATTCTTTAGCGCACCACGGGTGAAACCAGCGGGTGCGTACCAAGGAAAGGCCACAGAGTCGTTTAAGCCAAATGCACCGAGTACCGCAACACTTGGAGGTATTTGACTAGAGGCCCCAGTTACTTGGTCTTGAAGTATTACATCAGGAAAATATGCGGCCGCAAAGCTGGTATCTATATTTCTAGAACCGAATGTTGTCGCAGTATTCGTAACACTAACTTCTTGTACTGATGATGTTACGGGAGTGTTTAGGGTATCAATTACCGGTACGTCCATAATGTATAGAGCGTCAAAGCGATCCTCTATTTTATCAATAGCATGATCAGTAATAACGGGTTGTCTAATACCCGGTATCGCGAGTAGTTGAATGTCAACATCCGAACGTTCACCTAGCACGTCAATAGCTTTCTTGTATGCTGCAACTGTTGGACCATTATCTAGTCCTTGATTTGTGTCAGCCATCTCTCTTCTGATCGCTATATCTGTCATTTTTGACTTATTATCATCAAAGACGTTTAGTCCATCGAAGCCACCTTGAGGGATCATCGTGAATCTTAGGTACTTTCTAGCAGATAATAAACCGAAGTCTTTGTCGACGTTCAGCAGTCTAGTATTCGAAGTTGATACACCGTCTATATCCAGCATGGTTGAAGTTGCAACACCGTCTCTTCTATAAACAGCTCCAGCCCATTGTTCACTGTCGGCCTGATCAGCGGTTGTTGTAATAACCTGTATTTTATCGAGAGAAAATTTGTTGTTATTGAACCTATCGCAATCAAAGATTGTACCAGTAACATCAGATACGCCTGGGTTATCACCAACTGATAACGCTTGTGTTAAGACAAGGTGATCAGGAAAGTATACACCATACGACGATATAGAATGATTGAAAGCCATAGATGCATTTGGTTCCGTTGCACTCTTTTGCTTGGTCGTTTGTATACCCCAGTATAAAGACGAGTTAACTCTCTTTTTAGGAGCCTGTCCTTGAGCGATAGTAAGTCTCATAGGAATTGGAGGCTGTACTAATTGCTGTAAGGTTTCTACGTTTCTAAATTCAGCGGTACCTGCATCTGTTGCGCCAGGTGAATCATTCGAAATTTCTCCAATGATACTTGAACCAGATGTCACCAGATGGCTTATACCTCTAAAGCCTATGGGTAATGCCGTATCAGGTATCTCACCACGTTCAAGAGCTACGGAGGGGGATATCCGAATATAGTTGGAAGCATTTGCATAGCTTCCTTCTACCACTAGCTTTTGACCGCCGATTCTTTTATCGAAGTCGTAAAATATATGGTAATCCCCAATAACTCGAGTGATATATCTCTCGTCATTAGGATTTAAGCTTAACTTGTTAAATCGCTCAACGACAGTCGCGTTAGTGTCTTCATCGTAGTAGTCTCTTACTAATAGATCAAACGTTCCCCACTTGTTATTTGAGTTTGTTGACTTATTAATATTTTCAATAGAAACCTTTACCCTAGTATTCCCTAATGAACCATCGTCGAGACAATGGACAGTAAATAAGTCTTTAGCTAGCCCACCAAATTCTTGAGAGATGACAGTAGGAAACTTCGCTGTCTTAAATCTATCTGTAAAAGACTCAAAGTTAGGTACGGTTGAGGATCCTGTATCACGAGCAGCAGAACCCGTTACCAAGAATGCAATATCTTCATTCTTTATAGCTGTACCTTCTTTTACACCGTCAAAGCTAGCAGAGAATGTAGTTTGCATATAGTCTGCAGATGCTGTTACTGCCGCATATGTTGGGTGAATATCATAATGAGCGTAAAGAAGGTGACCAGCTTCCTGCGTTTTTGCTGGGTCAGTGTTAAACACGTTAGCAAAATAGTTGGCAGCTTCAGGATCAAATGATGCCGTCACAATCGTGGGGTATGCCTTTGTATGCGAATGACCATTTTGTAAAAGAACAAACTCTTGTCGGCCGGCAGCTATATTTACAGCGCCGACTGTGGAACCCGCGTCTCCAATATCTCTGTTTAGAAATACTGATGATCTATTTGTAGCACCTGGTGCGCCCCATGGAGTATTATTCGTTACCGAAGGTCTCGAAGCACTAAGCGTTAGGTTAACACCAGATGGCGCAAGTAAAACGCCTCTTATTATCGGGTGAACGTCGGTTAGACCGGCTTCGCTAAATGGTCTAAGAGTCGCAGATTGACTCATCATAGTAGCTAAGATATGGGTTCTACCAAGTCCTGAGTGCGGACCGAGTGCGCCAGTAAAAAATACATTAGTGTTGTCAGCAACACCAGAAGTCGCAAAGAATACAGAGGGAGTTGTATTACCTACACCACCTGTTCTAGTAATCTTTAGCGTAGCATCATTTCCTTGTAAGCCACCCTTGTCTATTGTTAACGCAAGTAGTCTTCCTGTATCAACGCATGTTAAGCCAGGATATCCGCCTGTACCAACCCCACCAGTGCTAGCACCGTATACGATTCTTTTCGCTGAGTCTGCGGCATTTTGCACACCATTTATGGCATCATCTATTAACAGCGCTAATTCGTCGCCAGAGACAGAGTTTGAAGCATCGGCGCCTCTAATACAGATATTAATTGTATTAGCTGCGGCGGCTTCAGGAATTGCCGGGTCTGTACCAGTAACATCTGGCATTGTAAACTGTATGGTAAGAGTTTCTAGCGCGCCGGTGGATGATACAGCAGGTGGTATTACGATTGTTCCTGTATAGAGAACAACCTTATCTGCTTGTGGACCACCGAATGCAGAGGCTGGAGAAGCATTTCTTGTCTCTAGACCTCTAGCAGAACTAAGTGTACCAGACGATGCAGCTAAGTTAGGACCTGCAAACGGATTGTCAGCGAGTATTCCGCTACTAGCCCTTGGTAAGCGTTCACCGACTGTAAAACCAGCGTTCGTTACTGCACCTGAAGCTGTTCGCTTCTTACCATCACCAACGCCTAATGTTTTAACATAGGTACCAGCGTTTGCATAGTTTAACCATTGTCTTAAAGCCATCGGGCCAAATAGATCGGTATCTACGTCGCCAAACTCCGCAATGAAGTCAGAGAAGTTAGCGACAGTAATTGGTACAAAAGCTCGTCCTTGCTTTGCGGTACCAATGACACCGGCTGGAATGCCACTAGGTCCTGTTTGTGATGGACCTGAGAGGTCTATCTCTCTTGTGGATACGCCTGGACTTTTAAAAGTAAGCTCAGCCATTTGTATTTATCTCCTGTTTCATATTCTTAACTATATCACTGGAAGTCAACGCCGCTATTTGTAATCACAAAATCTATCGCAATAAACTCAATAGCTCTGGTTGGTACAACGACGATCCTACCATTTAGTCTGTTGTTTTCTACATCTTCAGTGTTGTTATTAGAATCATCCATAACAACCTTAAAAGACTCTATACCTTGTTGAGACTGAATTGTCGACAATAACGGCGTTACGGAATTTATGAACCGTGCCCGTGTTGCCTGTGTATTCGGCTCGAACAATAACCTATCAGCAACTGTCACAACCTGTCTCTTAAGTTCGAGTAACATTCTTCTAACGTTAACCCTATCCAGAGCAGACTGTGCAAGTTGACATGTTTTCTGACCAAAAATTACAAAGCTTCCATCTGCGAAATTCGCAATTGGATTAATTCTTGCATCATATAACGTATCTCTATCACCAGCCGTTAATCTTATATCTGTATTGCTAACAGAATCAAGGCCGCCTCTGTTAAACCCAGCTGGCGCGAACCACGGGTACGCAACAGAATCGTTAAACGCTAAGGCACCAAGAGCAGCTATTGAAGAAGGCACTCGGACCTTTGAGCCGGTTGAGCTATCAGTTATAAAGACGTCTGGAAAATAAGCCGCTGTGTAGTTGTTATCAAACACTCTAGACTCAAACTTTTCAGATGTTTCCCTTATATCAGGGTATGCTAACGAAGCACTAGCTGGTTTTGATCTATCTTCTGTCAAGAATAATCTTGTATCACTCTCGGAGTATGATGGAATGTCCATCAAGTATATCGCCATTGAGTATTCTTTTGTCTTTTCAGCAGCGTGATCCGTTACAAATGAATCCTTAATACCAGGTACAGCCAAGATGTTTATTCTTGTAGCCATCGGATCAGTTATTATACTGACTGCTTCACGGTAAGATGAGATATGATTATTTTCTCTTCCCGATCCTGCAGGATTTGTTACTAAACCTAAGTTTTTAGCAGTAACAGTCCATTCCGATGAGGCTTTGCCTACGAGTCCAGGAGCAGCACCCTCTGTTGACGATGCTCTGTCATTCATATAGTACATGTCTTTGTCAAGTATGTTAAGACCATCAAACCCACCGAATACAGGAATATTAAATCCAGTATATGGAGTAAATCTATTAAACTTGACCGAAGATGACTGTATGAGAGTACCCAGAGTAACTCTTCCGTAGGAAGCTATGTCTGGATCCATGACAGTATAGTCTTTGGAGTCAGGAATTGCGTTTCTGATATATGCGGCTTCTAAGATATGCTCTTTAGCAGATCCTGTTAAGAACTGTAGCAAGTTAGTTGCGTCACCAGCTGAACCTGTTCCCGCAAGCGCAACCTTCGAAAGACTAAAGCTGTTAGCATTAAATACATCTGCTCCAGAACCGGTGTGCAATGCTCCGATTTCAGCAATACCTTGAAATCTTGAATACGCAGTTAGCAAATTGTTGCGTGTGCTAGAGGCGTTCGGGCTCTGAATTGCATTATTCATACTTCCGGTTTCTGGAAGTCTTTCATATTTAGCGCCCCAGTTTAAACGACCATCGACTATTTCGTTGGTACCAGCATATCCCGAGAACCAACCGTCTGCGGTTTGTCCTCTAGTAAGCTTGTATCTGAGTGGTAACGGAGGAATGATAGATGAAGTAACAGGCGGCTCAGCGTCTCCGACCATACTACCAGTTATCCTAGCAGGCATGTCCGTAGAACCGTATGTCACGCCATCAACGATTAATGCCCTTTGTCTATCATCGGTCATAGAATCAGTTGTTTTTAGTACCGGAATACCCTTGAAACCAAATGGGCATGCATCACTAGGGACTTTACCTGCGTAGACATCATCAGGAATTACAACTCTAATAAAGTTTGAGACGTTTGCATATCGCCCTGATACTATGATTCGCTTTTCAGCGGCATTTGTAGTATCAAAATTGTAACGTGCTTTGTAGTCGCCGATTTTTCTGCCAACAAAGTTTTCAGACGCTGGATCCATTACACATGCTGGATACGCCTCTAAAACCTCGGGACTTAAGTCGGAGTCATCAAATCTTCTTACTTGTACTTCGAATGTTGGGTACTTGTAGTTTTCGTTTGTTGATGCACGAAGATTTTTAATAGAAATCTTAACCTTATCATTGCCCCAAGCACCGTCAGAGAGTGTCTCAAAGTGTAATAATGAGTACTCTTTCCCACCATATGGTTGAGATACAATCGCTGGCGATTTTGGCGTCGCGTATCTGGTATCATAACGGCCGAACACGTTAAGTGCTTGACCCTCTAATCCAGAAAGATATGATGAGGCTGTCAGGTAGGATTGAGACCCAGATAGCACTGCTACGCTGTTACTCCCTGTTGACACAACAGCCAGTTCTTTCTCAACAGCAAAGTCGAGATACAGTAGGTGCTTTTCCTCGGCAAATCGTAGTGGATCTGTGTTTAGTACATTCGCAATATAGTTTTGGTGTGATGGATCTAATGACGCCGTAATAATTCTTACACCATCACCGTCGGTATCTCCCAATGTATCGAATGGTACACCAAATCCTGTACGAATTTCATCGCGGTTTTTACTAGTGAACGCTGAACCAGCTGATGATGAGATACAAAGCTTAAAAAGCTCTTCTCCGCCAGCTACGCTACCGTACTCACCGTTTCCGGCTGGAGTTGCAAGGTCACCAATATTATTAAGCCACGTGGTGTTGAGTGACATACACTGCATTCTACTTCCTGTTGCCATGAATACAACAGCGCGGACAAGATTTACATGTCCTGTAGAAGACAGATCGAATGAAGGATTATCCTGAAATATAGGGTATGCAAAATCCGTTGACGCAGACACATAATGTCTAGCTGTAATAAACTGCACAGCACCATCCGAGGTTACCCTAGGATTGGAATCGACCCAGGTCGAATCTGTGCCGCTTAATATAAAGCCAGCATTTTTTACAATACCGTAGGTACTGGTGTTGTCGATATCAGTCTGTGTGGAGTTGGCTCCTGCGCCTAGAACACGAACGAATGTTAACGCTGTTCTATTTGCGAGGAAGGCTTCAACTGCATACGGACCAAATCTCTCTGAGTCTAAATCTCCGAATTTATTAATAAAGTCATTGGTACTTCCAACTGTAACTGGAATAAAGGCTGGACCTTTTTCTGCTGTACCTATAACACCTGCGGGTATACCCACAATTTCGGTTTGTCTTTGAGACGCGTCTATCTCGCGCTCAAAAAATCCTGGGGATCTAAAAGTTTGTTCGGCCATTAGTCGGGTCTCCTGGATCTAAGCTATCACAAATAACTATTCCGCGCAATAGCGAAATGTCTTTTATCGCAAAATCAATCTTTGAGTAATTTGCCCAAGTCAATTTCTATTCCTTCAGGTCGCTTTAATCCGAACCTGAAAACAGTCTCACCCTTACTGGGAGTTGAGGCTGCTAAAATTACGTATCTAGTTTCCCTTTCTCCAGTGAAAGGGTCTATATCAGTAATTATAACGGTGCGTCCGTTAGTGTCTTGTTGATGTGCATATCCGCCGATCTCAGCGGACGGCTTTCCAGGAAAACCAGCTATTAATTCCGAAGAACTAACCCCCATCGCTTGCGGTGGGTATCCATCTTCTTCGCTAAGAATATCCTGTAATATGTACGCATTCGGGTCACCCGAAGATATACCTGCAACAGGTTTAGAAGTTGGACCTGGTCCGGATGAAGTGGATACATCAAAACTTATCTCCGGTGCTGACACTGTTTTTCTAAATGGGACAGGCGCGCCTGGTATACTTGATGCGACCAAATAGGCACCGACTGACATCGTAAAACTATATTTCACTAATCTTTCTGCATCGGTAAAATCATCAAAATTATTTTGAGGGCTTAAGGCTGCATCGACATAAGCAACGAACCTATAACCTTCCTTCGTTTCTATGACTAACGTACGACGTCTATTTTCTACGTATCCGTTCATCATAACCGTCAGCATAGAATTCATTTCTTGTGTGTATTGTGCCCAAAAAGTAATTTCGTAGCTAGCAGTATATTGCTTTATAGGTGGTATCTCTATAAATTCAAATAAGTTTTTTCCAACTGTGGGTTTTAAAACTGTACCTGCGCGGGCAGACACCGTAATACTAGGAGCCTCTCTTCGGGTTGCTATCCTTCCTGGATCGCTAGAGCCGGCTATACCATCAGCGGTGTTATTTTCATTTGTGCTAATGGCTATATTATCAGAGTTCTTAAACCCAAGCCTGTTTTGGTATCTTTGGTACATCGGGTCTTCTTTAGAGATGGATGCCTTTACTGTTATAGGTCCGCCTTGAAACTGTGAAGCCCCTTTAGCGTTTTCTTGCTCTATTCCTGACCGAACAATTGATATTAGAGGCAATATTAGCGCGTCGCTTTTATCTCTAAGAGGCTTATTCCTAGCTAATAACGCAAAGCGTTCTCCAGTAGCAAATATAACTGGTACCTTCTTTTGGCTATCCTTTCTCTTGTAATAAAAGGGCAGCTCGTTATCAAACAAGTTAAACACACCTCTGTCTACGTCTTCTATTGTACATGAAGGCATAGTAAATTCAGCAGGATCACCGGTGAATCCTGAGTCTACTTTTTCCTGGTAGCCTGGCTTATTAGAGAATCTAGTAGTCATTACTCGTCACCATAAAAAGATGAGCCTGTACGAGATGGGTCACCTGCTGGTGAGACCTCGGCCGGCTTTTCTGTTGGTCTATCTACCTTACCTTGTTTTTGCAGCGCTCTAACATCGCCAGTTTCACCTTGAGAATTTTCAGCGAACCCCCGTTGCTGTACGAACGTTTCCTGTATTGCATCAGAGTCACCATAACCTTCGTCTGTAGGCCCGATCGGGTTTTTGTCAATTAACCCCTTTCTTGCCTGTCTTCCTACCAACTGAATGCCCGTGCGATACTCTACCTCACCATAGATTTCCGATAGATACGCGACGGAAGTAGTCTCAAAAAATGTATCACCATAAGAGAAATAGTCACCTTCGCTTATTTCGATGTCTTTATCTATCATGTCTCTATACTGAACGTATACATTAATATCATATAATTGCTCCGATCCAAACCGAGTAGTCGAAGTTGTTTGGTCACCCCATTCTACTCTGGCCTCTATCTCTATAGGCAAATCGAAATGTTTCTCTAAAGCCTCTTCATATACGTCATGAATGCTAGTAACTTCTGACATCACTCTATAATAGTATATTTTTTGGCCGACAACGTCCTTTATCAATTCCTTTGTGAGATCAGACATAAGGTCTTGCTCTCTTGGTGTAATAAAAAGTCTAGCCATAATGTCCTACGCTATTTAATAATTATCGACTTGCCAAGCGGCATCGGGATTGTTTTTAGCGCTCTTAGTATATTTTCTGAGTCTGTTGCTTGACCCTCAAGTAGTTTTCCATACGTCAAACTATCTAAAAGCTCTATTAATTGATCTCGTAACCGGCCTTGATCTTCTCGACCTTGTGAAACCAAGTCTGTACCGTTTAGTTGCAGATCAGCATTTGGTATCGGTACACTTGAAAATTTTGATCTTACTTGACCTAACAATTCTTTTGCTAAAGCCAAACAATATTGTCTTATCCATTGTCTTCCTATTGAATTAACTTTTTCATAATCGAATAAACCAAAGGGAACATTAGACATGTTAGACGCGCCGTATATCGTGCCGTCTTCTATATCGGGATTAAACGGATCAGGACTATAAGATACTCTTATCCATAGCTTTGGTGTGGGATTTTCACTACCAGGCATCGGATATATTCGTATTTTACTGCCCATAATCCGGTATGAGTAATTTGATTTCCTAACCCTATTAGATATCCCCATCTGACCAGCTCTAAGAATATCCTCAAAAACAGGTAACACATAAAATACTGTCTCAGGTGTAAATGACTCAAACGAAAATTCATTATTTAGATAATTTACAGCCGATGTTGTATCGAAAAAACGGTAAGCGGCTTCTGGGGAGAAATGAAAAACCTCTCTAATTCTCATTTTCGTGCGAGGATTATTCGCACTAGCAGATACGAGCAGTGTGCCGGAATCATCCTTTAGGGTATCGTATATATCATAATCTTGCTGCATAGCAGTAAGCTGAATTGATCCTGATACCTCATTATATGAGCCACCAACGTTGGCTTCCATTGAGTACGGCTCAGCCATTCGTAGAAGGTATTCAAGATTTTGCTTAGGAAAAAGTCCAGACACATTACTGCCGGTCGAATAGCCAAGCAGATTGTTTAGCTGTGATTTCGCATCAGCCTCATTGATGATTCTTCCATATTCTAGAAAACCTTCCTCAAAGCAAGCCCATATCTGCTTCTTAGTAAGCTCAACGCTCAGTATATCGTCGCCAAGCTTTCGCTTTGTAAAAGAAACTATTGAGTCAGCTTCTTTCTGGAAGTCTTCGTCAGAATCGAAGAACCCAAACGGAGTTGGATTTCTTGTATATGCAAACGTCGACATTTCACCACCTTAGACTTAAGTATTATTCTATTACGGGAAATGTCTATAGCAAAAAAAACAAAGTAGACCCTACTTTAATCCTGCGTCCCTAAGCTGCCACTCTTTTACTCCTATGGCTCGGAAAATTTTCATAACTTTTGTCGCCAATTGTGCCCCGTCATTAGAATTGCTGGTTGCTGGAGCTGCTTTATTAACGCTAAGACTAGATACTTGAACCTTCAGTGTCGTTATCTCTTCGCGCAATGCTACGATTTCTTTTTGTAGATCTTTTACCATGGTTGTAGTAACCGCAGAACTAGTATCTGTTGTTACTTTTGTGGTGGGGGCTTTTGTAGCAGGTGCTTTTGTTGATGTTGCCATTGTGAGTCTCCTTTAGTGACTAAATAGTAATAAATAATATGCTGCGTATATCATGGGTAAAGTAAAAAAAACCAGCGGCTTTCACCGCTGGTTTTTAATAATGTATTGTTAAACTAAGTTAACTTATGCAGGGGTAATAGCAGCGTTTGAAAGTGCAGTAATTACCCAGAAGGTACCGTCAGAATAGATGTTGAACCTATCCCCGATTTGTCCAGCACTGAGCGTAGCTGTTGTAAACGCGTGCGCTCGAGTTGTTGCAGTCGCCTGAACACTGATCAAAGTTAATACGTTAGTATCAGCTGAAACAAGCTCAGTGATAACATGATTGAATGCAGTAGCTGCTTCAACAGTAAAGTAGCAACCCTTCGAATCAGACACGCTTGGTAGCGTAATGGTCATCGCAGAGCCTTTAGACATTGTAATTACTTTACCGCTATCGGCTACGGTAAGCGTATAGTCATCATCTTTATCAAGAACTACTCTCTTGTGTCCAGATAATGAACCATTGGGAATTGCAGACGTTCCCTTTGCTTGAAATAAGCCTTTTGTAGGTGTTACCTTAATTGAGGGCATAATTTTTCTCCTTTAAATTGTTTAAATTAAGCGTTTGCTGTAACAGCAGCATTTGCGAATGCATTGACTACCCAAAAAGTACCATCAGAATAAATCTCAAATCTGTCGCCAATGGCGCCGGCAGAGAGTTCAGCTGACGTGAACCCATGAGCTCGTTCAGTGTCGGTAGTGTTAACACTAACCATGGACATAATCGCTGACGCGGCAGCGATAATATGATCTTGAGTAGTGTGACTTACTACGGAAAAGTTGCAACCTTTTGAATCAGACACATCTGGTAACGTAATGGTCGTTGGAGCTGCTTCTGAAAGTGTTATGATTTTACCACTGTCAGCTACGGTAAGTGTATAATCACCGTCTTTATCAAGAACTACTCTCTTGTGTCCAGATAATGAACCATTGGGAATTGCAGACGTTCCCTTTGCTTGAAATAAACCCTTTGTTGGGGTAACTTTAATAGAAGGCATAATTTTTCTCCTTTGATAGTTGGATATGTTAGGCCACAGACGTCGATGCGGCGAGTGGGTTCCGCCATTATGCTTG
>Ga0233439_10000164_pt1 | contig 109676 bp, 107 predicted proteins | sample SI_123_September_6_FD_182713 | JGI IMG/M metagenome (GOLD analysis project Ga0233439, IMG submission 182713) | Seawater microbial communities from Saanich Inlet, British Columbia, Canada - SI_123_September2016_100_MG | ecosystem: Environmental > Aquatic > Marine > Inlet | place: Canada...
AGCGTATCTGATTTTATTTTTTCTACTACGGAAACAAATTCGTACACAGTTTGATGTGTAGTACGCTTTAAAAAGCGCTAATTTACATTGTTTATACGCTTTAAAAAATAAGATTCACTCAGATAAACTATTTATTCCGGTATAAAAGTCGATAAAATAGTGCCAAGATAAAAAATATAATTTTCTTGGGATGAAAAAATATGTCTAGGTTCAGGTTTTTCTTCTTTTTAATTGTTTGTGCTAGTTCCCTTTTAGGCAGTTCAATTGTCGTTTTTGCAGAGCAGGAGGCTCAAGACTCCTCGGGGTTGCCTTATGAGCATCTGCAAACATTTACTGAAATTTTTGCGCGTATTCAACAAGACTATGTCGAAACGGTACCGGATGAGCAGTTGTTGGAAGATGCCGTTAGAGGGATGTTGGTTGGCTTAGATCCTCATTCTGCTTATCTTGATGAAGAAGAATACCAAGATTTAAAAGTGGGTACGTCGGGTGAGTTTGGCGGGCTCGGTATAGAAGTCACCATGGAAGATGGTTTTGTCAAGGTGGTCTCACCCATTGATGATACCCCGGCCCAAAAGGCAGGTTTATTGTCAGGGGATATTATTGTACGTCTCGATGAAAAGCCGGTTAAAGGCATGACACTTAATGATGCGGTCAAAATTATGCGTGGCAAACCGGGTAGCAGTCTTTTGTTGACCATTATTCGGGAAGGCGAAAGTACGCCATTGAAGAAAACAATTGTGCGCGCAATCATCAGCGTTAAAAGTGTTAAATTTAGAACGCTGGAAGAAGGCTTTGGTTATGTTCGAATCAGTAACTTTCAAATGAAAACCGGTGCTAATTTAAAAGAAGCAGTTGAAGCATTAAAGAGCGAAAATAAAGAGGGTTTAAAAGGCCTGGTGTTAGACCTTCGCAATAACCCCGGCGGGGTTTTGAATGCGGCTGTTGAAGTGAGTGATAGCTTTCTGGAAAAAGGATTAATTGTTTATACGCAAGGGCGTATAGAAAATTCAGCGCTTAAATTTAATGCAGCACCTGGGGAATTGTTAGATGGTGCGCCCATTGTGGTGTTGATTAATTCAGGGTCAGCATCGGCCTCTGAGATTGTCGCCGGAGCGCTTCAAGACCATAAGCGCGCGGTGATTATGGGTAACAAATCTTTTGGTAAAGGTTCGGTTCAGACTATTATGCCGACCAGTAATGGCGGTGCGGTAAAGTTGACTACGGCGCGGTACTACACGCCTTCGGGCCGATCGATTCAGGCGGAAGGGATTGATCCTGATATTGTTTTAGGGCGAGTTAAGTTGGAGTCTCTTGATGAACCCGTTTTTGCACCGGTTAAAGAATCAGATTTGTCTGGGCATTTAACCCAAGGCGAGGAAAAAGAAAAGCAGTCCAAAGACGATGCTGATCAAGCAAAAAAATCGACGCCAACGGTAAAGGATTACCCGTTGAACCAGGCGTTAACCTTACTTAAAGGAATGAATATTCTAAAATAGATTCTTTAAGTTAGGGGCTATGGGTATGTCGGTATTGAGGCGGTTTGTTCATTGTTTTTTATGCCTTGGCATGATCATTTTTAGTGCCGGTGTTTGGGCACAAGACAAACCGGCAATCGCTATTATTATTGATGACATGGGCTATGATAAAACCTTGGGTCAGCGAGCTATTGACCTGCCCGGTGCGCTCACTTTCTCTTTTTTGCCTTACGCGCCCTTTACTACCGAATTAGCAAAAAATGCATTTTTTCACGGCAAAGACGTTTTAGCGCATATTCCCATGCAATCTTTTGAACCTAAAAACCTAGGTAAAGATGGGTTGACATGGGCGATGGATAAAAGTGAGTTAACAGAAAAATTAATCGCTCAAATCGCTGAAGTTCCTCATGCTATAGGGATGAATAATCATATGGGGAGTTTGTTAACGCAAGACAGAGAATCCATGCAATGGGTCGTAGCAGCCTTGCAAGGTTCAACGACAGAAGGGATGTTTTTTCTAGATAGCCGGACGACCAAGTATACCGTTGCAGAGGCGGTGGCTTTTGAATCAGGTCTTGCGACTGCGAGAAGAGATGTATTTTTTGACCATACGGACGATGAACAGGTTATCAAAGAGCAGTTTCAATCATTGGTCAGTTTAGCAAAAGAGAAAGGTTTTGCTATTGGTATTGGGCATCCGAAAAGAAACACACTGAAGGTCTTGCTGGAGGTGTTAAGTCAGTTAGATGATTACGGTGTTGTTTTAGTGCCGCTCTCTAAGCAGTTGCTAAAAAAGCTCCCCATACCCGAGCCGTTGCAATCGTCAGGCGATGGGAGCACGACCCATAAATAGGCTTATTTTTGAGTGAGAGGGTTATTGGTAGTAGACAGAGAATTCATCAAGGGCTGACAGCATCCCCTCGGCCTGTGTGTCATCCTCGTCTGTGAGTTCGAAAGCATTAAAACCTACGCGGTTAAGGTAGTAGACCTGATCGCGGTGAAAACCGCCCACGGCTCTGATTTCGCCTTTAAATTGATAGCGATCTCGTAGTAATTGTGCTCTTGAGAAGTTTCTACCATCGGTAAAAACAGCGAAATTTAAGGCAATTAAACTAAAATGCTCAAGGTCGCTGAGCAGTGTGTCGAAATCATCTTCAATGTTTAATGACACCCCTATTCCCCCAGCGTGATTTAATAATGTTTCTTTGTCAGCCAGCCAGCGGGTGTAGGTGACAATAATATCCCCATCGGGAATGATGGTGTCATCTGCAATCTGGGTCCATGAGTCTGTGATAATTTCTCTGTTCTTAATTAGGCGCATATACTTTATCTTTAAAAGGGCTAATACCAATACGGTTTACAGTAGCCAGAAAATTTTCATCCTCAAGCCGTTTTCCAAGGTAAACCTCAAGAATAGTTTTAATGGTTGGAGTAATTTCATCTTTGCTGACAGCGGGACCTAAACGGCGACCCAGTGCGGCATCTTCCTCGGATGATCCTCCTAAGGTAATTTGGTACCATTCGACACCTTTTTTATCGACACCTAAGATGCCTATGTTGCCTACACTTTGGTGAGCACAACCATTCATACAACCGGAAAGATTTATTTTCAGGTCGCCTAAATCATGGATGTAATCCATATTATCAAATAAGTTATTGATATCTTGAGCAATATCGATTGAACCGGCATTTGCCAGTGCACAGTAATCAAGTCCGGGGCAACAGATCATATCTGTAATACAGTTAATGTTGGGTGTGGCGAGGTTTAACGCATCAAGTTGTTGCCATAAGGGATATAAGTTAGCCTGCTCAATATCGGCTAGAACAAGATTTTGTCGATGCGTGCTACGGATAAGTCCAAAACTGAATTGGTCAGCCAGATCAGCGAGTGCATCCAGTTGTTGATGGGTAGCGTCACCCGGCGGGGTATCGGGTGCTTTTAATGAAACGTAAGCGATGCGGTAGCCGGATTTTTTATGCGCAACGGTATTATGTTTATACCATAGTGCAAAAGCAGTATCGTTTGCTAAGTGTTGCTCGTGACTGAGATTTGATTTGGCCGTTGTTGAGTAAGCGGGTTCTGAAAAATGACTTTTAACGTCATTGATCCGATCTTCGGTTAATTCCATACCGTTTTTAATCGCTTGCCACTCGGTTTCAACCATTTGGGCAAAGGCATCTACGCCTGTCTCTCTCACTAATATTTTAATACGGGCTTTATACTTGTTGTCTCGACGGCCATTTAAGTTGTAGACGCGTACAATCGCTTCTAAATAAGAAAGCAAATGTTGCTTTTCAAGGTAAGGACGGATCACTTTACCGATAACCGGTGTACGACCCAATCCACCACCCACAAGAACTTTAAAACCAATGGTGCCGGTTTCATCTTTTACGAGATGTAAGCCGATGTCGTGAAGTTGTGTGGCGGCACGGTCTTGTGTTGATGCACTTACGGCTATTTTAAATTTACGCGGAAGATAGGCAAACTCAGGATGTAGTGTCGTCCATTGTCTAATAATTTCGCAATAAGGTCTCGGGTCTTCAATTTCATCAATACAGACACCCGCTAAAGGATCACTGGTTGTGTTTCTTAGGCAGTTTCCGCTGGTTTGGATCGCGTGCATTTGAACGCTTGCTAATTCTTCCAGTAAGTCGGGTACTCTTTCTAATTCTGGCCAGTTGTATTGTATATTTTGGCGAGTCGTGAAGTGTGCGAACCCTTTATCGTATTCACGAGCGATGCTAGCCAGTTTGCGGAATTGAGTTGAAGAAAATAAACCATACGGTCCAGCTACCCGCAACATGGGGGCGTGAGTTTGCACATAGAGTCCATTCATGAGTCGTAGGGCCCTGAATTCATCATCAGGAATCTCGCCTTTTAGAAATCGTTCAGTCTGATCGCGGTATTGTATAACGCGATCGTCAATAATTTTTTGGTCAATATCGTTGTATTGGTACATGTTTTACAAGGCTAACTTTAATCATTGAAAATAATTTTAACTAACTATGATATACCCCTATAGAGCAAATGAAAAGTTTAATAAAAGATGGTAAAATTGGAAGGTTAAGTATGGTGGGTTAAAATTTACTATGAAATTTGGATTTTTGTTTTAATTTAAGGGGGCTAGAGTGTTTTTTAGACGTTTAATTATGTTGTTACCGTTGTTTTTGGTGCCAGAAGTGGTGTCAGCAGCGGAAGTCAACAACTTGGGGCTAACCGGTACAGAAACTGGGGTTTTTACGGTTCTTCTTTTTATGATTGCTTATGGTTTTGTAATGGCTGAAGAATTCACTCATTTACGAAAATCAAAGCCTGTTATTTTTGCAGGGGCAGTGATTTGGGCGCATGCTGCTTATCTGGCTTCGGAAGCCGGGGTGGCGGTCGAGCAAACACACCAAGTCTTCGAGCGTAATTTGGTTGAATTTGCTGAATTAATGTTGTTTTTGATTGTGGCAATGACCTATGTAAATTCTATGGCTGAGCGTAATGTATTTAATGCTTTGCGGTCTTGGTTAGTGAGAAAACATTTTAATTATCGACAGTTATTTATCATAACCGGCATCATTACCTTTTTCTTATCAGCCGTTGCTGATAATTTGACTTCTGCTTTACTTGTAGGGGCAGTGGTATTAGCGGTGGGGAAAGGAAATCAGCGTTTTATAAGTATAGGGTTTGTTAATCTTGTTGTCGCTGCTAATGCGGGTGGCGCTTTTAGTCCGTTTGGCGACATTACTACGTTAATGGTTTGGCAGGCAGGCTATGCTGAGTTTTTTGATTTCTTTAACCTCTTTATTCCCTCAGTCGTTAATTATGTTGTTCCAGCGACGTTTATGTATTTTGCAGTTCCAAATGAACAGCCCGAACAATCTGCAGATGAAGAGGTTGTCGGTCTTAAAACAGGGGCGATTCCCGTTTGCGCCTTGTTTGCCTTAACTATTGGATTAGCTGTTAGTTTTAAACAACTTATTCATTTGCCCCCATTTATGGGAATGATGTTGGGGTTGTCTCTTTTAATGCTGTATGGCTACTACCTAAAGATAACCTGTTCGGAACATGAAGGTGATTATCGGTTCGATATTTTTCGTAAAATACGCGATGCTGAGTGGGATACGCTTTTCTTCTTCTTTGGTGTTGTCTTTGCTGTAGGTGGGCTAGGTTATATCGGTTATCTGGAGTTACTTTCGGGAGCGATGTATGACACGTTAGGAGCGACCACTGCTAATATTTTGGTCGGTGTTTTGTCAGCAATTATTGATAACATACCGGTTATGTTTGCTGTATTAAGTATGAATCTTGATATGGATTTGTACCAATGGTTGCTAGTGACGCTAACTGCCGGTGTTGGTGGTTCATTGCTTTCAATCGGTTCTGCAGCGGGTGTTGCCTTAATGGGGCAATCTAAGCAGATGTATACTTTTTTTAGTCATGTTAAATGGACGCCGCATATTGCATTAGGTTACATCGCCAGTATTTTTGTCCATTATCTGATTAATGGGTAGTTTGAGTTTGCTTCATTCTTAGCGAATGAAGCAATGATGTATGGCTGATATGCCTTTTCAAGGCTGGCTGAATGCATTGCGGGTTTATCGTCAACCCCGGGTGATTGCAATGATCTTTCTGGGGTTCTCGGCGGGGCTCCCTTTTTTGTTGGTGTTTTCTACGTTGTCGGCGTGGTTACGCGATGAGGGGGTTGCCCGTTCTGTTATTGGTTATTTTGGTTGGGTCGGCATGACCTATTCGGTTAAAGTTCTTTGGGCGCCTATTGTTGATAAAGTGCCGGTATTAGGCGTAACACGGTGGCTAGGCCGAAGGCGTAGTTGGTTGCTTGTTGCACAGGTAGGCGTTGGCTTGGGTTTGTATTACATGGCTCAGTTGAATGTTGAAACTGAGATTGAAAGTGTGGCGATTTGCGCCGTTATCATTGCCTTTTGTGCAGCTACCCAGGATATTGTGATTGATGCTTTTCGTATTGAATCTGCAGAGGTAAAACTACAAGGTGCGATGGCGGCGTCCTATGTGTTTGGCTATCGGTTAGCGTTGTTAGTCGCCGGTGCTGGGGCGTTATATATTGCAGATTTTTATAGCTGGCAGGTAGCCTACTTTGTTATGGCTGGGTTGATGGGGGTCGGTATAGTGACAACTCTATTGTTAAATGAACCGGTACCTTTAGTATCAGCGGGTGATGCTCAGTCTTCAGGAGAAGATTTAAAGCCATCCAAGAAAGTATTGGTTTGGTTTGTGGGTGCGGTTGTCAGTCCTTTCAGTGATTTTTTTAAACGTTTTGGTCGTTTTGGTTTTACAGTTCTTGCTTTGGTTGCGGTCTACAAACTTAGTGATATTACGATGGGGATGATGGCGAACCCTTTTTATCTTGATTTAGGATTTACAAAACAGGAAATAGCGCAAGTAACGAAGGTTTTTGGTTTTTTTATGACGTTGCTGGGTGCTTTTATCGGCGGCGTGATGGTGGTTCGTTATGGTGTCATGCGACCGTTGGTTTTAGGGGCTGTTTTGATTGCTGCCACTAATTTACTATTCTCGATTTTAGCCGTTGCTGAGCCTGATTTACAACTGTTAGCGATTGTTGTGAGTATGGATAATTTAAGCGGAGGGTTGGCCACCGCCGTTTTTATTGCCTATTTATCCAGTTTGACCAGTATTGCGCATACAGCCACGCAATATGCCTTGTTCAGTTCCTTGATGACTTTGCCTGCTAAATTTATAAGTGGCTTCTCAGGCGTGATTGTTGATAGCTACGGGTATTATCATTTTTTTCTGTTTGCAGCCGGTTTGGGACTTCCGGCTATCATTTTAGCCTTTGTCGTTTTCTGGCGTTCTAAGGCGGTCTTATAATATGCGTGTTGTTAAAGATCCAGTGCGTAATCGATAATCAAGGGGGCGTGATCTGAGAATCGCTCATCTTTATAAATGCTTGCCGTTTGTGCGTTGCCCTTAAGGTTTGGACTGGACAGCTGGTAGTCGATACGCCAGCCAACATTCTTAGACCATGACTGGCCACGGTTTGACCACCAAGTGTATTGCTCTGGGTTCGGGTTTAGAGTGCGAAAAGTATCATTCCAAAGATTCTTTTCAATAAGTTGATCCATCCAGGCACGTTCTTCCGGGAGGAACCCTGAATTCTTTTTATTACCGCGCCAATTTTTTAAGTCTATTTCTTTATGGGCGATATTCCAGTCGCCGCAAATGATATAGTGACGACCATTGTTTGAGAATTCATTTAATAAAGGCATAAAGCGTTCTAAGAATTCAAATTTTATCAACTGCCTTTCTTCGCTAGAGGAACCAGAGGGTAGATAAAGTGAGATAACACTGAGAGGACCAAACTGAGCTTCTAGGTAGCGACCCTCACTGTCGGCGGGAGCCCAGCCGAGATTGGTAATAATTTGATTGGGTTCTTTTTTGCTATAAATAGCCACGCCACTGTAGCCTTTTTTGACCGCGTCGTGGTAATAGCAATGGTAGGATTTAGGCCAAAAGATCTCGGCGCTGAGTTGGTCAACCTGAGCTTTTGTTTCTTGAATACAGATAATATCGGCATTTTGCTGTGGTAACCATTCAAAGAAGCCCTTTCGAGCAGCAGCACGAATGCCGTTTGCATTGAGTGTTATTATTCGCATTAGTAAAAAGTCTATTGCTAGAATTAAATAAGGTAGGTATTATATGCAGTTAACTGTAAATATTGTAACTAATTTGATCGGTGTGTTGTTTAAATGAAATCAGAAATTCATCCAGAGTATAATCAAATTACGGTAACCTGTGGTTGCGGTAATAATTTTCAAACAGGGTCGGTATTAGGAAAGGATCTTCACGTGGAGGTTTGTTCTGCATGTCATCCTTTTTATACAGGTAAGCAAAGAATTGTCGATACGGCTGGCCGAGTAAATAAATTCCACGAGAAATACGGAAAATAGATACACTCGAAGTTTGGGTGTAGCTGTTTTTAGGGGGTTGCTTAGGGAACTAAGTAACCCTTTAATTTTAGGGTCATTTAGCTTAGAAAAGGCTATCCATAGGTGTAATACTGTTATTTTCAGGTATTTTCTGAGGGTGTTCTTTAGGTATTTTTCTGGGTGCAAGTTCTTGTCGAAAATATTCCCAAATACCTTTTTTAGTGGGTTTTTCAGGTAGTCCTGTTGTCGGATTGATGTAGCTCTTGACGATACCTTTAGGCTGGGTGAAAGATTCTTCGGGGTGTTCTTGTAATGCGGTTTTCATGTAGTCTATCCACATAGGGAGCGATGTTCGTCCCCCGGTTTCTTTTTTCCCAAGCGGTTTAGAATCATCGAAACCAACCCAAGTGATCGTTGTTATTTTAGGGGAAAAACCATTAAACCACGCATCGCGTTGTTGATTGGTTGTGCCTGTTTTTCCTGCCAGATCTTTTCTACCTAATGACTTTGCCCGTCTTGCGGTTCCTCGGCTAATCACATCTTGTAATAAGCTGTTCATTAAGAAGCTAATTTCAGGCGATATAATTCTAGGTGCATAGTTGTTTTTATGTTGTTGTGTGACTTTGCAGGTTGTACACGCTACTTTGCGCTGTGTTTGAAAAATAATTTCGCCCTGACTGTTTTCTATGCGGCTTATCGCATAGGGTTCTATCAAAAAGCCACCATTGGCAAAGACTGAAAAAATTCGGGCCATTTCTAATGGCGAAGCGGTACCACTTCCTAAAGCCAGTGTTAAGTTGTTGGGGAGTTGGCTCTCAGAAAGACCAAAACGTTGAGCCGTAGAAATTATTTTGGCTATCCCTATTTCCCGTAGTAATCGAATTGAAATTAAATTTCTTGATTTTCTTAATGCAGTTCTCAGTCGAGTGGGACCAAAGAACTTACCGCTGTAATTTTCAGGACGCCATTCAGTTTGATTGGATTGGCTTTCGTAAACGATAGGAGCATCATTGATAATGCTCGCTAGGGTATAGCCATTTTCTAGAGCGGTGGTATAAAGTATCGGTTTAAAACCAGACCCGGGTTGGCGTTTGAGTTGGGTGGCTCGATTAAATTTACTGCGCTTAAAATCAAAGCCACCGACCAGCGAAATAATGGCACCTGTTTGTGGGTCGATAGAAATCAATGCACCCTCAACCTCCGGTTCTTGACTGAGTCGCCATTGGCCGTTCCTAGACTGCCTTACTCGGACAAGTGTATCGGGTTGGAAGTTTTCTTCGACGGTGTTTTTTGGGTTCGTGCTTTGGGATGGTAGCGCCCATTTAAAATTTTTCCGAGAGATAATGATTGTAGTTTTATCGGCTAATTGTGCCGTAATTTGATCGGGGTTTACTGCTTTAATGGTCGCAAGGATGGTATCGCCAATGTATTGTGAAGTGCGTAATGGATCAATGGGCTCGGCCCGGTAACCGTGGCGTTCCTCGTAATTGTGTAATGCATTTCGTAGCGCGCTAGTGGCTGTCTTTTGTAGTTTAATATTTAATGTTGTGTAGACCTTTAAACCGGATTCATAAGCTTTATCGCCGAGTAAATCAATAACTTTTATTCTGACCATATCAGAAAAATAGGGAGCGGTTACCGTACTAAGTTGTTTTTGTCGGGAAGCGGTAATCGGTTGTGCGTGGGCATTATCAAATTCAACTTGATTAATATAACCTAATGTTAACATTCGATTTAAGACATAGTTGCGTCGTATTAAGGCGCGGTCTGGGTCGTTAATAGGGTTTAGACTCGAGGGTGCTTTAGGTAAACCGGCAACCATTGCCAGTTGAGCAAGAGATAACTTCGCAAGGGGTTTTCCATAGTAAACCTCGGCAGCAGCAACAACACCATAAGCTTTTCGACCTAAAAATATTTTGTTGATATAAAGTTCAAGTATTTCATTTTTGGTTAATTCATTTTCAATTTTTAATGCCAAGATAATTTCTTTTATTTTTCGGATGTAGGTTTTTTCACGGGTGAGTAAAAAGTTTCTGGCAACTTGCATGGTAATTGTACTGCCGCCTTGTTTCTTTTTTCCAGAGATGACGAGTTTAAAGATGGCGCGTAACAGTCCTCGTAAATCAACACCGTGATGGTTATAAAATCGTTGGTCTTCAGAGGCTATAAAGGCATTTAAGAGCTGTGGAGGAACCTTGTTATAGGAAATAGGTGTACGTTTTTTTTCACCAAATTGATCGATTAGGACATTGTTGTGACTGTATATTTTTAACGGCGTTTGGTAGTTAATATTTTTTAACGAAGCGGTGTTGGGTAGCTCAGTAATTATAGTGGTATAAATCAAGATGCTTAACAAGGTAAGACTCATGAGGACAGTTGTCACAAGTAAGGCAGGTTTAGTCATTGGGTGATTTAGTGGAAAATTTTGTTAAATATTTAAGGGTTAAGTTGATAAAAGTATAAGCAAGTTGTGACGGTCATTAATCTTAACAAAATTTAGCGTAATAAGTGAGTAATAAGAGTCGGGTCCTGTAGTGCTCGTTAAGGATAGTTATTTTAAGTAAAAAAGTTTTGAGTAATTTAATCTCTGACTATACTTCAGTAACAATTAATTGAGTAATTAGGGCTTAAATGGAATGAATTTTCTGAAAAATATAGCTGTTTTATTCAGGCAGTATCTTTTTCCTGCAGGAGAATCAATGGTTGCTGTTGATCTTCATGCAGCAGAATTTAGGGTGATAGAGTTAGCTAAGAAGAGTGACCAATATATCGTAGAAAATTTGTTTTGTTACCAGCTTAACAGCGGGACCCCTTCAGAGCTTGAAACAATTGGGTTCGAAGATAAATCAGCAGCATTTAAAAAGATTGTCGAAGAGTTAGGGTTAACGGGTAGACCTGTCTGTAGTAGCGTTTCGAATGCGTTAGTGATGAGTAAGATTATTGAACTGTCCGCAACACTAAGTCCTGTTGAAATAGAGCATCAGGTGATGTTAGAAATTGATCGCTTTGTTCCTTATCCGATAGAAGAAATTAGTTTTGATTATGAAATTCAGGGTGATTCAGGAGAGGGTGAGGGGCAGATTAATGTTTTGTTGGTAGCTTCCCGTAGAGAGAATATTGATGATCAAGTTGCAGTATTATCTGCTGCAGGATTAAAGCCCGTTATTTTAGATGTTGATGTGTATGCAATGGAACGTGCTTTTTCTTTGTTAGTTGGTCAGTTGCCTGAGAGTGTTCTTGAAAAACCTGTTGCTATTTATGATTTTAGGGGTAATTCAGTTACCTTGTATGTCATGTGCGGTGAGCGAAATATTTATATGCGGGAGCAGAATTTAGGGAGTCAACAGATAAAAAAAGAATCTCATAGTTTTTATGAGCCTGAGACGTCACTGTCAGGAAAGGGGTCGGAGGAGGACTTAATTCAGGCCGATAACTCGGTAGCTATTATTAATAATGCTGTGGTCATTCAACAGGTTTTGAGAGGTTTGCAGTTTTACGAGGCTGCCAATATAAATGATCCGGTTGGGCATATTGTTTTAGCGGGTGATGTTGCTGTGAATAATGATATTGATGAGGCAATAAAGCAACAAGTAGGACTGGCCATATCAATAGCTGATCCTTTTAAAGAAATGGTTGTTTCAAAGCGAATTGATACGTTGGACCTGACTCCGTCACTATTTATGATTACCTGTGGCTTAGCGCTTAGGGGGTTTGTTAATGGCGCTCATTAATCTATTGCCTTGGCGAGAGCAAGAAAGAAAAAAGAAGCGCCGTGAATTTATAGTGGGTGTGGTGGTTGCTGCGGTAGTAGCGGTAGTTGTTTTAATTTTTGTGCATATTTATGTTGCAAGTTTGCAAGGTTATCAGGCGCAAAGAAATGCCCTGCTTGCTACAGAAATAAAGCTTCAAGCAGTAAAGCTTGCCAAGATAACAGGTTTGGAAACGCAGAAGAAGAAGTTGATTAATAAAATTAAGGTCATACAAGGGTTGGAGCGGCACCGGTTTGGAATAGTCCATGTTATGGATGCATTGGCTAAGGTGGTTCCTGATGGTATTTATTTAATAAGTTTTACTCAGTTTGGCAATGATTTAGAAATAAAAGGAAAGTCGATTGCTAATGGACAAATATCAAGATTGATGAGGTCAGTTGAAAGCTCCCTGTGGTTGAAAGCACCTCAGTTGCAAATTATTCAGGCAGTTAATAAAGAAAAAAAAGAGTATGTCGACGATTTCAGAGTTAATTTAAAGCAATTTCATAACCTAGTGGATTAAGAGGTCACCTTGTCGTCAATGAATGTAGAAATCAGCGCCGTAGAAACATGGCCCATTTATGTCAAGTTACTGGTGGGGGTGTTTGTTGGGGTAATCGTATTAATAACAGGACTTTATTTCGATACCTCGCTTCAATGGCAAGAATTGGAAAAACTACAGGAAAAGGAGCAGGAATTAAAATTAATATTTGAGAAAAGACAAAAAAAAGTAGTGAATTATATCGGTTATAAAAATCAGTATTTTGAGATAGAAAAGCAGTTGGACAATATGCTGGATAAGTTGCCAAATAAATCAGAAGTCGCAGATTTATTGATTGAGGTTTCACAAGTGGGTCTTAATAGTGGGCTTAAGTTTAAGTTATTTAAACCTATGGCTGGTCAAGGAAAAGACTTTTATAAAGAGTTACCTATTCAAATTCAAGTGGTGGGCGATTATAAGCAGTTTGCTGTTTTTATAAGTGGACTGGCTGGGTTGTCAAGAATCGTAACCATTCACGATATTAATATTAAGACATCAGGCGGTCCACTTTTAATGATGGATGCCATGATTAAAACATACAGTGAGCCGCAAGCAGAAAAAGGTTTGCAAGGGAATAGAAAGCAATGAGTCGACTTAAATCAAAGGGCTTATCGGTAGGCGTGTTGACCTTATGGGTTGTGGGTTGCAGCGATCAGCATGGTGGACTGTTGCAGTATATTGAACAAGTGAAAGCAATACCGGCCAGTAAAATAGAGGCATTGCCGGAGTTAGTCGTTATTGAGTCGTTTGAATTTGATGCTGGAAATGTAAGGGACCCTTTTAAGCCATTAGAAAAGATGTCTGCAGAAATGCAAGGATACGATGCACTGTCGAATGCAGTGCATCCCGATTACTCGCGGCTAAAAGAAGCGATGGAATTTATGCCGTTGGATACGTTAAGAATGGTGGGCACGGTATTTTTTCAATTGGAGTTGTGGGGTCTGGTAGAAACACTTAATGGGAAAATATATCGTGTAAGAGCGGGTGATTATATGGGCTTAGATCACGGTGAAATTGTTGCAATTAAAGATGCAAGTATTGAGTTGCTTGAGATGGTTTCAGGTAGTGAGCCGGGAGTGTGGGTTAAGCGTAAGGCGAAATTGGAGATTCTGCAATGAGTAAATTATTTTTAGGCATTTGGCTGCTGGTCATAGTTAAAGTAACGATGTTTTCAATTGCCTGGGCTGTAAATGAACAGCAGTCGGACTTAAGTAATGTGGCTGAGTTTCAAGGTGCAATGGTTAAGGCGAGGGATATTGCTAAGTTAATTCCTCAGCGATTTATTACTGATATCAGTTTTACGGGGGGGCTTCGTGGTAAGGGGCGTTTATTGATTACTTTTAATAATTCTAATGCTTTTGTTAATTTTAAGGAAAGCGCTGGTCAGGTTACCGTCTCTTTATTGAATACAGTTATAGCAAAGCGGTTTTTGAAACGGATGAAGGTTAAGTCGCAGGGGACGTTAGTTGATTTTATTGATTTTAAACAATTGGTCTCTGAAACCAAAGTTTTTATAAAGCTAAATACAGAGCGATTTCATTACACGAGCATGCAAGGTGAGAAAACATTAACGATTAATTTTACTCCGGTGTCTGTGAGAGCTGTAGGTAGTAGACAAAAAAAAGGGCGCGTCAATAAAGGGGAGCGCCTATCGTTGAATTTTAAAGAAATTGAAGTGCGCTCAGTGTTACAAGTGTTGTCTGATTTTACCGGGTTGAATATTATTGCAACGGATTCAGTTTCAGGGGCGGTTACGTTAAAATTAAACGATGTGCCTTGGGATCAGGTGTTATCACTGGTTTTAAAAGCCAAGGGATTGGCAATGAGGCAAAACGATAATATTGTTTTAGTGGCCCCGGCAACTGAAATTAATAAAATAGAACAAGAGGAGTTGGCATCCCAAAAGGTTGCAGCTTATTTAGAGGCATTGAAAACAGAATTTTTGCAAATTAATTATGCAAAGGCAGTAGATATTAGGGATCTATTAACTTCGGGTAATGGCGGAGGGGCTGCAGATACGGATATGAGGCAAAATTCAATGCTTGTTTCTGAGCGCGGAACAGTGGTTGTTGATGAGAGGACTAATACTCTAATAATAAAAGACGTGCCTGCTAAGTTAAAAGAGATTGTTCAGTTGGTTGTATTGTTAGATAAGCCGGTGCAGCAAGTGATGGTGGAAGCGCGAATCGTGGTTGCGGATAAAACATTTGCTCAGGAAATGGGTATTAAGTTTGGGGTTACTGGGGAAAAAGACAGTTCTACGAAAGCTACAGTTAATGCCTCATTGCTTGATTTTGGAGTGAGTGCTGTGAATCCTTACGGGGCCTTGGGGATGACCTTGGCAAGAGGGGCTGATTATGTGCTTAATTTAGAGTTATCAGCACTGGAAAATGAAGGTAGAGGCGATATTATTGCTAACCCGCGGGTAATGACTTCAGATCGGGTTAAGGCCGTTATAAAACAAGGGGTTAAAAAACAGATTACGGTACCGGCTAGCGCGAATAATCCGGCGTCGCAACGTTTTATTGATGTGGTATTGGAATTAAATGTAACGCCGCATATCACGCCGAATGGTGAGGTTATTATGGAGTTGTTGGTTAAAAAAGATAATACTATTGCAGGCTCTCAGGATTTTGCTAATCGAGAGATTAGAACAACGGTGAAAGTGAAGGATGGGGAGACGGTTGTTTTAGGCGGTGTTTATGAGGAAGTTTCGAATAAAAAAAATTATCGGGTTCCATATTTAGCCAATATTCCTTTTTTTGGAAATCTATTTAAAAAGAATGTAGACAGTGAGGATAAAAAGGAATTACTCGTCTTTGTTACCCCTAAGATTGTAGGAAGTCGACGGATTCAATAATAAGCAGCTATATAAAAAATAAAAAAAGGGGCATAATGCCCCTTTTTTTATTAGTGTTGCAATGCCTTAATCAATTTAATGACCTTGAATAAAAATATATACTTAATAGGACCCATGGGTGTTGGTAAGACGACTATTGGTCGACAGTTAGCAAAGAGACTCGGTGTGCCTTTTTATGACAGTGATAAGGTCATCGAGGAACAGACGGGCGTTGATATAGCGACTATTTTTGAATTTGAAGGTGAATCTGGATTTAGACGGCGTGAGAAAAAGATTATTGAAGAATTGGTGGCATTTAAAGGTGTTGTCATAGCGACAGGGGGGGGTGTTGTTCTTGATGAGCAGAATAGAAATTTACTTACCCAGAATGGTTTTGTTGTTTATTTGAGTTGTGCTGTTAATAAGTTATTAGAGCGAACTCATAAGGATAGCAAGAGACCGTTATTACAAACAGGAAACCCAAGGCAGAAGATTGAAGAATTACTTCAGGCGCGAGAGCCGTTATATGCCACTTGCGCAGATTTGAAAGTAAATACAGGGAATATGTCTGGAAAAATGGTCGTGAGTTTTATTTTAGCTGAGTATGATTCAGCCGCCGAAAACTATTGAGTTATTGAAAATGAAAGTATTGAATGTTGATTTGGGGGAGCGAAGTTATCCTATTTATATCGGTTCCGATTTAATAGCTAATTCGGCAATTATTTCCCGGCATATAAAATCAAAACAAGTATTAATTGTAACGAATGAAACCATAGCGCCATTGTACTTAGAGAAGGTGTTGGATTCTTTATCCGGTTATCAAGTCCAAACCCTTATCTTGCCAGATGGCGAGCAGTATAAGACCGTTGATACGGTTACGACTATATTTGATGTATTTTTAGAAAATAAGTATGGTCGTAGTGCAACCTTAATTGCCTTGGGCGGGGGGGTTATTGGTGATATGGGGGGCTTTGCTGCCGCCTGTTTTCAACGAGGGGTGCCTTTTATACAGGTGCCGACAACGTTGTTGGCACAAGTAGATTCATCAGTGGGCGGGAAGACGGGAGTGAATCACCCGCTAGGAAAAAACATGATTGGCGCGTTCTATCAGCCGGAGTGTGTGATTATTGATGCTCAAGTACTCAGCACGTTGGATGATCGACAATTGTCCGCTGGGTTAGCAGAAGTAATAAAGTATGGCTTAATTCGTGACCCTGAGTTCTTTAGTTGGTTAGAACAAAATATGACGGCCTTGTTAGCTAGAGATTACGCAGCATTGAGTTATGCCATTGAGCGCTGTTGTCTGGCGAAAGCGCAAATAGTAGCTGAGGATGAAAAAGAATCAGGTGTTAGAGCGATTTTGAATTTAGGCCATACCTTTGGGCATGCGATTGAATCAGGTTCGGGGTATGGTGTTTACTTGCATGGCGAAGCCGTTGCTATTGGGTGCTGTCAGGCAGCTGATTTATCCAGACGCTTAGGGCATTTAAGTGATAGTGATGTTGATAGGATTGTTGCTGTTTTTCAAAGAGCAGGCCTACCCACTAATCCGCCTAAGAATTTGTCGATTGATGATTACTTAGCATTCATGGGGCGAGATAAGAAGAATATTGATGGTAATATTTATTTGATTTTATTAGCGAGAATAGGATGGGCTGAGTTGCCGTTAACAGTTAATACAGATTTGTTGGTGGCTACGTTAGAAAGTTATGGCACTGTTTAATTATTAATGTAATTGATTAATAGTAATTAATGAAAAATTATAGAGGTAACATGGCGTTACAAAATGATAGTCTTATTCGAGCATTATTAAAACAACCTGTTAACAGAACGCCGGTCTGGATGATGCGGCAAGCGGGCCGGTATTTGCCTGAATACCGACAAGTTCGTGAGCAGGCGGGTAGCTTTATGGATTTATGTACCAATCCAGAACTGGCCTGTGAGGTGACTCTGCAGCCGCTTGAGCGATTTGATTTTGATGCGGCTATTTTATTCTCAGATATTTTAACTATTCCTGATGCGATGGGATTGGGGTTGAGTTTTATTGAAGGGGAGGGGCCAAAATTTGCACGCCCCATAAGATCTGCAGCTGACATTAAACAATTACCTATTCCTGATCCTATGATTGAACTGCAATATGTGACCGATGCGGTGAGTTTGATAAGGCGAGAGTTAAACGGGCGAGTGCCGTTGATTGGTTTTTCTGGCAGCCCTTGGACGCTTGCAACGTATATGATTGAGGGGGGCAGTAGTAAGACGTTTAAGAGGATTAAGGCTTTGATGTATGAGCAGCCACAATTAATGCATCAACTATTAGAGAAAATTACTCGGGCAGTAGAGCTTTATTTGAATGCACAAATAGCCGCAGGGGCTCAGGTTATCATGTTGTTTGATACCTGGGGCGGTGTTTTGAGTACAGAGGCTTATCAAGAATTTTCCTTAAATTATGCGCAACAAATAGTGGCTAATTTAGAGACTCAAGTGTCTGAGCAGCAAGTGCCGACAGTTTTGTTTTCTAAAGGAGGAGGGCAGTGGCTGGAGTCTATGGCTGATGTGGGTTTTGACGGTTTAGGGCTGGATTGGCAAACGGATATTGGCCGAGCAAAAGCCCGGGTGGGGGATCGTGTTGCTTTGCAAGGGAATATGGATCCGATGGTGCTTTATGCCTCACCAGAAGTGATAACGAATGAAGTAAAAAGGGTTTTAGATAAATTTGGTCGTAGCTCGGGCCATGTTTTTAATTTGGGGCACGGGGTTTTGCCCGATATTAATCCTGAGCATGTCAAAGCGATGGTGGATGCTGTACATAAATATGGCCGGATAGCTTAGGACTTTTTTAATCATGGGTCTCAAGCAAGTTGGATTGGTTTTGGGTTGTTTGCTACCGGTTTTGCTTTTGTTATTTGGTCGGATGGGCGATTCAGAAACAATAACGGCTATGGCTGCAGTGGCGGTTATGATGTCGGTCTTTTGGATTACCGAGGCCATTCCGTTGGCGGCAACCGCATTAATACCACTGGCTGTTTATCCACTGTTCGGTATTTCTACCAGTAAGGCCGTTGCAGGGCAGTATATGAATTCGACAGTTTTTTTGTTGATAGGCGGATTTATGATTGCTTTGGCAATGCAGCGCTGGAATTTGCATAAGCGTATTGCATTAACGGTGTTAAGTTTTTTTGGTGTTCGACCACAAATGTTATTGCTTGGGTTTATGGCGGTGACAGCAGGCTTGTCTATGTGGATATCAAATACGGCAACCACATTAGTTATGTTACCCATTGCATTGGCTATTTTAAGTCGCTATGAAGACTTCTTGTCCCCTCAACAAAATTACCGGCTTACGGTTGGCTTATTGCTGTCTATTGCCTATTCAGCATCTATTGGAGGCATGATGACCTTAGTAGGTACGGCGCCGAATCTGGTTTTTTCTAGGGTTTATGAAATGGCAACAGGTGTTTCTGTTGGTTTTTCTCAATGGATGATGGTTGCAGTTCCAGTGGGTGTGGCGATGTTAGTTTTGGTTGCAATTACTATGATGGCCATTTTTCTAAGAGGTTGCCCTACCCCTAGGGGTTTAGAAAATATTATTGAAGAAGAAAGGCGGCGCTTAGGTCCGATGCGTTATGAAGAAAATGTGGTGTTAATTGTTTTCTTAATGACGGCTTTTTTATGGATTACGCGTAAGGGAATCAGCATTCAGGGTCATATTCTTCAAGGTTGGAGTGATAAATTCGGATTAGGTGGATGGGTTGATGACGGGTCGGTAGCGATTGCTATGGCCTTGATTCTGTTTTTTATTCCTGTGCGTTCTGAGGCAGAGGAGAAAACAACGGTTCTGGATGAAAAAGTTTTCAGCCAATTACCATGGTCGGTAGTTGTGCTTTTTGGGGGAGGGTTTGCCTTGGCTTTTGGGTTCTCTGAAAGCGGGTTGTCTGCCCATTTGGCGAGTCAACTTCAGGGCTTGAAGGGTGTGGCGTTGCCTGTGGTTGTTTTAGCGGTGACTTCGGCCATGACTATGTTGACAGAGTTGACTTCAAATACGGCAACAACGCAATTGGTATTGCCTGTTTTACAGTCCGCATCAATGGTTCTTGATATTAAGCCGGCATTTTTAATGGTGCCAGCAACGTTGGCAGCATCCTGTGCTTTTATGTTTCCAGTTGCAACTCCACCTAATGCAATTATTTTTGGAAGTGGTAGAGTTAAGGTGTTGGAGATGGTCAGAGTGGGTGTTATTGTTAATATTATGGCGATTGGTGTGATTGCTTTGTTATGTTCTGGCAGCTTAATTGAGAGTAGCTATGGCTAAGCATCTTTGGGTTCAAAAAAAAGTTTATTTAAATCCTCGGTCACGTGGATTTCATTTGGTAACTTCAGAAGTGATCGCGCAATTGCCAGAGTTACAAACTGTTAATGTTGGGTTAGCGCATTTCTTTTTGCAGCATACCTCTGCCTCGTTAGCGGTGAATGAAAATGCAGATCCCAGTGTGCGAGTTGACTTGGAAGCATCCTTTAATCAGTTAGCACCTGAAAATGTGAGACACTATACGCACGTGCTTGAAGGGTCAGATGATATGCCTGCACATATAAAAACAGTATTAATTGGTGTTGATGTGACGCTTCCTGTGAGTGGTGGGCGATTGTTATTAGGGGTGTGGCAGGGATTGTATTTGTGTGAGCATAGAAATCAGGCGGGTCGGCGTGAGTTAGTGGTCACTTTAAATGGGGAGGGGTTCTGAAAATGAGAATAAAGGAAGTTGTGGGTGTAGGGTTATCGTTTGTGATTGTTTTTAGTGGGCTTGGAGTCGTCAGCGCTGAAGACACCCAAGAGGCATTAGTCGAGGAAGTGGGGGTTATCCCGATAACGGTTTATCGTAGTCCGACATGTGGTTGTTGCGGGCAATGGATTGAACACTTAAAGGCGCACGCGTTTGTTGTCAATGATATTGTGACGAGTGATATGGATCAGGTTAAAGAGCGTTTTGGGATTTCGCCTGAATTAGCCTCCTGTCATACGGCTAGGGTCGATGGGTATTTTATTGAAGGGCATGTGCCTGCAGAGGATATCGTCCGATTGTTAATTAAGAAGCCGGCAGTGAAAGGGTTGACGGTTCCCGGGATGCCACGAGGAACACCCGGTATGGAAATGGGGACGGTACGAGATGATTTTGATGTGTACGTAGTCGGTCAGAAGACAGTTAAAGTTTTTAATCAATATAGAAATTAACTGCTTGAAGGAGAGCTATGAACAAGCCAGTCACTCAAGGAAAGAGGCTGGCTTATTTCGTAGTACGTTAAAGAAGGCTTAGGTTAACCTTTAGTATTGCTTTGTAGGGCTTCGTCAATGTCATCAAGACCGCTAATATCGTAAAGAGACCAGTTGTCGATGTCATTGGGATCGCCGTCATCAAATTTAATACGGCAAACGTATTTTTGAGCAATACTGGCGCCATCATCAGACACATTAGCTTCACCATTCACAACATAGTCATAGTTGCCAATATCCCAGATATTAAGTGCTTGTTGGGGCATTGAAATCGTGTAGTCAGAACCGTACTTTTCTTGAATAAGGGTGTTACAGTGAGCGTGAGCTGCGCGTGTCAGGTTGCTATCATCCGATATGGCTTGTTGATCACCGAGATCATCAGAATCGACCAGCATGGCATCAGAAGAAACAAAATCGTAGACCTGAGGCATGATGCCGTCACGGGTGAAAATAACCAGCACAGCAAATGAGGCGAGAATAAGAATAAATTTAAGAAGATATTTCATGAGAGATTAACGTTGTGGAAAAAGGGATTAATTTATATTTATTAATAGTATAAGTGAAAATGGAGTAAAAGTTACTGAAAAAAATTAAAATGCATTTGATTAGGGGCTAAATTAGGATCAGAGAATGAATAGGTGAGTGGATTAAATTTAGGTAGAATTTATTGTTGACAAGGAAGTGGCAGGTGATAAACTGACATACGCTCACATGGAGTGCGCTAATTCCTGTTCTTGTAGGGATGGGAGTTAAAATTAAGGGAATAAAAACAGTCCTGGGTTTTACTTGGGAAATTTCATTAAATTTTTAGGAGGTAAAAATGGCAGCTACAACTGATTCAGTAAAAGCTGATGCTTCAGAAGCACCATTGCTTAATAAACGTAACCTAGTATTCGCAGTTGCACTTTACTGTGTATTCTACGCATGGGTTCGTTGGTACGAAGGCGTATATGGCTGGAGTGCAGGCTTGGATTCTTTTGCACCAGAATTTGAAACATATTGGATGAACTTCTTGTACATTGAGTTTGTACTAGAAGTAACTATCGCATCTGTTTTATGGGGTTACATCTGGAGAACTCGTGATCGTAAAGTAATGTCAATTACTCCACGTGAAGAGTTAAGAAGACATTTCCACCATTGGGTATGGTTAGTTGCATATGCAACAGCTATCTACTTCGGTGCAAGTTACTTCACTGAGCAAGATGGAACATGGCATCAAACTATTATTCGTGATACTGACTTTACACCAAGTCACGTAATCGAATTCTACTTAAGCTACCCAGTTTATATCTTGACTGGTATGGGCGCTATGTTATACGCAAAAACTAGACTACCTACTTACGCAAATGGTTTCTCATTGCAGTATCTAGTTGCTGTTGTTGGTCCTTTCATGATTCTACCAAATGTTGGTTTGAACGAATGGGGTCACACTTTTTGGTTCATGGAAGAGTTATTTGTTGCTCCTCTACACTACGGCTTCGTATTCTTCGGATGGTCAGCTCTAGGTGTATTAGGTGTACTTAACATCGAAATTGAAGCACTAGCAAAACTTCTGAAAAAAGACTTAGCTTAATTTAATAATTAAACTAAAGATTTATTTCAGTTGAAAAAACCATCTCCTAACAGGTTGTGCATCGTAAGGGTGCGCAGCCTGGTGATGAGACGGTTAATTATAAAAAAATTCTAATTTAATTGGAGGTAAGCTAATATGAGCGCATCTCAATCAGCAGTACGTTCACGTGCAGAAGCAGTATCAGCATCTCGCACATTGGACTACATGATATTGTTCACATTATTTTTCATTATCCTTGGTGGTTACCACATTCACTTTATGTTGACTGGCGGTGACTGGGATTTCTGGTCTGACTGGAAAGACAGACGTTTATGGGTAACAGTATGTCCTATCGTAGCGATTACATTCCCTGCAGCAGTTCAAGCGGTTCTATGGACTCGTTACAGAATTGCATGGGGCGCTACAGTTTCTATCCTAGGTTTACTATTTGGTGAGTGGATTAACAGATACTTCAACTTCTGGGGCTGGACTTATTTCCCTATGAACTTTGTATTCCCTGCTAACTTCGTCCCAAGTGCAATCTTCCTTGACACTGTATTAGTACTATCAAATAGCTTCACTTTGACAGCTATCGCTGGTGGTATGGGTTGGGGTTTATTGTTCTACCCATCTAACTGGCCTATCATTGCACCTTTACATTTACCTGTTGAGTACAACGGCATGATGTTTACTGTTGCTGATTTATCTGGATACCACTATGTAAGAACTGGTACTCCTGAGTACATCAGAATGGTAGAAAAAGGTACTTTGAGAACTTTTGGTAAGGACGTTGCTCCTGTATCAGCATTCTTCTCTGCTTTCGTTAGTGTTATCGTATATTTCGTATGGCACTTCTTCGGATTGTGGTTCGGTAAAACTGACTTCGTAACATCTACCTAGTATTTAGGTCTAGATTTAAAAGTTAAGTAGTACTAAAAACGAATGCTAGCTAAAGTTATCAAGCTAGAAAATGAAAATATTTTTCTCTGATGGAGGATATATGAAAACTATTAAAGACAAAGTGGCAAAACTTTCATTTGTCGCTCTGTTGATAGCAGTATCAACAGCAATGTTTTACACACCAACTGCTTCGGCACACGGTGAGAAGTCTCAGGCTGCGTTTATGCGTATGCGTACAATTCACTGGTATGATCTTGACTGGTCAAAAAGTCAAGTGGCTGTGAATGAAACAGTAACAGTATCTGGTAAATTCCACGTTTTTAAAGGATGGCCTGAAACTGTTGAAAAACCAGAAGTTTCTTTCTTAAACATCGGTATTCCAGGACCTGTATTTATTCGTGCAGCTTCTTACATCGGTGGTCAATTAGTTCCTCGTTCAGTAACACTTGAACTAGGTAAAACTTATGACTTCAAAGTACTTCTAAAAGCACGTCGTCCAGGTGACTGGCACGTTCATACAATGATGAACGTTGAAGACGGTGGTCCAATTATTGGTCCTGGTAAATTCATCCGTATTACTGGTTCTATGAGTCAGTTCACAAACCCAGTAACAACATTGACAGGTAAAACTATCGATATTGAAACTTGGGGTCTAGGTGATATTTACTTCTACAGCTTCTTGTGGATCGGTATTGGTATCGCGTGGATGTGGTACTGGTGTAAATCTCCAGTATTCGTACCTCGTTTAATTGCTGTTCAAGCTGGTAAACAAGACTCTTTGATTTCTGATACTGACAAAAAAGTCACTATGGGATTCTGTGGTGGTGTTTTGGCTTTAACTGCAATCTTAATGAGTTCAACAAACAGCGCATACCCAGTTACGATTCCTATCCAAGCTGGTTTAATGCGTGATATGGTTCCTCTAGAAATTCCTGAGCCTACTGTATCTGTAACTGTTGACAATGCATCTTACCGTGTTCCAGGTCGTTCTATGGAAATGACATTGACTATCACTAACAATGGCGATTCTGGCATTCGTTTAGGTGAGTTCAATACAGCTTCTGTACGTTTCCTAGACGCTGACGTTGCTGAAGACGAAGGTGTATACCCAGCTGATTTATTGGCTGAAAATGGTCTAAGCCAAAGCGATAACAGCGCAATTGCTCCTGGAGAAACAAGAACTATCTCTGTCCAGGCTAGTGATGCTGCTTGGGAAGTATATCGTCTTGCTGACTTGATCTACGATCCAGATAGCCGTTTTGCTGGTTTACTATTCTTCTATGACGAAGCTGGTAACACACAAATGGTTGGTATCGACGCACCATTAATCCCATCTTTCATCTAATCATGATTGCTCTATAAAAAACATCTTATAGAGTTTGGGATAAAAGAGACCCCCAGTACCGCAAGGTACTGGGGGTTTTTTTATGTGATATTAATTTTAATTATTTAATGTGTAACTAAAGAGTTGCCAAGTTCTACTTTAAAAAAGCTAAAGTCAGTAAGAATAAGATGTATTGAAAAAATAAATTATCTGCTGCTAGACAGAGGGCGAGTTTACGCCGAATATATAGCAGAATGGAAAGTTTTGGCTTAGGGTAAAGTTAATAAGGTACGCAGCGTGCAATTAGAGTGTTACCGATTATTTTGTATCGCGAATAATAAGTACGCTGTATAAATTTATTGTGAAGATAAACAATATAAATGTCGTGTGAATTCTACTGAATGTGTAACCCAGATAAAATTAAAACACATTCATATAGAATAATCCCAAGATAATTACTGTTCAAAAATCATCGCGGTCAATAATTTTATGACTCGTGGTCGCTCTTAATTATAATCAAATTGAATCGCCCTGTATTTTCTAGACCAGCCCAAGCTTCATAAAATATCTTTTTTCATATTCAATGGGTTACGGCATATCATTACTGCCATGTTTGCGAACTGGATTGTAAAACATCTCGATATAATCAAATATATCTTGTCGTGCTAGGTCTCTAGTTGCATATATCTTTCGCTTGATTCGTTCGCGTTTTAATAATTGAAAGAAAATCTCTGCAACTGCGTTATCATGGCAATTTCCTCGACGACTCATACTGCTTTTTAAGTTGTTGGCCTCTAAAAAGTCTTGCCATTCAGAGCTAGTGTATTGACTGCCTTGGTCTGAATGAACAACCACCTTATTATCTGGTTTTGGTTTCCACATCGCCATTATTAATGCCCTCATAACTAAGTCAACTTCCATACGTGACTGCATTGACCAGCCAATAATCTGTCGTGAAAATAAATCTAATACTACTGCATGGTAGAGCCAACCTTCATACGTCCGAATGTAAGTAATATCGGTTACCCATGATGGGTTAGGTTGCCCGACATCAAATTGGCGCTTTAAAATATTAGGCGCTACGGTGGCAGGCTCACCCCTATTCATATAACGCCGCGTCTTATAGCCAACCTGAGTCTTTAATTTATAGTGCTTCACTAATAGTTCAACACGACTTTTACTACACGACTCACCTAATTCACACAAATCATGATGTACTTTTCGATAGCCATAAACATAGCCACTTGCCATCCATGATCGCTTAATAAGCCCTAGCAGTCGTTTATCTTCTTTTGTTCTTAAAGATTGAGGTTGTTGAAGCCACGCATAATAACCACTACGATGTACATGAGCTGTCTGGCACAATAAACGAATAGCATGCTGACTTTGATGAGCCTTTATAAATGCATATCTCACCCGGACAAGTTAATTGTCGCCTAATAGTCTGGCAAAATATGCGGCGGCCTTTTTTAATATATCTCGTTCTTCTTCTGTTCGTTTTAATTGAGCCTTTAAGCCTCGGATTTCACTTTGTTGATCTGTTATTTGAGAATGTTGTGATGGTCCATCACTATATCGTTTTCCACTCATAAACACCTCCGTCAGAGTTACATTGTAACGATTAGATATGTCTACAAAACTCAGGGCGATTCAGAGGTTAAAAATGAACCAGTGGTTAACAAATAAAAAAACTTGGATTTAGGTTCTATGAGGGGTTGAGCGAAAAGGGCGCAGCAATAATGTGGGGGCTAGAGGATGTTGAGTCGTTAAAATAAAAAGGAAGTAATGTAGAGTAGAGTGAATTAATAAGTAAGTAAGGAAGGTATCAATTAAATAAAGAAAATATAAATTTAAGACAAAAAAAAACCCCTTAAAAAGAGGTTTTTTTTATTAAATCAGAAATTGCTTACATTCTGTTAGCAGCACCTGAGTTTAATTGTTTACCAACTTCTGCATTCAACTCTTCGTAACCGCCAGTTAAATGTTTAGTTTCATCTTGTTTTAACATGAATACTAAAACTAGAATGAATACGATTGGCGCTAGTAGCCACAGTGAAAAACCTTCTTGTTGATCAGCCATTTTAAGCTCCTTAAATTTATAAATTAGAATTAAAGTAAAATACTTTAAAGTGTAACTGAAGTGTTGCTAGATAAACGTTGTTGTCCGCCATCAGGATTATCTAAGCAACCTGTAAGTCCAACCACCATTGCAACCATAGCTAATGCTGTTAATATTTTTTTCATGAAATTCTCCTTCAAAAAAATAATCGTTATTATTATTGGTGCGACAAATTGTCACAGGTTTATTGGAACATATTTTTGTATGGTTGTGCAAGAAAAAACCCTTAAAATTTGAGTTTTACTTTGAACAATAAAATACTTACATTCTATTAGTAGCGCCTGAGTTTAATTGTTTGCTAACCTGATCATCTAACTCTTGGTAACCACCGGTTAAATGTCTGGTTTCGTCTTCTTTCAACAATAGTACTAAAGTAACAGTAACTAAGATTAAAGCTCCTATCCAAATTAACATAGTATCTTTTTCTTGATCAGCCATTTTCAATCCTTAATATATCAACAAAATTATTAATAAATTCTAAAATTTATTTCTTGTGAATTATAGCTTAACTGAAGTAGAGTTTGAAACACGTTGTTGTGAATCATCATGATCATCTTAGCAACCAGTAAGGCCTGCAACCATGGCTAATGCAGTTAATGTTTTTTTCACAAAGACCTTCTTTAAAATCTAAATTTTTTTATTATTTGTGCGTTTCAAAACGCACTTGCTCTTTTATCAAACGCCTAAGGACTGATGCAAGATTTAATTAAATTAGTATTTTTTGTCATGGGTTTGTTTTTGAAAAAAAGAGTCATTAAATGTCGCGCTAAATTTTGTATTTAGCCATTGAGCAGATCCAATGGTTTGCCATGGTCCATTTAAGTTTTCATTCCGTAAATTAAATTGCCATTGAGAGGGTGAGTGAATAGGTTTAGAAAGAATCCGAAAGTAGGCGTTATTCAGCGTTAGTCCCACTTTGGTTCCCCAAAAGGCAGTAATCTTCGTTAAGGCTTGAGTTAATGTTTTTTGTTTCATGTTGGGAGTCACGGCCCTGTTGGCCCACATCGAATGTACTCGTCCCCAATTAGGGGCAGTGATTCGACCTTGTTCATTAACAAAGGGTAGCCAATGGTAGTTATTGTCGTTACCTAGATACTGAATAGCTAATATACGATTATATCCTTGGAAATGATCGTGAAGATAAAGTGCGTGGGGGGTTATACCTAAAAAAGTATGACTTAATACACAAATAATATTACTGGCATTGGTTATGGGGGTTAAAGTCGGGTTTTCGTGTAAATTGAGTCGGTATAAAAAAGCATAATTGATAGTGCTATTCAGTTGCAAGATGGTAAGGAGGCAGAGGATTTTGGAAAATTTATAGATAAATTTAACTGGTTGGTTGTGGTATTGACGGTATAGAGCATCATAAAGAACAGTTGGAGGTAAAACTGGATAGTGGGTCTGACTAGGGGGCTTTTTATCAGGTTGTTTTTTGATGATCAGCGGTCCAATTCCAGGAATAAAAAAAAGTAAACTGAGTGGTAGCGTATAGCGCATGTGGTAGAAGACAGTGGCGTATGCCAAGTGACCATAACAGGGTTCTTGTTGTTTATTTAAGGTGTAAAAGTATTGCAAATGATTGTTAGTGTCTTCCTTAAATTGAATGGTGTTAAAAAAATCAAAATGTTGTAATAGAATTATCTGGCGAATCTGGTTGGGATTGTGCGGTTGATAAAAAACAGTAACCAATGGGGATTGATAGCTTATTTTCTGTTTTAGTATGCGCCACCAATGCGGAGGTACTACGAGCGCATAGAAAAAAAACATTATAAGACCGAATGGATAAATGTTGAAGGACAGGGTAATTCCTAAATGTAATGTTGCGCCAACAATAAGAAACAGGGGTTGAAAGTGTCGGCGAAAAACAAAAAAAGGAAAAGCGAATTGAAAAATAATGACCGTGTAGCCGATGCTGCGTTGCAACAGTTCATTATTAAGCAGCCATGAAAGATCAAGTGCAGAAATATAATAGGGATGGCTGGAAGGGAGCCACGCACCTAAGCCGTTTCGCCAATGCGGAGCCCACAGTTTATGAATGGCTGAGTCAGCATATAGGAAACACAAACAAAATATAATGGGTAGAAAGTAGCAAAGAATGGAGACATCTTTTGCCTCTGGGATAGGGGTCGTTAATTTATTTAAACGATAGCGCAGCAAGTCTAATGACCAGGCTCGGTTAATAGGCAAGAATATAAGTAAAAAGCCACAGGCAATCATAAACTGATCGAAACCACCTGAAAACTCATGACGCATGGGGGTGAAGTTCAGGAAAACGAGCCAGAGTAAGTAGTTGCTGACTGTGGCAAATTGACAATGACGGCCAACAATTAAGCAGATCCCAATGAATGCCCAAAATATCAGAAATAAAGGGATGAGAGGGTATGCGTTATCAATAAACGGGATTGGGTCAAATATTAAGTGGCGAAAAAATAATAAGAAAATAACTTCTTGAAAAACTATGATTCCATAAAGGCAGCGAAATATTGCCAGGCCTGTAGCAGGAACGGTGGTATTAATGTTTTGTTTGATAAACTTTGCAATAAATTGGCGCATGGTTTCAATTTACGGGGACGTTTAGGTATTAAGGATGAGAAGGATAACAAGAGTGAGTGTTATTGGGTGTTGATTTAAATCAACACTTGATAAGAAAAGAAGTTTGCAGGTGTGTGGTTGGGGAATGATATTAAGGCAGAAAAAAATAAACCGCTGAAGTTCAGTTAAGAACATTCAGCGGTTTATGATTCTGACTAATTAGACTTGAACGTGTTGTTCAGTCAATATAGATTCGTAATCTTTATTAGTCTTCGTCGTCTGGATGAGGAGCGAACATCCATTTGTACCATACATAAATGATACCAATTAGTACAACAAGACCAACTAAGCCAGCTGGTGTTTTCAACGTTTCCGTCATATCAAGAATAAATCCCATCGAGGATCCTCCAAGTAGTTTAATTAATAAAATGAGCCATTCATAAGCATCAGAACTCCACATGCTACCAAACTAAATACATTTTAGCAATGCGTAAATAAATAAATAGTGGGTGGTTAAATAAATTTAGAGTTAGTGGCTATTGTAAAAACGAAATAATATAGCAATTGGCAGAGTTAAAATTAAAGTATTATAATAGGACAAGGATACTCCTTAAGTTAAGGTGAAATTATATTTAAGGGCTGATTGTTCATCTTTATTAACCAAATATAACGAGAGAGAGAATTATGATAGGTGGTTTATTAACAATTTACGTGGCTTGTTGGACATATCAGGCAGCCGTTCGAGCCGGTACCAGTGGGGGTTTTAAATGGGTTGCAATTGCAGCAGGATCTCTTTTTGCAATTCAGTTTCTTTGGATTTACGTCGATGTCCTCTTGTTTTTAACCGAGAATGACGATACTGGCGTTGATCAGGCTGATTTAGCAGCTATGCAGACCAAAGATTTTGGCAATCGATTAATGTCAGCTTTTCGTGAGCTAGCGGCACCTTTGATGGGCTTTTTGGTTGCAGCAGTTATTCGGGCTAAATTTGTACTAAAAGGGGGCTGGGGGCCTTCAGTGATGTTCAGTCATATGAATATTTTCAAGGGTGTAGTTTCTTCAATGAATAATGTTGAGGGCAAAACACCCAGTGCTGAGGGTGAAGAGGCCGTAGATGGCTCAACTGATGCCTCGAAAAAAGACAAAGGTGAAGAGTAAAAATAACGTTCTCTAAAAAAGTAATACTTAGTGTTTAAAAGCCTAGGCCTTGCCTAGGCTTTCTTGTATCTGCGGGCTGCATTAGGTCGTTATGTAAAGTGCCTTATTAATTAAATTTAATTTTATGAACAATCACCAGAATTTATTAGCTGAACAATTAACGAATAGAATTTTATTTTTGGACGGTGCAATGGGCACCATGATTCAGGAATATAAATTGAGTGAAGTCGATTACCGGGGGGAGCAGTTTGCTCACTGGTGCAGTGATCTTAAGGGAAATAATGATCTACTGTCGTTGACTCAGCCCGATATAATCAAGGCAATTCACCGGGCATATTTTGATGCCGGTTCAGATATTGTGGAAACCAATACGTTTAATGCCACAACGATCGCAATGGCAGATTATCAAATGGAGTCATTGGCGTATGAATTAAATTGTGTGTCTGCAAAAATAGCAAGACAAGTTGCCGATGAAGTGACAAGTGCGACTCCTGAAAAACCGCGGTTTGTAGCCGGAGTTCTAGGACCGACTAATAGAACAGCATCTATTTCCCCCGATGTGAATGATCCTGGGTTTAGAAATGTTGACTTTGATACTCTGGTTATAGCATACACGGAAGCGATAACCGGGCTGATTGATGGTGGTGCAGATATTTTATTGGTTGAAACTATTTTTGATACGCTCAATGCAAAGGCGGCCCTTTTTGCTATTGATCAGTATTTTGAGAATACCAACACCCGGTATCCTGTCATGATTTCTGGCACCATTACAGATGCGTCAGGTAGAACGTTATCAGGGCAGACGGTGGAAGCTTTTTGGAATTCAGTTCGTCATATTGAACCGATATCAATTGGTTTTAATTGCGCCTTAGGTGCCGGCGAATTACGCCAATATGTGGAAGAGTTAAGTATGCTTGCTGAAACGCATGTTTCAGCACACCCTAATGCGGGTTTGCCAAATGAATTTGGTGAATACGATGAATTGCCAGAAGCAATGGCGATTGAGTTAGGCGATTGGGCTAAAAGTGGCTATATCAATATCATTGGCGGCTGTTGTGGAACGTCACCTGCGCATATTAAAGCTATTATTCAAGCGGTAGAAAAACATCCGCCTCGAAAAATACCAACGATAGAGAAAAAATGTCGTCTTTCTGGTTTAGAGCCATTTAATATTGGCCCTGAGTCTTTGTTTGTTAATGTTGGTGAAAGGACTAACGTAACGGGGTCGGCACGTTTTAAGCGATTAATCGTTGAAGAAGATTATGAGGCGGCCTTAGATGTAGCCCGGCAGCAGGTTGTTAATGGTGCACAGATTATTGATATCAACATGGATGAGGGCATGTTGGAATCAAAAGAGGCGATGGTCAGATTTTTATTATTGGTTGCCTCTGAGCCGGATATTTCAAGAGTCCCGGTGATGATTGACTCTTCTAAATGGGACATTATTGAAGCCGGTCTTAAGTGTATTCAAGGAAAAGGAATTGTTAATTCTATCTCGCTTAAAGAGGGTGAAGCCATTTTTAAACAGCAGGCTCAGCTAATTAGGCGCTATGGTGCCGCTGCGATTGTTATGGCTTTTGATGAAGTCGGACAGGCAGATACACGGGATCGAAAAGTTGATATTTGTCAAAGGGCTTATAAAATTTTAACAGAAGAGGTTGGTTTTCCTGCTGAGGATATTATTTTTGATCCTAATATTTTTGCCATTGCTACTGGAATTGATGAGCATAATAATTATGGTGTGGATTTTATTGAAGCAACGCGAGAAATTAAGGCGGCATTGCCGCATGCGTTAATTTCGGGAGGGGTTTCTAATGTGTCATTTTCTTTTCGTGGCAATGAGCCGGTTAGAGAAGCAATACATGCGGTCTTCTTATATTACGCGGTTAAAGCGGGTATGGATCTGGGGATTGTGAATGCGGGACAATTGGCAGTTTATGATGATATTCCCAAAACATTAAAAGAGGCTGTCGAAGAGGTTGTGCTGAATAAGCATGGTGATGCGACGGAAAAATTATTGGCACTGGCTGAACAATTTATCGGTGGCAGTAGTGCTGGTGGTAAGAAAGAGGATTTAAGTTGGCGGAATGAGGCTGTTAATAAACGAATTTCATATGCGTTGGTTAAAGGCATCACCGAGTATATTGAAGAAGATACCGAGGAAGCACGTCAAGGCTTTGGTCTGTCGTTAAAAGTGATTGAAGGTCCACTGATGGACGGCATGAACGAAGTGGGTGATCTATTTGGCGCAGGCAAAATGTTTTTGCCACAAGTCGTTAAATCAGCAAGGGTTATGAAAAAAGCGGTAGCTTATTTATTGCCTTTTATGGCAGAGGAAAAGTCAGGAAAGATCGAAAGCAACGGTAAAATTTTGATGGCGACAGTGAAAGGCGATGTTCATGATATTGGTAAAAATATTGTCGGTGTGGTTTTACAGTGTAACAACTATGAAGTCATTGATTTGGGTGTGATGGTGCCGGCCAGTACTATTTTGAAGCGGGCCAAGGAAGAAAATGTCGATATTATCGGGTTGAGTGGACTGATAACGCCCTCGCTTGATGAAATGGTTCATGTTGCTAAGGAGATGGAGCGTCTGGAATTTGATATTCCGATAATGATCGGTGGAGCAACCACGTCACGTGCGCATACGGCCGTTAAGATTGAGCATAATTATCATGGTCCTAGTGTTTATGTGGCCGATGCATCAAGAGCGGTAGGAGTTGCCAATAAGTTATTAAGTCAGGATAAAAAAGAGGCTTTTGTGAAAGGTATTCAGGCGGAATATCAACAGGTTCGGGAGCGTCATAAGGGGCGAAAATCAAAAAGTACCTTGCTGACTTTGACTGAAGCACGAGCCAATAAATTTGAGGTCAATAAGAGTCAATCATATCGGCCATCATTTTTGGGTAATAAAGTCATAGATAATATAGCGTTAGAAACATTGGTTGAATTTATAGATTGGTCGCCATTTTTTCAAACATGGGAGTTAGCGGGAAGCTATCCGGCTATTTTAGAAGATAGTGTCGTCGGTGAACATGCGAAGGCTCTGTTTCAAGATGCTTCTGTGATGTTGGAATCAATTGTTGCTGAAAAATGGTTAATTGCGAAAGCAGTCATAGGCTTCTATCCAGCGCATAGTCAAGGCGATGATATTGTTATTTATGAAGATGAACAACAGTCATCTATACGTGAAACATTGTGTCACTTGCGCCAACAGAACAGTAAAGTTCCAGGTAAAGCCAATTATTGTTTAGCAGACTTTTTATTGCCTGTTGAGGCGGGCCATAATGATTATATTGGGGCTTTTGCAGTGACTGCTGGCATAGGCATAGAAGCAAAATTGGCTGAGTTTGAAAGACAGCACGACGATTATAGTGCGATTATGCTCAAGGCCTTAGCGGATCGATTAGCAGAAGCTTTTGCAGAATATATGCACCAACAGGTTCGAGTGAATTATTGGGGCTATAGCAGCCAAGAAGCGCTCGATAATCAAGCGCTGATTAAGGAGTCTTATGAAGGTATTCGGCCAGCCCCGGGGTATCCTGCGTGCCCGGATCATACTGAAAAAGATAAGCTTTTTAGTTTGTTGTCAGCTACAGAAAATACCGGGATTGAACTAACTGAAAGTTATGCGATGTATCCTACGGCGGCCGTGAGTGGTTGGTATTTGGCGCATGCTGATGCCCGGTTTTTTAATGTAGGTAAAATAACGACTGATCAGTTGACTGATTATGCAAACAGAAAAGGATGGTCTATTGAGGAAGCAAGGCGATGGTTAGCACCTAATCTATAGGACTAAAGAGTTGATGAATTCGATGCTGGTTTTATTGGGAACTGAAGGTTGTCATTTATGTGAGCAGGCTGAGGAGTTGGTTTTATTGGTCAGTGCAAAATGCTCAACAGAACTCGCATTGAATAAAATTGACATAGTCGATGAGGCTCAGTATTTAGCGGCTTATGAATTGATTATTCCGGTGTTATGTCACGTTGAGTCAGGACAAGAGTTACACTGGCCTTTTACTGAAAAACAAGTGCAGTTGTTTGTTACAGAAATATTGGGTTGAAATGGGTTTCAAATAAAGTATTCTGGCGCTTTAACGACGGTAAAAAAACCGTGTGAGTCGAGAATGCACCGGAAGGCACTGGGTGTCTTCCGGTGCAGATGAGTTAAAAAAGTTTTTTGTTATCAGGATCTGTTTTTGAAGTCAGGGATTCAAAACACCCTAAGACGCTGTCACTAAAGTTTCTATGGGCATCAGCTAATGCTTGTGCAGAACCAAATATTTCTCTAAGTTCATTCAGTTCATTTTGAGGGTTAGTTTGGGTGCTTTTTTCTGCTTGATTGGACAGTGTGGTCAGGTTTAATTTGAATTGAATTAGTCTGATGTAGGCCAAATAGATTGCAGCACGTCTAGGGTCCCAAGAAACAAATCCGATCATGTTTTTGCCGCTCATATCAACAACACAACTCGTGATTTCTTCAGGGTCAAGTTTATAATCAATTAGGTCTTGATCGGTTTTCATCAATTTAAGGACGTGTTCTTGGTATTGGTTTTTTTCATCAGTACAGCCGGTGAGTAGTAGTGCGCAAAAAAACACGAGGGCGAATTGTTTCATAAGAATTTTTTCAAAAATAGTTAGCATAATCCTATAATTATACTTCAAAGTATAAGCCTTTTTAGTGGTTAATTTTTATTGTTGCGCTGTAACGTGCTATTTTAAAATAAATTATTCACGGTTTGTTAGATGAATATCTTTCATTGCAGATTCAACCCAAGCTTCGGCTTCATAATTGAGTTCAATGGCCTTTCTGCCTTCGCTCGGGATCAGGGGGCCGATTCGAACGGTAATTGTGCCCGGGTATTTCAAGAAACTGTAGCGTGGCCAGAATTCGCCGGCGTTATGGGCAACGGGAATAACAGGATATTGGCTTTTTTCGGCAAGTAAACAGCCGCCTAGATTGAATTTTGTTGGTACACCAGGTTTTGTTCGGGTACCTTCTGGAAAAATAAGAATCCATAAGCCTTCATTGAGTCTCATTTTTCCATCGCGTATTAACTTTTTTAATGCAGAAAGTTGGTTTTGACGGTTAAGCGCAATGGGTTTTAAAGTCGCAGCGGCCCACCCCCAAATGGGTAGCCAAAGTAATTCTCGTTTTATAACAGTAACTTGAGGAGGAAAAATAGCATACAAGGCGATGGTTTCCCAGGCCGACTGGTGTTTGCATAAAATAATTGCGTTTTGGTTTTCAGAGATATTTTCCAAGCCCTCAATGGTGTAATCTAATTGACAGATTAATTTGGTTAGCCACAGGACAGCGGTGGCCCAGAAATGCGCCAGTTTATAGCGGATTCGAAAAGGGAAGGGCGCGAGCGTCAGCACGATAACCCCCATGGAAAGTGTTAAACACAGGACACAAATAAATAATATTGTTGACCGTATATAAAGCAGCGGTAGATTATCTTGAAATGATGAATTGGGCGCAGTCATAAAGGTTATTAAAAATGTTAATCGTAAGGGTAGGGTTGTTGGTTAGGGTTCTTAGGCCTTTGCCTGTTTTAACTAAAAGTGGGGTAGCACCAGCTGATTGAGCGGCCTGAATATCACTTAGTTTATCACCAATAAAAAAAGTTTCTTTTAATTGAAAATTATAATCTTCGCTGCATTGTATTAACAATCCAGGTTTGGGCTTTCGACAATCACAGTGATCTTCAGGTTTGTGAGGACAGTAATAAATGGCTTCTATTTTCCCGCCTTGCTGTTTGACTAAAGTATGCATTTTTTCGTGCATTTTCTGGAGTGTTGCGCTATCAAAATAGCCGTGTGCCAGTCCTGATTGATTGGTGATGACAATTACTTTGTAGCCGTACGAATTAAGTAAGGCAATGGCCTCAATACTTTGGTCTATAGGGCGCCATTGTGTAGCAGATTTAATGTAATTGTCAGAGTCATGATTAATGACACCATCACGGTCTAATAAAATAAATTTTTGGGTAGGCACTATTGTAATTTTGAAATATCAGCAATTTTAAGAAACAAGTTTTCTACTTTATATAATAAGGCGAGTCGGTTAGTACGTAAAGACCGGTCGTCACAGTTGACCATGATGTGTTCGAAAAATAAATCAACATCTTCTTTGAGTTGGGTCAAGCGATTTAATGCTGCTGTATAATTACTGTCCTTAATTAAGGGTTGGATGTCTTTTTCTGCAGCCAGAGTCGCGGTTAGTAAATTTAGTTCTTGTTCTGCAACGAGGTTTTCAACGGTAGAATGAGGTAATGTTTCAGATTTTCGTAATATATTTTTGATGCGTTTGTTGGCTTCAGATAAGCTGTTTGATTCGGGAAGTTCACGGAAGTCACGAACGGCTTGTAGTCTTAAAAAGAAATCTAATAAGTTTTCAGGGGCGACGGTCAGGACGGATTCAAACTGGTCAAAAGTAAAGCCATGATCAAGGGTATAGCCTTTAAGTCGTTCATAGATGAAGGTGGTTATTTTTTGTTCTGTGAGTTCACGGTTAAAGTTATGGGTAAATTGGCTAAGACTGAAGCGAATCAATTCAGTGATATTAATGTTAAGACGTTTCTCAATAATAATGCGGATAATTCCCAGTGCCGCACGTCTTAAGGCATACGGGTCTTTATCGCCGGTAGGAATGAGACCGGCACTAAAAATCCCAACAAGGGTATCTGTTTTATCTGCGATAGCGAGTATTTGACCGGTTTGGCTTTCAGGCGTTGGGCTACCGGATTGTTTGGGGTAGTATTGTTCTTCGAGAGCTTGAGCGACTTCATTAGGTTCGTGATCAGCTAAGGCGTAATAACGTCCCATGACGCCTTGAAGGCTAGGGAACTCCCCTACCATTTCGGTAATCAGGTCTGTTTTAGCCAATAGCGCAGCGCGGCAGTTGTGTTCCGGCGCGATTTCAAGTGCTGTTGATAAGTACGCTGTTAAGGCTTCTAATCGCTGAGTTTTGTCCAGCAATGTACCGAGTGTTTTTTGAAAAATGATATTAGCTAGATCCGGTGTGCGTTCTGATAATTTTGAATGACGATCTTGTTTCCAGAAAAATTCAGCATCACCTAGGCGCGGGAGAATGACTCTTTCGTTACCTTCTTTAATAGCTTGAGGGTTGGTGCTTTCAATATTACTGAAAGTGATAAAGTTAGGTAATAATTTCTTGTTTTTATCGGTGACGGCAAAGTATTTTTGATTAACTTGCATCGTGGTAATCAGAACTTCTGCCGGCAGTTTTAAGAAGCGTGGATCAAAGTTTCCAGTGATCGGGACAGGCCACTCATTGAGAGCTGTGATTTCTTCGAGTAGGGCATCGTTGATGACCGCTGTGCCGCCAACGTTGTCTGCAGCTTGAAGGGTTGCGGTATGGATGACTTGCTTACGTTGTTCAAAATCGGCAATAACGTAACCGTCCTCAAGTAGTTTTCGCTGATACTCTGAAGGGTGATTCAAAAGAATAGCCTCTGGCGCATGAAAGCGGTGGCCAAAGGTTTGTTGACCGGTTTTAATGCCTAAAACCTCACAGCTCAAGGATTCTGTGCCAAAGAGTAATACAGCCCAATGGACTGGGCGGACAAACTCAGTGGTTAAATCCCCCCAACGCATTCGTTTGGCAATAGGTAGTTTTTTAAGGCTGTGATTGATGATTTTTGGAATTAAAGCCGTGGCGGGTTGACCTTTGGATTCTTGATTAAAAGATAACCATTCACCCTTATCGGTTTTTAACCGGGATAATTGTTCGACTGTGGTTCCACAACTGGTAGCGAAGCCAAGGGCTGCCCGGCTGGGGTTGCCTTCAGAATCGAAAGCGGCTTTAATGGCAGGCCCGCGTTTTTCAATGGTTTTATCAGGTTGTTGAACAATAATATCTTCAATTAAAACGGCTAATCGGCGAGGGGTAGCAAAAGTGCGGGTTTGACCAAAAGTTAACTCAGCTTCTGATAACGCTTGCGTAATATTAGCTAATAAGGCATTGCTTAAAGTTAATAAGGTTTTTGGGGGCAACTCTTCTGTGCCGAGTTCAAAAAGTAGGGGTCTGTTATCAGTCATTTTGTGTCTTCTTGTTGTTAAGCATTGGGAATCCTAATGCTTCTCTCCCTTGGTAATAGTTTTCGGCAACAGCCTTTGACATTTCTCTGACACGTAGAATGTAACGTTGTCGTTCGGTCACAGAGATTGCATGACGTGCATCTAAGAGGTTAAAAACATGGGATGCTTTTAGGATCATCTCGTAAGCCGGTAGGGAGAGTTTTTGGTCAATGAGTTTTATGCATTCCTGTTCATAGTTATCAAAATAGGAAAAGAGAAAATCAGTGTTGGCATGGGTGAAGTTAAAATGTGACATTTCAACTTCGTTTTGGTGAAAAACGTCACCGTAGCTGACACGGCCTTGGCTGTTAGTATTCCAGGTTAGGTCATAAACGCTCTGTACATTTTGAAGGTACATCGCAATACGTTCAAGGCCATAGGTGATTTCACCGGTTACAGGCCGGCAATCTAGGCTGCCGACTTGCTGGAAATAGGTGAATTGGGTGACTTCCATGCCATTGAGCCAGACTTCCCAGCCTAAACCCCACGCACCCAAAGTGGGGGATTCCCAATTGTCTTCTACAAAACGAATATCGTGTTCAAGTAAGTCGAGACCTAAGTAACGCAAGGAGTCTAAATAGAGTTCTTGAATATTATCGGGAGAGGGTTTTAAGACCACCTGAAATTGATAATAATGTTGTAATCGGTTTGGGTTTTCTCCAAAGCGTCCGTCAGTTGGGCGACGCGAGGGCTGGACATAGGCTGAACGCCAGGGTTCAGGGCCGATGGCGCGAAGAAAGGTTCCGGGGTGAAAGGTACCGGCACCCACTTCCATGTCGAGAGGTTGTAAAATGGTACAGCCTTGTTGAGACCAAAAGGATTGTAGAGCAAGAATCAGATCTTGAAATGTTGTGGGTTTATTATTGTTACTTAACACGGCTTTTTTAGGCGATAAAAACTTTCATTATAACTTAAATTTTGACTAAGCGTTGTTTGTTGAGGTGCTCAGAAGTCCCATTAAGAAGTTTGTTTAAAATTAAGTACTTATTTTGCAAGTAAAAAGGAGCTTAATAGCGCAATGATGATCGGGCTGTCTGTTAGCTTTATAGGGAATAGATAACGTATAATGCACTTTTTTTAAAGAATAAAAGAATGATGACAAAACAGAGGAAAGCTGTGTCGCTTATATCTGGTGGCCTTGATTCAATGTTGGCGACAAAAGCTGTAATGGAGCAGGGAGTTCATGTTGAGGGGATAAACTTTTTTACTGGTTTTTGTGTCGAGGGTCATACCCATGCTATCCGGAAAAAAGATAAAGCCAAGCCAAAGCGTAATAATTCATTATGGGTTGCCGAACAGCTAGGGATAAAACTGCACATTGTTGATGTTATTGAGGAATACAAAAATGTTTTAATCAATCCACAGCATGGTTATGGCGCAAATTTAAACCCTTGTTTGGACTGTAAGGTTTTTATGGTGCAAAAGGCTCAGCAGTGGATACAAGAGAATAATTTTGATTTTATCATTACCGGTGAAGTGATGGGGCAACGACCGATGTCTCAACGAAAAGACACCATGCCGGTTATTGCCAGAGAATCAGGAGCAAACGAGCGGTTGTTAAGACCATTGTGTGCGAAAAATTTACCTGAAACGTTGCCTGAGAAAGAAGGCTGGGTTAATCGAGAAGAGTTATATGACTTTAGCGGTCGTACGCGAAAGCCTCAAATAACCCTGGCAGAAAAATATGGCTTTACGGATTACGCGCAGCCTGCAGGTGGGTGTTGCTTTTTAACAGATAAAAGCTATTCCAATAAATTGGTTGATTTATGGACGGCAAGAGGGAAGAAAGAGTATGAGCTAGATGATGTCATGCTGTTGAAGGTCGGTCGTCATATACGACCACAGCCTCATTTTAAAATGATTGTTGCTCGAGAAGAGGGTGAAAATAATTTTTTACAGGGCTATAAAAATATTTTTCGAACGATGACCACGGTAAGTCACCCGGGTCCATTAGTATTAATTGATGGTGTTCTTTCGGAGGAAGATGCTTTGTTGGCAGCGCAGATAACGGCGCGTTACAGTCAAGGGCGAGAGGCTGAACAAGTTGAAGTTAAAATGACGCAACAGGGTGAGGAAAAACAATTTTGGGTTAAACCGTTATTGAGTACAAAAATACCTAAAGAATGGCATGTATGAATAAGCAATTTTTAGATGCCCGACGCCTGCTTTGCCCGATGCCGGTTATACGGGTTCAGGATAAAATAAAAACGATGATTCCGGGGGGGCAATTAGAGGTGGTCTGTACTGATCCGGGTGTGATGCAAGATATTCCCGCTTGGTGCCGTATTAATGGGCATCAGATTTTATCAGCGAGTAGTGACGTAGGTGAATTTACGATTAATATTATCGTGGGTGACTAGTTCCAGTTATGGAAGAAAGTGAAGTTGTTCGTTTGAAGTCTCGCGCCACGTTGGTTGCCGCGTTAGTTAATATTTTTTTAGCTGTCGTGAAAGTGTCTGCAGGTGTACTGGGGCAATCGTCTGCATTGATTGCCGATGGTATTCATTCTCTCGCTGATTTACTGAGTGATGCCGTTGTCTTAGTCGCTATTAAGTTAGGAAGTAAACGACCTGATCAAGATCACCCTTATGGGCATGCCCGGTTTGAAACCTTAGCAACGGTAGTGCTAGGTTGTGGGTTAATCGTTGTTGCTGCAGGGATATCTTGGGATGCTGTGAGTCGTATTTTAGGCGATGGTCCCTTGCTCATTCCCGACCAACTAGCATTGTGTGTCGCGGGAATATCAATTGTTTGTAATGAATGGTTGTTTCATTTTACGCAAAAGGTTGCCAAAAAAACCCGCTCTAAATTACTATTGGCAAATGCCTGGCATCATCGTAGTGATGCTATTTCATCTATTATAGTCTTGGTCGGTATAGCAGCTATGCTTTTAGGTTATGGTTATGCCGATGCTATTGCCGCGGTATTGGTTAGCTTAATGATTGCTAAGATTGGCGTGTCACTGATGGTGGATAGCTTAAAAGAATTAGTGGATACTGCTATTTCAGATGATGAAATTGAAGCTTTGCGCCAAGCAATTTCAGTGATTGATGGGGTGATCAATATTCATTTATTACGGACTCGCCACATGGGTGAAGATATTTATGTTGATCTCCATATTCAGGTTGATTCGTATATCAGCGTTTCTGAGGGACATATGATTGCGGATACGGTACGTAATCAATTGTTGGAGCAATTTAGGAATATCGCCGATGTCTTAGTGCATACTGACCCTGAAGATGATGAGGTAAAGGAATCGATTGATTATTGGCCACCGTCAAGAAAAGAATTAATCAATGGTGTCCGAGATTGTTTGGGCGATTACTATAGTTTAGTGGATGAAATTAAAATTCATTATCTTAATGGTTTTGTGGAACTGGACGTGATTTTTATGTTATCACCCCTTGAGCACGATTTGGTGGTTGATAATTGTAAAAAACAGTGTCAAAAGATAACGCAGGAAATAGCGTCGGTTCGAGACACCCGGACTCTTTTTTATCGATAAAAAGATAATAAAGGTAATTAAAATAATAGGATGTAAATCATGTCAGTAGGAGCACCAAAGTTTCCAATAATGCATCCTGTAGGTGGTGTGTTATTAGGTACCCATTGTGCACAAATTAAACAGAGTGCGCGTGATGATTTGTTGGTTATTGCGATGGATTCTGGTTCCACATGTAGTGCGGTTTTTACGCAGAATTTATTTTGTGCAGCACCCGTTGTATTAGCAAAGAAGAATATGTCGGAAGACCCGCGTTGGTTGGTTATTAATTCCGGTAATGCGAATGCGGGTACAGGAGCTAAAGGTTATCAGGATGCACAATCCGTTTGTTTGGCATTGTCTCAGATACTCGGGGGACATGCTGGCCAGGTTTTACCTTTTTCTACTGGGGTTATTGGGGAATTGTTACCGGTTGAAAAGATAACGGAGGCCTTACCCGAAGCAGTTAATAGTCTGATCGAGGAAAACTGGGCTAAGGCTGCTGAAGCGATTATGACAACAGATACGTTTCCTAAGGGCGTATCGAAAGTGGTTGAAATTGCCGGAGATAAAATTACAGTGACCGGGATTTCGAAAGGGGCAGGAATGATACAGCCTAATATGGCGACCATGTTATCCTTTGTTGCTACCGATGCTAAGATTGAAAATGAATTGTTGCAACAGTGTTTACAGCAAGCTGTTGAACAGTCTTTTAATCGTATTACCGTCGATGGTGATACCTCAACGAATGACGCCTGCGTATTAATGGCAAGTGGTTTTTCAGGTGTGCCTGAGTTGTTAGCAGGAAGTGAACCTTACCAGCAGTTTTGTGAGGTCATTAATGATGTTTTTGTAGAATTGGCTGAAGCAATTGTGAGGGACGGTGAAGGGGCAACAAAGTTAATATCAATCGTTGTTAGTCAGGCCATTAATGATCAAGAAGCGGTTCAGGTCGGTAAAACAATTGCGCATTCACCTTTAGTTAAAACAGCCTTTTTTGCCAGTGATCCTAATTGGGGACGAATATTGGCGGCGGTCGGTCGGGCAGGTATTGAAAACCTTGAAGTAGATAAGGTCTCCATTTTTCTGGGTGATGTTTGTATCGTTAGCTCGGGTGCTAAAGATAGTCAATATACCGAAGCGGCCGGTCAAAAGGTTATGGCCGCTGAAGAGATAACGATTACCGTTTGTTTAGGACGGGGTGATGCAGCTCAGACTATTAAAACGTGTGATCTATCTTATGATTATGTTCGTATCAATGCGGAATATCGGACTTAAATGTGTCTAGGGAGGAGTTGCAGGTAGCTGTGGGTGTTGTGAGTAATGCGCAGGGTGAAATTCTGATTGCTTATCGACCTGAGTCAGTTCATCAAGGTAACCGTTGGGAGTTTCCAGGTGGCAAGCTGGAATTGGGAGAAACAGCTGAGGCTGCTCTAATTCGAGAACTTAACGAAGAGTTAGGATTGACCGTCAAACGTGCAAGACTATTGATTGCTATCAATCATCAATATTCCGATTTACGGGTAAAGTTGTGGGTCTGGAAAGTTGATGAATTTGTGGGTCTTGTTTGCTCTAATGAAGGTCAAGTTATTCGTTGGGTGCCTGTTGAGACCTTAAAGCATTATTCATTCCCTGCAGCTAATAACGCTATTGTTAATGCCATACAATTGCCGAGCCGATACGCAATCATGGGTGATGACGACCTTTTAGCACTTCAAAGAACACTTATTCGTTTTGTTGAAAACGACGTTAAACTCATTCAACTGCGAATGAAATTATTATCCACGGCTGATATGCAAAAAATGCTTGAATTTGCCACGCTTGTTTGTAAAGAAAATAAGGTTATATTAATGGTGAATTCTGACCTTTGTGTAGGTGATACTTCAGTGGCCAATTTGCACCTGACCAGTAAGGATTTAATGGCAATTAATCAGCGTCCTAAAGTGACGGGATGGGTGGCCGCATCCTGTCATAACTACAGAGAATTGCAACATGCTGAAGCTATTGGAGTGGATTTTGTCGTGTTGGCTCCGGTTAACAGAACAGCGACCCATCCTGATGCGAAACCCTTGGGTTGGGAGCGTTTCCAGAGATTAGTCGCTCAAGTGAATATTCCTGTTTATGCGTTGGGTGGAATGATGGATCCAGATTTGTCCTTAGCATATGAGAACGGTGGTCAGGGTATAGCGGGAATGAGGACTTTTTTATATTAGTTTGTCTTTTTTGTCTCAATAAGTGCTCATAATAAGCAACGAGTGATTTCAAAAGGAATGTCGGATTGTGTTTGAGTCGGTCTTCCGCCGTCTTTAGACGGCATCATAAAGCGAATGGAGAAACGATGCTTCCCACCACTGATTTCGGCATAACAAGGAATAGTTTTGTCGATACGTATTTGGATGAGTTGGTAGGAAGATGATTGGTCCAGGTTATCTTGAAAGAAGCCCGCCTGTGCTATTTCCTGTGAGGGTGAACTACTTTGGCGAATAAATCTTAGAACGAGTTCAATGGCATGACGAATGTCAGAAAATGATGCAGACCATTTTGCAAGGTCATTATGTTGTTGAGGCGGCGCTTGTTCTAGCCAATAATGAAAACCAGGTAAATCAAAAGAGCAACTGCCCCCGGGAATTGAGGTTCGCTGAGTAACGTTTTTTAGTAATTCATTTCCTTCAATGATGGCGATGCCTATTTTCCCATTACACTGATAGAGTGATTGACTGACTGCTTGTAATTCTTGCAATATAGACTGAAGTTTGGAATCGTCAATATCTTCATTCTTCGAAATCATAGTTAAGATTGAGGTATGGCGCTCTAATTCTTTTAAAATAGCCGATTTAATATCATTACGTGCAAATAAAGTAATGATTGAATGAAGAGCATCAATGGCAGCACGTTTATCCCAAACAGTTGTCCCTTGTAAACAATGATCGAATTGTTGAAAAAGGTGTTCCAGGCGCATAAAGAGTCGAATGCGTTCTTTGAGGGGGAATTCGTAGGATAGGAAATTATTCACGGACTATTGATCGGCAGGTGATTGACATAAGGATTGATAGAAATTGTGCAGTTTTTTTACCGATTCTGCAAGTTCTTGAGTGCTACCATTATTAGTGATTATATCATTAGCGACAGTTAAGCGCGATTTTCGTGAGGCTTGACAATCGATAATGTCTTTAATTTGATCGGTTGGTAGACCGTTTCTCCTTTTGACGCGACTAATCTGAAGTGCCTCTGGGCAGTCTATTACGAGCGTTCTATCAACCCAGTTAAATAAATTTTTCTCAATGAGTAATGGGATGCAGAGTAAAACATAGTCACATGTTAATTGTTGAATTGAAGTAAATATTTCGTGATGAATTAACGGGTGAATAATGTTTTCAAGCAGTTGTTTTTGAGTGTGGTTCGAGAAGACTTGTTTGCGTAGTTTAGCTCGGAGCAAATGTCCTTGGTTGTCGATACAGGAACTAAAGTGTACGGCAATTTCTTGAAGAGCGGGTTGTCCGGGTTGTGTGAGTTGGTGCGCTATTTTATCGGCATCAATAATGGGAACGCCTAGTGACTCAAAATGATTTGCGGCTGTGCTTTTGCCGCTGCCAATGCCGCCGGTGAGTCCAATTTTCAGCATAATTTGTTATTTGGATGATCGTTATAATAAAAAAAGAATTTTTTTATTCAATTTATATTATAACGTTTAGGGAACTTGTCAGGATAAAAAATAGTGTGAGAGGGGGCTGATCCGATGCTCAGATGACGGACCCTAATTTAAAGATGGGCAGATACATGGCAACCACTAGGCTGCCCACCAGGCCGCCTAAAATAACCATAATTAGAGGTTCGAGTAAATCGCTTAGGTTATCAACGGCATTATCGATGTCTTCTTCATAAAAATCAGCAATCTTGCTGAGCATCTTATCCATAGAGCCTGACTCTTCACCAATAGCAACCATTTGAATAATAAGAAAGGGAAAAACTTCAGTTTGTTGCATGCTGAGTTGTAGCTGTTGCCCTGTTGAGACTTTATCTCGAATAGCAAGAACTTGTTGGCTATAAACGTGGTTTCCTGTTGCACCAGAGACTGAGGTTAAGGCATCGACCAAGGGTACGCCGGCTGTTGACAGCGTTGATAGTGTTCGGGCAAAGCGAGCGATAGCTGCTTTACGTAGAATGGGACCAATCACGGGAACAAGTAAGTAAATTTTATCTAGGGTATGTCGGAAAATGGGAGAACGCTTATGAAAAAAACGAACAATCATTATAATAGCCGCCAACACCCCTAAGACAACCCACCAAAATGCTTGTAACCATTCGGATAGATCAATGACTAAACGTGTGAAAAGCGGAAGATCAGCACCAAAGTCTTGAAAAAGTTCTTCAAAGACCGGTACGACAAAAAGTAATAAAATGGCGGTGACCAGCACGGCGACGATAAGTACAGCGATAGGATAAGTCAGTGCTTTTTTAATTTTTGCTTTAAGTGATTCCGTTTTTTCTTTGTAAGTTGCAATTTTATCAAGCAATATCTCTAAAACACCGGCTTGCTCACCAGCCTGAACTAGGCTACAGAAGAGATCATCAAAATAATCAGGTCGTTTTTTAAGGGCTTCAGTAAACGACAAGCCATTTTCGATGTCTTTTTTTATATCGAGCAGTAAGGTTTTCATGCTTTCATTATCATGACCCTGACCGGTGATTTCAAAAGCCTGAACCAATGGCACGCCGGCTTCTAGCATGGTGGATAATTGTCGGCTAAGAATGGCTATATCTTTGCTGGTGATTTTCTTTTGCCGGGGGGAGAGAAGTGATTTCGATTTGGGTTTAATGCGGATAATTCGAATACCTTGGCGACGAATTTCAGTCTGAGCCGTGGTTATATTCTGACTGCTCAGAGTACCTTTTGTGGGTTGCCCTGTTGCGGTGTTGATGCCGCGCCAACTATATTCTATGGGAGTGTCGTTTTTACTCATATGTTTAGCCTCGAGTGATTCTGTTGATTTCTTCAAGACTGGTGATACCGGCACTTACTTTTTTAAGTGCAGATTGTCTTAAATTTAAAATATTTTCTGACTGACATTGTGTCTCGAGTTGATTTGAATCGCAGTTGCTCAAAATAAGTTGCTGCATGGCATCACTGATAGGCATAACTTGATAGATTCCTATGCGGCCAAGGTAACCGTTATGACAATGTTCGCAACCCTGAGGGGTAAATAGTGTTAGATTTTTAAGTGATTCTTGATTAAAACCTGCATCCAGTAATATTTTATTAGGTAGTTTTTCTTTTTGTTTGCAGTGGTTACATAATTTACGGACCAGACGTTGGGCAACAATTAATTGTATTGATGAAATAATATTGTAAGGTGGAATGCCCATTTGAATGAGACGATTCAGTGTCTGCGGGGCATCGTTAGTATGTAGCGTTGAGAGAACCAAATGGCCGGTTTGAGCGGCTTTGACCGCTATTTCAGCTGTTTCTTGGTCTCTGATTTCACCCACCATAATGACATCGGGGTCTTGTCGCAGAAATGCTCTTAGTGTGGTCGAAAAGTTAACGCCGGCCTTTGTATTCATGGTGACTTGATTAATACCCGGGAGCGTTATTTCAACCGGGTCTTCGGCGGTCGAAATATTGAGCTGTGGCGAATTTAATATATTGAGTGCAGTATAAAGTGTGACCGTTTTACCACTACCTGTTGGGCCGGTAATAAGGATTAAGCCATAGGGTTGGTTGATCGCATTCATAAAGGATTTCATTTGGTTGCTTTCGAATCCTAGAGCTTCAATGCCTAACGTAGCACTGGAGGGGTCTAAGATTCGGAGCACCACTTTTTCACCATATAAGGTCGGACAAGTATTAACACGGAAGTCGATTAATTTATCTTTCGATAATTTAATTTTTATCCGACCATCTTGAGGAATGCGTCGTACGGCAATGTCCATTTTTGCCATGACTTTTATGCGTGAAATCATCCGATTGGCCATGTTGCTAGGTGGCGTGGCTATTTCTTGTAAAATACCATCCGCCCGAAATCGGATTCTGAAGAAATGTTCATAGGGTTCTACATGAATATCAGAGGCACCTTTTTTTATCGCATCAACCAGGATTTTCTTAACGAATCGAACGATAGGTGCATCATCAATCTCAGAGGAATTTTCGATTTGATTTTGTTGGGTAGGAAGCGGTTCTTCCTCTTCTATAATACTGATATTCTCATCGAGAATATCTGCGATGGTTGTTTCTTGGGCATCAAGGCAGAGCTGAATCGTAGTATTGAGCTTATTGTCTTCAACAATAATAATTTCAGTTTGTTGGCGTGTGTGAAATTTTATTTGATTAAGTGTGTGGCTGTTCGTTGGATCAGATAAAGCAATAAATAAGGTGTTATTGCGCTTAAATAACGGTAGAACCTGATGCTCTCGAATTAATGAGTCAGTTAATTCTGAGAGCGGTAACTGCTGGATATCGATGACATCGAGATCTAAAAAGGGTAGACCAAATTCTTCAACGGCAATCATCGCTACACTATAATTGTCAACGAGTTGTCGGCTCAGAATATAACTGAGTACTGAGATTTTCTCTTTTTTGGCTTGGCTAATAAGTTCGGGGGTATCTGTTTCATCGATAAATCCCTTGTTAATAAGGGATTTAATGAGTCCGAATGTTATTTTGGGTGCAGTTTGGGAGTTCACGGTTACTATTCCTTCTTATCTTGCTAAAGATAGAAGAAATAGTAACGTTGTCTAATATTTGCTTAAAATTTGTTAATTAAGCGTGCAGATTAAAGCTGTGTGATCTTTTTGAGTTGTGCATTTAATTGAGAGAGGGATAGGTTCAAATCGGTTAGTTTTTCCTTTTCCTTGTTAATGACAGCTTGGGGGGCGCGTGCGATAAAGTCTGGATTCTTCAGTTTTCCTTCAATTCGAGGGAGTTCTTTCGTTGCTTTTAATATTTCTTTTTCAAGTCGGCTTATTTCTGCGGCTTTATCGATTAGCCCCGACATGGGTATTAAAATCTGTAAAGTACCGACTAAAGCAATGGCGGACTCCGGAGGAGTCTTATTATCATCTAACCAGGTGATTGATTCAAGGCGGCCCAGTTTTATTAAGAAGTGCTGTGTTTTTATCTTTAAATCACGGTCTTCGGCTGTGCCTTGTTGTAATAGGACGTTTAGTTTTTTGCCGGGAGCGATATTCATTTCGCCGCGAATACGGCGTAGACCCAGAATAAAGTCCATGACCCAGTTGATTTCTTTAATGGCATTATCGCTGATGAGTTGGCTGTTGGCTTTCGGGTAAGACTGTAACATAATTGAATCTTCGTTATTGCCGGTTAGCGGTGCAACGCGTTGCCAAATTTCTTCGGTGATAAAAGGCATAAAGGGGTGTGCTAGGCGGAGTAGTTTTTCCAACGTGGTTACCAGTGTTTGCCGTGTTCCGCGTTGTTGTTCCGGGCTACCGTCTTGCAAGGATATTTTGGCTAATTCCAGATACCAGTCGCAATACTCATTCCAAGTGAAGTCATAAATAGCTTGAGCTGCAAGGTCAAAGCGATAATTATTAATCGCCTCGGTCGTTGTCGTGACAACTTGTTGGAAACGTGATGTTATCCAGTAGTCGGCTTGAGAAAGTTCAACGGAGTCATTGTGCATGCCGTTGTCTTGATGCTCAGTGTTCATTAAAACATAACGTGCCGCATTCCATAGTTTGTTACAGAAGTTGCGATAACCTTCTATACGATGACTGTCTAAGCGAATATCTCGTCCTGTTGAGGCAATAGAGGCAAAGGTAAAGCGCAAAGCATCAGTTCCATAACCCGGAATTCCATCCGGATAACTTTTGCGCGTCAGGCGTTCTATTTTTTCTGATAGATGCGGTTGCATCATGTCAGTTGTTCGCTTGTTGACCAGACTTTCAAGGTCAATGCCATCAATGACGTGAATCGGGTCGAGGACATTGCCTTTTGATTTAGACATTTTTTGACCTTCGGAGTCGCGTACCAAACCATGGACATAGACATCTTTAAAAGGTACATCGCCCATAAATTTTAGGCCCATCATAATCATTCTGGCGACCCAAAAGAAAATGATGTCAAAGCCAGTGACCAGAACACTGGTAGGGTAGTATTTATCGAGTTCAGCAGTCTTTTCTGGCCAACCTAAGGTTGAAAAAGGCCACAGTGCAGATGAAAACCAGGTGTCTAAAACATCCGGGTCTTGTCGAAGCTGAGTGTCATTGGAGAGCTGGTGTTGTTGGCGGATTTCTGCTTCAGAGCGGCCCACATATATAGCGCCTTGGTCATCGTACCAGGCTGGAATACGATGCCCCCACCATATTTGTCTTGAAATACACCAATCTTGAATATTATTCATCCATTCAAAATAAGTGTTTTTCCAGTTATCAGGTACAAATCGAATATCGCCGTTTTTAACGGCGGCAATAGCGGGCTCAGCAAGGGGTTTTGTTTTAACATACCATTGGTCGGTTAACAGAGGCTCAATAACAGAGTGGGTTCTATCGCCTCGAGGAACCATTAATTTATGGTCTTCAATTTTTTCCAGTAAGTCATCGGCAGCCAGGTCATTGATGATGTTTTTGCGTGCATCGAAACGGTCAAGGCCCACGTAGGCGGATGGAATTAATTGGCCTTCATTCGCTTCGTTTTTCCGAATAGTTGCATTAGGCGTAAAAAGGTTTATGAGTCCGCCATGCGGCAATGCCTGGATAGTCGGCTGATCACGGTGGCGTAGCCAGACCTCATAATCATTAAAGTCATGGGCGGGTGTTATTTTGACACAACCGGTACCAAAATCTGGGTCTACATAACTGTCAGCAATGACCGGTATTTCTCGGTTAGTCAGTGGGAGTCTAACAAATTCTCCTATGAGGTGCTGGTAACGTTCGTCATCGGGGTGAACAGCCACGGCGAAGTCACCCAGCAGGGTCTCAGGGCGGGTCGTGGCCACAACCAAATGGCCGGAACCGTTACTGAGCGGGTAGCGCATATGCCATAGAAACCCGTTTTCTTCTTCAGAAAGTACTTCCAGATCTGAAACAGCCGTATGCAGTACTGGATCCCAGTTAACGAGTCTTTTTCCCCGGTAGATAAGTCCTTCGTGGTAAAGGCTTATAAACACTTCCTGTACCGCCTTGGAAAGGCCTTCATCCATCGTAAAGCGTTCTCTTGACCAATCCAGTGAGGAACCCATGCGTCGTAATTGTTGGGTAATAGTGCCTCCGGATTGTTCTTTCCAGTCCCATACTTTTTCAATAAAGGGTTCGCGACCATAATCAAAACGTGTTTTGCCTTCACTTTCTATCAGTCGCTCGACAACCATTTGTGTGGCGATACCTGCATGATCGGTTCCTACTTGCCATAAGGTTGCATCGCCTTGCATGCGATGGAAGCGCGTTAGGATGTCCATAATGGTATCTTGAAATGCGTGTCCCATATGCAGACTGCCGGTTACATTGGGTGGGGGGATCATTATGCAGTAGGCATTTTCACCTTCTTTGGGTGTAAAGTAGCCTTTTTCTTCCCAGTGGCGATACCAGTTCTTTTCTATTGTGTGTGGGTTATAGGTTTTTTCCATGGAGACAGTTTAAATTTAAGCAAAGTAAAGTTTTTTATTTTAACCTGATTGTAACTGGAAGCTAAATTAGTTCAGACAAAAAGGTTACATTTTATGTGTGTTAGGGATTAATTTCATTTTTTTATAGTGTCGGTAACGCTGTCGACCTTCTTCCCGGCAGGCTTCATTATCATCAATAATCTCAATAATGCGGCTTAGTTTTTCTATGTTGGGTACTAATTGGTGGGTTAAGTTAACCAGTGTGCCGTACCAGTCCTCAGGCACACCTTGATTGCTGATGAGTAATTGATCATAAAATGAAGAGCTATTCTTTTGGAGAATTTGATGTGGGATAAAACTGCCAGGTCTGAAAGTCCATAGCAAGTTATCCAGAATCTCACTGGCTTCAATAGAGGGCGTTAGAAAAAAAGCCTTTTGTTTTTGTCTGAAAATTTTCTCGGCTAGTTTGCAAACAAATTGATAACGTTCTTGTTTGCCGGTAGTCGATAAAATATAGAAATCAATTGCTGGCATTGTTGGAAAAGTCAATTAAGTACTGTGTGAGTAGGGGTACCGGGCGACCAGTCGCGCCTTTTTGATCACCGGACTTCCATGCCGTGCCGGCGATATCTAAATGTGCCCAACGAAAATCTTCGGCGAAACGTGAGAGAAAGCAAGCTGCAGTAATCGTGCCTCCAGCAGGACCGCCAATGTTGGCCATGTCGGCAAAATTCGATTTTAATTGCTCTTGGTATTCCTCCCAAAGTGGTAAGCGCCAAACAGGGTCGCAGGCTGTGTTTGCAGCTGCAAACAAGTCCTCACAGAGCGCATCATCGTTGCCCAGTAAGCCGCTTGGGTGGCGGCCTAAAGCAGTAATGCAAGCGCCGGTTAGCGTGGCAAGGTCGATGACCACTTCGGGGTTGTATTTTTGCGCATAGGTTAGGGTGTCGCATAAGATTAGTCTGCCTTCCGCATCGGTATTCAGTATTTCGATGGTCTGGCCAGACATGCTGGTAACAATATCGCCGGGTTTATTCGCATCGCCGTCGGGCATATTTTCTGAGGTCGGGATTAGGCCAATGACATTGATCGGTAAATTGAGATCAGAGAGCGCCTGAAAGACACCTAAAACACTTGCGCCACCGCACATATCATATTTCATTTCGTCCATACCCGAGCTGGGTTTGAGTGATATACCGCCGGCGTCGAAGGTTAATCCTTTACCCACGAGGACAATGGGTTTTGATTCCAGGTTCCCTCCCCGGTATTCCAGTGTAATTAATTTAGCCGGTTGTCGACTACCACGGCTGACTGAGAGAAGTGCTCCCATGCCTAATTCGGCCATTTCATCTTCTTCGAGAATGCGGGTGGATAATCGGTTGTTTTGCTGACTTAATTGTAAAGCCTTTTCAGCGAGATAGCTTGGGGTGCATACGTTACCCGGTGAATCTGCAAGATTCTTTGTGAATTCTATGGCATTGGCCAGCGCAATACCCTGTTTAAGTCCCGTCTCTGAGTCTAATCGGTTATCTTCTGGTGCAGTGATGCCGATGTGGATTAATTTTACAGTGCACTCGGGTTTGCTTTTTAGGTCACTGAATTGATAACAGGCGCCTTGAAAGACCTCAACGATTTGACGTACCTTCCAGAGGTTATTTTGATTCTCAACGGTGATTTCTGATAAACAGCAGGTTGCATTAGTCGAGGGAGTGTTTTTTAATGCCTTAATGGTGCTCGTTAATAATTTTCGATAATTTTTGCTGGATAGTGGTTGGTCTGGGTTGCCGAGGCCAACGAGTACGCAGCGTTGATACAAATTGTTGGGGATGAAATTTATTGTTAAAGTATTACCAAGGGTTCCATCAAAGTTGTCGCGTTGAATGATGGTATCAATAAACCCTTGCGTTTGCAGGTTAAAACCAGAACTTTCTGGACTGTGTTTCTGATTTTCAAAAATGCCTAAAATAAGACAATCAGTTTGATTGGATTCAGAAGGTGATGTTATTAATGAAAATTCCATAATTTTTTCCAAAATTGTTTATAGGCATTATGCGTAGCTATACGGCACGGGCGTATAATATACCGTATAACAGTATTTATTAAGAGAGCGATGCAGAAAATAAATTCATTAACTAAGTCTAGGCGCCGGCGCCTGTTTACCGTGCTTGATAAAATGATCGCATGGGAATTATTTAAAACAGCGTCATCTGTTTTATCTGTTATTGTCATTATTTTGGTGAGTAAAAAGTTTGTAAAAGTTCTGAGTCAGGCGATCGAAGGGAATGTTTCCAGTGATGCTGTTATAAAAATTGTTGGCTATAAGGCTTTAGGTATCGGTATTAGCTTTTTGCCGGCAGCCATTTTTATCGCGGTGTTAGTTGTTTTAGGGCGGATGTATCGTGATCATGAAATAGATGCTATTGCTTCTGGAGGTGCTGGGTTAGCGCGTATTTATCAGTCTATTACTATCTTTTTAATACCGGTCAGTGTGGTGAGCTTATGTTTGTCTTTATTTTCAATTCCTTGGGCAGAATCGAATATTGTTGAAATAAAACATCAAGATCAACAGCAGTTTGAGTTGAGGGGATTGATTTCAGGTAGTTTTCGTCAGCGCGGTGATTTGATGTTTTTTATTGAGGATATTGATGACAATAATAGAATGCATAATGTTTTTGCAACCAATCACAGAACTAAAAATATTGAAGTCATTAATGCAGCGTATGGACAGCTAGAGGATTTGCCGGGGGGACGTTATATTGTCTTACAGGATGCGGAACGGGTAAGTGGTAAGCCCGGGCAGGTAGATGTTGTGATAGAGCGTTTTGATAAGTATGCCTTATTGATTAAAAAGGATAATAAGTTACCCAGCTATCACATCGAGGCTCAGTCTACAAAGGCGTTATTGAATGGGTTTTCTTTACGTAATAGCGCTGAATTACAGCGGCGGCTTGCCGTCCCTCTGGGGGTATTGATGTTAGGCTTGCTAGCGGTTCCTTTAGCGCAATTAACGCCGCGGGGCGGCGTGTATGGCAATGTGATTGTCGCATTTTTGATTTATTTTAGTTACGCGAATTTACAGAAGTTTAGTCAGGGTTGGTTGTTAAAAGGTGTTTTACCACTTTGGTTTAGTTTAACGTGGGTTTATGTTTTGATGTTTTTGGTTTGGTTGTTATTGTTACTTCGTTTTTTTGGGTTACCGTGGATAAAAGTTATTTTTAGACAAAGGTTTGTCGAATGAATGTACTGACGCGTTATATCGCTTTAGAAGTCTTAAAGGCTTACTTTATTGCCATTTTAATATTACTCACTTTTTATAATCTGTTTACCTTTGCCGATGAAATGGGTGATATCGGCAAGGGGGAATACGGTCTTGGGCAGATTGTTTATTATTTAGCATTAACAACACCGGCTGCTTTTTATGCGTTAACACCGTCGGCAGCTTTACTGGCAAGTTTGGTTGCACTGGGTTCAATGGCGAACAATCATGAGTTGGTTGCAATGCGTTCAGCATCATTGTCTATTTTTGCCATTATTAAGGCGGGGATGTGTGCCGGCTTAGTTGTGGTTTTAGTTTCAATCGTGGTTAGTGAGTTTGTTGTACCGGAGGCTTCCGTTTCAGCAAAAACAATGCGAGCGGAAGCGCAAAATAAAGCGCTTATGACAAAAAGTGAAAATGGTTTTTGGCTGCGGGATGGGAAAAGTTATATTAATGTTCGTAAATTTAAGGGCGAAGGTCATTTAGGTGATTTGGTGGTTTATGAGTTGGATGAGCAGCGTCATTTAAAAGTCTTTTCATTCATACATGAAGCGATTTTTATAAAGGAGAACGAATGGTTGACGCGGGGAATTTCTGCAGTTCAGGTGGGTTCTGAAAAAGTGTTTTCGAGGCAAATTGAAGAAAAACGCTGGCCTTTTTCAATTACACAGCGTTTTTTGGATATTGTTTTGGTCAAGCCTGAGACACTCTCATCGGTCAATTTATTTCATTACATACAGTTTTTAAAGAAAAATGAACAGAAAACAGATGCGCTGGAGTTAGCGTTTTGGAATCGGGTGACAAGTCCTGTTGTTATTATGGTGATGATATTAATTGCGGTGCCTTTTGTGGTCAAGGTGAATCGGGTTACCAGTATTGGTTTTAGAATATTGGTGGGTACGGTGCTCGGTATTGGGTTCCACCTTTTTAATAAAGTAGTCGGCTATACGGGGTTGGTGTACGGGCTTGATCCCTTGTTAATGGGCGTTTTGCCCAGTTTAACTATTCTGGCTTTGGCGAGTATGGTCATTTCATCCTTGCGGTGAATTGGCGTTATTAATCCTTAGCGGTGATAAAAGCTTGGGTGCCAGAAAGCCTGTCATGTAAGGACTTTTTTTCTTTGTCGAACAAAATCCAAAGAAAGCCTAGTCCGAATAATCCCCAAGAAAGAGTTGCCCAAATGAATCGGAAAAAAGCATTTCTCCAACTTAGGGGTTGTCCGGATGTTGTTAAGATTTGTAGCTTCCATGCGCGTAGACCTAGCGTTTGCCCTCCATGAGTCCAGAACCAGCCAAAAAACAAAAAACAGATGCTGATAAGGTATCCAAGATATAAAGGGCTACGCGTAATCGCTTCGCCATCATTAAACGGTAAGGCAATTGCTGTAAAAATAAACAATAAGGCTACTAGCAGAAATGTGTCGTAGAAAATGGCACACAAGCGGCGGAAAAATCCCGGGTGAGCGGGTGAGTTTTTTTGCTTGATTGACATGGTTTCTGCGAATATTCTGCTGGTTTGTTTATTTGAATAAAGCCAGTTTTTGGCCGAAGTACATTGCCAGACCGACGAGCCCACCTAACATGATGAGTGAAAAGAGGACGGGGGGGCGAAGAAAAAGTAAAATGGCAAAGTCAGTAACAAATAGGCTAGATAGCAGTGGCGTCTCCAATAATGTTTTGACTACCTTGTTAATTAAAATATCTTGTACGGAGCCTAAAATAGCGGTGATACTTTTAAAATCTGGTAATGATTTTGTTGTCATAGTTAAAATCCCCTCGGTTAAATGTCATGCCTACTGGTTTACTAGCTAATAATAAATTGATCAAAAGGTCAAGGCTTTTGGTTTTTAATTCAGTGTTATTTGTACGAAATTTTATCTAACTGTTAGAATGCTGTCATAAATTTAATTTGAGTTATAGGAAAAGGTCGATTTTTGATTTTATAAAAAAACTCGTTTCATCACCCAAGAGTCCTGATTCTGAATCAGGTTTTGAAGTTTATCCACGATCAGCACATACGGTATCGAGGGCGCAAATCAGTGATAATGCGCTTAAAGTGCTGTATCGGCTTAAGAGTAATGGTTATCAGTCTTATCTGGTTGGGGGCTGTGTAAGGGATTTGTTGTTAGGGCTTGAGCCGAAAGATTTTGATGTGGTGACGGATGCCAGTCCTGAGCAAATTAAGGCTATTTTTCGTAATTGCAGATTAATTGGGCGACGATTTAGATTGGCGCATGTTCATTTTGGCCGTGAAATTATTGAGGTGGCAACCTTTAGAGGTGCTTCCGGTGATGATGGGGGGGCTGATCGGGTTCATGAAAATGGGCGTTTGTTGCGTGACAATGTTTATGGCACGATTGAAGAAGATGTTTGGCGGCGAGATTTCACGGTCAATGCGCTTTATTATAATATTCGTGATTTTTCAATTATCGATTACGTTAATGGCTTTAAAGATCATCAGCAGGGAATTTTGCGTTTAATCGGTGATTCTGAAGTGCGTTATCGTGAAGACCCTGTGAGAATGTTACGGGCAGTCAGGTTTTCTGCTAAGTTGGATTTTCAGTTAGATCCTGAGAGTGCGAAAAGTATGGGTGAAATGGCTAACCTGCTGCAAGATGTTCCATCGGCGCGCCTTTATGACGAAGTTCTGAAACTTTTTTTATCGGGGTCTGCGATTGCGGTTTTTGAGTTATTGGAACGCTATCGGTTATTTGCAGTTCTTTTTCCCGATACCGATAAGTGTCTGAGGCAGGCTGAAGGTGACTTCCCGCGGGCGTTGCTACTTAAAGCGTTAGGAAATACCGATTCACGGATAGCGGAAGGAAAGCCCGTGACGTCCTATTTTTTATTGTCAGCTTTTTTATGGGATACCGTGCAAAGTCTTGTAGCGATAAAAGTACAGAAAGGAATGAACGAAGTTATGGCTTTTCAGGAGGCCGGTAATGAAGCCATTGGCCGTCAGGTAAATTTTACGGCATTTCCTAAAAGAGTTGGCTTGTCTATGCGAGAGGTTTGGGGTTTGCAACCACGTTTTGAGCAGCGGGCAGGGGCGCGTGCTTTTCGTGTTTTGGCACATCCGCGTTTTCGAGCAGCTTATGATTTTTTGTTGCTGAGAGCGCAGACGGGTAATGCAAGCCTTGAGTTAGCGCAGTGGTGGACTGAATTTCAGGAGGCTAATAATGAGCGCCAAAAAGAAATGGTGCGCACGATACCTGGCGCAAAGAAAAGAGTTAGGCGGCGAAAAAAAACGGCGGTACGCAGTAAGCATGTTGTGATTTCACAATGATTTATTGTGAGGAAAAGGTCGTTGCATTTATTGGGTTGGGGAGTAATTTGGCTGACCCCATCGTGCAAATTGACCAAGCGCGTCGTGCGATCAACGATCTAGCAAAGGTTGATGAATTGGGTTTTTCATCGCTTTACCGCAGTCCTCCAATGGGTCCACAAGATCAGCCTGATTATACGAATGCAGTGATGAAAGTCGTCGCTCAACTGCCGGCGTTGGTCTTGTTACGCGCCTTACAGAAGATAGAGAATAGTCAGGGCCGACTGAGAACCGGCGAACGTTGGGTGGCGAGGACGTTGGACCTTGATTTATTATTGTTTGGTGAGCAATGCATTCGGGAACCTGATTTGGTTGTACCGCATCCTGGGCTCGCTGATCGCGCCTTTGTTTTATACCCTCTAGAAGAAGTCGATAAGGATATTCAAGTGCCCGGTTTGGGCACCATAACTGCGTTGGTTTCAAATTGTCCGTTATCTGGACTGATAAAGATTAATTAAAGTAAAATAAATTATGACGTTATACCCAGTGACTGCTCAAGAAGGGCTGTTATCCGTATTGGATTTGAATAGGATGAAACTGCACGGCGAGAAGATTGTGTGTTTGACGGCCTATGATGCTAGTTTTGGACAACTTATTGATGAGGCGGGTGTCGATATTATTTTAGTCGGCGATTCTTTAGGAATGGTCGTTCAGGGGGATGACAACACGTTAGCGGTGACGATGGATGACATGGTCTATCATACTCGGTGTGTCGTTAAGGCAAGCAAAAGAGCCTTAGTGCTTGCTGACTTGCCGTTTATGAGCTGCGCTACTGCTAGCATGGCTTTACATAATTCGGCAAGGCTTGTTCGCGAGAGTGGCGCTCAGATGGTTAAGTTGGAAGGGCCAAAGGTGGACGTTGTTTCTGCTTTAGTTGCAGAGGGTATCCCTGTTTGTGGGCATTTAGGCTTGTTGCCGCAGTCAATTAATCAATTGGGGCGTTATGTTGTGCAGGGAAAAAGTGCTATAGCCGCCGATAAAATCATTGAGGATGCTATCGCGCTTGAACGTGCAGGTATTAGTCTGTTGGTTTTGGAGTGTATTCCGAGTGCTCTGACAGAACGTATTAGTCAGGTTCTGAGTATACCGATTATTGGAATTGGCGCGGGTCGTCATTGTGATGGTCAAGTTCTTGTTTTGTATGATATTTTAGATATTAGTATTGGTAGGCGACCGCGGTTTTCAAAGAATTATATGGCCGAGACGGGTACTATTCAGGCTGCTGTTGGAGCGTTCGTTAAAGCGGTTAAGGCGCAGGAGTTTCCATTAGCGGAGCATGGTTTTTAATGGCGCTTCAGGTCTGTAAGGATATTGATTCTATCCGGCAGTGGGTAGATAAATGGCGATCCAATGGTGAAACGGTAGGTTTTGTGCCGACCATGGGTAATCTGCACGCAGGGCATTTACATTTAGTGGAGCAAGCGCAAAAGAGAACCGATAGCGTTGTTGTTAGTATTTTTGTCAATCCCTTACAATTTGGCCCCGGTGAAGATTTTAATGCTTATCCGCGCACAGTGGATAAGGATAGGCAAAAACTCGAAGCTTTCGGGGTTGATTTGCTGTTTTTACCCACTAATGCTAGTGTTTTTTCTAATGGGGCGAGTACCACTGTGGCGGTTGGCGATCTTGCAGGGCGCCATTGTGGTCGCTCTAGACCCGGGCATTTTTCAGGTGTGGCGACCATTGTCTGTAAATTACTCAATATTGTGCAGCCGAATCAATTATTTTTGGGAGAAAAGGATTTTCAACAATTGTTGATTATCCGTAAAATGATTTCGGAATTGAATTTTCCGGTGCAGGTGAAAGCTATTCCAACCGTTCGGGAGAGCGACGGATTGGCTTTAAGTTCAAGGAATTCTTATTTAAATGCCTTGGAGCGTCAGAGCGCACCGTTGTTATATCGGTCTTTATGTCAGGCAAAGGATCAACTAAAAAATGGCCGACGGGATTGGGCGGGCATAGAAAAAGAGCAGATAGAAACACTTGAGAAGGCAGGTTTTACGGTTGACTTTTTTTCAATTTGTAGTGTCGAAGATTTACTTCCAGCAGCTAATGATCATGCATCATGGGTGATTTTAGCGGCGGTTATGTTGGGTCAAACGCGTTTAATTGATAATATTCGGGTTATGCGTAGCGAGTTTTAAATGAGCGTAGGGGTGTTTGGGTTGTGTGTTTTATTAGATTAAGGCATAATATTCTGTTCCAAAAATATTAAGAACTTACTTATGCAGACAACAATGCTCAAAGCGAAATTACATCGGGCGAGTGTTACTCATTCTGAGCTTGATTATGAAGGGTCTTGTGCAATAGATGGTAAATTTCTCGAATTGGCCGGAATCCGTGAGTATGAGCAGATTCAGATCTATAATATTGATAATGGCGCGCGTTTTACGACCTATGCTATTCGAGCAGAGGACGGTTCTGGTATTATTTCCGTAAATGGAGCCGCAGCGCGGTTGGCCAGTAAGGGTGATTTAGTGATCATATGCGCTTATGCTGCGCTTGATGCGCAAGAATTGGAATCTTTTAAGCCTAAGTTGATTTATTTTAACGCTGACAATGAAGTGGTTCGTTGTGGTCATGCTATCCCGGTCCAAGCCGCTTAAATTCAGAGTATGTTTTGTTTGAGTGCTTGGTAACGGGTCAGATCTTCAGGGGTGTCGACATCCCATTGCAGTGGTAGTTCATAGTAGTTAAGTTTTAAGGTCTTGATGCGCTTTAGGGTCGTTGTTAGGACGTCTTGTTTTCCCCAATTTATTTCTTTGAATAACCGTTGCTGTGGTCGGTTGAGTCCGATCAAAGCATAACCGCCGTCTAGCGCAGGGGCCAGTGTAATGTCATGGTGGTTCTTGAGTGCCACAATTGCATTTTTCAAAACTTCAGGTGATAGCGAGGGTGAATCTGACCCAATGAGGATGACGTGTTGCGCTGATTGAAGGGATGTGCAGAAGGCATGGTGCATCTTTTCCCCTAAATTATTTCCCGCTTGTTTTTCTAAGGTAACCGGAAAGTTTTCTTTTAGCGTTGTAAAGAAACTGTGTGTAGAGGATGGGCTACACCACAGTTGGACTGGGCAAATGGCTTCTTTGCAAGCCATTTTTAAGGTGCGGGTTGTCAGTTGTCTGTGTACTTGGCTGGCGGCTTGGTCGGTTAGCGGGGGGCAGAGTCGGGTTTTAACATGCCCTGGTATGGGGGCTTTACTGAAGATAAGGATACGGGCCTCATTGAAAAGGTAGGGCATATTGTTAAGGTAATCTTCGGTCTAATTCGCGGCGATCTTGTTGGTTAATTTGATAGCGGGTAATCGATTTGGTAATTTCGTCATAGGCAGCCTCTTTGTTGAGCCAGCCCTTAACTTGTACCCATTTGTTATCCTCTAGGTCTTTATAGTGTTCAAAGAAATGCGCAATGGTGACCAAGGAGGCGTCGGGAAAGTCTTGATAATCGTTGATATGGTTATAAAAAGACGTTAGCTTTTTGATCGGTACAGCGAGAATTTTGGGATCAGGTCCGGCATCGTCAGTAACATCAAGCAGACCAACGGGGCGACAGCGAATGATGCAGCGCGATAAGAGTGGCACCGGGGTGATTACAAGGACGTCAACGGGGTCATCATCACTGGATAATGTTTGTGGAATATAACCGTAGTTGCTGGGGTATTGCATAGCGGTACCCATAAATCGATCCACAAATAAAGCGGCTGATTTCTTATCAACTTCGTATTTAACTGGGTTTCCCTGGGCGGGGATTTCGATAATAACATTGATATCGTGGGGAGGGTTCTTGCCGGGTGAGACGTTGTATAAGGGCATACTGACTCCTTAAGATTTAATTAAACTTAAAAAAACACTGTGTGATTGGTGGGTTAAAGAATAGCTTGTTTTTCCTGTCATTGTTAGTCTTTATCCGGTGGTAAACTGGGGTTTGTTTTGAATAATTAAGTATTTAAGAGGGGATATGTTAGGACAGTTAAGAAAGATGGTTGTTAAATTAGATGAAACTGTTGGTTATCAATTGCCATTGACGGATGAACGGGTCAATTTAAATGCTTTGATTGGACGGACTATTGTTTTGCGTCATACCGGCAATATTTTTTGTGTGCATTGTGGGCGTCAGACGAAGAAAAGTTTTAATCAAGGACATTGTTACCCTTGTTTTATTTCGTTAGCCCGGTGTGATATGTGCATTATGAAGCCTGAGCAATGCCATTTTGAGCAGGGAACCTGTCGAGAACCTGAGTGGGGCGAAGCTTTTTGTATGCAGCCCCATTTTGTGTATTTGGCAAAAACATCCGGTGTTAAGGTCGGGATTACGCGATATTCACAAATCCCTATTCGTTGGATTGATCAAGGGGCGGTTCAGGCATTGCCTATTTTTAAAGTAAAGTCACGGTATTTGTCGGGTCTTATTGAAGTTGTTCTGGCAAAACATGTTAAAGATAAAACCAATTGGCAGCGGATGTTGAAAAATCAAGTGGGTGATGAAGATTTGATTGTAGTGCGTGATCGGTTGGTTGCAGAATGTCAGGAGGAGTTGGCCGTGGTAGCGGGATCGTTTAGTCAAGATGCTATTGAATATCTTGATGCTGAGGCGGCAGTGGATATTCATTTTCCGGTGACCGTGTACCCTGAAAAAGTGAAGTCATTTAACTTGGATAAACAGGCTGAAGTTTCTGGGTTACTGCAAGGAATTAAAGGGCAATATTTGATTTTAGATACGGGTGTTATCAATATTCGGAAATTTTCAGGGTATGAGGTTGAATTGGAACTGTAATGTTTTAATCGACTTTATAGGTTTTTTCTTCGCGATAATAATCGTTAAATCCGACCGCTTTGGTCAGTTCATTGAAGTTGAGTCCAGCCGGTGGGTGGCCGTTCTTTAAGGCCGTTAAGGCGTGCTGCATGGATTGAATAGAGCTATTTAGCAAAGTGAGGGGATAGACGGCAATTTTATAGCCTAATTGGTGTAATTTATCCTGGCTCAGGAGGGGGGTTTTACCGTGTTCAATCAGGTTGGCTAGTTTATAACCCGGTGTGGATTGACAATATTGCTGCATTTCCTGAAGGCTTTCAGGGGCTTCTAGGAAATTAATGTCAGCGCCAATTTCGTGGAAAAGTTGAGTTCGGGCGATAGCTTCATTTAATCCGTGAGTTGCCCTGGCGTCGGTTCTTGCCATAATGAGAATGTCTGCGCCCTCGTTTCGTGCATCGACGGCGGCTTGAATTCGCATAGCCGCCTCATTTCGGCTGACTACGGATTTTCCTTGGGTATGGCCGCAGCGTTTGGGAGCGATCTGATCTTCCAGCATAATGCAGGCAAAGCCTGCTTGGGCATAGCCCTGAACGGTTCGTTTAATATTGATGGCATTGCCAAAGCCGGTGTCGCCATCACCCCAGATTGGTATTGAGACAGCGTTACAGATGTTTTGCCCTTGGTTGAGCATTTCTCCATAAGAGATTAGGCCGGTGTCAGGCAGTCCCAATCGGCTGGCTGAGACGGCAAACCCGCTCATAAAAGCACTGCTAAAGCCCGCTTGTTCGCAAAGTTTTGCGGAAAGGCCGTCGTGGCACCCGGGTATCGCCAGTAATTCCGGTAGTTCGAGTAGCCGGCGCAGTTGTGTGGCTGCAGATTCGTTGGATTTTTGATTGAGGGTGGCCATGGGAAGTTATTTTACCTAACGGGTGGTATGAGCAGATGAAGGAACTGGAGAGGATAGTAACATTTTGATCTTTTTTGAAAAGAAAAATGACGCTGTTGGACAAGGAAACAAAGTTTTTTTGTGTCTATAAATGACAATTTTACAAGGAACAAGTATGATAAAGGGTTAAGGAATTAAATTTGGTATGGTTTTTTTATACCCTTTATGTTCAGTGCGCTTGGAATTTTTGCGTTTAAAACAATGATGAGGGTGGTGATTAAATACAGTTTTTGAGGATATGAGTGTGGAACTGAGTGGCGGGCAGATTGTTGTCCAGTGTCTAAAAGACGAGGGCGTAGAATTAATTTTTGGGTATCCTGGTGGAGCAGTATTGCATTTGTACGATGCGATCTTTCAGCAGGATGATGTACAACACATTCTTGTGCGCCATGAACAGGCGGCGACACATGCAGCTGACGCGTATGCGCGTTCTACCGGTAAACCGGGGGTTGTGTTGGTGACATCAGGACCCGGTGCGACAAATGCTGTGACCGGTATAGCGACGGCTTATATGGACTCAATTCCCATGGTGGTGATTTCTGGGCAGGTGCCATCGGCTGTGATTGGTAGTGATGCTTTTCAAGAAGTTGATATGGTTGGAATTACACGCCCATGTGTCAAGCATAATTTTTTGGTTAGCAATGTGGCCGATATTGCTGAGACCATGAAAAAAGCATTTTATGTAGCAACAACAGGACGGCCTGGGCCGGTTGTCGTCGATATTCCTAAAGATATAACCGATCCAAACATTAAAGTGCCTTATGCGTACCCTGAGTCGGTGAGTATGCGGTCTTATAATCCACCACGAGAAGGAGATCAGGCGCAAATTCAGAAAGCGGTTGATTTATTATTGTCAGCGAAGCGCCCCATGATATATAGCGGCGGGGGCGTTGTTTTAGGAGAGGCGAGTGACGAGTTGCGGGCTTTTTCACGTCTGTTGGGTTATCCGGTAACCAGTACACTGATGGGCTTAGGGGCGTTTCCTGCAACCGATTCTCAATTTATCGGTATGTTGGGTATGCACGGTACATACGAAGCCAATATGGGGATGCATGAAAGTGATGTCATTATTGCTATTGGTGCGCGCTTTGATGATCGGGTAACGGGTAAATTAACGGAGTTTTGCCCCTACGCTAAAATCATTCATATTGATGTTGATCCGGCATCTATTGCCAAAACAGTTAAAGTTAATGTGCCGATTGTCGGTGAAGTCGGTATCGTTTTAAAGCAGTTGATAGCCGAAATTAATTTGAATCCAAGAAGAGTCGGGGTTGAGGTTTTGGCCGCGTGGTGGGATCAGGTTAAAGAATGGCGGTCAGTTAATTGTTTGGAATTTGATCGTGAAAGCACTTTGATTAAACCACAGTATGCGGTTGAACAACTCTATAAGGTAACGGCGGGGAATGCTTTTATCACCTCGGATGTGGGTCAACATCAAATGTATGCGGCTCAGTTTTATCACTTTGATGAACCCAGACGTTGGATTAATTCCGGTGGTTTAGGCACGATGGGATTTGGTTTGCCAGCAGCTATTGGCGTAAAGTTAGCACATCCTGATGCAGACGTAGCCTGTATCACCGGTGAAGCCAGTATTCAAATGTGCATTCAAGAGCTTTCGACTGCGCAACAATATCAAACGCCTGTTAAGATTATTAATTTGAATAATCGTTATATGGGGATGGTACGTCAGTGGCAAGAGTTCTCTTATCAAGGTCGTTATTCGCATTCTTATTTGGAAGCACTGCCTGATTTTGTGAAATTAGCGGAGTCTTATGGTCATGTTGGTATACAGATCGACAAGCCAGAGGACGTTACACCGGCATTAGAAGAAGCGTTTGCGATGAAAGATAGAACGGTATTTTTGGATATCATCACGGACCAAACAGAAAATGTCTATCCTATGATTGAGGCCGGTAAAGGGCATCATGATATGCGGCTAAGAGTCGCGCCGGGAACACCTATTGATAGGGAGTTGGCATAATGCGGCATATAATATCAATTTTGATTGAGAATGAAGCCGGTGCGTTATCGCGTGTGGCGGGTTTATTTTCTGCGCGAGGATATAATATAGAATCGCTGACTGTTGCACCGACTGACGATTTGACGTTATCCCGGATGACGCTGGTGACGCGTGGCAGTGACGAGGTCATTGAGCAAATTACCAAGCAATTGAATAAATTAATTGATGTTGTTAAATTGACCGATTTGGCTGATGTCGTTCATGTTGAACGGGAGTTGATGCTGATTAAGGTGCAGACTGAGCCGAGTAACCGGGCAGAAATTAAGCGAATGGCCGATATTTTTCGTGGCAAGGTCATTGATGTCACGTCAAAGAGTTATATGATTGAAATGACTGGGTCTTCTGAGAAATTGGATGCTTTTGTCGCGGCCATCAGCGAACATAATATTATGGAGATTGTTCGTACGGGTGCTACTGGGTTGCCTAGAGGAGTGGGTAGCCTGACATTGTGACAGTAAGTAGAGACTAAAACACAGGCTATTGATGGATTTTACAGCATTGATAGTGAATTATGATTAACGTTAACTTAAAAGAAAACAGGAAAACACATGCAAGTTTATTACGATAAAGACGCTGACCTATCAGTTATTCAGGGAAAAAAAGTAGCTATTATTGGTTATGGTTCTCAAGGGCATGCGCATGCTAATAATTTAAAAGATTCGGGTGTCGATGTTGTTGTTGGTTTGCGTACAGGCTCAGCGTCAGTAGCGAAAGCTGAGGCTTCAGGTTTAACAGTAAAGGATGTTCCAACGGCAGTTACCGGAGCAGATGTGGTGATGCTGTTAACCCCAGATGAATTTCAATCGCAGTTATACAAAGCAGAAATAGAGCCGAATTTGAAGCAGGGTGCAGCTTTGGCATTTGCACACGGTTTTGCAATTCTTTATAACCAGGTTGTTCCCCGTGCAGATTTGGATGTGATTATGATCGCCCCTAAGGCGCCCGGACATACGGTCAGGTCAGAGTTCACTCGCGGTGGCGGGATACCCGATCTTATTGCGATTGATCAAGATTCATCTGGGAATGCAAAAGCGATATGTTTGTCGTATGCTTCAGCGATTGGTGGTGGACGTTCGGGTATTATCGAGACAACTTTTCGGGATGAAACGGAAACGGATTTGTTTGGTGAGCAAGCGGTTTTGTGTGGCGGTGCAGTCGAGTTGGTTAAGGCCGGTTTTGAGACACTGACAGAGGCTGGTTATGCACCAGAAATGGCCTATTTTGAATGCCTTCATGAGTTGAAACTTATTGTCGACCTGATGTATGAAGGTGGTGTTGCTAATATGAATTACTCTATTTCAAATAATGCTGAATACGGTGAGTATGTCACTGGACCTAAAGTCATTAATGAAGAAAGTCGCCGCGCTATGCGGGAAGCTTTACAGAATATTCAGCAGGGTAATTATGCGAAACGTTTTATTATGGAAGGGCAGACAGGCTATCCGGAAATGACAGCCCAGCGACGTTTAAATGCAGAGCACCCGATTGAATTAGTTGGGAAGAGCCTGCGTGACATGATGCCTTGGATTAGCGCCAATAAAATTGTAGATAAGTCAAAAAATTAATAACTGTTGAGGACTTCCGGGCTTAAGTTTTTTTAAGCGGGTCTTGTTTTTACTGTTTTATAAAGCGTTTTAAATTTAATTAAAAGATTGAAGAGATATGAGTAAACCAAAAAAAATTGCGATTCTTACCGCAGGCGGCCTTGCCCCTTGTCTTAGTTCTGCTATTGGGAGTTTGATTGAGCGTTACAGTGAAATTGATCCTTCCATTGAAATTATTTGTTACCGCAGCGGCTATAAAGGCTTATTATTAGGCGATTATTATACGGTAACACCTGAGATTAGAGAGAATGCAGGGTTGTTACATGATTTTGGTGGCTCACCGATTGGTAATAGTCGAGTCAAATTAACCAATATTAAAGACTGTGTGGCTCGAGGATTAGTTGAAGAAGGACAGGATCCTCAGAAAGTTGCAGCCGATCAACTCATTAAAGACGGTGTTGATGTTTTACATACGATTGGCGGTGATGATACGAATACGGCAGCAGCAGATTTAGCCGCATTCTTAGCGGATAATGATTACGGTTTGACTGTTATAGGGCTGCCGAAAACGGTAGATAACGATGTTTTTCCAATTAAGCAATCACTCGGTGCTTGGACCGCTGCAGAGCAAGGGGCGCGTTATTTTCAGAATGTGGTAGCAGAAAATAACTCGAACCCAAGAATGCTGATTGTTCATGAGGTCATGGGCCGGAATTGTGGTTGGTTGACGGCGGCGACAGCACTGGAATATCGGAAATTATTAGGTCAGCGCCAATGGTTACCGAGTTTAGGGCTTAACCGTGATAGTTATGAGGTGCACGGTGTTTATATTCCAGAAATGGAAATAGATTTTGCAGAAGAAGCTAGGCGTTTACGTAATATTATGGACGATGTTGATTGTATTAATATTTTTATATCCGAAGGTGCGGGGGTTGAAGCAATTATTGCAGAGATGCAGGCTAATGGCGAAGAAGTGCCGCGTGATGCATTCGGTCATATTAAATTAGATGCTGTTAATCCGGGTAAGTGGTTTGGTGAGCAATTTTCTAAAATGATTGGTGCAGAAAAAACACTGATTCAGAAGTCGGGTTATTTTGGCCGCGCTTCTGCCTCTAATGCTGAGGACATTCGCTTAATTAAATCCTGTGCGGATTTGGCGGTTGAATGTGCTTTACGCAGTGAGTCCGGTGTAATGGGGCATGATGAAGATCAGGGTAATATCTTGCGGGCCATTGAGTTCCCTCGTATTAAGGGCGGTAAGCCATTTGATTTAGATTTAGACTGGTTCAACGAAATGCTAGAAGAACTTGGACAGACTAAGGGTGCACGCATAGACGTTCAGCATTAATCTGCGAATACTTAACCGAACGGGCAAGCTAATAAGTTGTCCGTTATGGTTGAAGTTTTAGCTGAAAGTGTTTTTCTAAACTTTAAAAAAATATGAAATCAAAAAAACTAACAATTCGGCAGCGTGGTATTTTTTTATTACCGAATCTATTAACTACTGCAGCAATATTTTCTGGATTTTATGGCATTGTTTCAGCAATTCATGGTGAATTTTCAGCAGCAGCTGCAGCCATTTTTGTAGCACAGATTTTAGATGGTATGGATGGTCGTGTGGCGCGTATTACTAATACGCAAAGTGAGTTCGGTGCGCAGTACGACAGTATGGCTGATGTAACTTCTTTTGCCATTGCTCCAGCAGTAATTATGTATTTGTGGGCTTTTTCTGAACTTGGGCAGTTGGGGTTGTTTGCAGCCTTTGTTCATGCTGCTGGCGGTGCTCTGCGGTTGGCGCGTTTTAATACGCAGCTAGAAGTGGCTGATAAACGTTATTTTCAAGGGCTTCCAAGCCCGCCGGCAGCGGCAATAATAGCCGGTTATATTTGGATTAGTGAAGCTTATAGTTTTGGCTTTGATGAAGGTGCATTTAGATATTTTGCTTTACTCCTAGCAATCATGACAGGGTTGTTGATGGTCAGCAATTTTCCTTATTACAGCTTTAAAGATATAGACGTTAAAAGCCGTGTCAGTTTTGTAGTGACTATTGGTGTTATGCTGGTGATAGGTATTATCTTTGCAGAACCTGCAATCATGTTGTTTTTAATGGCGATGAGTTATGCCGTTTCAGGCCCTATTGTGGCGCTTCTAGCACGGCAAAGACGGATGGCTAAGAAGAACTAGGATGAGTTAGTAATTGAGTCTATTAACCGTGCTGGGGTGTTGTGTCCTAATATAAGAAACTCAGCTCGCAACGCAGGTCCTTTTTTTCAGTCTAAAACTAAAGTTTCTTCATGAATGGAGTTCTCATGAAAGATAAGTTAATAATTTTTGATACCACCATGCGTGATGGCGAACAAAGCCCGGGCGCATCAATGAATAAAGATGAAAAGGTTAGGATAGCTAAGGCCTTGGAGCGCTTGAAAGTTGATGTGATGGAGGCTGGTTTTCCGGCTGCGAGTATTGGTGATTTTGAAGCAGTAAAAGCCGTAGCCGACGTTATTAAGGACAGTACCGTTTGTGGTTTGTCACGAGCTCTGGATAGAGATATTGACCGTGCCGGTGAAGCACTCCGGCATGCAAATAGTTCAAGAATTCATACTTTTATAGCAACTTCACCCATTCATATGCAAGTGAAGTTGAATATGCAACCGAATGAAGTCATTGAGTACGCGGTCAGAGCGGTTAAGCGCGCGCGGCGGTATACTGATAATGTTGAGTTCTCACCTGAAGATGCAGGCCGTTCGGAAGAAGATTTTCTGTGCCGTATTCTTGAAGCTGTGATTGATGCGGGTGCAACGACGTTAAATATTCCAGACACGGTGGGCTACAGTGTACCGGATCAATTTGGAACTACGATAAAGAACTTGATTGAACGAATTCCAAATTCGGATAAGGCGATATTTTCAGTACATTGCCACAATGATCTGGGATTAGCCGTTGCTAACTCCTTGTCTGCGGTGATTAATGGTGCCAGACAAATTGAATGTACGATTAATGGCCTGGGTGAGAGAGCCGGTAATACCTCACTTGAAGAGGTGGTGATGGCGGTACGGACACGACAAGATGTCTTCTCATGTGAAACCACTTTGGATACACGAGAAATTTTAACCTGTTCAAAGTTAGTCTCCAGTATTACGGGATTCCCTGTGCAGCCTAATAAAGCTATTGTCGGAGCTAATGCTTTTGCTCATGAAGCCGGCATTCATCAAGACGGGGTTTTAAAGAATAGAGAAACCTACGAAATAATGCGTGCTGAAGATGTAGGATGGTCAGCAAACCGTATGGTTTTGGGAAAGCATTCTGGACGTAATGCTTTTAAAACACGCATGAGTGAACTTGGGATCGATTTTTCCAGTGAGGAAGAGTTGAATGATGTCTTTTTTCAGTTTAAGCAGTTAGCCGATAAGAAACATGATATTTTTGACGAGGATTTACAAGCGTTAATCTCTGAGGCGAGCGTTGATTTGGATGATGCAATTAAGTTTATTGCCTTAAAGGTCTGTTCCGAAACCGGAGAAATTCCTACAGCCTATGTGACATTAAGTATAAATGAGCGTGAAGTTTCTGCCGATGCAGAAGGCAGTGGGGCGGTAGATGCAAGCCTTAGAGCGGTTGACAAGTTAGTCGATAATCATGCAGCGCTCAGGCTATATTCAGTAAACAATATAACCGATGGCACTGACGCACAAGGCGAAGTTACCGTTCGTTTGGAGCAAGATGGTAAAATTGTCAATGGTTTAGGTTCAGATACTGATATTGTGATTGCTTCTGCAAAAGCCTATATTAATGCAATTAATAAGATTCAATCTTCCGATATTAGATCGCACCCGCAAAAAGGGACTGTTTAACCGGTAGGAGACGGTGTGAAAGAAAGGACGCGGCTTAAATTTTTAGCAATTATGGGAATTGAAGTTTGGGTTCCACGCGACTATTGTTCAGTCATTGAATCAGAGTTGCTAAATGATCACGTTCTTTTAGAGTCGTTAGAAAAAGAGCGTTATGTCGGTGCTAGTGACAGCCGAAACTGGCAAGTACTTACCGATAATGTGACAGATTGTCGACGATGTACAGTTTGTCAAAACCGAGTCCAGGCGTTAGTGGGTGAGGGTAATAGTCATGCCGATTTGATGTTTATTGGCGGTGCCCCGGATGAAACAGAGGATCAGTTAGGCGCTCCTTTTGTCGGTCAATCCGGTCAGTTGTTAACAGAAATGATTAGGGCAATGGGTTGGGCGCGTGAAGCGGTTTATCTGACAAATATTATAAAATGTAAGATACCTGAAGAGCGAGACCCGACACAGTTTGAAGTGAATGAGTGTCTGGTTTATTTAGAACAGCAAATAAAATTGGTTCAACCCAAGGTGATTTTGGCGGTGGGTGAAGTTGCTGCAAAAGCATTGCTTGCGACCGACAGTCCATTGAGTCAGTTGAGTGGAAAAATACATTACCGTAATGAAATTCCGCTGGTTGCAATTTTACACCCAGCCTATTTGTTACGGGAACCTTTAGAGAAACGAAAAACATGGTTAGATTTACAGGTGGTGTTGAATTGTTTGAAGAACGGCGTAAATTAATTGGCCAAATTTTGATTGAACAAGTCAAGAAATTCTTCATATCTGATGCGGATAGAGATTTTTATGCCAAAATTTTTCCAGGCTCAGTGGATCCGGAAAGCTTGAAGCGTATCCGTAAAATGGAAACAGCAGACATTGATGCTGTTTTTGCGCTTGAGCAGACTGTTTACAAATACCCTTGGACTCGTGGGATCTTGGTCGATTGCATGGTTGTTCCAGGCTACTTTTGTTGGGTCTGTGAGAATGAGCATGATGTTTTCGGCTATGCGATTTTAGCTATTGGTATTGATGAGGCGCATATTATGAATCTTTGTGTGAGTCCCGATGCGCAAGGCGGCGGATGGGGCGCGCGCTTATTAGATCAAATTATTGCAATTGCTAGAGAAAAGAAGATTGTTGATACGTTACTTTTAGAAGTGAGGAAAACAAATAAACCTGCGATTGCACTTTATAAAAAGTATGGTTTCAAGAAAATAGGTGAAAGGAAAGCCTATTATCCGAGTGAGCATGGTCGTGAGGATGCGGTCATGTATGCTTTGCCGGTGTCGTAATCAACCGAATATCCGGATACCTTTATTTGAGACGCAATCAGCTGATTATTTTAAGGCATCAGTAATATGTGGATTGATCGCATTGTAAATAATTTGATGCATTTTGGGATTGCCCGCAATAATATTACCGCTTTTCATAAAGTGGTGGTCGAAAGAGAAGTCGGTCACGACTCCGCCAGCCTCTTGTATTAATAAGATCCCTGCTGCCATGTCCCACGGACGCAAGCCAATTTCCCAGAAACCATCCAATCGGCCTGCAGCCAAGTAGGCTAAGTCTAAGGCTGCAGAACCGGTACGACGGATCCCTGCAGAATCGGTATGTAATGCTTTAAACATTTCTAAATAAACATCAAGATACTGTTGATGTTTGAAAGGGAATCCGGTCCCTAGCAGTGACCCTTGTAGGTGTGTTTGTTGGGAGACACGAATTTTTCGGTTATTGAGCAAAGCGCCGGCGCCGCGGCTGGCACAAAACAACTCATCTCTTAACGGGTCGAAAATGACGCCCTGCGTGAGTTTTCCTTTATGGGTTAAGGCAATGGAAATTGAGTATTGCGGAAAGCCATGTAGAAAATTGGTTGTACCATCAAGCGGGTCAATAATCCAGACAAAGTCATTTCCAGGGTGGTGCCCACTTTCTTCGGCAATAATACTGTGATCTGGATAGGCGCTGTTGATGATTCGGATAATTTCGCGTTCAGCGGATTTATCTATTTCAGAGGCAAAATCATTTTTGTTTTTTTGGTGTACTTTTAAGGCACCAATATTATCTGTAGAGCGTAGAATTAACTCACCAGCACTTCGAGCAGCTCGAATAGCAATGTTTAACATTGGATGCATAATAGAAATTACATGGTTATAAAAACCGTATAGGATAACAAATATTTTGGTAGAATTTGTACATTTCGCGTAAGGAAATAACCTTGTTAGCCAATATCAGAATTGTTTTAGTTGAAACCTCGCACCCTGGAAATATTGGAGCAATTGCGCGTGCGATGAAGAACATGGCATTGTCTCAATTATATTTAGTCAAACCCAAGATATTTCCGAGTGCGGATGCAACCGCACGGGCATCGGGTGCCGATGATATTTTAGCCTCCGCTGTTATTTGTGACACATTAACCGAAGCAGTTGCTGATTGTGAAATAGTCATGGGTGCAAGTGCGCGTGATAGAACGATTGGCTGGCCAACCTTAGTGGCCAAACAATGTGCAGAACAAGCGTTAAAAGATGCTCAAAATAATCAGGTTGCATTAGTTTTTGGACGAGAAAATTCCGGGTTGACTAATGCGGAACTGGATTGTTGCCAGTATTTGATTCGCATTCCGTGTAATAAGGATTTTAGTTCACTGAACCTTGCCGCAGCGGTTCAGGTATTTACCTATGAATTGTTTTCCAAGGCCAGTCAGCAAATCGAAGAGGAGGCCGTGTCAGCGCCTGAACCTTTAGCTACCTCTGCACAAATAGAAGGTTTTTATCAACATCTGCAGGAAACATTGACGGCTATTGATTTTATTCAATCAGGTCAGTCTAATTCAGTGATGCGCCGGCTTCGACGGTTATATAGTCGAAGTCGTTTGTCTACTCGAGAAGTAGATATTCTGCGCGGTATTTTGCGAATGTCACAAGGTCGTAAACAGTAGGGTATTTCATGTTTAATCGAATAAAAGAAGATATTGATTGTGTTTTTGGTCGCGATCCTGCAGCGCACTCAGTTTGGGAGGTTGTCACTGCTTATCCGGGCTTTCATGCCGTATTATTACATCGCTTGAGTCATCGGCTATGGGGAATGGGGTTTAAGTGGCTAGGGCGATTTGTAGCGCATTTATCGCGTTGGGTCACCGGTATAGAAATTCATCCCGGTGCTCAAATTGGTCGGCGTTTCTTTATTGATCATGGTATGGGGGTGGTGATCGGTGAGACCGCTATTATTGGGGATGATTGCACCTTATATCATGGGGTAACGTTAGGGGGGACTGCTTGGAAAAAAGGTAATCGACACCCTTGTTTAAAAGCTGGGGTTGTTATTGGTGCCGGCGCTAAGGTTTTAGGTCCTATTGTTGTTGGAAAGAATGCTCGAATTGGCTCAAATTCAGTGGTATTGAAAGATGTTCCCAAAGGCGCAACGGTTGTTGGTATTCCGGCCTATGTTGTTGAGAGGCGGTCTAAGAAGCCCAGTGCGAAACGTGATGCTATCGCCAATAAAATGGGTTTTGATGCTTATGGTGCCACGAACGGCATTCCTGACCCGGTTTCTAATGCAATTAATCAAATGTTGGATCATATTCATCTATTGGATGGTCAAATCGAAGGCATGAAGAAGGTTCTTAATCAAGCCGGTATTGAATATAAGGAAGAACCTATTCCTGAGTTAGAAGTTCATGAGATTGATGATGGTTCAGGGGACGCCTAAAATGAGTCATTTTTATTAATTGAATGGTACTAAGGAGTTTTTATCCAAAAGTTTGCTAACCAATGATATACCTTGACCATAATGCAACATCGCCTGTAGATCAAAGGGTTTTAGAGGCAATGCAACCTTATATGACCTCTATTTATGGTAATCCATCCAGTCTTTATCGGCTAGGCCGAGTGGCTCGTAGTGCGCTGGAAACTGCACGGTGTCAGATCGCAGCATTGGTAGGTGCGGAGCCGTCTGAAGTTATTTTTACCAGTGGCGGAACAGAGGCTAATAACTTAGCTATTAAGGGATTATTCGTCAATTCTCAGGTAAAAAAAATTTTTATTCCCAAAACGGAGCATCCATCAGTATTAGCAGCTGCGTTATCGTTGAAAGACCCTTTGGCGATTGAATATTTAGATGTAGACAGTCAGGGACTGGTTGATTTTGAGATAGCGCCATCAAGGTTGGGGGCGGGGTTAAATTTTGTTTCAGTGATGATGGCTAATAATGAAACCGGTGTTATTCAACCGATTGCTAAGTTATCAGAGTACTTTAAAGCCATTCATTCAGCCATAATTTTACATACGGATGCCGTCCAGGCCTTAGGTAAAATACCCGTTGATATAGCAACATTAAATGTTGATATGATTTCCCTTTCCAGTCATAAAATTTATGGGCCTAAGGGTGTTGGTGCTTTAGTGGCGCGTAATCCTGAGCCATTAACGCCGTTATTGTTTGGCGGGTCTCAGGAGCATGGTGTAAGAGCAGGAACAGAGAATGTGCCCGCCATTATTGGTTTTGGCAAAGCGGCAGAAATTGCTCAGCAATCATTAATGACAAGGAGTGAGTCTTTAAAACAATTGAGAGACTATTTGGAAGGACAATTACGCAGTCAGATTCCGGGCGTCATGCTATTTTCCGAACAGGTCAAACGATTACCGAATACGGTGCAATTTGCTATACCTAAAACAGATGGCGAGATGATGTTAATGCAATTAGATAAAAAGGGTTGTGCCGTGTCGAGTGGTTCGGCCTGTGCCAATGGCGGTCAAGCGAGTCATGTTTTGATGGCAATGGGCGTCAATGAGGCCTTAGCAAAAAGTGCCGTCAGGGTTAGTTTAGGAGAAATGAATACGAAAGATGAAATCGATCAATTTATTATTTTACTTAAATCGATCGTCAATCATGCTTAAGTATTTTGAGGCATTACTAATAAAACATTGATTATTAAAAGTAAAATTTAACGTATAATTTAATAATGTTTTTTATAAAGTGAGATTTACAAGTGAGGTATTGTGAATAATTCCATTACATTAACTGAGCGAGCAGCCACACAGATTAAGTGTCAATTAGAACAACGGGGTCACGGCTTAGGATTGAAGTTAGGTGTTAAAGAGTCTGGCTGTACGGGGTACGCCTATACTTTAGCCTACGCAGATGTGTTAACTGACAGTGATTCAATTCATGAAGGTTATGGGGTTAAAGTTATTGTCAGTGAAGAACATCTTTCTTTTATTAAAGGGTTAGAGTTGGATTATCGGCAAGAAGGCATTAACGAAGCTTTTGTTTTTAATAATCCTAATGTGAAAGATGCCTGTGGTTGTGGAGAGAGTTTTTCCGTTTAGCACAATTAAAAGGTACTGTGAGTAACAGTACCTTTTAATGAGTATCTATATGGTTTACAAATTTTAATTTCCTAATGAATTCGAGTGCCTATTCGGGTGCCTGCATAGGCTTTAATCGCGCAAAATTTGAATTCTGGTATTTTAGCCGCTGGGTCGAGAGCTTCATTAGTGAGTAAATTAGCACTGGCCTCATTGTAGCAAAAAGCCATAAAAATAGTCCCTTTTTGAATGCCCGTTTCTGCTCTGGCATAGGCGGACAATTTACCCCGTTTTGATTCTAAAGTAATGATCTCTCCGGCTTTGATGCCTAACTTTGCTAGGTCTTCTGGGTGGAGTGAGGCCACAGGATCGGGTTCTAAGGCATTTAATGTTTCTGAATGCCGGGTCATGCTACCAGTATGCCAGTGCTCAAGTTGTCGGCCGGTAATAAAAATAAAAGGGAAGTGTTCATCAGGGAGTTCATCTGCCTGCGTGTAGGATGCAGGGACAAACTTTCCTCGTCCGGTCACGGTTGGGAATCCATCGGTAAAAATAATTGGCTGCCCAGGATCGCCTTCCTGTTCAAGTGGGTAAGTCAGTGAATCTTCATGCTCTAGACGCTCCCAAGTCATGCCCGCAATACTGTCCATGGCTAATCGCATTTCATTGAATACATCTTCAGGGCCTTGATAGTTCCAGTTCAGGCCCATTCGGTTGGCTATTTCCTGAATAATCCATAGGTCTTGTTTTGCTTGACCCGGCGGAGTCACAGCTTGGCGGCCCATTTGAACGCGTCGGTCAGTATTGGAAAAAGTTCCATCTTTTTCGTAGAAAGCTGAAGCAGGCAGGATAACATCTGCAAAACCAGCGGTCTCGGTTAGAAAAATATCCTGAACAACTAAATGATTGAGGGCGGCAAAGGCTTTTCTGGCATGGTTCTGGTTCGGGTCGGACATCGCTGGGTTTTCACCCTCAATATACATACCGTGAACATTACCGTGTAGGATTTCATGAATCATTTCTACGGTCGTGAGTCCAGTGTCTGCGCTGAGTGGTGTTTGCCACAGTTGTTCAAATTTCTCACGGTTTTCAGGATCACTGACTGGGAGATAATCAGGGAAAACCATGGGGATAAGCCCTACGTCGGAGGCGCCTTGAACGTTGTTCTGACCTCTTAGAGGGTGTAGACCTGTGCCGGGTCTTCCTATTTGGCCAGTCATTAAAGCCAGTGAGATTAGACAGCGCGCATTATCGGTTCCATGGATATGTTGAGAAACACCCATGCCCCATAAAATCATAGAAGCCTTTGACTTTGCATAGAGCCTGGAAACTTCTCGAATGGTTTCGGCAGCAATACCGCAGATAGGTGCCACTTTTTCAGGGCTGTAATCGGCGACATGATCGCTCATGACCTCAAAATTCTCAGTGTGGGTATGAATATAATCATTATCTTGGAGTTGCTCTTCCAAAATGGTATACATCATGGCATTGAGTAAGGCGACATCGGTATCAGGCCTGAATTGTAGAGAATGGGACGCGTATTTGGCGATATCGGTTTTGGCCGGGTCGATTAAGATTATTTTTGTGCCATTTTTACTGGCATTTTTCATAAAGGTGGCGCCAACGGGATGATTGACTGTTGGGTTTGAGCCAATAATGATAATAACTTCGGCATCACTGACATCGGATATAGGATTTGAAACCGCACCACTGCCGAGACATTCCAATAAGGCGACAACCGATGATGCATGGCAAAGTCGCGTGCAATGATCGACATTGTTTGAGCCAAATCCAGTTCTAATTAGTTTCTGAAAAAGATAGGCTTCTTCGTTACTGCCTTTAGCTGAACCCAGTCCTGCTAAAGCATTGTTGCCGATATTGTCGCGGATAGATAAAAAACCATGGGCGGCAAAATCAAGGGCCTCTTCCCAACTGGCTTCGCGAAAGAAGTCATGAATATTATCGGGATCCAGAAGTTCGGTGCTTTTAGCAATACCTTCACGTCGGATTAGCGGGGTTGTTAGTCGCAGAGGGTTATCAATATAATTAAACCCGAAGCGACCTTTAACGCATAACCGGTGGTGATTGGTGTAACCGTCACGACCTTCGGTGTACATGATTTTATTGTCTTTGACATGGTATTTGATTAAGCAACCGATGCCGCAGTAAGGGCAGGTTGAATCAACAGTCTTGTTGATTGCTTCTAGACCAACATTATGAGCTGGCATCAGGGCGCCGGTCGGACAGGCCTGAACACATTCACCGCAACCTACACAACTACTGGCTCCCATAGGGTCTGCGATATCAAAGACAATTTCGGAATGTTTGCCACGGTTGGCGTAGCCAATAACATCATTCATTTGTTCTTCGCGACAAGCCCTAACGCACCGTGTACATTGGATACAAGCATCTAGGTTCACCGTCATCGCGGGGTGTGAGGTGTCAGCTTTAGGTTGTGCACGGCTAGGAAACCGAGGGGTTGCGACGTCTAATTTATTAGCCCAGAGGTCTAACTCAGAATCTTTTTTGTAAGGGGAGGGGCCTTGCTCTGGCATATCTGATAGTAAGAGCTCAAGAATCATTTTCTGTGATTTAACTGCTCGTTCGCTCTGACTTTTGACGTGCATGTTTTCAGTAGGCGTTCTGCAACAAGAGGGAGCTAAAACACGTTCTCCTTCGATTTCAACCACGCAAGCGCGGCAGTTTCCATCGGCTCTTAAGCCTTCTTTGTAACACAGATGAGGAATTTCTTTACCGTGTCTTATTGCTGCCTCGAGAATAGTTTCATCGGCAACGGCTTCTATGTGATCCCCGTCCAGTGAGAAGGTGATGGTGGTTGTTTTTGTGATTTCTGGGTTAGCGGCCATAGTCGTGGTATTGATTTTATGAAGGTGTTAATTCGTCAGGGAAGTATTTGATAATACTGCGTAATGGATTAGGTGCGGCTTGCCCTAAGCCACAGATTGAAGCATCGCACATGACTGATGAGAGTTCTTCCAGTAGGTCTGTATCCCATTGGGGTTGTTCCATTAGTCCTACGGCTTTAGTGGTGCCTACGCGACAAGGCGTACACTGACCACAGGATTCTTCTTCGAAGAATTTCATGGCGTTGATAGCGCAGTCTTTAGCACTATCTTGGTCGGAAAAAATAATGATTGCAGCAGATCCGATAAAACATCCGTATTGATTGAGCGTATCAAAGTCGAGGGGGATATCGCCCATAGAAGCAGGTAAAATTCCACCGGAAGCCCCACCGGGGAAGTAACCGTAAAATTGTTGTCCGGGTAGCATGCCGCCACAGTATTCTTCGATCAATTCTTTGATGGTGATGCCGGCTGGGGCGAGGTGAACACCGGGTTTTTGTATGCGTCCGGAAACGGAAAAGGAGCGCAAACCTTTGCGATCATGACGGCCGTGCGAACTAAACCATTCAGGGCCTTTTTCAATAATATCTCGAACCCAGTAAACGGTCTCCATATTGTGTTCAAGCGTGGGTCGGTTAAATAAACCAATTTCGGCTAAATAAGGGGGGCGCAGACGCGGCATACCGCGTTTACCTTCTATGGATTCGATCATGGCAGATTCTTCGCCACAGATATAAGCACCGGCCCCTCGACGTAGTTGTATATCAGGCAGTTGATGGGATGAAGACGGCGGGTTGTTTTTTAAATTCTGAATTTCTTGGGTCAGAATGTGTCGGCAACCGGCGTATTCGTCCCGTAAATAAATATAAATTTCAGCACAATCAACAATAGTGGCGGCAATTAACATGCCTTCAATAAATCGGTGTGGGTCCTTTTCAAGATAGTGACGATCTTTAAAAGTGCCGGGTTCGCCTTCGTCGATATTAATGGCCATCATTCTCGGGCCCCGGTAGCTTTTAACGATGCGCCATTTTTTGCCTGCAGGAAAACCTGCGCCGCCTAAACCGCGTAAGCCAGAATTTTCCATGACGGTAATGATATGTTCGGGGTCACGTTGACCATCGAGGCAACTTTGTAATGTTTGGTAACCGCCCTCTTGTTCATATTGTTCACGGTTAATATAGTTGGCTATCGGGGCGTTAGTTTGATTAGTATCAATGGCAGCCATAGTTTTTTCGACCGTTGCTGTGGCAATTGGGTTTTGACCGACAACCGTAACGGGTGCTTCTTGACAACGTCCCACACAGGGAACCGGTTGTATACGGACATTGTCACCCAGTGTTTTTTGGAGGGTAGTGAGCAATTTTTTAGCACCGGCTAACTCGCAAGAAATAGATTCACAAACACGAACGGTTAAGGGTGGCGGTGGTTTTTCTCCCGTTTTAACAACATCAAAATGGTGATAGAAACTGGCAACCTCAAAGACTTCTGCGGTCGATAGGTTCATTTCATGCGCTAAGGCGGTTAAGTGTTTGTCAGAAAGATGATGGTAGCGGTCTTGAATTTTATGTAGATGTTCAATCAGTAAGTCGGAACGGCGCGGTTCATTCCCTAAAAGGCCTTGAATCTCACCAAGGGCTGAGAAATCAACGGAATGGCCTTTTCGGCCTTTACGTTTCTTTTTGACGATTTGATCTGCATCAATGTGTATGGTTGCCACTCAGGTCCCCTAATAGCTATGAAATGGTTAGCAAATATAACGACTTATGCTAAAAAATCGGTAAACTTTACAGTAGATCACACATTGCTTTCAAGTCATTATTTATGACGTTTCTATCATTAAAAATGATATAGTGAAGATGGTTTAGTTTATTGTTAGTTACCCTTATTTAAAGTGTTTTTATGTTAAATCCACAGCATTTACTGACTTTTAGTGTCGTCGCTAAATTTTGTAGCATTACTCGTGCGGCACAGTCATTAAATATTGGGCAACCTGCGGTGTCAGGGCAATTAAAATTATTGCAAGAAGCCGTGGGTGAGCCGCTGTATGAGCGTGAAGGGCATCGTATTGTTTTAACTCCGGTGGGGGAGAGTTTGTTAGAGCATGCTTCTAATTTTGAGAAAAGTTTTAATGAGGCAAATGAGTTTATTCGTTGTTTGCAGAAAATTAATGCAGGGATGATACGAATTGGTTCAACGATGACGATAGCTAGTTTTTATTTGCCCAAATATGTCGTGCAATTACAAACGCTTCATCACGGTGTGCAAGTTTTTATGAAAACGGGGAATACGCATGAAATTCTTAATAACTTAAGTAGTCTTGATTTAGGATTTATTGAGGGGCCGATTGAACGGGAATTGTTGCCTAAGAATTATCAATTATTGCCGTGGCAAGAGGATGAAATTGTTTTGGTTTTACCCGAAGGCCATGAGCTTGCAACGTTGTATCCAGATTCGGTACCGCTACAGGCATTAATTAAATATCCGGTTATTTGGCGCGAGCCAGAATCAGGGGCGCGTCAGGTTTTAGAAAGAGCCTTGTCTAAAGCAAAATTGGTGATCCCTGTGAATATTGAGGTGATGGGGGTTTCAGGTATCAAGGAAGCAGTAAGGGCGGGCTTAGGTATTGGCTTTTCTTCTTCTCAGGCTTTGCGTTATGAGCGAGAAGGATTGGTTGCTCGTCGATTGAATTCACCCAGTGGATTGCTTTGGCATTTGAATATTATCGCGCCGAAAGACGCTATTCAATCGCGAGCAGTAAAAGCTTTTTTAGAATTGTGTCATCAGAAGGAGATGAGTTCGAAATGAAATGTATATGGATTGTCAGTTTGGGCCTATGTCTGGGCTTGTTCGCTGTGCAATGCCAGGCTAAGACAAAAGAAACTCTTGAGGTGCAAAAGATAGCACCGGGGCTGTATTTTCATTTTGGGCATCATGAATTACCTAATAGGGACAATCATGGTGCCATAGCCAATATTGGATTTGTGGTAGGTAAAGAATGTGTTGCAGTGTTGGACTCAGGAGGCAACCCTCAACAAGGTCTTTTACTTAAGAATACGATTGAGAAAATTACCGATGTGCCGATTTGTTATGTCATTAATAGTCATGTGCATCCTGATCATATTTTTGGCAATCGTAGTTTTAAAGGGAGAGGCGTGCAATTTATCGGGCATAAGAATCTGGCGCGTGCGATGCAGGCGCGTGGTGGTTTTTATCTACAACGTTCTGAAGAACAATTGGGGGTTAAGTTAGCACCAAAAGATATTGTCTTGCCAGATATTGAAGTGACAGATTCTTTAACTTTAGATTTGGGTCATCGATTATTAACAGTGACCGCACATGGGAGTGCGCATACGGACAATGATTTGTCTGTACTTGATAAGAACAGTCAGACGTTATGGTTGTCAGATTTATTGTTTGTTGAGCATTTGCCTGTGATTGATGGAAGCCTGAAAGGGTGGTTAAGAGAATTGAAAGAGTTATCAGCTCTAAAGGTTAGACGTGTTGTGCCGGGTCATGGTCCGGTTATGGGGGATTGGCCGGCCGCACTGAAACCACAAGAGGATTATTTGACTATGTTATTGAAGGAAGTGCGATCAATGATAAGACAGGGAAAGTTTATTGAACAGGCTATCGCTGAGGTGGGTCAAATGGCAACGGGACGATGGGCATTATTTGATGCTTTCCATAAAAAAAATATAACGCTCGTTTTTGCAGAATTAGAATGGGAAGATTAATAAGTAAAGGGGATTGATTATGAAAATGGTAAGAGTAATTGTAATTTTCTTGGCAATGTTTTTTGTTAATGCCGTTTCTGCAGGTGTTGACGATACGGTTTGGAAAAATGAATTGAAGACGCAGTTCTTTGCGGACCGTTCGATCAGTGAAACTGAGAATATTATTGCTATTGAGGCACCTTATCGTGCGGAAGATGCGGCTCTGGTTCCAATTAGGATAACGAGTAAAATTAATCAGACCAATGATAAATATATTAAAAAAATCACCTTGATTGTGGATAAGAATCCAACACCGTTTGCAGCTGAATTTAATTTTACTCCCCTCAGTGGTAAAGCAGATGTTGCGATGCGTCTTCGGATTAATAGCTACAGTTATGTGCGTGCTATAGCAGAAATGAATGATGGTCAGCTTATAATGGCGAAAAAGTTTGTTAAGGCGAGTGGCGGGTGTTCAGCTCCGATTGGTGCCGATCTGGATGCTGCAATGAAACGACTCGGACGAATGAAGTTTAAGCTCTCGGGTACGGCGCAGTCCAATGAACCAAATTTGGCGCAATTACTAATCAGTCACCCTAATATTACAGGGATGCAAATGGATCAGGTCACTCGCTTTATACGTCCCGCTTATTATGTGGAAGAAGTGAAGGTAACTTTTGATGGTCAGCCGGTACTGACCGCTAAGACCGATATTGCAATTAGTGCAGACCCTAATTTCAGATTTTATTTTGTCCCCCAGTCATCCGGTGATTTGCGTGCTGAAGTGAGTGATACTGACGGAAACACTTTTTCACAAACTTATCGTGTTGAGCCTTGATTTATTAAATGTTGTAAAAATGGCTTTGTGGAGTACTTATGAATGATAAAGAGCGGGTGGCAAAAAAGGCTGCGATGGACATCAGTCACGGTATGGTCGTTGGTTTAGGGACAGGGTCAAGTGCAGATTGTTTTATTGAGGCCTTGGCCCAACGACATCATGAAGAAGGGTTGGGTGTGCAGACCGTTGCAAGTTCTATTGTGAGTATGCAAAAGGCTCAAAATTTAGGGTTGCCAATCATTGCAATTGAGCATTTAGATCAGCTTGATTATTATGTCGATGGTGCTGATGAGGTCACCGATGATTTGGTTTTATCAAAAGGCCAGGGTGCTGATTTGGTGCGGGAAAAGATTTTAGCGACGGCAGCTGATAAATTTATCGTTTTGATCGACCAGAGTAAGCGTGTTAAGCGGATAGGAGAACGTTTTCCCGTCCCTGTTGAGGTTATTCCTTTTTCGTGGCACTTGGTGGCTAAGGCATTACGACGAATAGGCGGTCAGAGTCTATTACGACCTAATGCCAATAACAGTGGGCTAGCTACGACGAGTTATGGTAATTTGGTCTTGGATGTTGATTTTGGCGTATCGTTAACGGCTGAAGAAATAGATAATGCTTTGAATGCAATGCCGGGGGTTATTGAGCATGGTATCTTTCGTAATTTAGCATCGTCTGTTTATATAGGTGTCGCGGGTGACGTTGAGGAATTATAGCGTCAATAAAGGTTTATTGGAGGTTATTGACAGGATGTTGTTTTGGTAAGGAAAATAAGTAGGACGGTGTTAACCGTATAACCGTTGCAAAAGGTGAATTATAAGAAAAAATAATGGGGGGGTTATGTTAGTAAAGGGTCAAAAAGCACCAGCGTTTTCTGTTGAGAATGAAGCCGGTAAAACTATTAGTCTTGATGATTATCAGGGTAAGCGTAATGTCGTGTTATATTTTTATCCTAAAGATGATACGCCGGGATGTACGATTGAAGCGAATGATTTCACTCGTTTGGCAAATGAATTTTCCGGTTTTGATACCGTTGTATTAGGAGCCAGTAAAGACAGTTGTGAAAGCCATCAGGATTTTATTAAAAAGTTTAAGTTAAATATTGCCTTATTGTCTGATACCAGCGGTAAATTATGTGTAGATTATGACGTCTGGCGTGAGAAAGTAAGAGCGGGTGTAACTAAGATGGCAATTCTTCGGTCAACCTTTATTATTAATAAAGCCGGTGAACTGGTTGAAGCTTACTACGGGGTGAATCATGAGAGTCATGCCGAATCGATTCTAGAGCGCGTAAAGCAATTGCATTATCGACCTTAAAATGGACCTTTTTTAAGAGAAAGCTGTGGTTATAATGACCACAGCTTTCGGCATTAGTTAACTTTAGGGTTGTTCAAAAATTTCAATAGCATTAGCATCAAGGTCGCGGAAGAACAGCGCACGCCGTCCTGAACGGCTTAGGCTATAGCCAACGTTATGTTCATCAAGTTTTTTTACGATGAGATCAATATTACTCACCGTGAATGCAACGTGGCGATCATGGCCGCCGTGTTTCGGACGACCAGTAATGGGGTCTGGGTTGCTGAGTTCAATAAGGTGCATTTGTTGGTTGCCGATCTGAAACCAGGCGCCTGGGTACTCCAAGTCAGGGCGAGTAATGCGCTCTAGGTTTAGCATTCGTTGGTAGAAGTTAACGGAAGTTTCGGTATCTTGAACCAATAGGCTAACGTGGTGAAGGGTTAGGTTATTATTAGACATGATATTTCTTTGAAGGCTAAGTTTTGGGAGTGAAGTTAATTTTTTTTATTTAAGATTCCCGGCATGAAGGCCGCATTCTTTTTTGTCTGTTTCCCACCACCAACGGCCACTGCGTTCGTGTTGATTAGGGGTAATGCTTCGTGTGCAGGGTTCACAACCAATGCTGATAAAGCCTTTGCTATGGAGCGTATTAAATGGAACCTGATAGGCTTCAATATAATCCCAGACTTGTTGTGAACTCCATTGAGCCAAGGGGTTAAATTTAACAAGCGGGTGGTTTTCGGTTGAGAAGGTTGAGTCTTCTTGTATAGCCGGTAAGTTTTGCCGCGTATCTAAACTTTGGTCCATGCGTTGGCCCGTTATCCAGGCATCAAGTTCGACTAACTTTCTTTGTAAAGGCTGGACTTTTCTAATGCCACAACATTCTTGGTGGCCATCTTTAAAAAAACTGAAAAGGCCTTTTTGCTGAACAAAATGATCGAGTGTTTTGTAGTCCGGAGTTAATAATTCAATATTAATTTTATAATGGTTACGGACCTGCTCGATAAACTGATAGGTTTCTGGGTGTAGACGGCCAGTGTCCAGTGAAAATACTTGAATATCTTTTTTAATATTCAATGCCATATCAATTAACACGACATCTTCAGCACCGCTAAATGATAAGGCGATATTATCAAATTCCTCGAATGCTCTTTTTAGAATAGCGCGTGGTGATTTATCAGCCAGTTCTAATTGTAACTTCGAAGTGGATAGTGAATTTTCAGTCATTATGATTACGTTTAATAAATTATTGTTGTTGGAAATATTGTGCCAGAAAATCATCAAAACTCATATGATCGTTTGTCTCAATTTCGGCTAAGCGTTTTTTTGATTGGATTGACATTTCAGTGAACCTGTCGGATTCTTCTTTATTGAGCTGTTGGTTACGGTAAAAGTGTTCATGGCGGCGTGATTGCTCAATAGCAAACCGTGCAAAGGGTTGTTGCGTCCTACGCATATCCGCTAATATTTTAGCCGAAGGAGTCAGGTCTGGGTTTTGAATGCAGTTTATTTGTTGGTTTAAGGCTTTTTGGTAAGGGGTGTTTATTTGTCCGTGGTCCAAGGTTTGGCAGATAGGTGTCATGCTCTCAAGTATGTTAAGTGCCCAAGCGTTGAGGGTTATCTTTTTGTCGTTCTGATCCAATAATAAGTCAGGGCGACGGCCTTCGTGGGCAACCGCTGAAAGGTTATTGTTATTAATGTGTTGTTGGTTTTTATTACATTTGGGACTTTCCTGAAATAAGCAGGTCAGCAAAAAGGCTTCTAAAAAGTGGGCGGTATTCGTTTCAATACCGGTTGGTTGGTAAATATCAAGGTCCAGTGAACGAATTTCCACGTATTTAATACCCCGACGTTGTAGGGCTAAGGTAGGTTTTTCGCCAGAAGCACTAATCTGCTTAGGACGTATCGTGTTATAGAATTCATTTTCTATTTGTAATATATTGGTATTGAGTTGACGATATTCGCCGTTATTTTTGAGGCCAATTTTTTTATAATCGGCATACGGGGTTTCAATGGCGGCGGTTAGGCTATTGACGTAACCTGATAAACTGTTGTAATCAATTTCCAGACTGGCTTGGTTGTTACTCTTATAACCAATGTCACTCATTCTAAGGGACGTTGCATACGGCAGATAAAGGGTATGGTCATCAAAAGATTCAAAAATATTATCGATTAAAGGGCGGTCTTTAAAGAAATTTTTGCAAATGGTCGGTGATGCGCCAAATAAATAAAGTAGCAGCCAGCCTTGATTCAAAAAGTTTCTAATGAGATTAAAGTATTGCTCGGCTATGAAGTCTTGTTCGGAGAGTGGGTTCTTATTTAGGGTCTGTAATGCCGGCCACAGTGGTTCGGGGATGGAGTAATTGAAATGGATACCGGCTATAGCCTGCATGGTTCTCCCGTAGCGGTGCCCAAGACCTTGGCGATAGATATGTTTCATCTGACCGATATTAGAAGAGCCGTATTGGGCGATAGGAATACTGCGATCGCCATCGATGCCACAGGGCATACTGGCGGCAAGCAGAAATTCATCGGGAAGGTGGTCGTAGACAAATTGATGAATCTTATTAAGATAATTTAACGAATCTGTTGTTTGGGAGAAAGGCGGTGTTATGAACTCCATTAATGCCTCAGAATAATCTGTGGTGATGCTGGCGTGAGTCAGAGCCGCACCAAAGTTCTCTGGGTGCGGGGTTTGAGCAATAAAACCCGCTTGTGATAATCTCAGGTTTTCTTTTTCAATGCCTGTGAGTCCGCCTATAATAAGTTTTTCCTGGCCATTGTCGATTAATTGGCTGAAACGTTTCAGCGTGAGATTATCCAAAATAACATGATCCTTGTGAAAAATGGTCGGGGTCGCTTGTATGCAGTGCAATACAGTTATAATAGCGAGCCATTATAGATTGAAATGCCAATTAGAAAAACCTTGATGTGACTGAAAATAATAATCATCTTGAAAAGGCGAGATTAGTACTTGAAACTGTCTTTGGTTATGACAGCTTTCGGGGATTGCAAGAAGCAATTATTGCTCATACATTACAGGGTAAAAACTCCCTCGTATTGATGCCTACCGGTGGTGGGAAGTCGTTGTGTTATCAAATTCCTCCATTAGTCAGCGGTGGTGTGGGTGTCGTTATTTCACCGTTAATTGCCTTGATGCAAGATCAGGTTAGCGCATTACATCAGGCCGGAGTAAGGGCCGGAACGTTAAATTCTATGCAAACAGTGGCAGAAACGAAGGCGGTAGAAGCGTTGTTGCAAGGAAATGAATTGCAATTGCTTTATATTACTCCGGAGCGTCTTGTGTTAGGGCGGCTTCTGGCTTTTCTTAAGACGGTTAAGGTAACGTTGTTTGCTGTCGATGAAGCGCATTGTGTATCACAATGGGGGCATGATTTTCGGGAAAGTTATTTAAAGTTGTCGGTATTGTCGCAGCATTTTCCGCAGGTACCGATTATGGCTTTGACAGCTACAGCGGACCCCCGAACTCAACAGGAAATCATTACCCGGTTAGCGATAGATAAAGGTCAGGTTTTTAAGGCGGGTTTTGATCGTCCCAATATTCGCTATCGAATTTTGCACAAGCAACAGCCTCATGAACAATTATTGACTTTTATTCAGCAGGAGCACCGTGGTGATTCCGGTATTATTTATTGTTTATCCAGAAAGAAGGTTGAGAAAACGGCAAGTCGGTTAAGTAGTCAGGGTATCACGGCATTACCGTATCACGCGGGCATGTTGCCTCAGGACAGACAAGCGAATCAATTACGGTTTTTGCGGGAAGAGGGGCTGATCATGGTGGCAACCATTGCCTTTGGTATGGGCATTGATAAGCCAAATGTTAGGTTTGTTGCGCACCTTGATTTGCCTAAGAGTATTGAGTCTTATTATCAGGAAACTGGTCGGGCAGGGAGAGACGGTTTACCTGCTAATGCTTGGATGGTCTATGGCTTGCAAGATGTGGTGACTTTACGACAGATGGTAAACCAGTCATTGACACTGGGAGATAGGCAAAAGCAAGTTGAACGACAAAAACTCGATGCAATGTTGGCATTGTGTGAGCAAATAGAGTGCCGGCGTATGGTTTTATTAGCGTATTTTGGTGAACCTGTTGGCAAAGTAGGCTGTAATAATTGTGATACCTGTTTAGAACCAGTTGAAACGTGGGATGGTACAGTTGCCGGGCAACAAGCGCTCTCTTGTATTTATCGTACCGGGCAACGTTTTGGCGTAGAGTACTTGGTCGATGTGCTTCGGGGTAAAGTAAACGATAGAATTAAAAGTTTTGGGCATGATAAACAGTCTGTCTTTGGATTGGGTGTAGATAGAACACGGAGTCAATGGCGATCAATATACCGGCAACTCTTGGCGAGAGGATTGATAACAGTCGATTTAGAAGGGCATGGGAGTTATCAATTAACTGAACGATGCCGGCCTGTTTTGCGGGGTGAAACCGTTTTGGTGTTACGAAAAGAACATACGGTTAAGCAGCGTTATGTTGGGAACACTTTAAATAAGGGGGGGGCAGGGCGTAGAGAAAAACGGCTTTGGGATGCCTTACGTGCTAAGCGCTGGGAAATAGCAGCGTTTCAGAAAGTGCCGCCGTATCAGATTTTTCATGATGCAACACTGGTTCAAATGAAAGATCAGTTGCCGAGTAATAAGGAGCAATTCAGGCAGTTATCCGGTGTTGGGGATCGTAAGTTGGGATTATACGGTGACCAATTTTTAGCAGTTATTGAACGTTTTGTTAAATTATCAGATGATCAACAGATGACGGAAACGGTTATAACAACGTTAGACTTGTTCAAGGCGGGATTGGTTATTGAGGCTATCTCAGAAAAAAGGCAGATAACTCAGGATACCGTCTATGGACACCTGGCCGAAGGGTTGCTTACTGGGGAGGTTGAATTGAGCGAAGTAGTGTCTATTTCCAAACAAGAGATTAGTGTTATCGAGCAAGCTATTTTAGATGTTACCGATCAGCAGAGTCAGACATTGCGAGGTATTTACGATGCATTGGATGGTGTCTATAGTTACGGTATTATTCGTTGTGTTAAGGCTGCCTTACAGAGAGAAATGGTAGCCTAATTTAAATGCTGGTAAGTTGTGTTGGATTATTAAAATGATAGTTGTTTTTTAAACAATGATCGAGCCATTGGCCCAGAAAATAATTTAAAGACCATTTGTAGTCCATGATAGCGACGGATTGTCGGGCACTCTTAATGACTTGAAACACATGGGATTGTTCGTGGTGACGGATCACCTCAACCATTTGTGCATCCAAGTAAACTTTGATATTAATAGCAGGTTCAAAGGTGTGTTTCTGGTGTTGATCAAAACAGTGACTGAGTTCTAGGGTTAAGGTGTAAGGCGCGCGGTCAATGACTGATAAATGTAATTCTAAGGGCGCGTTAGACGCACCAATTGCGGATTCTGTTATTTGGGTAATATGAGGTACTAGAGTGAGTAGTTTCTGGTAATTAGACTCGCAAATTTTTTCCAAACAAAATGATTTATTAATGAGGTTTAATTTTGACATTGTTAGGGTTCACGGTAGCAAGCGTAGGAGCTATCTGTTTCCCAAAGTGTTACTTGTTCTATTGCAAAGCCCTGATCTTTCATATACAGGTAGATCATCTTAGCAAGAACTTCGGCCGTCGGGTGTTCATTTAAAGGCATGAAACGTTCGTTATTTTGCGTTAGCCACGAAATGATAGGGTCATCTTGATAAACTAGAAAATTATGATCCAACTGCTCTTCTATAAAGGCGTTGGCACTTGCTTTTATATCTGAAAAGTCACAGACCATCCCTTGTCTATTGAGTTCTTGAGCGGCAACGGTAATGGCTGCTTTTACACTATGGCCATGAAGGTGTCGGCATTTACCTGCGTGGTGCATTAATCGGTGACCGTAGCAGAAATAGATTTCTTTGGTAATTGAATACATAAATCAGTTAACCGGTGATTCTGAGCGAAGAAGTTGAGGTTTTTTTATTGCGCCTTAATGGTGTCGATAATAGCATTAATTTCAAAATGTTTGCGGCTTATGCGTGTGCTTGATTCTACTTCGATTAAGGCAGTAAAAGAAACATCAGATAACTGTTGGGGCGTTAAGGTGACTTCTATGACCCAACCGGCTTCAATGGCCGAATTTGTTTTGAATATTAACTTATGATCAGTCAGGGTTGTGCAGAGGGATTGATGGTGTTGATTAGAGTCAAGAAAACGATAGGAGAGCGGGATGGAAGTAGATGGTTTTTTAAAGAATAAAGACATGGGTTAGTGGGCTTAGTTGTTAATAAAGTTACAGGCTCATAATCGTTTTAGCGAGTGTGAATTTTACTATAAAAAAATATTTTGCGTTTGACGATCTTTAATCCAAGTAGAGTGACGGGGTAATCTGGCTATTCGAGTCATACTGTGGCATATTATCGTGTTGAATGAGGCTGGTTCTGGGTATTACAGAACCAGCCCTTTGTGTCGGATACTGTCACTGACAGAGCCATTTTTTCATCAGTTAGCCGTTGGCTAGTATTAAATTGGATTTTAGACCCATGAGTAAACAAACCGTTCTAACCGGGATTACGACGACAGGAACACCGCATCTTGGTAATTATGTGGGGGCAATCAGGCCTGCGATTATTGCCAGTAATGATGCACAGGTGGCTCCTTATTATTTTTTAGCAGATTATCATGCATTGATTAAATGCCATGAACCGGAACGCGTTCGACAATCGAGTTTGGAAATTGCTGCTACTTGGATGGCTTTAGGTCTTGATACTTCAAATGCCATTTTCTATCGCCAGTCAGACGTTCCCGAGATTCTTGAATTAACCTGGATGTTGACGTGTGTGACATCGAAAGGATTAATGAACAGGGCGCATGCTTATAAAGCATCGGTGGATGAAAATGAGCAAGAAGGGGGGGCTGACCCTGATAAAGGGATAACGATGGGGCTTTTTAGTTATCCCGTTTTAATGGCGGCAGATATTTTAATGTTTAATGCCCATAAAGTTCCGGTTGGAAAAGATCAAATACAGCATATTGAAATGGCGCGTGATATTGCCGGACGGTTTAATCATATCTTTGGTGAGCACTTTGTTTTACCTGAAGCTGTGGTCGATGATAACGCCGCCACACTGTCCGGGTTAGACGGTCGTAAGATGAGCAAAAGCTATAATAATACGATTCCACTGTTTGCACCGGAAAAGAAATTTCGTAAATTGATTAATAAGATTAAAACCAATTCTTTGGAGCCGGGCGAACCTAAAGACCCAGATAGCTGTACTTTATTTAGTATTTATCAAGCCTTTGCGACGAGCACTGAACTTGATGCCATGCGGGTACGTTATGCAGAAGGAATTGCTTGGGGCGAAATGAAAAAACATTTATTCGAATATATTAATGATCAGATTGCACCGGCCAGAGAGCGCTATGATGAACTTATTCAATCACCGGATGTGATAGAGCAGGCATTAACAGAAGGTGCAATAAGAGCACGGGAGGTGAGTGTCCCTTTTATGCAGGATATTCGCGCCTCTGTGGGTATACAGAAAATTAGATCTTTATAAAGATGACAGAATCTGAGGTCACTTTCTCGAACTGGGTTCAGGATGGTTTGAAATTATTGCTGTGTCGTCCGGGAGTTTGGTTAAATTATTTCCTCTTGGTCAGTGTGCTCTTGTCCGTTGGACGCATTTCATTAGCACTGGGTATTATATTTTCAGCATTTAGTTTTTTGATGACGGTTTCGATAGCCGCCTATGTAAATCAGCCGCAGTCTGATGAAACGAAAAAGACATTAATGGATGTGACACGTACACATGCGCCGGTCGCGTTTTCTATGGCGGTTATGTTGATGTTATGTTGGTTTGTTTTTAGGGTTGTTTTTAATGTTTATAGCGGTGAGCCTGAGAAAATTATATCCTTTTTCTTTGATTGGCAATTATTTGATCAAAGTATTATTAATCAAGGGATACGTGAATATTCAGGATGGCTTTTTCGCGCGGCTATTGTGACGTTGATTTTTCTTATTTTGATGTTAACGTCATTTGTCAGTTGGTTTAGTTATCCTCTGATGGTTTGTCAGGGTCTAAACTGGTCTCAGGCAAAGCATCGTGGTAAAGCGATGACACAGGCTTTTTATGGTGTTTGTCAAAAACAACTGGCTTTTTCATTTTTTCTGGCCATTGTAGCCACCGGAGTCAGCCCTTTTTTAACACCGCTTATTTATATTTTTATCGGTGTATTATTGTATGTCTCTTATGCTGATATAAACCGGTATTATTGATAGATTATGTTGCAATTGGTCATTGTTGATTTTGAAAATGTCCAGCATGGATCAACGTTCATAGACTTATTAGATGGCTATGCGCTTGATCCCATGGGCGGTGGCCAAGGTTTATCTGAATATAGCAAGCAACATTTGGTTAAGAAACTGGCCCAACGTGTAGATGTTTTAAGTATTTTGGCCTTTCTGAATCAAACGCCTGTCGGATTGATTACTGGTTTTGAAGGTTTTTCAACGTTTCACTGTAAACCGTTACTGAATATTCATGACCTTGTCGTGCACCCCGATTTTAGAGGTCAAGGTTTGGCGACTCAGTTACTTGAAAGTGTTGAGCGATTAGCAATAGAGCGTGGATATTGTAAATTAACGTTAGAAGTTTTATCTGGCAATGAGACAGCGTATGCAGTTTATCGTAAAGCAGGGTTTAGCGGATATCAACTTGACCCTGTTTTGGGTGAAGCGATATTTCTGGAAAAGGCTCTGGCTTAGCAGTAATAATAGATTAAAAATTGCTCTGCAGTGTCATCGTACGGTAGCCAAGTTTTGTTTATCGGATTTGAAAGGTGGGTTATTAACATGTTAAATCAAATTAAGTCCTTTTTTGACCAACATATAGCACCGCGTGAATCAGTACAAGTTACGGATGCTGACCTGCACCTTGCGTGTGCTGCATTATTAATAGAAATGATGCATATGGATGATGCAGTACGTCCCGAAGAAAACGCGGTAATTCTCTGTCGTATTAAGGAACATTTTGAGCTTTCAGATGATGCGGCAAATACCTTAATGGTACTGGCAGCAGCGCAAAGAACGCAGGCGACCGATTATTATCAGTTTACGTCGTTAATTAATAGAGGCTTTTCTTATACGCAAAAAATAACTTTGATTCAATTGTTATGGGAAGTTGCTTTTTCCGATGGTGAATTAGACATTTAGGAGGAGCATCTGGTGCGTAAAATTGCTGATTTACTACATATATCACACATGGATTTTATAAAGACTAAACATCAGGAAGATTCTCGTTAAAGGTTTTTTTAAATAGCTATGCGAGGTTTTTTTCATCGAAACCTTATCCCTGATTCGTTACCCTATTTCGATATATTGACAGTGTAACAAGGCATGGGCTTGATAAAGTACCCATCGTTTGAATGGGTTAAAAATAGCGTTTTAAAAAATAAAAAAAGCGTTTATTTTTAATCAGAGAGTAAGCTAGAATGCTTTATATTTAGGTTTTAAGGTTAGTGCACTATGTCAGTCGTCAGTGATCGTCTTTTTTTAAAAGTACCTGTGAGCCTTTTTGTTGTTTTGTTTTTTTCTTTGGTAAGCAATAGTTTTGCGCACCGCAGTCAAGATGAACAGCGCGATCCTTGTCGTATTCAAGTGGGCTATGAGCCTATGCACTTTACCGCCTATACACCAACATTTTCGAAATCCAAGCAATATTGTCAAGAAATCCCTCATTTAGGACTGACAAATTTAGTGTTTGATTACGAAGGCAAAAAATTACGACAGATTACGATTGCTTTTGAAGTAACAAAAGAACCTGAAGGAACCCGTGTTTTCTATCAACAGCCTGGGAAATATCTTTCAGGTACCTTTGCTAAAAATGTTGACTTAACGACCTTTGGGGTAGGCGCGTATCTGGCGCATATTAAAATCTTTCATAAAGGCAAAACTTTAGATACACATTTGCCTTTTAATGTTAAGCCCAAATCTGGGTTTGGTTTGCGTTTCTTGATGTTGATGGTTCTGATGATAGCATTAGCATATGGCTATAAGATTTACCGAGCAAGACCTCTAAATTAATACAGGAGGGTTAGATAATGACTGGGGCTGAAATTAAAATACTTTTTTCATCTTTGAGTTTGAAAACTAAGATTTTTCTTTTGTTTTTTCTGGTGTGCGTTGTTTTAATCGCCGTGACTTATTCATTTAATTCAAGATTTGATAATGTGGTTCAATTGGGTAGTGCCCCTTATCTGGATTGGAAAGAAGTAAAGCATTGTAGTGCGAATTCACGCTTAGGTGATAAAGGAGTCATTTATGGCGAAGAGTCTCCTAGTGGAATAAAATTTAATGTTCGGACACCAGAAAATTATGATGCGACGATTGCTCATCCATTGCTCATGGTTTTTGCGCCAGCAAAAGCCAATCGTTCAAAGACCGAGGTTTTAACGGAGTTGACTTTTCCTGCAACACAGGCTGGATTTGTTGTGGCTTATGCTGATCACCCGCCACTATCGGCGACGACATCTCTTGAGTTAGCGGAAATACCCCGAATGATTAGTAAGAAGTGGTGTATAGATGAAGGACGTATTTTTTATTCGGGTCATTCAGATGGTGCTAGCGTAGCCATGGCTTTAGGTTTTATGTCTGATGATAATGCAATTCCGGCAGCGATTGTTTCAAGTGCTGCGGGCCTGAATTTTGGTGAACTGTACGAGCATGTATGTCCGTCTCCGTTATCCGTAATGGTTATTCACAGTGCTAATGATCGTCTTTTTCCCGGGTTTGGAGTAGAGTCGTCAGGATGGTGGGCAGGCTGTAATCGTTGTGATCCTATTCCTGAAAAACTAACAGATGGTTGTATTAGTTATCCTAATTGTGCACAAAATGTACGCACCTATTATTGCGAGGGACAACAGCCCCATAGTCAATGGCTTCCAACATTAAATAACAATATCATCGAGTTTTTAGCGGTTATTAAAAAGCGCTAAATGAATGAGGTCGTTCAATTCTTATTGAGTGATTAATAAGCGTATGGCATCTAATTTAAGTTGTGACGATTGAATACATTGACCGGAAAAAGCTTTAGCTTCGGTAAGATAATTGATTTCCTCAGGTTTAATGCTGGGGTTTGAACGTTGTAGTCTTATAAGTCGGTCTATTTCATTGTTAAGTTCTTTTGCCATGACTTGATGTGCTTTTTCGGTGTGCACGTGTAGTTGTTGTTCAGCTTCAGAATGAGCGTGTTGAATGAGGTGTTCAATTAATTTACGTTGACTGTTTAAAAATACATTGAACTTTGTAGGTTCAACGGGCGGATCGGTTTCGAACAAACTGGCGTGCGGTATTTTTTCGGAAAGATTTTTTTGTTTTTGATCAATTAATATTCTGATCGGTGTCGGCGGTAAAAACCGACCAATCTGTAGTTCTTTAGGAGCACTGCATTCGATAATGAAGAGCGTTTCAATTAAAAACTGATTCGGAGATAAAGCGGGATGTTTGACAATACTGATGGTGGCATTACCTGTGTTGCTTGACAAGACTAAATCCATCGCCGCAGTGGTCATGGGATGTTCCCAACTCAGAAACTGCCTATCTTCACGGACTAACGCCTGTTCACGTTGGGTGGTAACGGTTAAGCCGTCTTCGGGGAGTTCAGGGAAATGGGCAATTCGCAAATGGTTACCGGGCGTAATAATATAACAATCCGGTGAATGAAATTCGGTATTAACGCCATAACAATCAAATAAAGTCTCCATAAAAGGCCATAAATTGTCTTGTTTTTCTAACGCGATAATCTCAGAAACAATGGCTTGTGCTTGGTCATCTCGACATGAATTAATTTCGAGTAACTGATCACGCCCTTGTTGTGATTCAATCTCAATGGCTGTTCGTAACTGCTTTGTTTCATCAATTAATGGTTCTAGTTTTTCAGGTGAAAACGCGTCGTTAATGGCCTCGAGTTTGTTTTGTAGCTGTTGAAAGAGTTGTGCACCGGTCGAACAGTTCTGTTCAAAGGCATTGAGACCGTCGTTGTACCAGCGATAGAGAATATGTTGTCGGCTATGGATTAGGTAGGGAATATGAATTTGAATAATATGTTTCTGTCCAATCCGGTCTAAACGACCAATGCGTTGTTGCAGTAAATCTGGGTTATCAGGTAAATCTAATAAGATTAAATGGTTGGCAAACTGGAAGTTACGGCCTTCACTGCCAATTTCAGAACACAGTAAAATATTAGCGGGGCTCTCAGGGTCTGAGAAGTAAGCCGCGGCCCGGTCGCGCTCAATAATGCTGAGGTACTCATGAAAAACAGCAACCTTAATGCCTTTGCGGTTTTTTAATTGATTCCCTAACGCAATAGCCGTTTCAGCACGATGACAGATGAGTAGTACTTTTTCGGTGCTAAGGGTTCTGAGTGTATCAATGAGCCAGATAAAATAAGGGTTCTTTTCTTGGCTCAGATCGTTTAAGAAGGCCTGTTGTTCAGGCTTAGCATGCAGAGGATAGGGGTGGCACTGGCGTAAAGGAAAGCCGCCGATAGTATGGCGTGAGTTTCTAAATAAAATGCGACTGGTGCCGTGGTGGTCTAAAAGGATGTTGAGCAACTCATCTTGGGCTATTGAATCATGGTTATTTGCTTTTACTAATAGTTGTTCTGTTTGGTCTTGTTTTAATAAGGGTGTTAGTTTTTGAATGAGGTGTTCCGGTAGCTGTTTTCCTTCAAGTAAGTGTGTTGCGGCATCGGCGACAGGTTGGAAGAATTGTTTTTCTTGAATAAATTCATTCAGTGAGAAAAAACGGTCCGGATCCAGAAGGCGTAATTGAGCGAAGTGACTTTGAATGCCCAGTTGTTCAGGTGTGGCCGTGAGTAACAAAATATTCGGCGTTTTTTGGCTGAGTTTGTCGACTAATTGGTATTCAGGGCTGATCGCGGTTTCACTCCAGTGCAAGTGATGTGCCTCATCAACAACCAGGGTATGCCAGTCAGCGGCCAGTGCTTGTTGTTGACGCTGTGGGTTTTCAGTAAATAACTGGGGGCTACATAAAATTAATTGTGCAGTTAAGAATGGGTTTTCATGTGGAAATTCAAGGCAACGTTGTTCATCAAAAAGGCTAAATTTAAGATTGAAACGACGTAACATTTCTACCAGCCATTGATGTAATAAGGGTTCAGGTACTATCACTAAGGTTCGACCCGAACGGCCAGTCAGGACGCGGTGATTAAGAATGAGCCCGGCTTCAATCGTTTTCCCAAGACCGACTTCATCGGCAAGAATAATACGAAAACAACCACGATTTGCAACTTCATGCGCTATGTAGAGTTGATGGGGTAGTAATGAGGTGCGACCGGCTATCAGTCCGCGGGCCTTCAGCTGTTGCAGTCGATTGCTGTGCCGTAACGTTTCATAGCGTAATTCAAACCATTTTCCAGTATCAAGTTGATTGGTAAATAGACGGTCTTGCGGTTTGTTAAATTGTAAGTAGTGGCTGAGCCTGCTTTCTTTTACGGTGACACTTTTTTGTTGGTTGTTTAGACATTGGTAATGCAGTATGTTTTCAATAGTTTCAACTTTTTGAACGGTAAGTGATTGCTTTTCTGTTGTACTAAAGGTATCCCCCGATGCGTATTTGACACGTGTTAACGGGGCATTGAGGCGGGCATACACGCGTTGCTCTTGGGCAGCAAGGAATGACACGGTAATACGATGAGGTGTCACTTCAAGAATAATACCAAGCCCGAGTTCGGGTTCGGCATGGCTGATCCAGCGTTGCTCAGGGTGACAATCTTCCATTGTGATTTAGGTTTTTGTGAAATGGAGGGCATTATCCTATAAAAATAAAAAACTGTATTGATAAAACGTGGGTTAATTTTTAAACAAGGCCGTTTAAGAAAATAAAGTTTGAAATTCTTGGCGGTGTATTGATGGTAGCCTGATTTTGAGGGTGATTATTTCGGTAAATAATTGTTCTAAAATGGTTCCGTTAAATTGCTTTAGGTGGTATTCAAAGTTAGTGAGCTGCCCGTAGGACAGTGTGAACGTTAATACTTCATAGTCAATAAATTCAATTAAATGTGCGTTAGCAATGGCACCTTTTGCTAGGTTTCCATAGGCACGGCTTAGCCCGCCGGCACCTAATTTAATACCGCCAAAATAACGGACCACTAAAATGATTACATTGATCAGTTGATTGCCTTCAAGGTGATTTAATATGGGTTTTCCTGCTGTGCCATTGGGTTCGCCTGCATCATTACAGCGAATTAATATTTGATTGTTATTTTTCAGATGGTAGGCAAAGGCAATATGGCTTGCATTGGGGTGTTGTTGCTGAATCGTTTGGTACTGTTGGTTGATTTCAGCAATTGAATGACAGGGTGCAATAATTCCAATGAAATGTGATTTTTTAATCGTGTCTTCTATGGTAGATTGAGTTTTGACACAATACATGGTTTGCCTCTGTAAAAGAAATTATGATACCACCAATTCACCCTGCTGAGAGAATCTCCCATTGTGTAAAAAAACCTGAATTTTTGGCAGAACTGAGGTTTTTTTTACCCGTGGATGCGATTCTTTTTGAGCCAGAAACGCTTAAGCCCTATGAATGTGATGGATTGGCGGCTTATCAGACATTGCCTTGGGTGGTTGTTCTCCCTGAAACAATCGAAGCCATTCAAAGGATTTTAAGACTCTGTAACGATTATGGCATACCTGTGGTTGCCAGAGGTGCAGGGACCGGATTGTCGGGTGGGGCGCTGCCCTTAGATAATGGGGTATTAATCTCGATGGTGAAGTTTAATAAAATTCTTGCTATTGATCGTGATAATTTATTAGCAGTCGTTGAGCCGGGCGTCACAAATTTAGCCATCTCCAAAAAAGTTGCGACAGAGGGTTTGTATTATGCGCCGGATCCGTCATCTCAAATTGCCTGCACCATTGGTGGTAATGTTGCAGAAAATTCAGGCGGTGTACATTGCCTTAAATACGGATTGACGACACATAATATTTTACGGTTAAAAATACTCACGATGGCCGGTGAATTGGTTGTGATAGGAGGTCATGGTTTTGACAGTGAGGGTTATGATCTTTTAGCTATTTTGACGGGTTCTGAGGGCATGCTGGGGATTATAATTGAGGTTTCTGTTAAGTTATTGCCGCTAGTCCCGTCAACATTGGTCATGATGGCGGTCTTTGACTGTGTTGAGACTGCCGGTAAAGCGGTCGCCGGAGTGATTGCAGCAGGCTTAATACCAGCAGGATTGGAAATGATGGACAATACGGCTATTTGCGCGGCGGAAGATTTTTGTCATGCCGGTTACCCCATCACAGCACAGGCTATTTTGTTATGTGAAATCGATGGGACGGCTGAACAAGTCACAGAACAATTAGAACAGGTTTATCCGTTATTATTGAGTTTAGGGGCTCAAACAGTAGAAATAGCACACGATAAACTAGAACAGCATAAAATGTGGGCGGGACGAAAAGCGGCTTTCCCGGCAGTAGGACGGATTTCACCGGATTATTACTGTATGGATGGCACGATACCGCGTTATCAGTTAGGTGCCGTATTAAGGTCTATTGCCGAATTATCTGAAAATTATGGTTTGCCCGTTGCGAATGTATTTCACGCTGGAGATGGTAATTTGCACCCTTTAATTCTTTATGATGGCAATGTGCCGGGGGACTTTGAAAAGGCAGAAAGACTGGGCGGCGATATTTTATTGTTAAGTATACGCGTGGGCGGCACGATAACCGGTGAGCACGGCGTCGGTATTGAGAAAATAAACCATATGTGTGTTCAGTTTTTACCAGAAACACTCAATCAGTTTCATGCGATTAAAGCTGCTTTTGATGAAAAAGGTCTGTTAAATCCAGGAAAAGGACTGCCTTCGTTACGCCGATGTGCAGAATTTGGAGCAATGCATGTACACCACGGGGAGTTATCGCATCAAGATTTGGAAAGGTTTTAGCTTGTTATTGTTAGTTAACAGTATTGCTTGCCTGTTGGGAGCGGTTATAATTGGGTCAGTTAATATTCCGGGGGGATCTTTTGAGTAGAAATAAAAGTACTTTTGGCGTGGTTATTAATCAGATTCAGACATTGTTTGTGTCGTCATTAAGAATCTGGACAATTCCTATTGTTTTGATGTTAAGTATCGCATCTGGGTTCACCACGTATTACGGGATGTCTCATTTTATTATTCCCTGGATCGCCTTGGTGATAACCATCGCCATTCAATCTATTATTGTAATTTGTTCGCTGGAGTTAGCCGGGATTCATTGGCGCGCAAATCGTTTCCGATATTTCTCAGTATTATTGTCACTGATTATTTCTTTGGCGGCATCAATTTCCTTTTCGTATTTTAAATTTTATGAAGTCTCAGAGCGCGAAACGATACAGAATAATCGATTAATAGAAGTGCGTCAGCAAATTGAAGACTATATTAATAGTATCGTAAGTTTGAAGACTGAGATTTTTGAACAAAAACGTGCAGAATTAGAGCTGGCATCAAAAGAGGTTTCAGCGGCGTATTTTGGTACCCACCCGGAAATATCGGTAAATTATAAAAATCAAGTGGGTCAAGGTCCTTTTTGGAAACGTTTTAACGAACTTTACCAGAATAAGCGTGAGGAAAATAAACGATTAGAGGAAACCTTTATTTTATTAAATGAGGGGATTAGGAAAGTACAGTCTAATTTAAATTATTTAGGATTGGTTCAGTCGACAGCAATGGAAAAAAGGTATCAGTCCGTTCAGACAAGTTTGCAAGCTGTGCAGTTGAATTTTCATCAGATTGCTTTTCAAGTGGGTCACGAAATTCCACAAGCGCCCGTGTTAATGACCTATGGGGAATATACGCAGGGGGTAAAGCCTTCTTTTGCCATGTGGGGGGGCTTATCTGTTTTTGCTTTAGTGTGTGCTGCAATGGTTGATTTTTTTACGGTTTTATTGTCCTATCGTCTTGAGTTTAAAGCGCCCGCGCCCTTATCCGAACAAGAAGAAGACTTGGTTTTTCAATGTATACGTGAGTTTAACGAATTTAGGATTAATGAAAATGATGAGTTAGAAATGATCATCGAAAAAAGTCCGATCGAAAAGGCTCGGCGTTATTCAGATTGGTCTCGAATGTTCGCAGTGGGTTTTTTATTAAGTCGTGGTTTTTTACGGAAAATTGATCGACGAACAGTGGAGTTTGCACCTAATTTGTACCCGTTAATCGCTGATCGTTTAGGCGTTAAATTAAAAGGGCTTGTGGATGATAATGTGTCTCCAGCCCCGGTGGATGAGTAGTACTGATGGCGGATCAATTATTTCCACTGGATGATATTTTAGCCGGACTTACAAAAAATAAGAACGTTGTCGACAGAACTGTCTGGGAGCCTGGTTTTTCCGGTGAAAGACAAGTCGTGGTGGCTCAATTTGGACCCTTTGTGCGCTGTTATCCAAAACCGAAAAAGTATGTTCAACGCTTCTTTAGAAGGGCTTTTTCTTTACCCATTGAAGATTGGGAACTGACTGAAAAGTACATTTTATTTGGTGGTTTTTGCACGGTGAGTGTCACGTTACAATTGCGTTTTCAGGCGACCTATGAATTTGCACGTTCGAATATGGAATTTATTCCGGAACTGACGACATTGATTAAGCAGAATTATCAGGGTTTGGTTTTGGATATTTTAGCGGGTGAATTGCGAGAATTAGAGAGCGGTCATTGGATAGCCGATGGGTTAGAAAGTACTGAAAGAGAAGTGGAAAATATTATTCAAGAAACATTGATGGTGCAAGATATTCAGTGCCGTACAGTCTGCAAATTAGAGCCGTTGTTTGAAGAATTAGAAGAGGACGGTGTTTTTGATCACCGCTTTGTACATCAGACGCAGTATTTGGAAGTCATGCGTAAGAATTTTGAATTTACAGTGAAAAAGAAGGAAGAGTTGCTGCGTGAAGACGAGTTATTGCATGAAATAAAAATGGAACAAAAGCAAATGCAGTTAGACCAGTTTTCTGAAGAAGCAGATTATAGAAGTCAGCATCAGGAACAAAATTCAGATAGCATGAAGCGTCAGTTAGTCGAGTGGGGACAACAAAAAGAAGCGCAATTTGTTGTTGAAAGACAGCTCAGGGAGCGTGAGTTGGAACATGATAATACGATTAAACAACTTGAAGTTAAGGCGAAGGCTGATCATTTAAATGAAGCACAACTGCTTGAACAAGCCTCTGAAGAGAAGATGCAAACGGTGGGTTTCTCTCATACCGAGAAAATTAATGCAAAACAGTTAACTTTTGATCTTAAAGAGCATGAGAAAAAGCAATTACGTTGGTTAGAAACCGATGCGGAAATCCAAGAACAGAAAATTCAGCAGGAAAATCGCTTTAAAGAAAAGCAATTAGAAAAAGAAATCATTGAGCAAGAATTCAGAATGGTTGCCAGTCAGAAGATGGAAGAAAAATTGCAAATTGAACAATTAAAACATGACGCACGATTACTTGATCTTGAATTGGAGTCCAAGCAGATTGAACAACGGAAGCGTTTTGAGGTGACTCAAAAATCAGATGAATTTTTACACCGTGAAATTGAGTTGTTAGTTTTGGAAAAACAGCGGGCTGAATTAGCACAACAGGTGGAGTTTATTAAAGAAGAAGAAGATAATAGATAATTACCCTTTTTTTAATGGGCGCTTTTTTTAACTATGTTTTATTTTACTTTTCCAGTGATATCGGAGCAAGTCGTTTTATTGAATCCTTTGGTTTTTCTGGCAATCGCTTTGATGCTTTTGATTCTTCTGTATATTAGTTCACCGATTAAAGAATATCATATTGAGGTACCTACAGAACTTCATGAACGTTCGGAACTTATTCGTAGTCAGGCGCCTTACTTGTACGATGCTTGGTATGGTCAATTACCGTTGTGGCAGGTTTTTTGGCCTTTCTGTGTTTTATTGAATGTATTATTAGTGGGGGGGGATTGGTTGGTACGAAATACCGCTTTTAGTGTGCCGAGTTGGGATACATTATTGTTGACGTGTATGACCACAGCCATCTGGTGGACCATAGCGACTTGGCGGATGTCAATTTATACGCGTCACCGGATTTGGGCCGCCGCCGCTCGGCTGGTGACCTTGGCAGCTTTTTTGGATTTTGGTTTTCGTATATTTATTCGAATTAATTTTCCACGGGTATTTTTTGATTGCCAAGGTATGTTTTTTGATTATTCGAGTTGTTTTTAATAATGTATAGTTGGCACTTGGTTTAACGCTTAGATAAGAAATGAGTTAGGTGTGTTATGGGAAATTCGTTAAGTGATCAGTTATTAAAAGCCGGCCTGGTGAATAATGCTAAAGCAAAAAAGGTTCGGTCAGACAAACATAAAAGCCTAAAACAACAGCGTAAGCATAAGATTGAAACGGTTAATGAAACCAAAGAGCAATTTCAAAAGCAGCAACAATTAAAAGTTGAGAAAGACCGTGAACTTAATCGCCAGATAAAAGAGCAGGCAGAAAAAACGGCTGTGTTAGCGCAAATTAAACAATTAATTGACCTGAATAAATTACCCCAAGAGCCTGAAGGGACAGCGTTTAATTTTTCCGATGGTAGCAAAGTGAAAACGCTTTATCTTTCGGATAGTGCCCGCGAATATTTGGTTAAAGGCCGACTTGCTATTGTTCGCTCCGGTCAATCGTATCAAGTCATTCCAGCAGGCGTTGCAGAGAAAATACAACAACGTGATGCAACTTTAATTGTTATGGTGAATGAACCTGATCCTTCAGTGAATACGGTTGATGATGATCCATATGCAGATTATAAAATTCCTGATGATTTGATTTGGTAACTAACTGCGAAAATGATGAGTAATAATGGCTAAAAATAGAAAAAACGCCCATAGGGCGCCTGATCAAAATAAGAAAATAGAGCAATCTGTTTTTGAGATTGGCAACGATGCGATTATGGACGCTAAGTTTTTTAAACTTCCAGAAGCTGTTCAACAACAAGCTAATGCATTATATGACCGAATGGACAAGGAGGCCAAGCTGGTTATTCCAGAATTGGAAGCCTTGAAAAATACCTACCCGAAAGTGCCGACACTATATAATTATTTATCTGCGGCCTATGGTCGCAGTGATGTTGCGCAACAAGAGCGTAGTATTGAAGACAATTATCGGGTCAATCCGAATAATCTTATTGCGCGTTGTCATTTTGCGCAACTATGTATTCAGCGTAAACATTTTAACCAGATACCGAAGATCTTTGATAATAAGTTTGACTTAAAAGCGCTCTACCCACGGCGTAATCGTTTCCACCCGTCAGAATATAATTCTTTTTCATTAGTGATGTGTTGTTACTTTAATTTTTCAGGTGAGAGTACGTTAGCAAATGCTTTTTATCAGGGGTTAAAAAGTTATTCTCCTGATGCACTTGAAACGCAGCAAGCCAAGCAATTATTAGAACCTAGTTTTTTGGGGCGTGTGGGTAAAAAGTTGGTAAACGCGCTGGGTTAGAAAGGATAAGGTCTTATTTACTTATGACTGATCCAACCTATAGCTAAGAGGATGTAGTGTAGTAATTATTAGCTATTTCTTGGGAAGAAAGTGGTGGTGAGAGTAGATTCCCTTGTAATTCATTACAGTGATAAGTTTTTAAGAGTTCTAATTGCTGAACTGTTTCAACCCCTTCAGCAATGACTTTTATTTTCAGTGCCTGTGCCATGGTTATAGTGTTTTCAATGATAATGCGATGCGTTTGGTTATTGATCATGCTGTGAATGAATGACATATCAATTTTTAAAATATTGATGGGAAGTTGAGTCAACAGACTCAACGACGCATAGCCGGTACCGTAGTCATCGAGGCTAAATTTAATGCCTTTCTTTTTGAGTGCTATTATTTTTTCTCGTATTAATAAGGGCTGATCTATAAAGATACTTTCGGTGATTTCAAACTCCAGTAATGCTGGGTTGACGCCTGCCGCCTCAATGATGTCAGAGGTGGATTGCACAAATGATTCTTGATGCAATTGGTGTGCTGAAATGTTAATAGCAAGGGTATATGGGTGATCTGTTTGGTTTTGCCAGATATTTAGTTGCTCACAGGCTTTTCGCAAAGTCCAGACGCCAAGATCCTGAATAAAGCCGGAGTGTTCGGCAACCGGAATGAACTCCGCGGGTGCTATAGCACCCAATCCGGGGTGCTTCCAACGTAGCAGTGCCTCAAAGCCTGATATTTCCTGAGTTGATATATTCGCTTTAGGTTGAAAAACCAGGGTTAATTGATCGTGTTTAATGGCTTCTTGGAGTGCTATGCTTATTTCTTGTTTTCTGCGGTTTTTCTCGACTAGCTCTAGCGAACAGAAGGCGTAACTATTACGACCGGTGTTTTTAACATGGTACATCGCCGTATCGCTGTGTTGTACTAATGCGTCGTAAGTTTCGCCATGTTCGGGGTAGAACGCAATGCCAATACTGATAGAGACTTGAATGCTTAACTTTTCTTCCGGGAGTAGGATTGGATTTTTTAGCTGGAATTTTATTTTGTCAATAACATCTTCAATATTATTTTGAGTGAGCCAAGGCGTGAGCAATACACAGAATTCATCGCCACTCAGGCGTGCGAAGATATCACTTGTACGAATAGATGATTGTATGCGTTTAGAGACCATTTTGAGTAGAAGGTCGCCAATATGGTGGCCAAAATTATCGTTAATCGCTTTAAATCGATCGATATCAATGTATAAAATAGCAAATTGAGTGTTTTTTTCTTTGGCGACTTTAATCGCGCAGTTAATTTGTTCTCGAAAAGTTACCCGGTTAGGTAATTGAGTTAATGAGTCTGTTCTTACTAACAACTGATTAAGGTCTTCAGCCTCCACGCGTCGTGTGATATCAATGGCGACCGAGGAATATTGTATTTCTTCTAATCCCTCGGGGGTAGTTGCTGTTAACGGTGTTATCGTGTAATGAAAATATTGCTTCAGTCTCTCATTTGAATGAGATATGTCACCTTGCCAAGCCTTGTGGTCGTTTAGCTGGCGCCAAATGTCTTTAAATAAGGTTATGCCTGTTTTTTCTTCGTTAAAGAAAAAGGCTTCTTGACCCAGCATTGTTGCTTGACCTTGTTGCAAAGCTGCTAGGTTGTTGTAAATGATGTTACCGTTGCAATCGGTGTAAATTACCGCGTTAGGCGAATGTTTTACTGAGTCAGCATAAGCGTGATGGATTGCAAAGTGGTTTTTTAACAGGTTGGGTTTGATAATTAATTTAGGTACTAGCTGCCAGGTGATATAAGCCGTCATGAGTGAGATAACACCCGTGAGTGCTTTGACTAACCCTGAAAGCCAATAGATAGGGTACCAAAGGGTAATAATACTGAGAAAATGAGTAGTGCCGCACAATAGAATAAATGCCGCAAAGAGCATAACTACTTTATTAACAGGGATATCATGTCTGGCTCGTAAAAAACGGACTATAGCACAGGGAATAATGACATAGGCAAGAACAATTAGACTGTCGCTAATTACGTACAGCGCTATTAAATCTTCTTGCCACAAGAAACATTGTGCATGTGGCATAAAAGATGAGGAAGAAAAGGACTTCAGCCATTCAGTCATCATGGACCCCTGCTATTGTTTTAGGCATGTAATTCATAAGCCAAATGAAAGATTAGTTCATTGCGATTCTTTGTCAACAGTGCCCTGCGAGGATAGTAAATTTAAATGACGTTTAAGTTTTTTTAGCTGAGGGATAGGTTACGGTAAGCAAGATGCTCGAACTCAGAGGGTTTCAGGGGTTTACTAAAAACGTAACCTTGTATTCGGATTGGGTAATCTAATTCTCTTAATTTTTTTAGTTTGAAATCAGAGTCTACGCCTTCAAGTACAATATTTTTATACTGTAATGATTTTAGGAAATCAAGTATGGCACAGAGAATGGCAATGTGATCCGTGTTGGAGTCAATTTGGTCGGTAAACGATTGGTCTATTTTTATGGTATCAAAGTGAAATTTTCTCAGGTAATCGATAGAGGCATAACCTTTACCAAAATCGTCTAAAGCAATCTTAACGCCCATTTCTTGTAGTGTAGTGAGTGTTTCAAGCGCATTAATTTCATCTTTAATTAATACCGATTCAGTCAGTTCAATTTCAAGGAAATGAGCGGGAAGTCCAGTAATGTTAAGAGCTTCGGTGACTTGCCTAACCAGAACACCATCAATAATCTGAGTCGCTGAGGCATTGACGGAAATGGTTTTAAGTAATGGGGGGTTACTTTCTAGCCATTTGCTAGCTTGCTGGCAAGCTTGTAAAAGAACCCAGGCGCCTACTGAGATGATGTTGCCGCTTTGCTCAAGTTCATCGACAACTTGCTGGGTCGTGATGCAATGTTGACTACCTTTACACCAGCGTAATAATATTTCTACTCCCAGTATGGATGAGCCGTCAAGGTTGAATTGGGGTTGGTAACGTAATGAGAATTCATCACGAGTAAGTGCTTCAATCATTTCGGTGCGAAGGGTGCTGACTTTTAAATGTTCGCTCTTAAAATAATTTTTGTAGGTTGCTATTTTAGTTGAAGGTTTTTCTTGGGCTAGATTAAGAATATGAATAAGATGGTGTAAGAACTTATTGACTTGTTGTTGGTTGAGTATGTGTCCGGAACTTGGGGAATCTGAACTATATGTTTGTGTTTTTTCAATGAGGTAAGCGGTTTTAGGAAGATCATTGGTATGCATTAGTCCGATGGCACATTGGATTTGAATGGGCCCGGATTCAGTATCAATGATCATTTCAAAGTTAGCGATATTGTTGGTAAAAAGTATGGTGGCGTGCTCGATTGAAATATTTTTTAAAAATACAGAAAAGGTACCGCAATCTAAACGGCTGACACCCGTTGCGTTGGGTATGATTTTGGAAATTCTGTTGGTAAATTCAATGAGTACTTTTTCACTGGTTGTAAAGCCAAAAACATTAAGAATTTGTTTGTAATTTAGAATGCCGAGGGCGACAAGTACGCCTTGATCTTTGTTATGAATAATATGGGTTAAGAACTTTTGTAAGCCGGCGCGGTTAAGTGACTGCGTGATCGAATCAAGATGTGTTTTTTGTTTTAATTGTCTTAATGTTATTTCTTTTTGGCAGATTTCCTGAGTTAATTCATCGTTACGTAACGCAAAAGTTTTTCTAAGTCGGGTCATATTGATCAGAATGATCATTAGGAAAATCGCTGTGGCTGCGCAAATAATGTTATAGGTCAAAAGGTTGGATATATCCTGAATCGTAGAATAAATGAGGTGGCTGTTTAGCGGTTGGTTGGTATCGAGGGATAATAGGTCTAGGTCTTTCTTAGCGGAAAGATAATGTCTCAAATTGGTTAAGAAAAGAATAAATATGATAATGACACATATTGAAATAATTAAACGTTTCGCCAATTTTGACACCATGGCCTATCCTTTGAGATTATTGAGAATGTG